>Ga0181562_10000026_pt1 | contig 93845 bp, 68 predicted proteins | sample 011ome_26_FD_139344 | JGI IMG/M metagenome (GOLD analysis project Ga0181562, IMG submission 139344) | Coastal salt marsh microbial communities from the Groves Creek Marsh, Skidaway Island, Georgia - 011511BT metaG (megahit assembly) | ecosystem: Environmental > Aquatic > Marine > Intertidal...
ACCCATCGCATGAGCCTGACCACGCGCCGCAATACAAACCGTAATTCTTCAAACATGAAATACGTCAGCGGTAACGTGTAATACGTCATTCTATACGCCAATGCGGCGCCCAAAATGAGCGGCAAATGCCTCGCCTCGCCGCCGGTGACGCCTTTGTAAAATTCAAGCAACGTCTGCAACGCTTGGAACCCGTAATCCCCTAATCCAACACCTTTCATCATCAAAACCCAACCGACCATACCCAACGCGACTACGTATGAGGATACGACCCAGGATGCGAATAGCATGGAGACCGAGAACACCGCGAACGGCCAGCCGCCGCACAACCGAATGTACATGGAAAGCACCTTGAGCCGTAAATGGTACAACCCTGGAAACGTCTTCAGCGCCGCCGCGTTCGGGTACGTCGACTCCCAACGCTCACGCAGAGTGCGGCCGTACACTTCGTCTTTTAAGTGCTTATTCTTCGGCAGACAGCGGAAATTGATAATGTGGCTCTCGTTGAACGTCGTCGTCGTCGGCGTGAACGCCTCCACGCTGTGTCCCGCGGTGCCACCTTTCTCCGTCTTGTCGCGCGTCTTTTCAGAGGTTTCACCCAGGTTCACGCGCGCGTCTCGAAGGTACGCATTTGAACGTTCGCCGTGCGCGTCGTTCGCGCGCGGCGGCGTCCCGGACGACGCGAATGAGCGCGCGAACGACGTGTGAGCTCCACTCGTGGTGACCACTGTGCGCGCGGCGTCGGGACACGTTGACGGGTGCGCGGTGCGCGCGAAAGACGCGAGCGACACATCGACGCATGTGTGCGGACGCGCAAATGCGTCGAGCGCGCGCGGGACGCAGCGGGCGACGCGCCGCGACGCGCGGTGCATGCGCGAGTGGCGTGCGTGAGACTGGCGTTTTGTTGTGAGTCGCGCGTCGAGAGCTACGTGTGGAATTTCAACGCCTAATGATGGTCTTTACGCTTTTTATGCGCCGCCTTTGCGGGATCAAAGTACAAACCTTGCGTGGAGGTGATGTTTTTCACACCCTTGGATGCGAGCATGGCTCGAACTTTTGGGTTTGGACGCTTTTGTAATCGTTGCTGCTGCGGCAGCGCGTCTGATAAGCTGGGAATGTCACACGTTGAATGGGCGGAATACTTTTTAATCCACCACGTGCGCATGGTTTCTGCATCGAGCACGTCGTTGAAATTTATGTACCAAAATGTCTCAAACGGCGTCGTGCCTTTGGCGCGTGTTTCAAAGCCTTGGCGCCCGGGAGCCCAATATCGATACGGCTTGGCCGCGTCTGGAATGAGAAACATCGGCTTGGCATTTGCGCCGATGGATGGCGCATAATACGTCTTTCTGCACACAAAGTTCGGCAACAACAGCAACCAAGGCTTGTTGGAATCTCGACAAAATTCAAGTATGCGCTTGAAATGATCGCCTGAATACGGTGGATTCGTCACGAGCACGTCGTATTCTGGAGTCGAACGCGTCGCCACTTTTTCATAAAAATCTTCATTCTCGTTGTAGACACTCTCAAATCCCAACGCCCGCAAGTGCGCCTTCATCGAGCCTTCACAAAAATATGGATCGTAAATTTTCAATTCACCCTTTGTGCGCTTCATGGCTTTCGCGAGGGCGAACAAAAAAGGTTCAATATCCCGATACGCCTTGAACGGCGTCTCGCAGTGGTCGGCGTCGTCCACGTCCCCGAACGCCAACGCCTGCTTCGTCGACGGCGTCACCGTCGCACTCTTCACAGACAAATGCGCAAGCAATTTTGCCTGCTTTTCGCGCTTCCTCGCCGCTTTCGACGCCGCTTTCGATCCCGGCGCGTCCACAGTGCGAACTCGCAACTCCTCCTTCACACTGGCGGCTCCAGCCTTCATCGTCGACGTCGACGCCGATCCACCGCGATTCTTCCCCATGACGCGTCGATGACGAGTTCGCGCGCGTCTGTCGCGCGTCTGTCGCGCGTCCGGCGGCGCGACGGCGACGGTGACGTCGCGCGCGCGCACAATGCCGTTGTCCCGCGCAGTCCCGCGACATTACAACCGCACTTTTTGCCGCCGCGGCGCGCACCGACGACCGTGGAGGCGCCGCGCCATGGTGGATTACTCGCGTTTCGATCACATCGGGTCGTCGTCGGACGACGACGACGACGGCCAAGGCCGCCGCCGCGGTGCGCCGATGGTTCACGCGCTCGATGGGCCATCCACTGTGACGTTTGGTGGCGGCCGTGACGCGCGCGTCGTGCTCTCGCCCTCGCCGCGCATCACCGATGCGGACGACGTGGAAGCGTTTGATGGGGACATCGATGCGTCGAAGGTGAACGTCGCCCCTGGGGCGGGCGAGACGGAGGTTATGCTGAGCGAACGCGAGCTCGCCGAGGCGTTGGAGCGACGTCGTCGTCGCGGCTCCGCAGATTCGCCGTCGCTCGAGGCGCGTGATACGAGTGAAATGCCTACGGCGAGAAAGTGGGATGATGTCGTGAAAGAGATGTCGCGAAACGGCGGCGTGGTGCGCGAGGATGGCGATGGTGCGGTGCGGTATTTCTGGCGGCAGGATGCCAAGGAGGCGACAGCGAGCGTCGTCGTGGCGCCGAAAACGAAAGCTAAGGACGTACGCGTGGATGTGAGCGCGCGTGAGGTGAAAATTTCTGTGATGAAGGGTGGCGGTGAGCTACGGGAAGTGTTTCGAGGCGAATGGGCGCATGAAATTGCGGAAGAACCGAGGGATGAAGGCGAGGACGATAGCGGCGGTCGCGCGGCGCCGACATTTGGCGACTGGGAAATCACAGATTTCGAAGGACACGGGGATGACGCTCGCCGCGTCGTGCGCGTCACAGTGCGTAAGAAGAGTTCAGACATGCTCGTGCATTGGTGGCGCTCATGTGTGAAGGGCGGACCTGAGGTGGATCCGATGACGTTTGAGGATCGAAGCGCAACCAAGGCGTCGCAAGCGCAGACGACGTGGGCACAGGCGCAGGCGATGTTCCGCGAGCGCATCGCCAATCGCGAAATGATCGAGGTCGACACGCACACGTCTGATGCGTGATGTCGTGACCACGCTGAGTCGTTTAGAGTGCTAGAGATAGGTTTTAGAATACAAATTGACTGAAAATGTTTTTACTTGGCTTTGCGACCGCCGAGCTCAACCTCGAGACCGTTGTACGGGAACGTCTTCGGCGCGAATGGCGTCGTCGACGGCTTATCCACAACAGTCGCCATGGCGTACACGCCTCCTAAAAACGCAATCGCCCCAGTCAAGTACATCGCCGCCGTATTCTTGCTGACAATTTTCGACGGGACGTTGTCCAAGCACGGCTCCGGGTGCGCGTCGCCCGCGTCCCACGTCAGTTCCGCATCTTCAGGTAACTGCATCGTCAACACAAACAAAACACACACCGTCAGTACGAGCGACACAGACGCTTCAATCACGCGCGCACGCCACGCGTTACCGTCCACGAGCACGAGTCGCGCGAGCGCCGCGCTAGGGTAACCCGATCGCGCCTCCACGTTCGATACACCGCCATCGCCTCACGCGCTGCGTCCGCGCGCGAGCGCATCAGCGCGCGAAAACGCATCGCGCGCACGTCCCTGTCGCGCGCGAAGCCACCACTCGTGGCGCACACGCGACGCACGCGCGCGAAAACGCATCGCACGCACCTCTGCCACCGGCGCGGTCGTCGCTCGCACCGCCGGTCCCATCCCCGCCGACGTCCTCGCGCTCGTCTGCACCGCGCGTACGCGCGCATGCGTCACCGCGTGACTCTCACACGCGCGCGCGAGCGCCAGAGCGCGTCGTCGGAGCATCGTTCGCGTCGGATTCTGACGTGCTCGTGGCGCGCGCAGTCGATCGACTTTACTTTACGACGTCGTAAAGTAAAGTCGTTCGCGTCACGCCCCGGCGCGAGCGCGGCGCAGAGAGACACCGCGCGTTTTCATCGCGCCAAAGACACCGCGCGACTCGCGCGAACGTCGTCGCGAACGTCGTCGTCGGCGTGCGCAGTGCGCTGGTATTGCACCAACTGTCACTTTAGATCTCGAGCGTAACGCGCGTGAATCGCTCGCGCATCCTCGCGAGCGCGTCGTGAGGCGCACGCACGCGCGTGACGATGGAAGGCGGAGCGTCTATACGCGAAAAAGCCATCGCATTCGTGAATGATGCGGTGCGTGAGGATAAAGATGGGAATTATGAAGCCGCGTTCAAGTTGTACATGAAGGCGTTGGACCACTTTACGTGCTACTTGAAGTACGAGAAGAATCCGCGGTTGGCGGAGATGGTGAATAAGAAGTTTAAAGAGTATCTTGAACGCGCGGAGGAGCTTCATGCGATCGTGCAGGGGAAGAAGAATGCAAAGGAGGTGAGCGGGACGGGGGCGAGCGGGGCGCAACGGGCGAAACCGCAAGACGGAGGCGAGGATGCGGAATTAGCAAAGATGAAAGGACAGCTCGGGAGCGCGATCGTGACTGAGAAACCAAATGTAAAGTGGGACGACGTTGCGGGTTTGCAAGCGGCGAAGGAGGCGTTGAAGGAGGCGGTGGTGTTGCCGGTGAAGTTTCCGCAGTTTTTCACCGGTAAGCGCAAGGCGTGGAGCGGGTTTCTGTTATACGGTCCACCAGGGACGGGGAAGAGTTACCTCGCCAAGGCTGTGGCCACCGAGGCAGATTCGACATTCTTTTCGATTTCGTCGAGTGATTTGGTGAGTAAATGGATGGGTGAGAGCGAAAAGTTGGTGTCGCAACTCTTCAACATGGCGAGAGAGCAAGCGCCATCCATCATCTTCATCGATGAAATCGACGCGCTTTGCGGCGCGCGAGGTGAAAATGGCGAATCCGAGGCGTCCAGACGTATCAAAACGGAGATTTTAGTGCAAATGCAGGGTGTTGGTAATTCCTCGGGGAAGGTTTTAGTGCTCGCGGCGACAAATACGCCGTACGCGCTTGACCAAGCGGTGCGGCGTCGTTTTGACAAGCGCATCTACATCCCTCTTCCAGATGCCGCCGCTCGCGCGCACATCTTCCGCGTACACGTCGGCGAGACTCCGAATGACTTGACGGACGAAGATTATCAGTCCCTGGGTGCTGTCACAGAAGGCTTCAGTGGTTCTGACATTGACCACGTCGTCAAGGATGTCTTGTACGAACCGGTGCGTAAAGTACAAGAGGCGACGCACTTCGTAACCATCAAAAACCCCGCAAATGTCTCCGCAGACACACCAGTGGAAGATGAATACTATGTTCCATGTTCCCCGGGCGATTCGCGCGCGTGGCCATCGACGCTCGATGAGCTCGCGCGTCTCGGCTACGCCGCGCGCGTCCTCCCGCCGCCGATAACCGCCAATGATTTTAGAAAAGTACTCCTTCGCGCGCGTCCTACAGTCGCCGCAGCCGATCTCGAGCTCCACGAGCGATTTACTCGTGAATTCGGCGAGGAAGGATAAATGCCCATTGCGCAGCGTTATGTAATTTCAATAGTCAATAGTGTCTCAAAATTTGACGCCTTCAGGGCGACAGCTACGCTCTCGCACTTTCGCGCCTCACACCCCGTCGCGCACGTCGTACGTCACGCGCGACGCGATGCCACCGAAACAACAAACATTGGCTGGATTCTTTGGCGGCGCCGCAGGCGTGAAGCGCACTGTAGAGGAGGAGAAACCGGTCGAGGCTGATGAGAACGCGCTCTCGGTTCAAAATTCAAAATCATCGTCAGAGGTTAAACGCACCGAGGCCGCGACAGAGGACGACATCATCGCTCAAGGCGACACGAAGCGCATGAAAACGACGACACTGGCGTCGGCGAATGATGCCAAGACTGAACGTGCGAGCGCTGATGCGGTGAAGTCGCCTTTACGCGACGTGACAGCGAAGGCGGAGCCGCGCGCGGCTGACTCAACAAAGCCTGCAGACGACGGTAATGATGACGAGGAGATCGTCGTCAGCACGCGACGCCGTGGTAAGGCAAGTTCTCGTGCGCTCGAGGATGATTACGAGGATGAGGACGAGATTGATTCGGATGAGGAAGATTCAGAGATTGAGGATGATATTGAAGACGTCGAAGTCGGCGCGCCAAAGACAGGGAAGATGCCCAAGGCGAAAAAGGCGAAGAAGGCGAAGAAAGAAGAAGCAGCGACGGCGGGGGTTGGAGATAAGAGTGTGGAAGCGGCGGATCGATATCTATCGTACGATCCGAAGTCGGTGGTGACGTGGAAGGAGGGCTCGCCGACGCCGTATTTGTACTTGGCAAACATCTTTGAGTCCATTGCGGAAACGACGAAGAGATTAGAGATTGCCGAGTTGCTTACGAACGCGTTCAGAACCATTTTGGCGAGTAATCCGAGCGATTTGTTGCCGGCGGTGTACTTGGCGTCGAATACGATTCATCCGCAGCACGTAGGCATCGATCTCGGTATCGGCGATGCGACTCTAATCAAGTGCCTCGCTGAAGCTACTGGCCGTAAGGATGATGCAATCAAGAGCGATTACAAAGAAGCCGGTGACCTTGGAAGCGTCGCCATGGTATCTCGTTCCACGCAGCGTATGATGTTCCCGCCGCCGCCGTTGACTGTGGCTGGCGTGCTCAACGAATTCCGAGCCATCGCGACGACTGAAGGTGAGAAGAGCGTCGATCGCAAGAAGTCTAAAATTAAAAAGCTTCTCGTTAGTGCACGCGAATGTGAAGCTGGCTACGTTGTGCGCTCGCTCCAAGGCAAACTTCGCATCGGGCTCGCGCAGCAAACGGTGACGCAAAGTCTGGCGCACGCCATCGTGTTGAACAGTGACATTGGTAAAAAGAAAAAGGGTGCCGAACTTGCCGACGAGTTGGGGAACGCCGTGGAAATCTTAAAGCACGTGTTCAGCGAATGCCCGACTTTCGATGAAATCGTTCCTGCCCTCCTCGAAGTTGGTTTCGCAGGTTTACAAGAGCGATGCAAGTTTATGCCGGGTGTGCCAGTCAAGCCGATGTTAGCCAAGCCCACGACTGGGGTGTTGGAGGTGTTGAAACGTTTCGAAGACATTGCTTTCACGTGCGAGTACAAGTATGATGGTGAGCGTGCACAAATTCACTTGTTGGAGGATGGTACGGTGAAGATTTTCTCCCGCAACCAAGAGGACAACACTGCTAAGTTTCCAGATCTCATCACTGGCATGAAGCGTTACGTCAAGCCGGGTGTCAAGTCGGTCGTTATCGATTGCGAAGCCGTAGCGTACGATCGGGAAAAGGATCAAATTCTGCCGTTCCAGATTTTAAGCACGCGTGGTAAGAAAAACATCGTTGAAGATCAAATCAAGGTGAAAGTTGCGTTGTATGCGTTTGATTGCCTCTACCTCAACGGAAAGCCTCTTTTGCTCGAGCCCATGTCAAAGCGCCGCGAGGCATTGTACGAGGCGTTCCAATCTGTTCCAGGCGAGTTCTTCTTTGTCACTGAAAAGACGTCGCGCGATGTGGACGAGTTGCAAGGGTTCTTAGAAGATGCCATTCAAGCCAACACGGAGGGATTAATCGTCAAGACGCTCGATGCGACGTACGAGCCATCCAAGCGTTCGTTGAACTGGCTCAAATTGAAGAAGGATTACATGGAAGGTTGTGGCGATTCTTTGGATTTAGTACCAATTGGCGCGTGGGTGGGCCGTGGTAAGCGCACTGGCGTGTATGGCGCGTATTTGCTCGCGTGTTATGACGAAGACGGCGAGGAGTACCAATCCATCTGTAAAATAGGCACCGGTTTCAGCGAAGTCGTGTTGGAAGAGTTGGCGAATAGCATGAACCCGCACGTCATCGACGGCCCTCGCTCGTATTACCGCGTGGGTGAAGGTATGAAGCCCGACGTGTGGTTTGACCCGAAGCAAGTATGGGAAGTCAAGGCGGCGGATCTCTCCATTTCGCCCGTGCACCAAGCGGCGGCGGGATTGGTCGACCCGACGAAAGGTATCGCTCTTCGATTTCCTCGTTTCTTGCGACGCCGTGAAGACAAGAGCCCAGAAATGGCCACGAATGCCGAGCAAGTTGCTGAGTTTTACAACGCACAGGCGTGCAAGCAGACGTTTGATGGCGAGGATGCGTAAATTTGAAACTCAACCACCGCGTTTCGCGCCGACGCGCAGCCGACATTGTCTTCGTCCAACGACGCATGAACACCACCACTATTAGGCACACCACACCATGAATAATACCATTTCATCGTGATATTTATCATCCACAGACACCCGCGCCTGCGACGTCATTGATCGACGTACACTCAATGACGAACCTCCAGTGCTCGCCTCGCCGGCGCGCGCGCGCGTCGTCGTCGACAGGCACATCCACGTCGACCCGCGCGCGCGCGCGCACGATGCCCCCTCACAACGACAACACCGTACACACATTCCACGCCAACAGCCGCCTGCACTTCATCGGCTCCTGGCGCGCGCGTTACGAAGCGTTTCTCGATGCGCTCGAGCCACAGCTCACCAACCCATCGCCACCCCGCGCCGCCGACCCCCCCGCGGCGCCGCGCGTCATCGCCCACGTCGACATGGACTGTTTCTTCGCCGCCGTCGCCATGCGCTCGCGCCCGCATCTCTCGCCCGAGACCCCGCTCGCCGTGACGTGGGGCTCCAAGGCGTCGAGGCGAGGCGAAATCAGCAGCGCAAACTACCCCGCCCGCGCGTTTGGCATCCGCGCCGGCATGTGGCTCGACGACGCGTTGGTGCGATGTCCAGATCTCGTCACAGTGCCTTATGAATTTGACACCTACGCCGAGGTGGCGTTGGAGGTGTATCGGATTTTATTTGATGTCGCGCGCGGCGCCGTGGTCGGCGTGAGCGTGGATGAAGCGTACGTCGACGTGACGCGGGCGGTACGCGACGCGAATGGCGACGCCAAGCGCGTGGCGGAAGATATTCGCAGGCGCGTGTTTGCGAAAACGTCGTGTACGTGCTCGGTGGGTGTGGGGAGTAATAGATTAGTGGCGAGATTGGCGACAAAGGTGGCCAAGCCGGATGGGAGTCGCGTGGTCGAGCCGGGCCGAGGCGAGCGGAGGTTTGTCGCGGAGACGTCGCTGGCGGACGTTCCTGGGTTAGGGAGGAAAGCGATGGAGAAGCTCAAGGCACTTGAGGCGCGTGTGGGGGCAAAACTCGAGCGGTGTGAGGATGTGGTGGAAAAAGTGAGCGCCAAGGCGTTGAATGAGGCGCTGGGCGTGAAATTGGGCACCAAGGTGTTTGACGCCGTTCGAGGCGTCGACGCGTCGCCTTGGGTCGTTCGACCTGAGCGGAAAAGCGTGGGTGCGCAAATGTCATGGGGCGTGCGATGCGCGACGATGGATGCGGCGGAGGATTTCGTGCGTCAGCTCGCGGCGGATGTTTCGCGGCGGTTACAACAATTAAAAAAGGTTGGCGGCGTCGTACATTTGAAGCTCTGGCGCGCGCTCCCAAACGCGGCGGAGCTCATGCAGCGTAAGTCGTACGCGGGCCACGGACCATGCGACGTGCTGTCGCGATCGAAAATTATGCTCAAAGCTACGGCGGAGACAGAAATAATCGCGAAAGAAGTCGTCTCCGTGCTGCATGACTTGTGCCACGCGCAAGTCATGCAGCCAGAAGAGATTCGCGGGTTGGGCGTCATGGTGAATAAACTTGAAGACATCGCGAGCGTCAAGTCCCCAGGGGCGAAGAATCAGCCCACAATTGCTCAGATGTTTGCTAGAAAACCTATCGACACGGGTGCGACTGATGAAGAACTCACAGCGCCAGCGATATCTGCGCGCCGAACGTCGTTTCCAATCGCCGGAAGCGATGAGGAACTCGCAGAGACGGAGTCAGAGCGCTCGGAATCCGACAGCGAAGACGTCGATTTTACGCAGTCTCTGACACAAAATAATCAAGACTGGAACGTATTCGAAAACACTCAAGAGCTTGCGCTGGATGAAGAGATTGCTTTAGACGACAAGCAATCCATTGAATGCGCGTATCAATCCGCGGCGCGATGTTTTGCGTGGAATCGTTACGAGCTCGCGAGACTCAATATTAGTAAACGTCGGCGAGAAACATTGAGCGAAGACATTCACGCTCGAAAGACAGTATCGCGATCTATTGACATCATCACTGAGCACGCGAAGAGGCGCAAAGAGCGCAGTGGAGTTGATGGTTTAAGAGAATTTCTCGATTTTTCTCGCTCGCTGTGTCGCCGGCAAGAAATCATCGACACGAATGCGGATTTCATCATCGCGTGGCTCGGGGCCATCGGGGACATCGAACGCACGCTAGCATAGGATACATGTACAAGCATCGCACTTGCACACGTTTGTAACATACTTTTGTACGCTACCAGTACTTCATATAAACAATATTGGTATCGAAACACTAAAACTGCTACTTTGGTGACATTATTACCGGTGGTCAACCGTTAAAAAAACTCAATACGTCAGCACGTCCGAACAATCTTTCGCGCTCGCAAACGCCGTGTCGTCCGGTTCATCCTCTGCAACCGCAGGTGCTGCTGTGCAGCACATGAATACACGCACTGACCTCCTTTGCCGGCGAGAAAGACCATTCTTGCCGTCTTTCGCGCCGTTATTCACGTCGTTCTCGTCGCTCGGGTCAATCTCATCTTGCGCTGTTGAATACGATGTCAACGATGCCCAACTCCCCGTTCGTGCCAGCGCGCGTTTCTCCGCACGTCGCAACTCCGCCTTATGCACCACCCACTCCTTCACAATCTCCGGTAGCGACGTATACGCCTTTCGTATTCCATCAATCACGATACCTTCGATGATACCTCCCACGCCTCGAATCGACACCCTACACTCGCCTACGACATCCACCCTACACGTCTTCGCCCCCGTGCTCGTCACCGTAATCACCCCTTGTACGACAGAGTGCTTGGTTATATTATTCACCGTCGTAAACTCTTGCGAAAACGGCGCGACGAACCGCGAGCTGTCCACAAACTCCCGCGTATCCACAAACTCCACCTTGCCATTCGGCACCAACCCGCGCACCAGCCTCGGCAACGTAATATTCGGCACCGTGCGCATCACCTGCGTACGAATCCCCGTGCGCTCGTCCAAATCATCCCGCACGATTTCCAGCTCGCGCGTGCCCAAGCGCGCCATGTGAAAGCTCCGGTACGCATCCGTATCCTTGTCGGCGATGAAATCCAGCGCGGGCATGTTCAGCTCGCTCACGAACGCGAACGCCCTGCCCTTTTCCTTGCCCATGGTGAACGCGCGCGATGGCGGTCGTGCGCGTCGTCGTCGTCGTCGTCGTCGTCGTCGTCGTCGTCGCCGCCGCGTGCCGTCGCTCGCCGCGCGCGGCGCGCGTCGTCGAGTGGCGAACGCGGAAATTCAAACACCGCAGACGACAGCTCGGGGCCACAGAGTGTGACGCGACGATGAATACGCCACGATTGCGATCGCACGCGCGCGGTGACACGCCGCCGATGAAGCGACACGGACTCGAGACGTCGCCGATGAGCGTATTGCTGTGCCCGCTGACGCCGGCGTCGAGCGCGAAGGGTGGATTGAAGGCGACTGGGCTGGAGGTTGATTTGAACGGCACGGCGAGGGAATGCGACGATGCGATGGATGTGGATCCGCGATCACCGCCAGCGAAACGCGTGGGGGTGTTTGAGGCGGAACTTGATCGCGTTGCGCGCGTTGCGTGGGCGCCGGAGACGTTTGATGCGGCGCCACCGGTGATGGATAGGCGGAGGACGAAGACGCGGAGCGCGGACTTAGATGCGTGCGGGTTTGATTTTAACGCGCTCGCGCACGGTGCGGAGGATGAAGGCGTTGAATTTGAGCATGGATTTCGTGTTTTTGGACGGGATATTGGCCGGGGCGAGTCGACGGTGGGAAACGCGGGGAACGCGTTGTTCGCGTCGTCTGGTTCGGAGGAGGCGTCGGCGTCGTTTGGTTCCGAGTTTAATACGCGCGGTGCGGCATCCGGAAGTATGGATCACAACTTACCGTCGACGTTATCGAGAATGAATTCATTGATGGAGACCAAAGTGTTGACGTCGACGGGGTTGGTGCGACAGACTTCAGTGAGTAACGACGTGATGTTTGATTTCGAAGGGCACTTTACGTTTGAACAGATAATCGGCTCGTCGCAGAATTCCGAAGTATGGTTGGTGACGAGTAAGACGAGTGGCGATGCGTTTGTCGTAAAGAAGTGCGTGCATTCGTTCACGACGGATGCGCAGCGTACGGTTTTTAAGCGAGAGGTGGAGGCGGCGAATTTATTGGGCGAGCACCCGCACATTGTTCGGTATTTCCGCAGCTGGCAACAAGACCAGTTGTTTTACATTCAAATGGAACACTGCGCGTGCGGGTCGTTAGCGAGCGTGTGCGCGCGCTTAGCTCCGGGGAAAGTTGTTGCCGAACTCGACGTGTGGCGTTTGGCGCATCAAGTCGCGAGTGGTCTCGCGCACATGCATCAACGACGCGTGATTCACTTGGATATTAAACCGGAGAACATTTACATCGACATCAACGGTACGTATAAAATTGGCGACTTGGGGTTAGCGTGCGCGCTCGACGAGGGCTGGGATTGGGAAGAAGGCGATGGTGGATACGTCGCGCCAGAGTTGTTGAACTTGTTCCCGGGTGAAAAGCCCACGGCGTCGGCGGATGTGTTTTCACTCGGCGTTACATTGTATGAAACCGCGAGCGGTAAGAAATTTCCTCGAGGGGCAACGCCGCGCGCAGCGGCACCTGGTCTCCCCGAAGGTCGTTCGCGTGAGTTATCTCAACTTATTAATGCATGCTTGGCGATGAATCCTCTCGAGCGCGCTTCAGCGGCGGATGTGGCGCAATTCGCGTCTCAGACGTTGCGCAAGCTCGAAAAGTAAATCATGTCTCTCGCCTTGCACTTATCTTGTTGTTGTAAAATGTTGTGATGAATATCGATAGTAAATTACATACACATTGAAGAGAAATTGTTGTTACTAGTGCTCATACTGTGGATATGGTTGGAGGAGAAAAGAATTTACGCCTCGCTCGATTTCTTTGACGCCTTTTTCATCGCGCACGAGTTGACTTTTTCGGCGAATCTAAGGGAGCACACTGTTTCTTGTGCGCTCTCTAACGCCGGTGACACATTGACGAGCATCAGTGTTTTTGAGTCGCCACCGAGGGAATTTTTGAGCAAGTATGTGAGCTTGGAATTCCTAAACGGAATGTGCTTGTCCTTGTTGGCTAATGAAAAGATGACGTCGCCGAGGGATGAGAGCGACTTGTTAATCGCTTGGGCTTCTTTCAGCCGGTCACCTGTCGCACCCGTCGTTTTCAAGCGTTCACTGCCCGCCAAATCAATCAAATTGAGCGCACCGTGAATATTTTCACCGGCTTCGTTGACGCCGTCCAAGCTCAAGCGCATCACCATGTGCGACCGGGAGCTTCGATCATTCATATTCGTCTTTGCCACGGCGCGCGCCGCGTTTGCCTGGCTCATGAGTGCCTCGACTTCGATCGCGGAGTGCACTTCAACAGCGTTCAAATTGGTCACATGCGTGTTGCCATCGTCGTCGTGCTTGATTTTGTACTCAATTTTATTATCCGAAGATCCATCAGCAAGCAAGTCTCTAATGTCCTCATTGTAAATCTCAAGCAAAGTGGCGGTGATGGCGATGGTCATCCCTTTAGATTTCAATTGCGCTTGGCACGCAAAGATTTGCTCCATCGATCGAGGAATTAAACCACGTTCTTCGCCTTTACCGCCAAGCATGGTGTAAGTTTTTCCTGAACCAGTTTGTCCATACGTAAAGATACACACCTTGTACCCGTCGAGCGCGCTTTGCACGAGGAGCGAAATCTCATCAAACACTGACTTTTGATTGCTGTTCGTCGCAAATACCCGATCAAAGGTGAACTTGTACTTCTTCGGCGCGTCGGGTGGAGCAATATCGAGACGACGCCCGGCGAATTCGCCTTTTCTGTCAATGGATAAATTCGATTCATCAAACGCGTCTTCCTCCCGCGAAGGCGGTCGGATGCGACAAAACACGCGGATATTCCCCTTGAGCTCTTGAATTGTGTTGTGCAAGTGACGTCGAGTCACCATGGCGTGCTGAAGCTCCTCTTCTCGCGCGGCGAGTGTCTCTTTGACTTCTTGCAAACGTGCAATGAGCGCCGAAGTGCTTCGTTCATCGCTCACAATGTTTGTGAGCTCCATTTTACACCTCGCCATTTCGTCACCCTGCTGCGCGTGCGCCTGCTGCAGAGCGATGAGTTGCTGGCGCACGGCATTGGCATCGTTTATAGCATCTTCTGCATCCATAGCTTTGGCACGTTCATCCGCAGCGTTGCGTTGCGCCTCCTTGAGTGATTTTTTGACGTGTCTCAATTCTTCCTCCATCTCTCGTCGGGCTTCGACTTCGCCGCGTAATCGTTCGTCGAGCGAAGACTTTTCAATCTTCAATGTATCAACTTTCGATTTAATGCTTGCGTTTTCACCCTCGAGCGCCTGCGCGGCATGCTTGAGCGACGTAATCTCATTCTCCAATCGTTCCTTATCGTGCTTCAACGTGCGCGCTTCGGCGCGAGCATCCGCGAGTTCGGCGCCGAGCTTGGTAAGCTTTGGGTCCAGCGCGTCTTTGCTCGCGCGCGTGGCAATCAATTCGGCGTTGAGCCTAGTACTCTCGAGCTCGGATGCGTTCGCGCGCTCAGTTATTTTCGTCACCTTTTGCTCAGCCTCGCGCACGGACTCTGCAAGTTTGGTGACCTTTGCATCAAGCGTTTCCTTGGACGACGTCATCGCCCGCAACTCGCGCTCTGCCGACTCTACACGCGCCGTACTCGCCTTGAGCTTTTCCTCAGTCGCCGCGAGTTGCGGCTTTAAAACTTCAATCTCAGATGCGAGCGTCGTAGCGTGTTCCTGTGCCACGTTGCGCTCGTTGCGCGCTCGTTGTAAATCTGCAGTGGCATGACTGTGCGCATCCTCGGCGCGTCGAGCGCGCTCATCCGCCGCTTCGGCTTGGCTCGCGCATTTCGCCGCCTTGGCTCGCGCGTCTACGGCATCCTCCAGCGCCCGTGTCATCGCTTGTGAACTTCCATCCTTTTCCGCACGTGTCTTGGCGAGCTCGGCATGTAGCTTGTCTGTTTCTTCTCGCATGTTTTCGCGCTCATTGGCGTGGTCGACGTGCTGTTGTTCGAGCGTTTCCACGCGCATTTCCAGCACGCTCTTCTCTCCGCGCAGCGTGCCAATGTCAGTCGTGAGCTTTGATTTGTCACCTTGCAGCGTGGAGTTTGTCGACGTCAACGCTTCAATTTCACTCTGTGCGTCGATGAGCGCCTTGTTGAGCGCAACGATTTCCCCTTCTAAGCGTTCGACATCGTTCTGTAATCCCTCAGACTTTTCAGCCGCGGCGTTGGCTTCGGCTACGGCTTTCTCCGCGCGCGCCGTCGCCTCATCGCGTTCTTTTTCAGCTACTGATTTAGCCTTGGCGCTCACACGCGACGCCTCAACCGCATTCTTCGCCTCCATTTCTAATCTCGCCTGCTCTTGCACCGCCTCACGAAGCTGTACCTCTAAACTCGCCTTGCCGTGCTCCGCCGACTGCAACTTTTCCCGAATCGCGCGGCTCTTTTGCTCAAAATTCGCATCCGCATTCGCCAACTCCACCCTGGCATCCATCAATCGCCCTTGTAACGCTCGCACCGCAGGTTTTAATTCCCCTAAATACTCATCGCACGCGCGTGCTTTACCAATCTTATCAAATTTATCCTTCCCCCGAGGCGCCACGCGCAACAACGCCTCCAACTGTTCATCCTCCTCGTCACATTCTTCTCTGATGCTAATCGACCGCCCGCACGACTTCACGCACGACTGTACCAACGCCGGAGCGTGTTCTCCAGAGTTCTTTGACCGTTTCGGCGTCATCGCGGTCGCATCTGCGCTCATCTCGCCCACACCCGACGCCGACGCCGTCGTCGTCGATTCGTGTCGTCGGCGCTTGGCGCCGTGCTGATGATTCTCTTTTCCTAACGCTTCCGCGGCGGCGCCCGCGGCGGCGGATGCTTTACTCGCGCATGGTGGTGGTTTGTTTAATGTCGCCGCGATCGCCGGTCGCGGGATACGCGTGCGGAAGTTGCTGTCGCTGTCGCGGACGTTCATCGACGCGGCATGGAATGGCGTCCGAGGTCGTTCCCCCGTCGAAACCCCTAAAATGTCGATGGGTACTAGGGTATAGGGTTTACATACCCTAAAAATTAGGGCTTTTTTATCCATACGCGCGACGTTAACCGTGCGACGCGTCAGTGTCCCGCGCGTCTTCGTCTTCGTCTTCGTCTTCGTCTTCGTCGTTGTCGTCGTTCGTCCATGGTTGTCTCCGCCACCGCGTCTCGCGCGACGTTTCGCGCCATGTGCGCGTCGACGTCGTCGACGTCGGCGTCCACGTCAAAGAAGGTTGACACACCACCCGTGGTGCAGCCGCGCGCACCCATCATCACGCGCCGGGACATCGTGCTCGGCAGCGCGCTCGCGGTCGGCGCGCACACGCTCGACACGCCCGCGGCATTTGCGGCACCGGCAAAGTTATCAGACATAGGCACGCTCGGTCTCGGGTGCTGGGCGTGGGGGAATAAGTTGGTGTTTCAGTACGACGAGAGCATGGATGACGAGCTCCAGCGCGTGTTCAACCGTGCGGTGGACGGAGGCATTAAGCTGTTCGATAGCGCGGATTCGTATGGGAAAGATGGTCGTTCGGAAACATTGCTTGGCGAGTTTTTACGCGAATGTCCGAGTGCGAAGAAGGATGGTGTGATTTTAGCGACAAAGCTTGCGCCGTATCCGTGGCGCGTGACGAGTAAGAGTTTCGTCGACGCCGCGAAATCGAGCGCGAAACGATTGGGGCGAGAACAAATTGATCTCGGGCAGTTGCATTGGTCTACGGGAAACTACCAGCCGTTGCAAGAAGGTGCGCTTTGGGCGGGTATCGCGGACGCGTACGATGAAGGCGTCATCGGCGCGGTTGGCTTGTCAAATTACGGCCCAAAGCAGTTGCGTAAAATTCACAAGTACATGACCGCGCGTGGGGTGCCAATTTCCACATTGCAAGTGCAATATTCTCTATTGTCGAGGTTTCCTGAGCTCAACGGCACGAAGGAGACGTGCGATGAACTCGGAATCAAGCTCATCGCGTATTCGCCACTCGCGCTCGGGTTGCTTACTGGGAAATATAGCGTGAGTAATCCTCCGCCTGGCCTTCGCGGGAACGCGTACAAGGGCGTGTTGCCAGGACTACCGACGCTTCTCGAGACCATGCGTGAAGTCGGTGATGCGCACGGTGGGAAAACACCCGCGCAAGTGGCGATTAATTGGTGCATTTGTAAGGACACCGTGCCCATTCCAGGCGCGAAGAATGTGCGACAGCTTGAGGACAATTTAGGCGCGACGTCGTTTCGGCTCACAGAGGGCGAAATTGACGCCCTGGACAGAGCTGCAGAAAAGGTTGGCGTCTCGGTCTCACAAAACATTTTCCAAACCGCATAGTACTACGACTCGCGCCCTTTGTAATGATATTAAAAAAAAATCGACGTGAGTGTTAACGCACTTTTCGTGTGTACGAAGAGCAACATTGGCTTTCCTTTTCGAGCGTTGAATGTGATGAGTGCGGTAAAATTATGGGTATTATATCGCTTCGCGCGTGGTGTTAGTTTGTTTTCTCTCTGTCGATAATACAACGAGGCGTCTCGGTAACAACAAGTGATTCTGATTCTTCGGCGTTATTGCAAAACATTACAAAACAACGTCGTCGTTCGCGATTATCATCATCATTCCAATTCATCCACGCTGTTGCACAAAATCTGTGGTTCAATGGGTGATTGCTTGCCGACCTGTTCGCATCGAAACGGCGTCTGACCACCGGGATTGTTGAAATTCTCCAACCGACTTGGCGGCACGTACGCATCGCCTTCGGCGTCTCGCTTGCGCGCCTCGTCCCATTTTTCTGAGAATAGTTTCTCGAAATGCTCATCCGCTTCTTTAACGAGGTCTTCGTATGTCTTCTCACCATTATCCCGCAATAATTGGTAAATTGGATGCGACTCGTCGGCGAGCGGATCCTGTTTGTCCTCGTCAAAGCCATACCATTCATTGCGGTCGTTCCATTCTGGATGAATGTTGAGCTTGTCCGATAAATACCTCGCGTGTTCGCACCACAACACACCGATGCCGTATCGATAACTAACACCTTTCGTGCACTCTTCGTCTCCTCCCGACATACGGCAGTGCGTGACGAGTTCGTGCCATCGCTTGCGCGCGGCGACGACGTACGGATTCCGCGGCGGGTATTCTTTTCGCAGCGAACCATCGGGCCATCGAAACATTTGGTCGAACGGATCAAACCCCGGAACTTTTGGGGCATCGGGAACGATGACAGTGCCATCGAGGTTGAACCCTTTGACCTTTGCGTCGCGCGGAGGTGCTGTGTCGTATCCATCTTTGGGAGTAATTTGATCCGAGTACCCGCCGGTTTCTTCCTCTAGCGTCATCAATCTGTGAAAGTCCTTCTCTCGTTGTCGCCTCGGTGGCGGCTTCGTCGGGGCTGGCGTCGACGCGGGCGCGCCATCGCCACTCGTTGCGACGGCGGAGAGGCGCGGCATGGTGTCGCGCGGCGCGATGTGACGTGCGTTTTTCTCGAGACGCGTCGTCGGTCAATGTTTTAATGTTACCACATGTGGTACGTATGCATCACACATCAGAGAATCGCCTAACGCTTACTCTCACGAGCTAAATATATGTCTATCCAAACCACCACCACTACTCCTACTCCCGCCGCTGCTTCTGAGGCGATTTCATCTCCCATTTCAATCCATGGCCGATGTGACGCCCTATTTTCACCAACTTTGGCGCGTCCCGTCTTCGACAACATCCGTGCGTCAACGCAAACGCCAACGTACACATCATCGTCATCGACACCGCCGCTGACGCTTTCGTATACATCATCACCAACCACGACGCCACAGTCACCGCCCCTCGTATTATCTGATGCCTCGTCTCCGTCATCACCGCGATATGACGCTCGCACCACGCGTACATCCGCGCGCTCGCCAACATCCCGAGCGCCGCCGTCGGCCACCGGTACACCACCGCGCATCCAACAATCACCCCAATCCGTATGTAATTCCCTATAAATTCGTACACGTTTCCATCTAGACGCGCCTTGGCGTCCTCCATCGTGCGTGGAACCGCGTACGCCGCCGTCGCCGCGTCCAGGCGTAAAAACTCTCGCCACGGTTTCGGTGGCTTGCTGAGATCATCCACCGTCATGGTTGGCGTCTTATACGCCGCGCGCGGTGCCACGGACGCGCCGCCAGCGCGCACACGCGCGCTCGACGATGCGTGCGGCGCGCGAGCGGACGTGCTCGCGCGTTGCGCATCGGTGGCGTCGCGCGCGGCGCGTTGATTCTGGGCAACCCATGCGTTGAAGTCGCGCGGTTGCAGCGAGAGCGAGAGCGGGTTGCCGGCGAACGCTGGCCCGCTCGCTGGCTCGGGCATGGCGACGACGGCAGCGGCGGCGGCGATGCCACGCGCGGCGGTGACGAGCGGTGACGAGACCTCGGTGCGCGTCGAGTTGTGACGTTGGCACGCGCGAAGGCGCTCATCTTCTTTGCGCGCGTCGCGCACATGACGCAACTGTACGCGATTGGCGACGGATATGCGCGAGTTACGATGATAATGATACACCAGTATTAATTAATAATCGATGTTGGTACATGAATGACGGCGGCGGCGTCGTGTGGTGATGATGCTCGCGCCGACGCGCGTCAGAGCGGTCGCTTTTTCGCTTTTCCAGCCTTTCTTGGGTACTTTTCATTCGTCGCATTCTCTTTGCGACTAATCACCACGGTGCGATGGCGTCCATCGGGACCGATGCTATCAACAGCCTCCACGCGCATGGCGCCCGCACCTAAGAGACCGACGGCGTTTACGGCGTCGGCGATCTCATTCTCAACGTCGGCGTTTTTAGGCGCCGCCCAATATCCGCCCACCTTGACGAATGGTACGCAAAACTCCGCCAACGTGCGCAACTCTGCGACTGCGCGCGCGGTGACGAGATCATACTGTTCTCTATGCGCGTCCTCGCGCGCTAAATCTTCAGCACGAGCCCACACGACGTCGACATTGGTCAAACCGAGCTCGCGGGCGACGACTTCGAGAAACGTCGTGCGTTTTCGCAGCGTATCCAACAACGTAAATCTCCACTGCGGTCGCGCGATAGCGAGCGGAATGCCGGGAAACCCCGCACCGCTCCCAACATCCATCACGCGCCTGACACCACTCCCACCACCGTCGTCGTCGTCGTGTAATAAAGCGTCAAACGCGCGCGTGAGCGCCAACGCGTCGCCCACGTGCGCCTCTAGCACCTCTTCCACGCTCGTCGCCCCCGTGAGCATCCCATGCTCGCCCTTATTCTCGCGCATCAGCAACTCCGCATACGCATGCATCTGTGCGCGCTGTGCGTCCGTCAACGCGCGCGTCGTCGCGCGCGCATCGTCGTTTGAGCTCGCGGCGCATCGAATGTGATGATGGTTGCGCCGGCGGCGCGAATCGCGCAGCGCTCGGCGCGCGTCGCCACCGCGCGCGTCGCATGCGTATGCGGCGTGCCGCGCAGCGCGCACCGCCGTCGCCGTCACCGTTGCGGTCGCCCACGCGCGCATGCGGTCGTTGTCGTCGTCGTCGAGGGCGTCGTCGCGATGTGGCGTCGTCAGTCGTTGACTCGCGCGGTTTGGCGTCGTCGCGCGCGCCCATGGGCGTCGTGTACGCACCGCACCGCGCGCCATCGCGCGCTGCGGCGGTGACGCGCGCGTCCGCGGCGCGCGTGGGCGTCGGTGCGGGCGGTGCGCGCGTCGGCGGCGCGGTTGATGACGTATGTGCGTTGACTGGTGGTGGTGGTGTTGTTGTTGATGATGAAGTTCCGCGGCGTTTGTGCGCGGCTGACGCGAACGCGCGCGCGCGTGCGACGACGCACGACGCGGATGCGCGCGTGGATGAGCGTCCGCGCGGGTTCGGCGGCGACGGACGCGCGCGAGGGGGCGCGGCGCGGACGGCGTTGACCGAACCGGCGGACGACGGGTCGAGTGAGACGAAACATCGACGCCGACGCGCGCGTCTCGCGCGCATTGTCGTCGAACAGTGGCGTTGGTTTGTTTTGCATCGAGGACGCGGGGCGGTACTGGAGATGCGCGCGCGACGGTGTCGTGAGAAGGTTTTGAGCTCTCGCGCGTTGGGAGCGATGCGGGCTGCGGCTCGAGCGGCTCGACACGCGCGTTTGCGCGCAGTGATGTATCATCGCCTGCGTCTGGCGCAGCGCGTCGTAGATGTATGGCGACAAGAAATTGGTGGTGATGCTCGGCGGGCGTTGGAGGCGCGAGTGCGGCGATTGGCGGGACATTGGCGCGAGTCGGTGGAGCGTCGGAGACGCGCGGCGCTCGCGGCTCGCGCCTTGTTGCGCGACATTGCAGACTTACACGTGTCAATGACGCGCACACGGACATCGTTTATGAGATGGAAGGATGTGTACGTGCCTTATGCTCGCGATAAGCGCGCGAGAGAGGCGCGCGTGGCGAGGTATGCGAGGAAGACTGCGTTGAAGCGCGCGTTTGACGCTTGGCGCGACGCCTCGTTGAGGCTACAAAACGAGCGCACCAACATGTTTATCGCCAAGTCGTTTGATGACATTAAAGTTCTTTCACGCGCAATGCGCGCATGGAGGCTCTCAGCATTGTCTGCACGAGCGTACGAAGAGCGCGAAGAGGTGCTGAATAAAGTGGTGGCGTTTCGCGCGTACCGCATTTCGAGCGCAATGTCGACGATGTTTGCTGCGTGGCTGGATGTGACGCGCGCGAAGACAAAGGCGCAAGGTACGCCCGCGAAAGTCCGCGCTGGCCGCACTAATCATGCCTTATATGCTTGGTTATTTGATCGCACGAAAGCGAGCGCGGATGAGGAGGAAGTGATTGATTATTTGGACGAAATGTCGGCGCCGAGCGTGGCCCACGACGCCGTCGTCTTTGAGCTCGAAGACGCGCTCGCTGAATATGAGGTCCTTCGTGAGGAAGCTAAGAAGACTATGGATGAGGCACGGGCGTTAGACGGCTCGACATCGAGCGCCGATATCGCACGTCGACGCGTGTTAGAACACACGGCGGAGCATTTGAGGCGGCGTCGCGAGGCGTTGTTGCCTCGCGTACAAAAAGCCGCTCAAGCGTCTCGGTTGGCGTCTTTCGACAGTGCTCTAGACGACAATGATGATGACGACGACAACGATGATGATGATAATGATGACGACGATGACTCGTTTTTGAGGAGGAAATACTTCTAGCTTGATTGATAGATAGATTGATTGATTGCATGTACGTTTACGCTCGCCGCTACATCTTCCCAGCCTGCCTTGATGTGTTCTTGTTTTTGGATTTCGCCGCCTTACGGCCTGCGCCAGACAACCCATGGCCGCGTTTCCCACCGCTATGTGCTATGCTGCGCTTGAACACGATGCTCGCGCGTGGGGCGCAGTTATTCTCGCCTTCAGACTTCATCACGCAATGCTCGTACCCCGTCGTCGGCTCGTTACAGTGAGAAAACATGCTCACGCAATCGCCGTCTTGCACGCGTACCCAATGAGATTCTTCATCTGTCGTGCCGAGCGGTCGAAACGAAAATCGTCGCGTCTCACCAATGCTAACAATTATGGAGTCCGTGGCCCAGAGGCGCCCGTGGTCTGGATCCTGATGGTATTTGCACGCCACGTCTCCGTCGCCATATAAGTTCAATAAGCAGCAATCGAATCGCTCCCCGGTACTTTCTTCGAGTGCATCGCGCACGGCGGCGACGACTGGCGTCATTGGTACGGGTTGCATGATTTTCCCAGAGTATGCCAAGCCGCCGACGCCGTCATCAGCCATCCAGCACGTTTGTCGGCGCTCGTCCACGCGCGTCCCGTCTCGAGTGACCAATTGCTCAGTTCTAAATTTCACCTCCGCCCTGAGCGCATCCATGGTCACGAGCCCCGACGCAAGGCGCGGCATGAATCTGAACGGCACTCCAGTCAACGCGCGCTCGAGTGCTTGCGGAACATCAACACCTAGCGCGTCTAAACCGTATTTAATCGCCGTCGCATACTTGGCTTGTGTCGCGCTTCCAAACGCTTCGGCCCGCGTTCGCGCCAAGCTCTTAATCTCCTCCGAAACGTGTTCTCGTGGCGGCGCAAGCGTACCAATCGCACGCATGGTTTCTGCAAATACACTCGCATGGGTGTCATCGAGATTCACCCCGTCGTCGTCACCGATAGACAACGCGCCGGCGCAAAGTGTCGCGAACGCCTCGGTGCTCGTCGCGCGAGCTCTTTCCTCAACCTGCTCCACGCCGACGAGCATTTTCGCCAATCTGCGCAGCGCTAACGAGCTCGCGATTAATCGTTTCTGTCGGTGTATGCCTTGAGCGTGATGCGGGGCGGTTTCGCGACCCGGAAGGATGATGAGGTCGGCGGCCTGGAGCACTTCTTCGGGGGTCTTCGCGTCGTTAACGACGGCGCCTGCGGATCGCGCCGCGCGCACGGTGACGCCTTCGCGCGCGCTGCGGCGTGCAGACGCATGCGAGTATGACGTGTGCGGGGCGTGTGGGCGCCACGCCGCGGATGACGCGCGCATGGCGACGAGTGCGGCACAACCGGGACGGTGGTGGCGGCTGTAAAGCGATGACTACGACTGCTTATCTACATGTTTCTGTGCTATGCTCTACTGTGTGGTGCCTTTCACGTGCGAGTACTTTTCATGCGCTCGCACGCGTGCGCTGTGGCAGTTATGTGATTGCCCATTGATCGGTTTTACGAAATTGGTCTGCGAACGCCGTGAGCCAACGCGCCGAGTCGCCTTCGTCCACGACGCGTCTATCGGTACTCACGCGAACCGTCATGACTTTTTTCGTCGCCGGCGCACCGTCGACGAGGACAACCTTATCTACGCCCGCACCCACGGCTAATATCGCTCCTTGTGGGGGATTAATAATCGCCGAGAATGACTCGACGCCAAACATGCCGAGATTTGACACGGAGAAAGACCCACCCATAAACTCGTGTGGTTTGAGCGCACCCTCGCGTGCCTTCTTCGCCAACGCCTTCACATCAGCGCCAATCGCAGTGAGTGACTTGACATCTGCACCGGTAACGATGGGCGTGATTAACCCATCCTCGGTCGCCACCGCAACGCACACGTCGACGCCGTCAAACGATTTCGCCGCCATCGTCTTCGCGTCCCATCCAGCATTCAATGCTGGCACTTCACGCAACGCACGCCCCACAGCGTACATCACGCAATCATTCACACTCACTTTCACCCCGTGATCGGCTAAAACTCGCGCACGCAGGCCTTCAATGTCCGATAAATCCACATCCGCGTCGGCGTACGCGTGCGGCGCGTCGCGTTTGCTCTCCGACAACCGGCTCGCGATGACTTTCCGCACCTTGTGCACCGCCACGTCCTCGTGCGTTTGCGCGCGAGTCAAACCAAACGCATAGTCATCTAAAAGCGTCTGCGGCGGCTCGTCGGCGATCGGCGCGCGAAGAGAGGCTGACGTCCCCGCCGCCGCCGCGAGCGCGTCCTCCTTGGTGATGATCCCATGCTTCCCGCTCGCCACCACGCGCGCAACGTCGATATCATGCGCTGCGAGCACCGCACGCGCGCTCGGCCATATGCGAATCGCACGCGCGCCGTCGTCTGCGCCTCCCGCGCTCGCGTACGAACGACGCATCGTCGATGGAGCGCCGCAAGCCTTTGAGATCATCATCATCAACGTCGTCATATTCCCCGCATCGCCGTCTCGCGCGGCGCCCAGGGCGTTCAATCGCACCACCGCACGCATTTGCGCCGCCATCGCGCGCACATCGCGTTGGCGCACCGCTCGCATCGCGTCAACGGCGACGAAATGACACGCGCGCTGCACAGTGACGATGCGACCCGGAACGCCCATGTCGTCACTCCACCGCGCGCGACCGTACGTCCACGCGCGATCGCACCGCACCGACGCGTGCGTAAAGGTGTGCTGTCGAGGTACGTCGCGTGAGCGCGCGCGATCGGGGCGTTCCAGCGTTAGGCGGCGTGAGCTCGAGATGCACGTGTCGCGAATCGATAATGGTGTTCACTGACAACAGTACTGTACTCGTCGCCGTCGCAGTGACTGTACCGGCGCGCAATCGATGGTCATGACGTCTGAACTTCCTCGCACGCGACGCCACCGCGCGTCGCGATCGCGCGTGCTCGCGTGCGCGGCGCTCGCGTGCGCGGCGCTCGCGTCCACCACGGTTGGCGTCGCGCTCGCCGAACCGCTCTCCGCGCGCGGCGCCGCGATCCGCCGCGAGCGCATGCACCGCTCGGGTGCCGCCGCGCGTGGGACGTACCACAACCGCGTCGATCGCGCGCGCTGGGAAGAAATGATGCTCGCGCGAAAGAAATCCGAACAAATTCCTGGGGGTCACGCCGTCGCGCCAAAGGACGAAGAGGAAGAAGGAGAAGAAGAAGAAGAAGAAGAGGAAGAAGAAGAAGAAGAAGAGGAGAAGGAAGAAGAAGAAGAAGAGGAGGAGGAGGAGGAGAAGGATGACAGCGCCACGCAATGATGATTATGATCGCGTTGATGACGCGCATCGACGATTCGGCGCGTCGAGCGTCCGCTGTAGTGGTTTTGTACGTTTAATACATCCAAGCTCATCGCCGTCGCCGCGCGTTTCGAGGGCGCCTTCGCGCGCGATATCATTCACCACGCGTGGTCTGCCCACCGCGCGCGTCATCACCGCGCCCGGGCGCGCTATCGCGCGCATTCGAACGCGGTCCGCGCGCGCGTTCCATGCACTCGCGGAGCAGCGTTTTGGGTGCCAACAATTGATCGCCAAATCGCCATTCCGCGCCGCCATGCGCGCCCGCGCGGCGTCATCCGCGCCCGCCCCGCCGCGCATCGCGCCGTCGAATTCCCCACCATCCCCGTCGCCGCACGCCCACGCCCTGCTCGCGCTCGCATCGAGCGCGCGGAGCACGAGAAATCCGCGCGAATGCGCGCTCGCGAATCGCCCGCATCGCCTCGCGCGCGCCATCGACGCGCTCGTGCGCGACTATGCGAGCGAATCTGCGCGCGCGCGGGCGTTACGCGCGTGCGCGAAAATTATTTCAACCGTGTCGGCGCGCGCACCGTTCGCGCGGTGCGCGCAGGTGCTCGTGAGCGGCGCGATTGCGTCGTGCGCGAGGCGCCGGGGGGCGGTGATTCGCGAACTGCGCGCGGCGTCGATGCAGGGGGTGGCGATCGCGCGCGAGCTCGAGAGGTTCGCGGATGCGAACGCGTGGGTGGCAATGGAGTTGGATGGCGCGCGAGGGGAGGACGCGCGGGCATTGGCGGCGGTAAAGCGGGCGTTGGGGGAGTGCGAGCGCCAGGGCGCGAAAGCCGCGCGGGCGTTGGCGCTCGGGAAAGAATTAGATGACGACGACGACGATGGAAACGACGATAGAGATAGGGATAACTGTGATCGTAGTCGCGACGCGCTCGTGCGTCGCGGAGGCACGAATGTGGTGGGCACGAGTCCTAAACGCATGCGCATTCGCGCGCCGTCGCCGGCGCCCACTTTGGCAGACGACGACGACGACGACGACGATGACGTGACGGCGACCACAAGCGAGGGACACACGACGGATAACGCACGTGGTCATGTTACGCACGTTGGTAGCGATGACGGCGAAGTGCGGAGCGGATTGGCGTCGCCTTCGCCGACGCTCGATACGCAACCGTTGACGGATAGCGAGTCACCCGATATTCGGCTCACCGAGACGTCGCCGACGATTAAAAGCGTCGTGCGCATCTTGATGGACATGGATAACGCGCCGAGCGCTGCGATAGATATCAGCGGCGACATGCATGATTTACCGCCGCACGCGCGTCCGCTGTAGTGCACAATTTCAATTTAATTAGATACCGGCGGTTAGAATGACTACGCTACGGCGCGTTTTCGAGCGCCCACGCCATGGTGTACAGACCGGCAAACACCTGCTTACCCTCCCGCGTGAACGCATCGAGCGTGTTCACCAAACCTCTAATAGGCACGCGAATCACTGAAATGAATTCGCTTCCTTCTAACCGCTGCTGTGGATTTGCGTTTTGTTCGTCGTCCAAGTCGACGTCGACGACCACCATGACCACCCGCTCGTCGCTCAGGCCAGGAGAGAGCACCACCGCGGGCGTTTTTGAGCGGACCACACCCACGTACCCGCATTCTTCTCGTAATTCTCTCAGCGCGCTCGTCTCAGCGCATTCCCCGTCGTCGATTAAACCAGCCGGAAGTTCGATGGTTTCGCCACCCGTCGCGGGACGAAACTGTCTCACCAAAAGTGTCTCACTTTCGACGACATCCTTGCCGCGTAACACCGCGAGCACGCACACCGCGTCGGCTTCGGCATCGCTCGATGTCGTGGGCCGCCGCACGGCGTCCCAGACGCGCGCCTTGCCGCTCGGGTCGACGTAGTCTATGCTGACGAGGCTCAGCCAGCGCGTGGAGGCGACGGCGCGTTCGTCGACGACTTTGCTCGCGGAAGAGTCGAGTTTGTTTGACACGCCGCGCATGATGTATCGAGAGCGCGTACGTGGAGGTGTGCGATGACGCGGGAGAGTGGCGGCGCGGATGATGTGTGCGGCGGCACGCATCGAAGTGTGACGCGTCTCGCGTTGTTGTTTTACAATTTGGACGCTAAAAAATTTGTCGCTCCAGGCGACGGTTGTATCGCCGTCGTCACGGTGTGAATTATAGCCTGCGCGAGAGCATCGATGTCGTCATCGGTGTGCGCGGCGCTGAGCGCGACGCGAAGCCGCGAGGCGCCGCGAGGCACCGTTGGCGGCCGAATTGCTGGGACATGAAAGCCGAGTCTCAGCAGCGCAGCTGATACGGCTAACGCGTCACGGGACTCGCCGATGATAAGCGACCCGATCGGACTCGTCAATGGTGCCATACGCACCGAAGGTGACGTCGCGATCGCGGCATTGAAGCGATCAATGTTGGACCATAATTTGGCTCGTCGCTCGGGTTCGTCTGCAAAGACGCGCAGCGATTCCAACGCTGCCGCCACCACGGGTGCAGGAAGTGCTGTGCTAAACATCTGTCCGCGAGCACGTGACACTAAAAATCGCTTCATCTCGCGTGAACACGCAACGAACCCACCATGCGCACCGATGGCTTTGCTCAGCGTGCCAACGTGAACATCCACGTCGGCGCACCTACCGCATGCTTGAGCCAACCCACCCCCTCGAGCACCGCACACGAGCGTGGCGTGCGCTTCATCTAAAACTAATAAAAATTCATACTTGACCTTGAGCGCCGCCAACCGCTCGACGTCGGCGTAGTCCCCATCCATGCTAAATAAACTATCGCTCACCACGACGCACCTCGTTCCACGTCTCGTCTTGGCAAGTAAACGCTCCAAAGCATCGTAATCACCGTGCCCGAACGTGTACACGCGCGCGCCATTCTGTTTCGCTAATCGGCACCCATCGACAATCGATGCGTGATTCAATGCATCGCTAAATATGCACGCGTCTTCGCCGTCGCACAACGCCGGCAACGTTGTCGAATTCGCCGCGTACCCCGTCGGAAACAACACGCATTCCTCCGTCTCACTCAATGCCGCGAGCGCAACTTCTAACGCACGGTGCGCACTTGTGTATCCGCACACTAACGCGCTCGAACGCGGGCCACAGCCGTAGCGCTCCGCCGCAGTCGCCGCCGCGCGACGCACGCGCTCGTGTGCGCCCAAGCCTAAATAGTCATTCCCACTAAACACCCGCACCGCACTCGCGACGTCGTGCGCGTCGGCAGACTCACCTAAATCGTCGTCATCGCCGAGCCAGCGCGCGAGGGTGCGCTCGCGGGCGCTATACGTTTGAGGGCTATCGCTCGTGTCGACTGGGCGCAGCGCTCGCGAGACGTCGTCGCGGCGCAACGCGGTGTTCGTGTGCGCGAGCCACGCAGACCACGACGGGGGTAACGACGACGACAACGACGACGATGCTACCGCGGATGCCGACGAACGGTCGTCGTCGGCGCGCATCGCGAGTCGAGGTATGAGGCCACGACGAGCCGAAAAAGTGCAAACGAATGAAATGAATTAATTACTGCAAGCTACATTTGGTACACGCGCTGCCGCTGCGAGCGCAAAGTCGCGTACAATTATGCTTATGCGCCACCCATGGCATAAAATGCAATGTTCCTGCGAATTGGCGCAGCGGCGTTGACTGCGGCGAGACCGATGGATCGAGCGAGCGCCACCGGGTAGGCGTCGACGGAGAAGAGCTTTTGTAAACCGTCGAGCGCGGCCATCATGGGGACGTTCGCCGCGACGCTAGCGCGCGCGTACGGCTTCAATGCGTTGATGCTGCCGATGTCTTGTCCGAGCGCGGCGGCTTCGCTTACGGCGTCGGCCAGGAGTTCGGCGTCGCGAAGGCCTAAATTCAGTCCTTGGCCGCCGAGCGGATGCACCACGTGCGCGGCGTCGCCAATGAGCGCCAGTCGTGGTTTCACGAGGTGAAACGCGTGATGAGTAGACAGTGGGAACGAACCACGTTCACTCTTCTCTCCCGCACTCGTGCATTCGGGCGGGTATTGGAATCTCGGTGCTAACTCGTACGTATGGTCTTCGTCTCGATGCACCGGTGGCACGCCCACCGCGCGACTCAATGTTGCACTCATCACGCGCGCTAGCGGCTTGAACGTCGCCTCCGCCGCGTCTTCGACAGCACGCAACGCCGCGAATCGATTTAAATCCTCTTGATGCGCAGATTTATACGCCCCGTAGCCTTGTAACGCGTCGTTAACTTCTTTTGCGAATTCCTCCGCCGTTATCTCCTCCGTCAACCGCTTCGCCTCATCCGGCGTCGTCGTCCACACGACATTGGAGTACGTGCCATCACCAATGGGTAGTAACGCTATCGGGCCAGTGGGTAAAAACCGCTGCCACGCTGTGCTGTGCGCGTGCTCGGTTTTTACCGTCCCGCACACCGCGCGTTGTCCGTAGCCCCACCCGCCGACTTTAATCTTCGCCATCTTTCGCATCGCGCTCTTCGGCCCATCCGCGGCGACGACCAACCGCGCATGTAATTCTACCTCGCCACCTGCGTCCGTCTTCGCGTCCGATCCGCTCGCAGCGTCGACGACGGTGACCCGCGTCAACGTCCCCGGAGCGTCTTCATCGCTCGCGCTCGCCTCCGCAATCGTCTTCCCATACATCCTCTCCACCCCAAGCTCGCGCATGCGCGTCTCCAACGCAGCTAACACCACATTCGTCTCCACCACGCGCCCCAACGCGTCGGCTCCGCACTCACGCGCGTCGTACGTCACGTGTCCCCCGCCGACGCCGTCCCACACCTGCATGACATCAAACGCGCGCGCCCGTCTCGATTCCTCCACCCTCGTCCACGACCCGCACCCGTGCTCGAGAAAAGACATCGATCGCGGCGTCAACGCCACGCACCGCGCCTCTGGCGGCGCGTTCGCCGCCAGCGGCGCCAGCGCACGCGCGAGTTCATCATCACCCCGACCTCGAGCGCGATCGATGACGACGACCGATAACGCCGCCGTGCGCGGGTTCGACTTGAGCGCGCACGCGAGCGCGGCGCCGGCGACGCCACCGCCAGCGATCACCACGTCGTGCGCGCGCGTGGATGCCGCGTGCGACGCGAATGCACGCGCGAGAGCTCGCGACATGATGGCGTCAGACACTGCCGCGGTCGGTCCAGTCATCATCATGATGACGATGACGCCGCCGATGGCGTGCGCGCGCGCGACGGCGCCGCGTGCGAGCGCGGTGCCGCGCGTCACGCGACGCGCGACGCCGGTGGCGCCCGCGGCGGCGGCGGCGGCGGCGGCGCTGCGGCGTCGAGGGAGGATGAGCTCGAGGGAGGTTGAGGCGCGCGCGGCGTCTTCGTCGTCGTCTTCGTCGTCTTCGTCGTCGTCGTCGTCGTCGGTGAGACGCGAAGGTGAGACGTCGACGAGCGTCACGCCGCGACGGGGCGCGGGCGGTGGCGGCGGCGGCGGCGACGGCGGCGATGCGGACGACGAGATGATGTTTGGGCTCCCGCGCGACGTCGCCGAGCCGCTGCGTACGTTGCTCGCGTCGCAGTTTATTCTATTCCTCGGCGTTGGCGCACTCCTGCCGGCGCTTCCATTGTATGCACAGAGTATTGGGTTATCGTCTTCGGCGAATGGGTTGGTGATTTCGGCACCGGCGTTGGCGATGTTGTTGTTGAACTTGCCGTTGGGACAGGCGACGGATCGGTTTGGGCGGAAACCGCTCATGATTGGTGGCATGATTGTCATGGCTTGTGCTGACGTCGCGACTGGGATGTCGAGAAGTATTCTTGCGCTCGTGCCTGCGCGCGTGATGCTCGGTGTCGGTCGCGCGGGGTGTGAGTGTGGGGATAGGGCGTATTTGGCGGATTTGTGCGCGCGCGTGCCGGAAAAGCGCGGCATCATCGTCGCTTCTCAAAGCACTGTGCACGCCGTGGGTTTAGTTTTCGGGCCGCTTTTAGGAGGTAGATTGATGGAGGCGTATGGTGCGCCCGCGGCGTTCTTTTACGTGGCGGTTGCGGCGATTGGAACGGGCATCGGGTACACGTTTTTACCAGAGACGCTTCGCGAAGAGACGCGTCTCGCGGCTGAATTAAAGGCATCCATGGATGAAGGCGACGGAGGTTTATTAGACACGCTCAACCCGTTCACATCATCAGACAACGACAGCACAACCGCGATCGCTGCCGGTGGCGGAGGCGCGAGTGGTAACGCGCGCGAAGACAGTTCGTGGTTGGCGTTGTTGAAGGATGCGGACCAACGCGTGTTGTTGTTGTGCGCATCGGCGAATTCGCTCGGTTTCGTCGCCAAGCTCACGGTGATACCACTCTACGCGTCGTCGCACCTTAATGCATCACCCGCAGAAGTTGGGCAATTATTTTCAATCACGGCTTTATTAGGTTTAGTTACAGCCCCGTTTGCCGGTTTAGCGGCGGACAAATTTGGAAAGAAATTGGTCGTCGGCGCGGCGCTGGCCACCGCCGCCGCCGGCTTATTTTTCGGCGCCAACGCCGACACGCAATCGCAACTCATGTTTTGCATCGGCGCATGGGGCATGGGCACTGCCGCCGCAGGGCCGGCTATTAACGCCCTGGCGCAAGAGCTCGCCCCCGAAGGCGGAGAAGGCGAAGCGTTGACCCTTCCCAAATCCGCCGCGGATTTAGTCTTCCTCATCGGTCCTTTGGCATTGGGCGTGCTCGACGATGCCATTGGCACGGACAACGCGGGGATGATTTTAACCTCCATCGCCGCCGCAACTGCCGCGGGATCGTGCTTATTCCTCCCCACAGAAGAACGTAAATCACAATCCTAAAATAGTATTGGAACTCGGCGGTTGGATGACGGTTGACTCGACCAGTCGCGTCCCGACGGCGTCAACCAATACCGGCGCGTCTTTCGCGCACCCATGATTCGTTGCACCCATTGATTTTATTCCTCGCCGTTGCATTTTTGTATTGTCGTCTTGTAATACACTTTTTCTATTACGCATGAGCGTCGTGTTCCCGCGGCGTCGCCGACGTCGACCGATGTCTCAAATCTCTTCACAGAATTATCCCGAAATGCGTGAATGCGTGATCACAATCGTCATTACGCGGCGACGCGTATCGCACACGCGGCGGTGTACGCATCGCACGCATACCACTCGACACGATCATCGCTAACCTCGCGCCCGAGGCGCGTATTTAACGATATAACCGTCGCACGTAAGTCTGGAACTCTTGGATTTGGATTGAATTGTGGACTGGATTGCGTTGGACAATGACGGTTCAACGACGCGCGTTCTCGACGCTTAAGGATGCGTTCGCGCGCGTACAAGGTGTAAATATAATTAATGCATCGATTACGCGCGATGCAGCGCGTGTGGTGTCGACACCGACGTCAGCATTGGCATCGGCGAGCGCGCGCGGACGCGTTCGCGCGTCTGAGGCGTGCTTCGCGCGCGCGGGTTCGCGACCGTTCCACGGCGCAACCGCGGTGTCGTTCAACAGGCATAATCATAACGCGCGCCCCGGTGGTGGTTCGAGCGGCGGTGCCAAGCCAATCTCGGGCACGGGCGTTGATAAGAACATTTTGGACAATTTGTTAAATTCGCACGAGATCGTCGCGTTGGCGGAGGAGCTCGAAGAAGTCGGAAAGACAAAGGATACGATGACTGTGAGCGAATTACACGAGTTTGTTCGCACGTGTAAAGCGTCGACGAGCACGCCAAAAGACGTGGCGTCGACGGTGAAGCTTCTCGAGGATAGTGGGCGGGTGCTGATATTGGAGGACTTGGTGTACTTGCACCCGAGAGAGGTGACGAGCGCGGTGCTTCGCGTGCTTCCAGGCGTGCCATCCAAGGTATTCGGCGTATCAGATCAAGAGCTATTAAAGTTACAATCAGAGTACGATGAAATGCATGCAAACTACGATCAAGCGCAACGACGGGCGTCGACACGATCGAGCTTGGTGGTGTACGGCGGGTTGATGGTGTTGTGCGCGCAACTGGCGACGTTTGTCCGCCTGACGTATTACGAGTTTTCTTGGGACGTCATGGAACCGATTTCATACTTTGTCGGCCTCGCCAACGCCATCATGGTGTACTTATTCTACATCTGGAACCGCAGAGACTTTTCGTTCGAGACTTGGCAGCGCGGTATGGAGGGTAAATACGCCGAGAAGACGTTTAGAGCCAATGGTTTCGACATCAACCGCTACGTCAGCCTCGCCCGACGTCTACGCAAACCTGGAAAATAACCCACAGCTAGGTCGCTGGTGTCGCGCCATAGTTAAATATCCTGCTCCCTCATCGCGCATATGTCTGTTTGCGCGCCTTTAGCCGCGTGCATGCGCGTTGGATGTGCGTTTAATTCAATCCAATTACACTATACGCTCGCGCGAGAGACGCGATCCCCACAAACCTCTTCTCTCCCTCCCGCCCCATTCGCCCGCGCACGGTTCCATCTCACGCCCCGTACCCCGCACCCGCACGCGCGTGCGCACACCGTCCATCCCCCCTGTGCGCCGCGCGCCACCATGCCGCAAGTTCCGCTCGTGTGTCACGGTCATTCGCGCCCGATCGTGGCGGTGGAGTACTCGCACGTCACCCCCGATGGGGTGTTTCTCATCAGCGCCTCCAAGGATGGCCAGCCCATGCTGCGTGACGGCGACAGCGGCGACTGGGTTGGTACGTTCCAAGGACATAAGGGCTGCGTGTGGGGGGCGACGTTGAACCGCGAGGCGACGCATGCGGCGACGGCGAGCGCGGATTTCAGCGCGCGGCTGTGGAACGCGATCACCGGCGACTGCTTGAGAACGTTTCAGCATAAACATATCGTAAAGAGCGTGAGTTTCAGCGGGGATGGGTCGAGATTGTTAACTGGGGGGAGTGAGAAGTTGTTGAGGATATATAATTTGAATGCACCGGAGGCTGAGCCGTATACGATGGCGGGGAGCGCGTCGCAGATAAAGACGGCGCAGTTTATAGCGAATGATGAGTTGATTTTGAGTTCCTGCGCCGAAGATAAAGGCATACGCGTGTGGGATGTTCGAACGAATACCGTGGTGACGACATTGAGCACGGAGTCGCCGGTGATGTCTATTGAGGTGTCGAATGATGGTAAGAATATGACGACGGCGGATGGCAAAAACGTCACCCTCTGGGACTTGAGCAACTTTACGACGGTGAAGAAGTGGACGATGGACTACGACGTGAGCTCGGCTTCAGTGAGCTTGAAGCACAAGAAGTTCATCGCTGGTGGGCCTGACATGTGGGTGCACTTGCACGACATGGACACTGGCACAGAGGAGCAAACAAATAAAGGTCACCACGGACCCGTGCATACGGTTCGCTTCGCCCCGGACCAGAACTCGTACTGTTCAGGGTCGGAGGATGGTACGATCCGCATTTGGCAAACTGTCGAGCCAAAGGATGGCTAAACACATGCATGCAAAAAAGCGATTGCGTGTTGTTATTGATATACATGATGATGTCATTGCAAAGAGGTTGTTCTTAGAAATTTTGTCCAGTAGAAAATTAGAGAAACCACCAACGTAGTCACTTCATCTTCGCCTTCACCCAACGCGTGACGTCCTCGACCCATTTCAGCGCGGACACCGCGAACCAACCTATGGCAATAATGAGCACCGAGTGCAACACTCGAAGCATCTCAGGGTTTTCTGCAAGCAAAGGGAAGATTCGCGTGACCCCGCTCGCCAGCCAAAAGAGCGCCGTCGAAGACCCCAACGCGTACCCAACAATCACCTGAGGCGCGGTGTGATACCCCAACCGCACGCGCAAATAACTTAGAAACACACCTAGGACGACTAATACCGCCGCGCACGCTAGCTGCAACGGATATCCTAACATTGGTGCAGCGTTTTCAAAGTACACCAGGGAGGCTGCGCCGTACACCGACAAGTACGACAACGACGTGGCGTGCGAACTCGGCATCCCTGGGTCCGCCTTCACCGCCCCATCGGGACGCTCGTGGTTTAATATTCTCTTTAGAATCTTCCCGTTCACGCTGTTCACGACGGAGCCTAGAAGCGCCCAACATGTGTCCACGCTCGGGTTTACGAGCAGAAACGCGAGCGCGATGCTCGCCACGACAAACTTTGTACTCTCGTTCACGATTGCGAGTACGCCCGAGGCGCGTCGGCGCACCGGTGGTGAATTTCCAACCACCATGTTGCCCTCGGCGTCCGCACTCGTCGCAGACGCGCGCGTGCGGTGCGCGCGAACGCGAGACACGCGAGCTGGGTGCACTTTTTGGCGACGCGTCGGCGCAACTTTATCCACGGCGCTGAAGGCGACGGCGCGTCCGGGGCGAGCAGTTCGCGAGAAACGAGCGACTGAGACGTGTGCCGATGTGAACTGAACCGTCGCGGAGGCGGGTGACATGCACGCGCGGAGCGTCGAGGTGTGTAGTACGCGCAGGTTGTGGGATGTTTCTTTGCTTTCATTCATCCAGAACTCTGGGAGCTAGTTATTGTGATTAATGGTGCGTGGCACATGGATATGCGCACGCGTATGTGTGTGTGTACATGTGAACAATGACGTGGTTATGCACCGACGCGATCGTAGTAGCGATCGAGCGTTTTCGCGGGAATACGCTTCAAGAGCTCTCGAGGGAAGATGCGCAAGAGCGACCACGCCAAATCGAGCGCATCGTACACGTTGCGTCCTTCGTTCCCTTGGTTGATAAATTTGCGCTCGAACTTGTCCAAAAATTCGAGATAGAGCAAATCATCTGAGCTCAAGGCTTCCTCACCGACCACAGCTTTCATGGCGAGCGTATCCTTACCGATGGCGTAGTTGGCGTAGAGCTGGTTGGACACGTCGCCGTGGTCGCGGCGAGTCATGCCTTCTCCAATCGCAGACTTCATCAATCGGCTCAACGACGGCAAGACATTGATTGGTGGATAAATTTGCCGGTTGTGCAACTGACGGTCGATGTAAATCTGACCTTCAGTGATGTATCCAGTCAAATCGGGAATAGGGTGCGTGATGTCGTCGTTTGGCATGGTCAAAATGGGCAACTGCGTAATTGATCCTTTACGCCCCTTGATTCGTCCCGCACGTTCGTAAATCGTCGCTAAATCCGTATACATGTAACCCGGATAACCACGTCGACCAGGGACTTCTTCACGCGCCGCGCTCACCTCACGCAACGCATCCGCGTACGAAGACATATCCGTCAAAATCACCAACACGTGCTTCCCGCACTCGTACGCCAAATACTCCGCCGTTGTCAACGCAATGCGCGGAGTGATAATACGCTCAATCGTTGGATCATTCGCCAAGTTCAAGAACAACACAACCTTTTCTAAACTTCCCGTGCGTTCGAAATCTCTACGGAAAAAATTAGCCGTCTCCAAGTTCACCCCCATCGCCGCGAAGACGATTGCAAAATCATCCCCACCGCCACCTTCGCCATTAGCCTCGGATTCGATCTCAACCCCATCATCACCTCGACGCTTCACTAAACCCGCTTGCCGACAAATCTGTGCCGCGATTTCGTTATGCGGAAGACCGGCGGCGCTAAACAATGGAATCTTTTGCCCGCGCGCGATGGAGTTCATCACGTCAATCGTACTGATTCCCGTCTGTATCATCTCCTCTGGGTACGTGCGCTCACTAGGATTAATACTCGCCCCTTGGATGTCTAAATACTTCTCCGCCATCACGGGCGGACCACCGTCGATGGGGGCGCCAGAGCCGTTGAAGATTCTCCCGAGCATGTCCTCGCTCACCGGCGTCTTCAACACCTCCCCGGTAAACTCGCACTGCGTGTTCTTACCATCAATTCCGCTCGTGCCTTCGAAAATCTGCACCACTGCCTTGTCGCCGTCGACTTCGAGCACCTGTCCGCGTCGGTACGTGCCATCGCCCAACCGAACTCGCACGATCTCAGCGTACTTGGCATCGCGCACCTTATCGAGGATCACGAGCGGACCCGCCACCGCGGACACCGTGCGATACGACAGCATCGGTTCCACGCAATCTAAAGTCGCTTTCGCCGCGGCGATTTGCACGGCGGCGAAATCATCGCTGAGCGACATCCGTCGAGTCGGTTTCGCTTCGCTTCGCGTTGTGCGGTCGCGCGCGTCGGTCGCTATGATGTCTCTAAAGCTAGTGATAACAAATGATGACGGCGCGACGCGCGATGCGCCACACCCAAATAGGCTAGTGTGTCTATTAGTTGTAGTAGAGCTCGATGTTCGCCCCGTCGTGAAGCTCGTAATCGCTGAGCATGATGTGGTCCTTGAAAATCGTGTACCACTTTTGTAGGCGAATCTTCTCCGGGCGCGTCCCGGTTTGCGCGGCGACGAGCTTCTTCAAGTCACCGATCGTGTCGTCCTCACTGTGTGCGCGCGAAACGTCGACGATAGTCGCGGTCAGTGACGCGTTCGGGCGCAAAGCGGCGCGGTACTCGATGCATTCTTTTCAGCCACCGGCGGTTCGATGTGGTTGGCGACCACGCCGGGCGCCGCCGCCGACGACGCGAACCGCGCGAGCGAACGAACGCGCATCGCGCGTTGCGCATCGCGCGCGCACGCACTTGCACTTGACGCGAATCTTCTTCCCGAGGCGGTCGTTTAACACGAGCTCAATCATCGCGCACGCGAGAGTCGCGGACTGACGTCAGAACGCCGCGCCCGTGGCGCGATCGCGATCGCGCGCGGGCGAGAGATGGCGCCGAACGCCGCGAGCGGTGACGACGATGACGATTTCACCGCGTTTACGATTGTCGTCGACGCGAGCGCGTGTGGAGGGCTAGACAGAGATGGCTTGCGCTGTGTGGCCTATCCAGCGAGCGAGCGCGTGGGAAGCGCTGATGGAGACGTCGCCGCGCGCGCGGCGGCGGCAAATCGAGTGGCGTTCGATGATATCGAGCGCGAGCGCGCGATAGACACCGCATGGACGGCTCGCGTGCGTGAGAATGGGTTGTTGTTTAACGCCACCAAGTTTCGGTTTGCGAGCGCGCGAAACGTGGAGGAGGATATCGCGACGACGACGCCGTCGAACGCACGTGTGGTCGTCGAGCTCGGGATCACGGATTATAAAACGTTCCTGTGTACGAATTTAGCCGCGGATTGGCGGGCACATGTGAGGGATGAGGGACTGGGTGCGCCGGCAACGGTGACTGTTGGCGCGCCGCCGTCTTCTTCGTCGTTGCGTTTAATGGATCTTCGTTATCGTCATTTTGCGGACGCGCTCGGGAATTGCGTCATGCTGCATACCACGGATGATAAATTTATGATGCTTCAGCGAAGTGAAAGCGTGGGTGAGGCTCCGGGCGCGGTGGTCTTCCCAGGCGGACACGCCGAGCCGAGCGCGGTGAACGTCGCGGACGCCGTCATCGACGTATCTCACCTCATGTTTACAGCCGCTATGGATGAGCTCGAGGAAGAGCTCGGCGTCGGTCAAGAGCACATTAATCGCGTGGTGTGTCTCGGTATCACCCGCCGCGTCGTCAACGCGCGCTCCTGCATGATATTTTACGCAGAATGTCGATTAACCGCCGACGAAGCGCTCGCGCTCTACCCATCCGCAGAGCACGGCTTCGAAAGCCATCGCGCGTTCTCAGCGATATTGAGCGACTTTGAAAATCCAGAATTCATGTCCCGCGTGCCCGGTGACCATTGCGGGGCGGCAGAATTATTGATAAAATTCCTGTCTGCTCGATGATGGATATATTGACAGACTGAGCCACGCTCGCTCGCCAGCCAAACGCGGTGCCGCCACGCACGCGTTGTAAAGTAACACTAAATCGCACCCGCGCGAATATTGTAAAACCAAACATTCGTATTCTATTCGCGTACCGGTACTCGCAGTCAAAATTTGAGCGCTCAGCCACTACAATCCTCACAGCGCGTCATGGACACCCCTGAGCCGCGTGCGCGCGCCGCGCCGGCGCCGCTCGGACTCGGCGCGTCGCTCGATCGACCAACGCGGGCGAAATCTTCGCCATCGGTGCGCGATATCATCCGCGCCGAAGCCGCGCGAGCCGCGAAGACGCTCCACGCCTCCATGGCTGCGCAACAATCATCTTCAACCGCCGGAGCGCCGTCGGCGTCGACGGCAACGTTCGCCGAACAGCACGCGCGCATCACGCAATATCTCGCGCTTAAACCGCAGGAAGGTCCAGCGCTGTCGAGGACGACGAAGTTCGAGGCGCTCGTGGAGATCATTCCAGCGTTGAAGACGATGTTGGATTCATCGAGCGCGTTGAGAGACGTACTTAAGGACCCTCAAGCATTCGAAGCGGTGGTCAAAGCGGCGACAAACGGCGGGCGTGGGTTAGATGAGGTTGTGATGAATTATAGTGCAGAGTTTAGAGCGGCAGGGGCGCGGGCAAAGGAGGATTTGGAGTTGGTGCAACGCGCGCGCGACGAGTTGGCGTTGTTCAACGCGGGTATGCACGGGGGAACGTACACGCCAAATGCCACGCTTGGTTTACCCGTGGAATCGACGGCAGAGGAGGACGAAGCGTATTTAGTTAGTTTAGATCGCGGTGGGGAGAATGAGGAGACTCCTATGGTTATGGATTTGTATTTTAGCGCGCACGCGAAGCGGTCAGATGTGATGATGCCGTTTGCATTTATGTTAGTTGGTTCGATGCTTGCTGCGACTGGAATGAAGTTAACACAGTTTGCACTCACGTATGGAGTGTGCGTGGTACTTTTGAGCGTAGCTTACAGGCACGCTCGCATGCAATGGTCGTATTGGAGGAATCGCAGGGACGTCGGTACGCAGTCGGCGATGTTCGTACAGGCGTTGTTGGTGGTGTGCGCGATGCAATTCTTCATCGTGTACATGCCGTTGTGGTGGACATCTGAGCCCCTCATCACGTTCATCACCGGAACCGCTTTCTTCATCACGCCTTACTTGTTTTACAAGACGTACGCCACCGGACCTGGGTTTTGTCCAACCGCGGCGAGCGATTTCGATTCTTGGTCGCAAACGATGGAGCGCGTCAGTCAAACCATGGGTGGACGAAACGTAGCCGAAAACGCGTCACGAATGATGGCACAGAATAGATATTGCAAAACGTGTCACGCCGCGAGACCACTGCGGTCGAAGCACTGTCCACTTTGCAATCGTTGCGTGCACAAATTAGACCATCATTGTCCGATTTCCATGTGCTGCATCGGCGCAAAGAATCAACGCTTCTTTCTGAGCGCAATTTCGTGCATGTTTATCGGGCAATTAGGATTCTTGCACTTTAGTTACAAGTACATCCACATGCTCGTGGATATGCATGGTGCACGTACGCGTCACACAGGGTTGGTGAACACGTTAGCGAGTTTGGGGCGCGCGGTGAACGACGCGCCTTGGGCGTCGTGGCTTTGGTTTTTGCAAATTTTTTGCACATTGTATTGCTTTATCATTCTTGCTCGCATGTACCTAGGCGTGGCGAGTAATCTCACGGTAAACGAGATGATAAACACCGCAAAGTACGAGTATTTGAAAACTGCAGGAGACGACGGTGAGCCGCGGTATCGCAACATCTTCGATGCTGGCGCTCGTATTAACTGTTTGCATTTCTGGCGAGATGTCGATCACCGTCGCGATTGGGATGGCTTTTACGCCGCAGCTAAATCCGGCCAAGCTGATTTACCAATCGCACCAAAGTATTCTTATTCCTGGTTTCACGCCACCGCATCGAAGACGATGCGTAATATTTTCTGTATCCACAGGGATGTACGAGCGGTCCCGGCGCCGCCGAGCGGCCACAGTCACGCGCACGGCACCGTTCAGCACATGTCCGACTCGCACGGGCATGGACATAGTCACGGCGGCACACCGTGCGACGCCGCACACGCCGTTTAGTCATTAGAGTTCACTAGGAGCGGCGACGCCGCAACTCAACTTGAGAAAAGCAAGCAACCACGTGTCCTCAGAAGTCGTCGCGCGTCCCTCGTCGTGCACGCGTCTCGCTTCACGCGTCGTGCAAATACTACAACTGCACGCGACAGGCGTGTTTTATCGTCTCGCTTCGTTCGTTCGCGTCGTCGTCGCCGTTCACGTCACTCAGTTTGCCTCAGCGTCGGTTGGTTCGCGTCCGGGACGCCTCGCGTGAAGATGCGTCGCGGCTTGCCACCCGCAGTCGCCGGATTCAGTACAACACGCGCAAAGTATCACGACGGTGACAGTGGGTACGACCTTGAGCGCGCCGCGGAGGACGACGACGCGTACAAGTATGATAAGGCGCGAGGACGCCGTCGTCGCGCGACGCGCGAGTGGGTACGCTTGAGAACCCGTTCAACATACATCAAAATCGCCTGTGCGCTGGTCGTTCTGTATCTAGTCTTTCGTCCAGCACCATCAGACACTTTTTCGTCGTCGTCGACGGCGGTGCTAGATGCGGAGGAGTTACAGTTGGGACCGCGGACGGGGGGTGATCGACTCGCCGAAGTCCCGCGGGCGGGCGTCTCGAGCCCGCGCATCCTCCCAACCACCGTGACGTCGCAAGTGAAGACACAAAAACACGAAAACGGTGATGTTTTGGCTAGAAATGCATCATCTGGGTCCAAGCTCGTGCCAAGATTAGTGCATCAGACGTATAAGTCACGGAGTGCGTTGACGGAGCGAGACGCGGCGTTGATGAAGACGTGGAGCGACATGAATCCAGGTTGGGAGATGAGATTCTACGACGACGAAGACTGCAAGCGGTTTGTAAACGAGCATTTTCCGGAATATTACCAAGCCTATGCCAGCTTGGAGAAGAAGGTGGAGCAAAGTGATTTCTTTAGATATTTGGTGGTGTTGAAATTGGGCGGCGTGTACGCGGATATCGATACAGAGTGTCGACAGCCATTAGATGATTTTATTCACGCAAAAGACACACTGATTGTTGGGTGGGAGAACGAGTTCTTCACTGATTCGCAAGCGTACTCGAGACATTTTGTGCGGCGAAGACAGGTGCTGAATTGGGCGTTTGCGGGCGCACCCGGTCATCCAGTGCTCATTGCAGTGGCGAATCATATCAACGCTGGCGCGCAAAAGATTTTCACAAAGAGCACGAATAGGAACACCCTCGAACGCACTGGACCTGGGGCGTTTACCGATGCGTTGATGGATCACTTCCAAAAGCTTCGTGAGGGTCAGGCGAATACGTTTTGGAATGTTCGTATGCTTCCGAAAGTAAATTTTGGTACGCATCCGCTCGGCGAAGAAGGCGTAAGTCAGGACCACCCAGATGTAGTCATAGCGCATAGATATTCTGGTGGATGGAAAGATAAGTCAGGGTGGAATGGTAAGCGAAAATGGTACGAACACATGGCGATTTTATTTCATTCTTTGAAGAGCGACTTGCCCGAGTACCGTGAGAAAATCGCGTCGCGCGATGAGCATTTCCAAATGCCAACCGTCGATTCTGAAAAGATGTACCCTGTCAACGCTCTTTGGAAGCCAAGTTTCGATTTGTTAACACCTTTAGTTGGGACGTTGGAGGATGAAGTCACGACCGCGGAAGGATATTGGCTCACATTGTATGGGCGGCCAAAGCTCGCGACGCTCTCGCCGTTGCGCGCCGGAGAAACTCCAGCTGACATGTTACTAGTTGGACTCAATCGCCGCGCTGCTACTGGTGGAGCGAATAATAAGGCTATTTTTGTGGACGTTGGCGCTGGTTTCGGATACTACACCATCGCTATGGCGTCTCAAGCGCACGACGTGTACGCGTACGAATGGCAAGATGCCATGGTGAAGAACATGCAAGCGGCGGTTGATTATAACGGTTTGGGGAAGAATGTGCAAGTCATGACTGAACATAGCAGCATAGAACGCGGTGATGAACTCACGGCGCTCGCTGAGCGCGTTGGCAAAGTTGATGGTTTACGCATCTCTGGACGCGGAATCAACGGAGCGCTATTAGATGGCGCCAAAAGTTTGCTCAGCAGTCCGCTTCACCCCGGTGTTGTGCTTCTTGAGCTCAATGCCAAGCTATTGGCGTCGTCGGGATACTCCACAGAGCGATTCATAGAGCTATTCGAGTTCATGTGGAATGCGGGGTACACAGATATCGGTCACGCCGGGCCATCGTGCGATGGGCGTGGCGTGCGTTCGTTGAAGTCACAGCAGCAGAGCGCGTTTGATTCAAAGGCGTGGTGCCGAATCGACGTGTCATCAATCGGGCGCGTCGTGTCGGCAATGGATGATAACGAATTGGAAGCCATCGTGTTTTTCCACAACGGCGCAGCATCCATTTAGATAGTTCTTTTAATGCACGGCGTGTTCATTCTATTATTCAAGTTTCCTTTTCGTGCGCAGGCGGGATGTAACGTGAGCGCGCAATCACGGTACCGACCGTCGATCACCATGCGCAATAAACTTCCGGTATATTGATCGCAGCACTTATGTTCTAAAATACGCTCGCATTCACTGTTCATGTGTGCGCGAGCCGCAGCGCACGCACTGTGCTCGACGCCGACAAATACGACAGATTTGAGCGCCGTAGCCGCGGCGCGCGCATCGAGTGGCTCACGCTCGAGACACGCCTTTAATATTCGAAACACCCCAGTTCTTGCTCTTGATGCGAAATTCGGTGCCGAATCTCGACATGCGCGCATGATGGCTTGAATGACGTCTCGCATCACGCACGCGTCCACAGATGTCGTCGGGTCTTGAAGACGCGCACAAAACACATCCAGCAAAAATGTCAGCGATGACAGCCGCACGGCAATCGGACCATCGAGGTAGCGTATGCGTGCTTGGATATCGTCATAGTTGTCGCGAGATGTCGCGCACGCTTGGGTGGTGACATCAATCGATGGAGCATCAACTCGCGAGGCGTAGCCAAATTTAGTCCGCGAGGCGTTATCTGAGTTGTGAATATTCTTGCCGTCTTGAGCGACGTTCGTTGTCGAGGGTTCGATATTCGGCGAATCAATGCCTTCATTGGCTGTGTTTTGCATCGCTCATGCGAACCGCGCGCCGCAAAGTGTCGGGAGATGTTGTACAGTTACAAAAACAATAAAATTCACCGGGCGTTCTTAATGTCACTCAAAATGCTCTCAATATCATCTTTCGTCACCACCCCGTTGTCACCCTTTGCGCTCGCTAGCCCGGAAAGCTTTGCCATGAGTTTTTCCTTGAATCCCGCAAAAGCGGTCGCCATGCTCATTTGCTGATCCATGGGCAACGTTGAAAATGCAGCCATCGAAGCGTGCTCCAACGTCTCACCATCTTGCGCGTCAATCCGACCTTGCGCCTCTAAAATCTCCCGCATCGTCGTCGGCACGTCATCATCCTCATCCCCGTCGTCTTCGTCTTCCTCGTTGTCGACAAAATCATCGCCCTCGCGCCGCCATTTCAAAACTCCCGCGTCCGTCGCGTCTTCGCATCGCTGCGACGCCAACATGAGCACCACGCGTTTCTCCGCCTCGAAACCATCGCGCGCTTCGTAATCGAGCGTAAAGAGTGCGTCGTTAATATTCGTCGCCACGGACTTGGCGTCCTCGGGCGTTGCGCGACGTACAACGCACGGCCACCACGTTATAGTCGTCGCCTTCTCTTCCTTATCTTCCTCTTCAGCCTCTCCTTCGTCCTCATCGTCATCTTCAGCGGCGTTTATCTGCCATTCAACCTCGATGCGATCACCATCGACGAGAAGATTACCCGCGCGATCGTGCGCGGGCGTGCGGCATCGCTCGACGGCGGCGGTGGCGGTCGCGACGTCGTTTTTATTGATGGATGTTTTGAGCGCCTTGCGCTCGGGCTCAATCGCGACGTCGTCGTCGCCGGCGTCGGCGTCGCGTTTGCCGTGTTCATTCAGCGGTATAGCATCGTTGGCGTTCGACATGCGCGCGCTTAAAGGTTCGATCGCGCGGCGTGCGCGACGAGACGTGTGGTCTATTTGATTTTGTTTTCAAATTTCGTTCCCACCTGTCGGCATGCGGGAGAACGCGAGTAACGGTGTAAGATAAAAACGCGAAAAGAGAGAGCTACAGGTGCAGAGGAAAGAATAATAACGACGCAATGATATAAATCACAACTCGCTAATCGCAAATGCGATCGTTTTTAACGCGCGGTCCTTGCGTATGGGCCGACTCTTTTCTGACTATCGAAGCTAACTGTTGAAACAATTTCTTTTTTGTCTTTTTCGATGTTTTTGATGTGTAATGTAAACTCGGGTGAGTGGTTTACATGTAGCGATGCTGACCCATGGATGGATCTATGCGCGCGCCCCATTGGAACTCGGTCATAAGGCTGACGTGATCGGATGACCACTGCGTGTTTGGCAAGCCGCCGTACTTTGCGCGCACCTCGCGTTCACTCGGGAGCTCTAATAAGCTCACGGGCGCGAGGGCGTCCTCGGTGTAGAAGATGTAATCTAAAGCACCATGGAAATCCTTTGTGCAGTTGGTGAAGATTGGCTCGCCAATCACGTCTACTCGGTTTCTTTGGCGCTCCAACGCCTCGGAATCCAAGCACGGCTTGTGTAAATTTGTATACGCCGACACGAGTGGAAGCGGGTGCGATAGCTTTGCCGAGGGCTGCAAAATCCCAAACGGATCGATCCCGAGCTCTGGATGATCGGCGGGAACTCTGCCGTTGGAGAGCAAATTGTGGGCAGCAGACCCCGGAACAGAGTTGAAATCTCCACACACTACCATAGGAATTTCCGCGGACGTCGCAATCTTCTCCAAACCCTTCAGTAACGTGTGCACTTGCCATAATTTAACATCATTGTGCTCAGTGTTGGCATGAATATGCGTGTTAGCCACGCATAAAAGCTGCCGCTTACCGTTCAAATTTTGCTGGTCCACGTCCAAGGCTTCAAGCACGACGATTAGCGCGATGTTATCCTTCATCAACCGATTCAACGCATCCTTCTTCGCCGTGGCGCCGCCTAGGGACTCGACCAAACTCAACGCTGCTTTGTTGAACTCCACTTCGTACTTCTTAATCAACGCAAACTTGTTCTTTTTGAAAAAGATTGCGCAACCGTCGATGACAAACTTACCCTCGCTGAAAACCTGCGCCGTCTTCTTCTTGTACACTGACGCATACCCGTGCTTTGCCATTTCGCCTTGGAAGAATTCTTCAAAGTGATCGGATTGCACTTCCTGTAAACACAAAACATCCGCGTTGTAGTTTACTATCTCCTTCAAGATGTTCTGCCGGCGATACGCCCACGCCAACGCCCAGTCTGGAACATACTTGTACATGTCGCTGTTGCAGTACAAGTCCGCTAACACGTTGTAAGTCGCCACGGTAAACGTTCGTGGCTCCGCGGTGCTATTGTGTGCAATCTTCACCAAGTTTCTCCTCGGGGGCTCGGGGGCTGGGATCACACGCCCCGTGATCACGTTTTGAGGTTGCATCGCCTCGCCCCCTGATCTCGCATCCACGGGCACGACTTCGAGCTTCAGCACGTGACCTACGTCATCCGCCTGCACTGTATAGTTCCTCGTCGCGCTCACCTCGATCCAAGGCTCAACCTTCTTCTTCTCCTCTGGTTTCGTCTCCTCCGCCTTTTCCGCCTTGTGCGCTTTCCACCCCAGCTCAGCGTCGTCCCTCGCCGCCCGTCGCTCCGCCGCAGTACTTGTCGGAAACGGCTCACCATTCGCGATACGATTGCGATTCCACTCTCTCCACGAATGCTTAAAGCACTCACTGTCGCAATGATACGTCCGCGTCGCGATGTTTAACAACGTCGCGTTCTCCGCCGGATGCACCGAACACACGCTCATCTTCACCTTTTTCCCCGACCGAAACCACCGATAGCGCACGTATTGCCCTTCGTGTGGATTCTCCTTATTTATATCTTCCGTCGTGGACGTCCCATCGGACTTACGCGTGACGACATAGGGCGCGAGCTCGACGCCGACGATGGGCGTCTCCGTGTTCAACGTCGCCCGCGTCACCGTCAACGACATCCTGCGCCGACGTCAACGTCACCACTCACGCGTTCGACCCGCACAGCGCGCGTGCAACGTCACCCGTCGTGCACACGATCGCTCGACTGCGCCAACGCCTCGCGCCTTGCGCGACGCGACGACGGAATCAAATCAAAATGCGCCGATCGCCAGCCAAACGATGCGAAATCCCACCACAGATCACCCGTGTTCGTACGATGCGCGCGCGTTCTGCGCCTGATTTCGGACGGTATCGAACGCGCGCAATATACGCGGTTCGCGCACACCGCGCGCGCGCGTGTTCGCGCGTCGTCGTCGTCGAATGGCGCGGGAATGCGTCTAGGGAATCATGACCATGATAACACCACATACCTTCAAAACGGACTCTACGGATGTGCTCCATAGTCTATATGGATCTATGTCTAATATCATAAAAAACTCTACTACATGATAGGTTTAAAGACTATACAGTATAGACAACATGGTTTGGACCGCCCGAGAGCGCGTGTGACTGGTGACACGAATAGACACTTGACGTCGCCGCGCGACACGGCGACGCGCGAGCGCGCGAGCGCGCACGCCGACGCGCATCGCGCCGAGGATCGTGTTTTCGAATTTTTGACGCGCGTGCATGAGGATGGCGCATCGCCGGCTGGCGCATCACGAGCCGATTCGTGTTGACGACGATGATGCTGGCGATGCGCATGCGCAACGGCACGCGGCGTCGGTGATGGGAAAAGCGTCTTCGATGGTGGCGATGGCGCGCGCGATAGCGATCGGTGTGTCGTGCGCGATGGTGGTGTTTTACGCGTGCGGTGGTGGGATGATGTCGTTCGCGAGGCGCGCGGGGCGGATGTGCGTTGACGGCGGCGTCGGTGGCGTCGGCGTCGGCGGTTTCTCGGCGCCTTTCGTGGACAAAGGCGCGGGAAAGTTTGCGTACGGCACGGCGTCGCAGGATATTTCGAGGTGGGATTTACGTCGCGTGGCGAAGTATATGTCGGTTGATGCGGCGAAGACAAAGAAGAGGATGTCGAGAATGAGGTTAAAGCCGAAGGGGAGCGTCAAGCGCGTCGTGGCGACGCATCACAAGACGGGAACGGCGTTGATGCACGACGTGTTTGAAACAATCGCCAAGAATTCGTCGTTTTCATTCTTTGACGTTCGCGCGGCGGAAGATACGCCTGGTGCGGTGGCGGACGAGGCGAAATTTGCGGCGGCGTTCGCGCGCGCTGATGTTCTCATCGATTATCATCTTGGCAAACCGCTGCCGGCGTACGTCACCAAGGATTGGCGTACGCGAGCGTGCGAATCGGTCATTTCGCTTCTCGAACGCGAAGATAAAGATTATCGCTTGGTGCACGTTGTGCGTGATCCCGCGGATGTACTCATATCTGGCGCCGTGTACCACGCGCGACGCATTCGTGATGAAAAATGGCTCAACGTTCCGATTCCCGAGCTCAAAGGTCAATCGTACGCTGACTTTTTAAAAACATCCACGCCCGAACAGGCGTTGTTGGCAGAAATTTCATTCGCCGATGACGAATTGCGCATGCTGGTGTTGTCCTACGCCGAGTGCGCGGCGGACAAGCGATGTTTAAACGTGCGATTCGAGAGCTTGTCGGCGAATTTCACGACGACGCTCGCGCGTGTGTTGACGCATCTTGAGTTTTCACCGCGCGATATCGCGGCGATGGTCACGGTCGCGCGCGTACACGATATGAATACGTGGTCCACGGATGAGTTGGTGTCGAATGAGCATTATACCAAGGCGGAGAACCGAAGTGCGTATTACGCCGCGGCGCGTTCAAATCCATTTCTCAACGACACGCTCGTGCATTTGCGTCGCGCGCTGCGCTACTCGCGTGATGATGCATTTATCACGTAGCGCTGGTACTAGTCACGAGCGAATTTTTTGTTTCATCAAAACATTTCTTTCTCTTGGGTTACAAATTGCCGTTTAAATCTCCCGCTTTCTGTTTGGTTGCCGTCATTGTGACGTTGAGCGCCGTGTCTACTCGGCGAGGGGAATCCCATTAGGCGATGCGTTTTCACGAATCCATGGGTGTTCCAATAATCGACTCAGCGGTAAACGCTGCGAAGGTTCCTTTACGAGCAAGCTTCGGATGAGGTCTTTGCCATTTTCGCTGATGTGCGGCGGAAAGTGTAAATCCACGCGTAAAATGCGCTTGTATGTTTCACTGTGACCTTCGGCTTCGAAAGGCGGTGTGCCGACGAGAAATTCGTACGCCAACACCCCTAACGACCACACGTCAACCGCATAGTCGTGATCACGCCCTTCAACCATTTCAGGTGGTAAATAATCGAGCGTCCCGCACAACGTCTGTCGACGACTATTCGGCGCGTGCACGGACCATCCAAAGTCGGCAATCTTAAGCTCGCCCTTAATACCGACGAGTAAATTTTCCGGTTTAATATCGCGATGAATCACGTGCTTTTTGTGGCAATAAATTAACGCCCGAGCGAGCGACGCGATGTACGTCGCGCTTCGTTGTTCACTAAACCGCTTTGACCGTTGCAACTCCTTGTACAATTCGCCTCGCGCGGCATACTCGAGAATCAAAAACACTCGAGTATTGTCATAAAAATAACCATACAAGCGCAAAATATTCGGGTGGCGCAAATGCGACTGAATCTCAATCTCCCGTCGCAACTGATGTTCGACGTGCGACGCGCATAATTGTGTCTTGTGCAACACTTTCAACGCCACGATGTACTTGCTCTTCTTTTCGCGTGCCAAGTACACCGACCCAAATTTCCCCTTCCCTAGCGGTTTACCAATATCAAAATCTTCCAACTGTTCACATAGCGCAAAGCAAACGATACGTACAATCGTACCGCGCGCGAGTCGTTAGTCCCGAGACGTCGTCGTTAAGAAACACGCGCGCGCGCACACAAACGCGCGCGCAAACAAACAGACAAATACAAACGCACCTTCCACTCCTTCACCTCTCTATCCCCCCCACCCGGCGTCGTCGTCGTCGTCGCCTCCGCACGCATTGACGACGACGACGGCGTGGTCATCTTCCCATTCACCCCACGCGGCGCACCACCGCCGACATTCTCATCCACGCCGCGCAACGCGCTTCGGTGGTCGTGAGACATCGTTTCCAGTCTCCTTCACCGAATCCCCCCGATGCGCGCGCACCACACGCGCCTGTACGACACAAAAACCACACACACGCGTCAATATTAATATTCACCTCACATCCGCGCTCGCGCACGTCCCGAGCCATCGTCGCGCGCGATGGATATTTCAAATAATCCACGCGCGCGCGCGCAGCACGTCACACGCGTTCGTTCCCGTCGTCATCTTCACCCGCCCCCCGCGCGCGCCTCGCCGCGCTTCCGCCCGCGCGTGCGCCTCGCACACATCGCGCGAATATTTCTCCACGCGTTCCGCGCGTCGCACGTACCTCGACTCGCTCGCGCGTCGCTGTGCGGCGCGATTGATGCGCGCGCGCGTCAACGGTCGTGCGACGTTTCATCGGACACTCGGTCGCTCGCGCATCGTCATCCGCGCCCGCACACGCCGACGCGACCGCGCGACCGCGCGCGCGACGCACGCGACGCGTCGCACGTAAACCCACGCCGCGTGTGCGCGCGACGGCGGCGGTGATGGACGACGGCGCGCGCCGCGACGGCGGCGTGAATCAGAATGAACAGCGACGCGATGGCATCGATGCCGATGCCGATGATGGATCTTTCGCCGCCGCGCCGTCGCCGTCGACGTCGGACGCCGCCGCGTCGACCGCGGCGGATGGGCGGCGACGTCGCCACCGAGAGACGGCGGACGCGGTGTCGAAGCTCGCGGACGAGGTGCGAGCGTTGCGCGCGGAGCTCGAGAGCATCGCCGAGACGCGACGGCGTCGGCGAGACCGGCGTCGGGGAGACCGGCGCCGTCGCGATGACGACGGCGACGATGACGGTGAGGGTGATGGCGCCAGTCGCGGCGCGCGTGACGCCAGCGCGGCGGTGCGGCTGCTGGCGATGCCCGCGGAGGGGGCGATCCCGTTTGAGCCCGTGACGCGTCGGTTCGTCGAAGGCGTCGTCGCGCGTCCGTCGTGGATGGTGTCCTAGCCCCTATCTGCCGTCCCTGGCGGTTAAAAATCATGTAAATAATCATGTATGTTATTCTTTTATCGCGGTGCCGACGCGTGACGCGCAAAACGAGTCGTCTATGGGGGCGTAAAAGATGATTCATCTCGCGCGCGATGCCTCAGAATCAAACACGCATCGCGCGATGCGAGGACGCGGCGCGTAACGCACGACGTGACACACGATGCGCGCGGGCGGCGGCGGTGGCGGCGCTGCCGTCGCTGCGCCGCGCGATGACGCCACGGTGGCGCTGCGGCGCGGCGCGACGCTCATTAAATATTGCCGGCGAGCGGCGCCGCACTACATCGTTCTTCAAGTCACGCCGTCTGGCGACGCGCTGACGTGGATCGGCAAGCACGGCGCCGAACGCGCGATTGCATTCACGGCTATCGAGCGCGTCGTCGCGGGGAGACACACGGAGGTGTTTCATAAGCGCAGAGACGCGCACGAAGACGCGTGTTCGGTGTCGATCGTCTACGGCGAGAGCGGCGCGAAAACGACGCGAACGTTAGACTTGGTGTGCGCGGACGAAGGCGAACGCGACGTCTGGGTGCGTGGGATTGAGTATTTTGTTGATTGCGCGCGCCGAGCGGGTCTGGCGCACGATGGTGGGTCGTCGAGAAGAGGGAGCGCGAATCGCGGGGAAGCAAACTCGAACGCGTCGACGTCGTCTTTGACCATGTCAACGGCGATGACGGTGGCAAGAGCGGCTGGAAAGTTTAAGGCGAACGGACGCAACGCTGAAGTTCAATCACCGTCGTTGCGCGAGCGCGAGGGCGGGTTGGAATCGAGAACTGTGTCGTCATTTGGCGTCGCGGCGCCGCCAAGCGAGCCGCCGAGCGAAGTCTTTCTCTGGGGCTGGCGAGCGGACGTTCGCGGCGGCGCTGGCACCGTATCGTCCTCTGCCGCACCGAGTGGTGGTGGATTTGCCATCGCCGCGCCAAAATACGCGCGCGTGGATGTCCCGAGCGCCGTTCGCGGGATGGAGGCGTTGGACGTTGTCGAGGTGTCGCTCGGCGCTCGACACGCGGCGGCGTGCACGCGGGACGGCGCGGCGTATACTTGGGGCGATGGCAAGGGAGGTAAGCTCGGAAACCCGAGCGGACAAGACGCCGAGACACCTGTAAAGGTTGAAATCGCTGGTGTAGCGCGTAAGGTACTCACAGTGGCGTGCGGAAGCTCGCATTCAGTCGCCGTCGTGGAGGATGCGAATGCGGCGTTGAGCTTCAGCCAAGGCGATGGAGCCGTCGGTGGAGGCGATTGCGTGGTCTGGGGCGACCCCAACGCCGCACCAGGGTTATTAGGGCGTCCAGACACGCGAAGTGTGATGTGGTTTCCTGGTTTTCTCACGTTTCCAAGTCCGGCAAAGATTGTGCAGGCGTCGTGTGGGCCGTATCACACGGCGTGCGTCGCCGAAGACGGAGCGTGCTACACGTGGGGCGAAGGCTCATTCTTAGCCCTCGGTCACGGCGAACGCAATTGTGAACCCGCACCGCGCGTGATAGAGACGTTCAAACGCGATGGGCGCGTGGTGCTCCGCGTGGCGTGCGGGGTGTGGCACACGGCGGCTGTGGTTGCCGACGTTTCGAGCGGAATTCTCCGCGTTCCCGTCTCGTCGCCCAACGCCGGGCAAGCTCAAGACGCGATTGATGGTGAGGTGTTCACGTGGGGCGATGGAGACACCGGGAAGCTTGGCATAGCGGGCGTAGAAGAAGCCGCGGTGCCCACGCGCACGTCTGGGCAACTTGGCTGTCCAGGAAGCGAGGTGTGCGACGTGCGATGCGGTCAGCATCACACGCTCGCGCTCAGCGCCAAGGGCGACGTCTGGCTCGCAGGGTGCGTGGGCAAAGTCGACAACAGCATGCGTAACAAGGTATTCACACGCATGATCGATTTCGAAACTGGTTCGGTGCATGCGATTGCGAGCGGGGAGAATCACGTCTTGGCGGCGACTCGGGACGGGCGCGTGTACTCGTGGGGCGTCGGGAAGAATGGTGTATTGGGACTCGGTAAAAACGATCGGAATCAAGCGACACCGCAAGAAATCGCGCAACTCCGCGGGCGTACCGTGTTGAGCCTCGCCTGTGGACCATCGACGAGCGCGTGCGTGGTGCGAGCGGTGCAAATGACGCGCAAGGAAAAGGCCAACGTGTCTCGACGTCTCGTGCATACGTTGTCCGTGCATCACGGTCGTCCATCTGGCACGCATTACACATCGAACTCCGCGCGCGCCGTCGTCGTGGAGCGAACGAACACGAGTTCGGCGGACACCGCCTCGTCGTCGTCGTTTGGTACGCGTCGCGATGGAAGTGGTACGGGTGGCTCTCGCGCCGGAGGCCGTTCGAGTCAAGGCTTGCGAAGTGAAAAGCACGCGCGGCGTTTATTGCGCGTGTTAAGTCCAACGTATGAGAACGTCGCGAAAATCGCACCAGCGTCGAGCGTGTCGAGAGATGCCGTGGAGCCAATGCGTCTGGAGTACCGTAACTCGCGTAGCGCGGCGCCTGGGTCTGAGACGGGTGCGATGACAACTTCGACTTCGACTTCGATGACGAACGTCGTCGAACCAGTTTCGCTGAGCGCCGACGACATCTCGAGCGACGCATCGCGGCTCAACGACTCAAACGTCGAGATGTCGAGCGGCGTCGCCATCGACGATGCCGCGCACGCCTTTGACGATGATATCGAACTCGCGCGACGCGAAGCATTGGACGCGAAAGCGACGTTGGCGCGGTTACTCGCAGAAAAGGAGGCGTTGGAGCTCGCGGCGGCTCGCGCCGAAGCCGAAGCTCGCGCCGAAGCGGCGGCAGTCAAACGCACAGAAGCGAGAGCTACGTCCGCGGCCAAGCCACAGTCGAAATCACCATCTCGTCCGACTCGTTCCCCGGTGTTGCTCACGCACGCCGCTCCCAAACACCGTACGATTCCCGAGCGTTTGCGGCCGCAGCCGTCGCTCTCAAAATCGTCCGCGAGCGGCAACGTCCCACTCGGAGAACCTCGTGAATGGGTCGAAGAAGTCGAAGACGGCGTGTTTATGACACTCGAAACGTTCGGAGATAAGACGATCCTTAAACGCGTGCGCTTTAGCAAGCGTATGTTTAGCAATCAACTCGCGGCGCAGTGGTGGGAAGAAAATCGAGCGCGCGTATTACGCGAGCGAGATTTAACGTTGAACGACCCATCCGCCTAGCTCATTAGCAACGCGTCCGCTCGAGATTGTAGCCCACACATGTATATATAAGACTACAAGGTGCTTTCAAGTTCTATGCTCTACTACGTACTCCAACAACGCGCGTCGCGTCAATACAAATTATTCGTCGGCGCTCGGCGGCATCCACGCCACGATGATGTACAAAAACGCCAAGAAATCATAAAACGCGTGCGTAAACATCGCGCTTCCTAACCCATCTCGTATGCTCTCTAATGAAAATATCACCGACGCCCATGTGGCCCAAATCGCGTACTGCGGTGTGATCGCGTGCAGCGCACCAAACACCAACGACGTGCTCGCCAACGATACGCCCGCGGCGACGTCCGCGCTCGCCCCAACATCTCCCAACCTCGCATCGACCCAAGGCATCAAAAACCCACGAAATAATGCCTCCTCACCCACTCCCGCACCGAGACTCAAGGCAGCGATGCCGAGAACGCCGAGCGGCGCCACCGCCGGGAGCACGCTTTGCTCAAACGTTTCCCGCACGACGCGTAAAAACTCAAATTTTTCACTCTGCGTCACCGCAAACGTGAGCGACGCGAGCAATGGAATCATCCAGTATACCGCTTGATCGAGGTTGATTGCGCTTGCGCTGTCGATGACGTCCGGGTGAACGTCGGCGAAGCCGCAGACGACTTGCGAGCCCAGCGTCATGACGACGTAAAAGGTTACAGAGCCCAAAAAGAATTGCTTCGAATCCACGGCGGTGAGTTGTGGATCGATGACATCTGCGATGGATTGACGGTCACTCGCGTCGCCGTCGGTCGCCGCGCGGGTGCGAATGGTGCGCGCGCGAGGCTCCGCGTAGACGCCGACGGCTCGAGCGGATAACGCGAGCGGGACGGCGCGGTCGGGGACGCGCGCGGGCGGGGACGCGCGCGGGATGCGACGCGGTGCAGAAGCGCGGCATGCGAGCGGTGCCGGCACCGCCGCGCGCGCGGATGTGGATGCGGCGACGGCGCGCATGAAGAGTAGCAAAGTGACGCGTGGGAGAACAAACACAACGTTTATACACACGAGCGCCACACGGAATGGCGGCTACAGCACAGTCTCCTTTTACTTTTTTGGCGCACCGACGGTGAGCAAATCAACACCAATAAATTTCACGGCATCCACCGCACCGATGGCGTCGCCCGAGCCAACTTTTGTTAGCCCACCGCGAAGGGCTTCGTAGCCGACGCGCCGGAGCGAATTATCGCCCGCGGCTTTCAATACGTGAGAATCAGCCACGACGAGCGTACACTTTTCGCTCGCCAGCACGTCGAGCGTGACTTGACACATGGCCTCTCGTGCCTCAGCGCTTTCGCCCGCACTGGCTAATCCAGGCGGAAGCACGACGCGCGCGCCTCGAGAAAACGCCGCGAGCGCGCCAAACGCGAATCCCATCGAGTGTGCCAACGGCACAGGTACACACACCGAATCGCCCGATTCAATCCCCAGCGCCCGCGCCGAAGCGTGTGCCATATCCACCAACCCACTTCCACGCACCCCTTTGGCGCTGTTGTAATAAAACGTCGAATCCCGATCCACCGCGCGTTCAACGTTTCGACTCGCGTACGCCGCCTCGACGACGTCCCACATGATCACTTTATCACGCGCTGTCGCACCCTCACCCACCGTGATTGGTTCGTGCGCACCAATGAGTACTCCTGCATCGCTAGCATCGCTAAACTCCACCACCGTTCCTCGCGTCGGCGCGAAATCGGCGAAATCCTTGGCCCGCTTGGCCGTTCGCGCGTCGACGCCGGCGAGCGCGCATCCCAAATACGTCACCATCGCCTCCGGTCCGTTCGCCACGCTCGCGCCGAGCGCGCGTGCGTAATCATCACAATACCCTAAATCTTCCAGCGCCGCCGCGAACGCGCGCGCGCGATCGTGCAGCTCGCCGTACGTCCACGCGAGCGCGCGATGGGGAACAGCCAGCGCAACCGCATCCGGGGCGTGCGTCGCGTGCGCGGCGAACGCGCTCGCCACAAACGCCCCTAACGACGACGACGCCGGTGGCGCCGTAGTCGTCGCCGTTCTCGCTCTCGCCGCGCTATACAACGCCGAACCGCCCCGTCGAATCATCACAAAGCGTCAACGAATGACGCACGCCATCCGCACACGCACGCGCGCAGCACCGCCGCCTCGCGCGCGCCGCCTCGCGCGCGCCACGCACCATCGCCGTCTCGCGCGCCATCCCACCGCGCGCACTGCGCGCCATTCGTCCAGCATCGCCGTGAGCTCGCGTCATTCGCATCCATGCCCACCAAGACGCGCGTGTTCCTCGACATTGACATCGACAACCATCGCGCGAAATACGCGCGCGCGTGCGCGTTCGTCGAACACACCGACCTGCGGTATGGATTTTCCTCCAAGGTACTCGCGGATCTGGGCGGATCGGAGAAGGCGCGGGTGCCAGAGCTGTACGATATGGATTACGAGTGGAGCGCGCGCGGAGCGATGGAATTGCATCCGGCGACGTCTGAACGCGTCGTGATCGAGCTCGACGACGACGAGTGTCCGTTGGCGTGTGAGAATTTCATCGCGTTATGCCGCGGTGATCGCGGGGTGTCCAAGGAGAGTGGGGCGGCGTTGACGTATAAAGGGTCGGTGATTCATCGGTGCGTGCGAGGATTCATGATGCAAGGCGGAGACTTTACGCACGGGAACGGAGCGGGCGGGGAGTGCGTGTTTCCGGGGAAGAAGACGTTTAAGGATGACGTGAAGGGGTTGAAGAAGAAGCATGATGGGATGGGGGTTGTGAGTATGGGAAATACGGGGAAGAATTCGAATTCGTCGCAGTTTTTTATTACGTTTGGACCGTGTAAGCAGCTGGATGGGAAGCACGTGGTTTTTGGGCGAGTCGTCGAGGGCATGGATTTGATTGAGAAGATTAATCAGGAGATTGCTGTGGCACCGGGTGGGGTTTGTGAGAAGCCGTTGAAGAGTCTTGTCATTGCCGATTGCGGCGTGTTGTCGGCAAAGTGAGATGTAGTGTAGCCAGCGGCGTTATAGCCGATTAGGATTAATCATTATTTCGTGATTTTACAATGGCGCATGCCGTTTTGTTTTCTACGCGCTCGCTTCGGTGGCGGGTGATTTCGGTTCGACGAGACCGAGCGCTTCTGGATTCAAGTGGCTGTCCACAGCGCCGCACTTGCCCCACATTTGACCCCATAATTTGTCCTCTCGATTGACGCAGCCGCTCGCGCACAGCACTAAGAGCATGTTTTTAATCGCTTCGGGCACCGCCTCGACGAGCTCCTCTGTTTTCGCGTGTTTGCGCAGCACCGATAAGGCGTCGACGACGGTGAGGAGCGAATTTGCGAAAGCTGCCTTGTCGTCGCCCTGCATCTTGGCGGCGTACTGCAAGAAAGTCTTTGACACGCACGATACGGCGATGCGAGCGGTATTTTCAGCCGCGCCACCGTCGCGACCGCGCATCTTGCGCACGCTTTCCGTGAGCTCGACGAGCATCGACAACAAATTGCTGTCAAACGTTGTGAGCCACAAGTCTCCACTCGCGTCCAACGTCTCTGCGCCGAGTAACACGCGCTGCAACGTTAAGAGGGCGTCGTCCCGAACAGCGCTACGCGTATCTTCGCTGCTAATGCGACTGAGTTCGCGGACTAAATCTCCCCACGCGCCGGCGATAAGTTCGGCTTTGTCTTCATCAGAGACGCTCGCACTCGACGCCCAAGCGCACATCGCCATGTTGGCGTCGGATAACAATTGCAGCGCCGCAATGCTACGCTCGTCGCCGCCCAGTTCGCTATCAACGAACGCGCCAGCAGACTCCAAGCACGAACGGACGTTGGTAGCGTTTACGTGCGCAGCTTCGCGCATGACGCGGCTCAACGCCGAAAATCCCTTTGCGGCGGCATCGGGATGCCGCGCGCTCGCCATGAGCAATTTACACACCGTGTCCCAGCCTTGTTGCGTGGTAATGTTACTCGCGCCGCCTTGAATGATGGCGTCAACGTCGGCCGAGATTCGCCCAAAAAACGCATCCGCTACCGCGGGCTCGAGCGCGAATAACAGTCGCAGGGATTCTAGTAAATCATCTGCGACGTCAGCTCTTTGCGGGATGAGTTTCACACACATGTGAATCAAGTCAAAAATGACGCGTTCGCACACCGGCGACGGCTCTAGGGACGCTTGAAGCACCGCGCGGAGGTAGGAGACGAGTATGGGTAACACGCTGCGAATGCGGTCGCGGTTACGCATTGTGACGGTGAACATGGCATCCAGGCAGAACAACGCGGCGTCTTCGTCGTCAGCGGTGGCGGTGACTAGCGACGGATCGCCCGCGGCCCAAATTAGCGCCCGCATCAAATGCGTAAGCGAATCAAGCTCGAGGAATTTGGTGTCGGCGAAAAGTTCCTTGACTCGGCACGCGTGTGCGCACGCGATGGCGAGGTCTTCTATCTTCTTTTCTACATCGGTTGGAGGCTCGAGCGGGGCCTCGCGCGTCTCCATCGTGAGAAGCGCCGAGAAGGACCGCAATAGCGACGAACCTTGATTGCGCTTCGCCGACGCGCGTTCGCGCACGCGTTCCGTTTGTAACTCAGGACGCTGTTGCGACTCATCGCTCCCCGGGTCGACAACACTTTCTGGAATCAATTCGATCTTACTCATTCGAAGAATCGTGTCCAAAATATTGCACCATCCTTGACGCAAGACGTCGCCGTGCTTGTGAGCGATGCCGAACGCGGTTCGCGTCGCAGCGCACGCCTTGATGTCTTCACCAAACAAAACAAGTGGACGCAATCGCTCGCCGGATTGAGAAACCGTATCCTTGCTCAAACCTTCGTTTGCAAACTTGCACAACGTTGCTATTAACTGGTCAAGCACGTCAGACAACCCGTGCGACGCGGCAATGTTTGCGAGCGCGATGAAGCCGTTGACGCTCGAATGTAACACAACGTCGTCCGCGGTGTGCTCAAACACCGCCGAAATTGCCGCAGTGGTCGATCCCCAAATGATACCAAATAGTTCGCCGTCATATAAAGCCGCCTCGACGACATCCGGAGGCGAAGGTAACGCGCCCTCGCCTGCGGCGATGCTGCGCAACATGTCCGCCCAGCGGCTCGGCGTCAAGCTTGCCGCGCTCACTTCATCGAGTTTGATCTCATCTGTGACGATGGAATCGAAAATACCCACTAGAACTTCCGCGGGCCAGTCCTGGCCTCCATTCGTCCCGCGGTTGTTTCGAATAAATTGCTCCAATGTCATCTTGTTCTTCACCTGGGCATTGTGCTGGTCGGTGTTCAACATGATTATACTGTACGAGAGCACGTAGGCGGAGTCGGCGTCAGCCACGGAATCGGGATTGGATTCGTAATAACGCGCAGCAAAGCATTCAAGGATGCGCGAAATCTTTTGTGCTTCACCAGGAAGCTTGAATCCAGACAAGAAGGAACGCAATGCGCGATCCAGCGTGACGTCCCGAAAGTCAAACAGTTTTGTGTACTCATCCAAAACGCTGATGATGAATGCCGCCGGTTCGCCGAGGTAATCGCCGACGACTTCTTTGTCTAAACCGGGCGCACGTTTTAAAAACTTTGCGACTGCTGCGGGTTCGAGAGGGTCGGGTAAGAGCTTTATTTCTTGCATAAACGCCAATCCCTTCTTGTACGAGCGATTAAAGTGCTCCGCCGCACTCAACAATCTGTGCTTGAAATACTTTGTGCGCGCCAAGGCGTCAAAACGCGGACCGCCGACTGTGTTTAATCCATTTGGTAACGTCCAAGGATCGATGACATCGTCATGCTCAAAAGATAGCGACGGCTTGGCCGTCGCCGCTGGTGAGCGGTTGGACACAGATTGAACGATGCAGAGCAAACCTTCAAGGCTCAGCAAGTGCACGGGCGATATCGTGGCATCGACCGGGTATGACGTTTGCGCGAGCACGCCCGTGACTTCTTCGAACACGTTCGGTTTAGTCAAATCGCAGTCGTAGTACATGTACAAATCTGTTGCAAAATGCTCATGACGGCACAAATCCACGAGTGATTCAAGCGCCACGCGCTGTGACTCTTCTTCCGCGTCGGTCGAACACAAAGGTAAGATGACCATACGAACGAAAACTTCCAAGTGTAACTTCATCTCGCTCCTAAAGTCGAAATACAGCGTGGTGATTAAAGTCGTCGTCGCCGCCAACACGTGCGGCGAGCATGACACGACAACACCGCACAGTGCTCTCGACAGGTCGTCGACCACAAGTCTCAGTAACGCTCGATTCGATTTGAACGCTTCTGCATTTGAATCAATCATCGTACTCACGAGTCGCAAGCCAAACAAACTGTTGGCGTCCTCTGAGCCTCGACCGTGCGTGTCCGGAGCGATGAGACTCGTCGCAAATCTGAACATCTCAACAAATGCTGGCAATCCGTACGGCTCCTTGGACGACACAGTGTGCTCGTGCGCGTCAATATCCGTCCCAGGTCCTGCTGCAGCCGCGCCCGGGGACGATGCGGCGCTCTCGCCGTCATTCGTGGGCGCCGGGATGACCACAGATCGCCGAGGCGACGTAAGCCGAGGCGACTTCGCCTGCACATCATTCGATGCGCGTTCAACAATCTCGTATAGTCTCTCACCAACGTGATGCACAATATCGCATAGCGATTGCTTACTCAACTCGCGAAGTAATGGGGTCTCTTTACCGCTTTGATGCCCGATGCGATAGCACGCCTGAAACACGTCGCATAAATCGTCGTCGCTCAACGCCGCACCGCACGAACACTTCACGCACTCCACCAATACGAATAAAATCTGGCTCAACACCGCATCGTCGTCCTCTACGCTCGTCGCTTCGAACCTACATAGCGTCACGGCGTCCGCAATCGCGTGCATTATCGTCACCGCGCCGCCCGGAACGTCTGGCGTCACCGCGCCGCTCTTCAAGATCTTCAAGATCGCGCTCAACGCCTGCGCCGTGATCAAACCACTCGTTTCCACCGATCGTATCACGTCTAAAAATGGCTCTAAAAACTCCAACGGGCTCAACCCACCGGTATGCGCGAGAGATGACGACGACGACGGCTTCACTTGGCCCGAGCCGCTCACGCGCGATCCATCGCTCGAGCCCGCCTTGGTCGTCTCCGTCGTCGCCTCCGTGCGCACGTGTGCGCCTCGAAGGTTCGCGAACGCATCGAGCAAACCATCTTCGACGCCATCGTACACATCGGTGGTGCCGTACAGGCCATAGCCGTTCAGTGCGCTATTCGATGCGCGCGCGCTCCAACGCGCGTTGGAGCGCATCGTCGCGACGACGGCGCGCGCCTCGCTGGTGACGACCGCAGCGAAGCGTTCGGCATCGAATCCGCGGCGGCGCATCGCGTCTTTCGTGCGTGCGTGCGTGCGTGCGCCGCGACGTCGAGGCGAGGCTCGGAATGACGACTCACGATGAAGACTATCACCTTAGGTGGAAATCAAACGCGGCGGCGTCGACGCTTCAGGATGGTTCTCGGCGCGTTCGTGACGAACGACGAGCGAGTTGCGCGTGTGCGTGATAAACACGGATTGCTTGTGTGTATTTCAAATTTCTACCCCGAATCGGGCGCTAAGCGTGCGATGTGCGCACGAATGTGACGTCGGACGTCTCTGTTACGCTTGAGACAACTCTTCGTCAATTTTAGCCTTGCGCTGCGCCTCGAGCTTGGCGTTCACGCGGTCAACTTCGGCACGAGACGATGCATAATTTGCGGGCACGCCACCGGATTGGTTTAAGAACTTCTCTGCGGCTTCAACAGGGAGCGTGACGGCTAAGCCAACGCGTTCGTCGTCGCTCATTTGCGTGAGGTACTTCTCCGCCCATTCCGGAACAGGAATCGCGTCTCCCTCCGCGTCACTGATTTCTCGCCACTGATCGCGCACGAGCTCCCAGAACTTGCCACTGTGTGGTTCGTTGGACCATACCGCGATCATCAAATCATCCCAATAGACTTCGTCTTGGTCGCCCCACGCAACGTCCCACACCTCGAGTGTGCGCTTGCGGTTAATCCCGGCGCGCTCGAACGCATTTTGGAGCTGTCGACCGGTGAGGTCGCGCACCGTCAACAACGCTTCCTTGAGCGTGAAGAGCATCTCTCTATTCTTTGACTCGTGCAATACCATCACCGCACGCTGGCACGCCTTCACTAACGTCTTTCTCACCTCGTTGTACACTAATAAATCCAATTCTGGGGACATTTGGCCGAGCAAATCAATCTGCACCTCTTTACCGACGCGCAAGTAATCTTCTTCGCGCGTGCTTTCGGCGGCGAGGGCGATGGGACCCAAGTCGCTCCAACCGTGACGCATCACCATATCGGTCGCGAGCTTGGTGGCCATTTGCATGTCTCGCGCGCCGGTGGAGGACACGTGTTCGGGGCCAAACAAATACCGCTCCGCCATTTGACCAGCGACGAGCACGCACAACTGACTTTCGTAGTACATTTGCGAGCGCACGGTGCGGGCAGCGGGAGAATCCACCTCATCTGGCACGTATGAGATTTGACCGCTAGGTTCGCCGCCGATAAAGACGGTCACTTTACTCAATTCGTCGTACGCGGGCATTTGCATCGCCACGAGCGTTTGCGCGGCGTAGTACGTCGCAACGTTATCGCGAATGTACGGGCTGAGTGCATCTATGAGAGTATCCTCGAGCGTGGTATCACGAGACAAACTGCCTGATCCGCTGCCCGCACGAACGAACGCTTGAGAGCGACGAATATCGTCGATACACCATAAAAAGTCACCAGTATTCGCCACGGAGCGCTCCGCTTGGGCGACGCGCATGACGGCAGATTTGGTAAGGTTCTCGATATCAGCGCCGCTAAATCCAGCACATTGCGCCGAGAGGTACTCATAATCCAAGTTTGCGTCTACGCTCATCTGCCAGTGCGGTTTGTTGCAGTGTAAACGCAAAATCTCTTCACGAGACTTTTTGTTTGGCAAACCCATTTCGATGACGCGATCAAAACGACCGGCGCGAATCAACGCTGGGTCGAGCACTTGCGGCCTGTTCGTTGCCGCTAAAATCATCACCCCAGTTGCCGTGGAGAAACCATCCATTTCTGTAAGCATTTGGTTAATCGTCGCCGTCGCTTCATCGTTACCGTAAACTTGGCCGCTTTGCGTCTCTGAACGCTTGGTCCCGACGGCGTCGAATTCGTCGATGAAAATGATGCAAGGGGCAACCTTTTTGGCTTGCGTAAACAAATTACGAATACGCGCCGCCCCGACGCCAACAAACATCTCCATAAACTCTGTACCCGCACACGAAAAGAACGGCACGTTGGCTTCACCAGCGACGCAACGCGCGAGCAACGTCTTCCCAGTCCCGGGCGGACCGCATAACAAAACGCCAGCGGGAATACGCGCCCCCATAGAGTTGTACTTTTCAAAATCCTTCAAGTACGAAATAAGCTCAAGCATTTCAGCCTTGACGGTATCAATACCGCTAATATCCTTCAACGACATCCCTTGACGCGCGGTGGCGTCGTACGTCCGCGTCGTCATGTTACCAAACATGTCCTCCGAGCTATCCTTGTACGTGTCCTCGTAAATGAGCCATGCGTAAAACAATAAAATCATCGGTGTGAACGTGTTGAACGCAATCACCGCCATGGACAACCACGCCGGATACTTCTCCATTTCGATTTCGATAAAGCCTAGAGAACCAGGGCGCTCCATTAACAACTTCTTGTACAACATTGGGTCGTACGGAAGGTTGCACCTGAACACCTCCTTGGTGTCGTCGATGTAGTATCGAACGCTCGTCTCATTCGCCTGGTACACCACGCGGTTCACGCGACCGACGTCGAGTAACTTGTGGAACGCGGTGTACGAGGTCTCTGTCGGACACCTATCAGTACCCATCATCGAATACGGGTCACGCAAGTACGCCAAATTCACGTTACGCGTAAAGCGTTCGCCTCGCTTGGAGAAGAACGCCTTGATTGGGTTCTTCTGCTCCTCCTGGTACGCTATGTAATCCTTTGATGTATCCGCGTACATGCGCTCCAACTTACGCAATACTTTATTCTTACTCTCCGGGTGCTCGCCAGTTTTGTACTGCACGCGCTCCAGCGCTTCTTGCGCGACAACCTCCTTGACGGTTTGTTTCACCCCGCGCCCCTCTGACGCCGCCTCTTCGTCTCGCTGTTGTTGCATATCCTCCAGCGTCATCTTCTGCTTCTTCTGCGTCACGCGTCGACGACGCTGACGCTTCACGGTCTTCTTAGACTCACCATCGGCGTCATCACCGTCACCATCGACATCGGCGTCGCCATCCGCCACTTCAAACACCGCGTTTGCCCGCCCGCCGTCGCGCGACGCCGTCGCGCTCGACCCCTGCTCACGCACCTTGGCACGCACACCCGACGCACTCGCCGCCTTGGGCGCACCCAACAACACAAATACCGCTACAGCCGCACCAATCGCACCGAACCGCGCCGCTTTCGCCGTCGCTCTGCCTTCGCTCGCGCGCGCGTCGACGCCCTCGCGTCCCAAACCCTCCTCGCTCGCCCGCGCGCGCGTCGCGCACTCTCGCCCGCGCACGCGCACGCACACCCGCGCACTCGCGCGCGATCGACCACAACGATCACCCTCGACCGTCCCACCGCGCGCCACCCCCTCACGCGCGCGCACCGCCCCGCACGGCGCCGCCAACGCGCGCATCATCATACAAACCTAAGCCTCCACGCGGATGCCAATTCGCGCGTGAAACCGCCGCCACGGTGACGCCTGCGCCTGCGCGGACTCGACGCGCTGCACGCGGGCGAACGCGATCGCGGGCGCGACGCGGTCGCGCGGTGGGTCAACCTGCGGCGTGTGCGCGCCGGGCACTCGCGGCGGCGGCGGTGGCGCGACCGCAGAGGACGGCATTGACGCCACTAATGTAAACACGTGTCACGTGTGTTTACATTAGTGGCGTCCATGCCGTGGGCGAGTCCCTCGACATGCGCCTGGTCGTGATTGGTCGACGTAGACGATTTTCAAATTCTTGGCCCGATGGCGCGTCACTGTGCGCCGCGGCTCGGACGCATGGCATCGGCGTCGCCGGCGTCGCACGGCACGGCACCGTGCGCGCGCACGGCTGCGCGACGTCGTTCTCTCGCGCGCCGCGCGCCGACGCGCGGGCGACCGACGTCGCGGGCCGTCAGCGACGCCGATGCGTCGTCGCCCATCGACGGTGTCGCGCCTTTGGATTTTAACGGTGCGATTCGCGCGCACGCGAGAACGCATGATTGCACGGCGCCGATGAGCGCGACGCTGGTTCGGGACATGGCGTTGGGTGATGGTGGTACCGACGTGGCGTTGGTGCAGCGACTGCTCGGGTTGAGGGCGAGTGGGGTGTATGATTCGATGACGGCGAACGCGGTGCGCGCGTGGCAGCGGTCGAGAGGCGCGCCGGCGAGCGGGTACTTTGGTGCGCGCGCTCGCGGGCAGGTGGCGGCTGAGGAAGAGTTATGGCGAGCGGCGGGTGGTGCGGAGTTGGGGGAGTATTTACGGTTGGAGGTGTTGAGGGAGTCGTCTTCGAAATTTGCGACGACGACGACGAGGACCAAGTCAACGGTGGGATTGTTGACGCCGTTTATGAAGAATGCGAAGAAATCATCGGTGGGCGCGTCGTCTTCGTCCATGGAACATGTATCATCGCGCGTGCACGCGATTGGCGCGATTGGTGCGATCGCGATCGGTATGAGTGGAATGTATTGGGTGTTTCAAAAGCGCGCTCGCGCTCGCGCGACGACAGCCGACGCCGACGCGTCGCCGGTTCAATCGGTCACTACTAACGCCGACACCGACGTGGTATCGCATGATGCGAGTGAATCAAACGTTCTATTATGTACGTTGAATGTTGTGCGCGATGCTTACGCGTCATCCGTGCACGTTGGGATGTCAAAGATGGTTGCCGCACGAGACGCCGCGCTCGCCTCGAAACGCGAATTCGACGACGCGCTGACGTGGTGGCGCGACGTCTTTGAAATCCTACCTGATGACGTCGACGCGAACGACACCGATGCGAACGCCGAGAACGACTTAGCAACCATTCCCGGGAGCTTCGACAAGGATGGCCGATGGTGGGAAAGCCCAATTGCGCCCATGGCGTCGCCCGCTGTGACCGAGCCGAAAGTCGAACCGAGCCGCGTCGAACGCATGCGTAACCGTTGGGCGCGCTTGCGCGTACACAAACCGTCCCCCACCGTGGACGAGCGCGAATCATCCAAGCGTGTTGCAGAATTTCTAGGATCGAAATCGCGCGACACCGACGCGTCGTCGTCGTCATAGACTATTAGCATTGTAAACGAGTTCTCTCCATCTCAGCCGTCGCGCGCGTCCCTGGCTCCACTTGTCGCCATGCTCGGCCTCGACGCATACGGCGCGGATTCTTCCGCCAGCGACGACGACGATGACGACCACACGATGCACGCCGCGGTGACGTCGATGCGCGTCGCCGACGCCGCACCGCACGTGAATTCATCCGCGCTGACGCTCGAGCGCACCGAGTCGGGAGAGTTCTCGATCATCCCGTGCGCGAGCGCGCGCGAGGTGGTGGACCCGACGTCGCGCATGATGACGCATAACGTCCGTTACGATGAGATGACGGCACCGATAGAAGGACCAAAGCATGAGTGGCGTGAGGATCGGTTGACGGGTCGGGGGGCGCGGAATCACGCGCTCGGGGACGTGAACGCGGCGCGCGTGAGTGGGTTTCATTTTGAGGAGCAGTATAACACGTACAACGCGCGAGGGTACGCGGAGGCGCCGACGGGGCGAGGTCAGATTGTGGGTGATGCGGCAAAGGCGGCGGCGAATCGTGGGGAGACACCGTTTAACATGTCCGCAGCGAAGAGGCGACGTGTGCGCGCCGAGGTGCTCGCGAGCGTCGCGTCTGAAGACGCTGGTGATGGCGCTCCCGTAGACACCACCGCCTGGGCACCCGCGAGAGAAGCGAAGAAGGTGCTCGTGCACGACGAGTTGAATGAGAAGGAAAAAGAGTACGTAAAATGGCACATGGACAATCGCGAGGCGAAGTTGCGGGCAAAGGGTAAATTGGACGACGACGACGTCGCGGGCAAGCCAGGAGAGAACGTTGGCGCCGAGGACGACTCTAAAACGTCAGTGTTTCATGGAAAATCAGAAACAAATTATGCCGGGCTCTCTTGGATTGCGCCACCAAAGGACCAGAAAAGAGACGGTTCGCAGTGCTACGCGCCAAAGAAGTGCGTGCACACGTTTAATGGTCACACCAAGGGCGTGTCGAAGATTGAATTCTTCCCAAACACCGGACATTTGTTGCTTTCTGCGGGTATGGATAACGTAATAAAAGTTTGGGACGTGTATAACACGCGAAAATGCATGCGCACGTACATGGGTCACGACAAGGCGGTGAAGGATGTGAGCTTCAACTCGGATGGCTCGCGCTTCGTGTCGACGTCTTGGGACAAAAAGGTTCGGCTTTGGGATACAGAGACGGGTAAAATTATTCAAACCGTCACGACCGGGAAAATAGGATATTGCTGCAAAATACACCCCAAGCAACAAAACTTGGTGCTCGTCGGACAGAGCGATAAAAAGGTGATTCAGTGGGACATGAATAACGGCGACTTGGTGCAAGAGTACGACCAACATCTCGGCCCAGTGAACTCTATCACGTGGGCCGACGGCGGCGAGCGGTTCATGTCGTCATCAGACGATAAGACCCTGCGCGTTTGGGAGTTCGGCATTCCAGTGACGACAAAGTACATCGCTGACCCTTCGATGCATTCCATCCCCGCCGTGGCTATTTCCAATAGTGGCAAGTACATCATCGGCCAATCCTTAGATAACAACATAGTCACATTCAACGTCGCCGAAAGATTCCGGCGAAACAACAAGAAGCGTTTCGGTGGTCACCACAACGCAGGCTACGCCTGTCAGCCTTCATTCTCCAACGATGACAGCACCGTCGTCAGCGGCGACGGCTCGGGCAAGCTCTTCTTTTGGGACTGGAAAACGACAAAGATTATCAAATCCATCAAGGCGCACGACCAGGTTGCCATCGGTGTCGCGTGGCATCCGTTAAAATCATCCATCGTCGCGTCGTGTAGCTGGGATAAAACCATCAAACTCTGGGAATAACCACCCACAGCGCGCACTACACTAGCAACATTTTAATACACCCAACCAAACGCGGAGCATGAAGCTTGTGACACGTCAGATCTCGCGACCTTTGGAGAATCATGAAGTGCTCGACGCTCATCATCGCCGTGCTCGTGGCGCTGGGGTGCGCGACTGTGGACGCACGCGTGGATGCGCGCCCCGCGCACGCGCTGACGCTTGACCGCGCGTCGTCGTCGTCGTCCGTGAAGGATGCGTTTCAGCGGTTTCTTGTCGACTTTGGAAAAGTTGAGGAATATGCGACGAAAACCGCGGAAGAGTACGCGCGAAGGCTTGAGATCTTTGCCGAAAACATGATCAAGGCGGCGGAGAATCAATTGAACGACCGTGGGTCGGCCAAACATGGCGTGACGAAGTTTAGTGACTTGACGGCGGAGGAGTTTAGAGAGCAATTCTTGGGACACGTCAAGCTCGCTACGGAGGAACGGGAAAAGTATAAAGGGTCTCGTGGTGTGATTGATAACCTACCGACGGACGGTTTGCCGGAAGAGTTTGATTGGCGGTTTAAGGGTGCGGTGACGCGCGTGAAGAATCAAGGGCAATGTGGGAGTTGCTGGACGTTTTCCACGACGGGGGCGCTCGAAGGCGCGCACTTTCTCAAAACGGGCAAGTTGGTCGAGCTCAGCGAGCAACAATTGGTGGATTGCGACGTTGGATGCGATCCAGATGTGCCACAGGCGTGCGATTCGGGCTGTAACGGCGGTTTGCCGTCGAATGCGATGGAATATATCATCGAACACGGTGGCATAGACACCGAGAAATCCTACCCGTATGTCGGCGAAAAACGCGAGTGCAAGGCGGAACAAGGCAAGCTCGGCGCGACGCTCAAGAACTTTTCGTTCGTCTCGTCGGACGAAGACCAAATAGCTGCCGCATTGGTGAAATACGGTCCGCTTTCGATCGGTATCAATGCTGCATGGATGCAGACGTACATGGGCGGCGTTGCTTGCCCGTACATTTGCGACCCGGAAGCGCTCGACCATGGCATCCTTATCGTCGGATACGGCTCGGGCGGCTTCGCGCCCGTGCGCTGGTCGGAAGAGCCGTACTGGGTCGTAAAGAATAGCTGGGGTCCAGACTGGGGGTCCGAAGGGCACATGTTCATGTGTAAAGGCAGAGGCTCGTGCGGCATCAACAACATGGTCGTTGCCGCGCACGCGTAGCCACGCCGTCATCTCGCACGGCGCATTTGTACCCGAACAATGCACATGTACATCGGCACCACGTATTCACGCGATCTTAAACAAAATTAAAAGTCCTCACCGCCGCAATTTTACGAATCCAAGGCGCGCGGCGTTTTCAATATTATTTCTGTATCATGTTTTACACCAGCTACTCTCGTCAACCTTCTCAAACCGCACGCCTGCTCGCGTCATCGGCGTCGGGAAATTTTCCCCATCTTTGTGAAGGAATCGGGTGCGCCGGATACACCGGTCGCGACTGCGCGCGGCGAGAAACGGTTCGCCCTCGGGCGAACGTCGCTAGGTCAGTCCCCGCGCCGCTCACGCGCGCCTCGCTCACGCGCATCCACACCGCGTGCGCGCCGACAACGAACAAAAGAACATCACCACGCGCGTTTCATTCACCGTACCTCAACCTTCCGCGAATAATTCCACGTCGCGAACGACAACGCGCCGAGCGCCACGAATCCCCCAAGCGTGTTGCGCTTCCACGCCTTTGGATCGGCAAACCAACCGCCGTACGTCGTCCATACGTGCGCGCGCACGGACGTGGACGATGAAGACCCACCGCTTGGTGCGCCCATGGTCGGCGCGAGTGCGTGTGGGTGAAACGGACGGCGCGCGAGCGTGCGCGCGACAGGTTGTAAAGGTGCGCGTTGCCAGCACTCGCGTCGTCAGTCTTCGGCGCGCGCGGTTTTTCGCCGCCCACCGCCGCCCACCGACGCACGACGCACCGTCGCGAGCATTTGCACGTCCGTACCTCGCGCATTCGCACCTCCACGGTCGACGTCGCCCACCGACGCGCGTGGAGTTGATTAGATTTGGTTAGATCGCGAAACGATCGCGAGTCAACGACGATGTTTCAGACGCGCAGCGAGTATGATCGCGGAGTGAACACGTTCTCACCCGAGGGGCGATTGTTTCAAGTAGAGTATGCCATTGAGGCTATCAAGCTCGGGTCGACGGCGATCGCGATTAAGACGAGTGAGGGCGTGGTGCTCGCGGTGGAGAAGCGCGCGACGTCGCCGTTGATGGATTCGAGTTCGTTGGAAAAGATTGCTGAGATTGACGCGCACATTGGATGTGCGGTGAGTGGTTTGACCGCAGATGCGTGGACGATGGTGGAGCATGGGCGCGTGGAGTGTCAGAATCATTACTTTACGTATAATGAGCCGATGCCGGTGTTGAGCTGTACGAGTTCGTTGTGCGAATTGGCGATGTCGTTCGCGGGCGAAGGGGAGAAGCGGATGTCCCGTCCGTTCGGGGTCGCCTTACTCGTCGGTGGACACGATGAAGATGGTTATCACTTGGTGCACACGGACCCGAGCGGGACGGCGGTGCAATACAAGGCGAAGGCGATCGGGAGCGGAAGCGAGGGTGCGCAGACGGCGTTGCAAGAGGAATACAGAGACGATTTGACGCTCAAGGAGGCGGAGACTTTGGCGTTGAAGACGCTCAAGGCTGTGATGGAAGAAAAGGTGAACACCACGAACGTCGATGTGTCGATCGTGGCGCCCACGTATAAAAAGTATTCCAACGATCAGATACAGGAGATCATCGATAGATTGTAATTATCCACAGACACTTTACTAGTAGGTTCAATTAACGATGCGGCGGCGAGCTAACGTTGTACAGCGATGCGAATCGTGTGGTCGTCGGTAAGGAATATTATGTTTTCTTTGCCCTTTTTGCAGGTGGGGATTTGGTGGGCGTCGTCTTGGACTTCTTATTCTGCTGCGTCGGGGACTTGATGGGCGATTTCGACGGCGCCGAACGCTTGGCTGGTGTCGCACGTTCGCTCTTTGACTTATCTTCAGAGATTTTACCGACGCCTTTACTCGTAGATGGCACATCTTGATGTGCGACGTTTTCGTCTGGAATCCGTTTCTTGTGCAACTTTAACATGTGTGTCAGGACGTGAAATCCGTCGTGAATCTGAAACGGCGTTGTATTGAAATCGAAGTGAACATTTCTCTGATCTTCAGAAATTTCCACCTCAATCGTCGCGTCAGCTTTCGTTGAAATCAAAATGAATGGTAAGGGAATACCCGTCGCAGGTGGCGCGCCGCTGTCGATGACTTTCTTGTTGCGATTAATAAGCGCCACGAGCGCGTCGTGTTGCTCGACGAGTTCAGCCAGATATCTCACGCTCTTCTCGTACTCCTCGAGCTCGGCTTCCTCTTTCACGGGACAAAATTCAGCATTATCATTATCATTATCAATATCATCGTCGGCGGCATCGTGCTCTGCTTTCGGCGTTATTGGCGTCGGTGGTTGCTCAGCATCCATCGCGGCTGGCTTGACGTATCCTTCCGGGAAACCATTCCAGAAAATCTGCTTCTTCTTCTTCGCAATTATCTCCAACGCAGTCAACACGTTCAACGCATCGTACACACGACGCCTGATATTCTTTTCATCGAATTCGGCACCATCTCCCTCCTGGACGCCCACCTTGAGCTCGACCACGAGTTCATCCGCGACTTCATTGTACGTCGTGTGCTTTTTCTCTTCCACTTTTTCGCACACGCGCATGCTCAATGATTTCAATCCCTTGGCTTCGCGCTCGTGCGCCACCGTCCCTGGTGTATCCTGTTTCGCAGATGCTTTCTTCCTCATCTTTTTCGTCGGCGTCCTCATCGATGCATGACTCGCCTTATACTCTGCTAAGCGTGCCCTACGAGCCGCGATTTCGCTTCGAGCGCCAAGCACCACGCGCGCCGCCTCTTTACACGAGCGCTCGGCGTCGTCTGGGTCGTATCTCGACCCCGCCGTCTCATTTTCCACTGCCTGTACCGCCACATGTCGCTCGTGCACCACTCCAGACGGCCCCGCAAGTGGCGAAACGCCCTTGGAGCGTACGCGTTCGGCGTTATCGCTGGCTTTCGGCCGCTCGGGCGTCCCAAACTCTGGCGGCGAAAGCGCAGACGTGCCTGTCGGCGTTTGCGTCATCCCGTGCGCTCGTGCGAACGCAGACGGGTCATCATCTAAACCTGCACGCGAATAAAGCCGTCAGTCGCGAGAATTCGTTCGTGTGAGCGGCGGCTTTTTGACTCGAGCGTCGACTAATCTTTTGCGTCTCCCAGCACGTACCGTTATCGCGCATGACATCTCCCGCATCGACGTAATCCAGCACCCCCTATGCATAAAATTAATCACGTCAGATAATCACCAGTCAGTGGCACGTTTCATCGCGAATCACGCGTGCATTCGATACATAACGTCGAAGCCGTATGGCTGACGCCTCCGAATGTCCGCGAAAACTTCCGACGAAACTATGCGCGCGTCGCCGCTCTGCATCGCGTACCGTATCGCGCAAGTCATTGAACAACGTATCCACTAGCTCGATGTCGTCGTCTGGTGTCGCCATCGCGCTCGCGCAGTCGCACGTTCGCGGCGTTGATCCCAAATGTCGTTAAGCCACTCGAAGCGCACTCACGGCGTCGCTGCCCGAGCGACAGCGCCGTTCGCTCGACGCGACGCGCGGCGCACACGTGTACGTTTTACGAACGCCTCGCCACCGTCGTCGCCCGCGTGGGGTCGCGTTGACGGTGGGTTTGAGCGTCCTCGGGCGCGTTGGAATGCCGTCACACGTCACAATTTGGTACGTTTAGTCATGACGACGCGCGCCATCGTACGGCTTGAGCTGCGTGGATATGCAGTCGACGGTAAATCCGTCGTTATCGCGCGCGCGATGCCGTTTGAACTCGTCATCGCGCGTGCGCACGACGGCGCAGGGCGCGCGCAGGCCATGGTGCATTTGATTCCACACGACGGACGGTCGACGTTTACGCGGTATAGATGCGCGCTGAGCGCACAGGCGTTTGATGAATTGCGCGCGGCGCAATCGTTGACGGTTGAAGACGCATGGGCGTGCGCGGAGGTGTGTGAGAAGGCGCTCAAAGCGGCGACAGAGGTGCCCGAGCGCGCGTTCGCGGTTCTCGTGTGTCACCACGGCGGCGGCGCGCGGTTAGAAATCGTCGAGGACGGTGGCCATCGGTTAATGAGTGTGTTGGAATTAGATTTCGTGCAGGTGGATGACGCTACGGTGCGTGATGAGGTAGCTCGCGAGTATGGGATGATGAAAGTGAAGCTCGCTGAGTATGAGCGCAGGTTCGGCGTGCTCGCATAGTGAGTGTAATACAAAAAAAAAGTTCGTTCGTTGTATGTATCATGAGTGTATCAAATCGCTAATAGTGATTACGTTGGGTTGATGAGTCCATACGATCCCATGGGTTGAGTTTGGCCGAGACGACCACGAGGCGGAGTGGGTGGACGTTCACGGTTGACGTCTTGAAGCCACAAATTGTCGTCGATGCGGTCAGACGGCGACAACGACTCCATCGCCAATGGTGGTAAAGGATGGATGAGCTTGGGGTAGAGCGTCAAATCGCGGCCTAAAACAAGGATAGCACCGGCATTGTTCGCGGTGCCGCAGTAGTTTGTCGCACTAAACACCGTAAGTAATTGCCCTTGAGCGAAACGCTCAAACCCATCCATCACGCATTCATGCGCTCGAATAATCATTTGAATACCATTCGTTTCGCAGAATGACTTCACGCGGTCGGGGCCAAATGTGACAAGACCAGGTCCACGTGCATTCGGCCGCAATCCTTCAATGCCGTCGTTCTCCGTCGGGTCACTCCATAAAATATCCATGAGTTCAACGCCACCATTCTCCATGTTCAAAGGGCGCTCGAGGGCGTCGATTTGCGAAATGTGCGTCAGGCTTCGCCCAATGCCACCGTGCATGCAACAGATGCGATCTTCAATAACCGCAGCGAGCGGCAGCCATTCGAACAAGGCGTTAAATCGTCGCCACACCGCATCCCCTGCGGCCTCGCCAAGACGCTCGACACACTCCATGCGGAAACCAAAGAGGGCGTTAATATCAGACTCTTCGTGGTTACCACGAAGTAAATGCACCTGATTCGGGTGCTCAATCTTAAGCGCCAATAATAAAGTCATAACTTCTAATGAATACGCACCGCGGTCGACGTAATCACCCAAGAAGACATAGTCGATGTACGCGATGTCACCCGCCGTCGATGGCGAGCCGTATTCCGCAAATAAACGCATTAAATCACCGAACTGACCATGTAAATCCCCAAATATCTTTGCCGGACCGTTCACTTGCAGAACTGTACTTTCTCGTTTGAAGCATCCTTCGGCAGCGTCACACAACTCGTTAATTGCGTTGGCGCTCAAGAAGAAGCGACGATCCGAGCTCGGTTCCCATGTGTGAGGATGCAAGAGATGCGCCAATACTGCTCTATGCACGGGCTGTGCCGCCATTTCTTGTGCCCGACGCGCGCGCGCCGCCTTTGCAGGCGTATCACCAGGAGTGAGCATGTCTGCTCCAGGCGTGCCGATTCTACGAGCCTCATTCTCAAACTGGTCAATGGACAGCTGTCGCACTAAGCTCGCGACGCCGCGAGGCGTTGATTTCGAGTCCGAATCAGGCGGTGCCGCTGCCACGACAACAGCACGGTGATGTAAGCGCACTTCCGACATGGGCGTGCGCCGAGCAGAGTCGGGCGAACTCATTCGGCCGAACGCAGGCGATGGCGTGTGCACAGAGCCGGGAGAGCCCGATTCAGATCCTCCTAGCGAAAACTTGCGCCGAGCAACCAATTCGAGCGCCACCGCCGCCTCTTGCGCACTCGCGTGACGCAGCTCCTTCTCTGCCGCCTCGTTCATGCTATCTGGTGAGTCTGGCGAGCTCGGAGAGCCACCAAGCGGTCGTAAGACGGACACTTCAGGAGATGCTGGCGAGCTGAAAGATCCATTTGAATACGCCGCGTCGTCTCGGTTCGTATTGATCGCAAATGAATCGCGAGTATTTCTCGGAGACTGCATACCTAATATTTCTGCAGACAGTCCGGTATCTGCGAGCCATTTCTGCCATGCGGGCGCGGTGGCGTCAATCAATGTCGAAAGCTCGCGCGTGCGTTCTGCGCGTGTCGTCCCGCTATCACGCGGAGCCTCCTCCAACACAATCAAATCATCGAGCAACGCGCCGTTACGCAAACCACCGTAGACGAAAATAAACGGACCATATGACACGCTTGTGTGTCGACACCGACGACCAACGAGCGTACTCGCGTCAAAAGGCAACTGCGATTTACTGTCCGCTTCTGGCCCGCGCCATCCGGTGCCTCCGCCCGCCGATGTGTCCAACATCGACATCGACGCATCGCTCGACACTAACTGCCCGCCACCAGATGCACCGCCAGTAATATGTAACCGTGCATCTACGAATGCGGTAGCGTGCTGATACCGGCGCGTTGGTGCCTTTCCTGGAGCCTCGGCCCATTCCCAACGCCCGTCGCGATGCCGAGCCAAACCGTAGGCGTCGTTCAAAGCGAACCCATCGGCGCCGCGTCCACCGCAAAGCAACAGCAGTCCATCACTCCGCGTACTCGCACTCGCATACGTGCGCGCGCTCGGAATCGGCCCACTCGGGTTGCACTTGCTCCACTCGTACGGCTTGGTCGTCGTATCCAACACCCACGCGTCGTCCACGCACTTTGAACCATCCGTGCCGCCAATCACCACCAAGAACCTCTGCGCTACAAAACTCAGCACATGCGCATACCGCTTTCCCGGACCATCTCCGCGCACGTGCACGCGGTGCCATTTCGGATCCCGCGTCGCTAAATCCAACACATATAAATCTTCATCCGCTAAACCATCCGGCCCGATGCCTCCGTGCACGACGAGCATGCCCCCAACCGTCGCCGCCCCATGCGCCGCTCTCGAACTCGGCACATCACCACCGCACTCAAGCTTACTCCAACTCCCTTCGCACGGATCCAACACGTGCAGCGCGTTCGTAGCACCCGATAATTTCACCCACGCGCCTCCATCTTTCGCGTTTGAAACAACATTTGGCGACATCGCCCCATCGCCTCTCGCGCCGCCGCCATCGCCCCCGTGCCCGCCCTCGAGCTCGGTGGCGCCACCGAAGACGACAATTTTCGTCTTTTGATTCCATCGCAGCGCCGTCATCGTGTGGCCGCATCGCGCGCCCGGCGCGGCTGCGGCGTCCGCGGCACCGGGCGACGCTCTACTCCGCTGCGCCGCCGCGCCGGATGCGCCGGACGCCGTGGCGTCGAACGGTGCGGCGAGCATCGTGTCGCGTCGCGCGTCTCTCGCGTCTCTCGCGTCTCGCCACTCGCGCGCGCGATGCACCGCGCCGCACGGCGTTGTGACGCGCGCGCGCCAACGCGGTGATTTCAAAATCGTATCTCTCGTCCGCACTCAACCTTCTATATGTGCTACATCGCGCTTTGGATCACCAATACACGTTCCGTGTGTCCGAGAACGTCTCAAAACTATAAATGCACATTTGACGCCTCACTGAAACTCTACATAGACTATATACTATCCGAATGTCCGATTGCTGTGCGATATATATTTATCACACGTGCCGAATGTCCGATCGCGTGGAGCCGTTGCGCCGACACCGACGACGCGTCAGACGCCGCCGACGACGACGACGACGCGCGCGCGCGCGCATGGGTGCGCTCGACGACATCACCGCGACTTCGCGCGTGAATTCGCACGCCGAGAGCCGTGATGACGTCACCGGCGCGCACGAGACGCGCGTGAAGACGTGGATGCGCGTGACAGCTCGCGCGGACGATTTGAATTCCAACGACGCGACCGGGCCGCGCGCGCGCGTCGAGGCGTTCGCGAGTGAGGGTGATGGTGGCGGCGACGACGATGGCGGCGTCGATGGCGCGCGCGCGGGGTCGGGGTCGATGTCGGTCAAGTATGCGGAGACGATTGCGTTGTTGCGCGCGCAGACGGAGGCGTTGCGCGCGAGCGGCGAGGCGAGAGACGCGCTCGAACGCGATGTGGTGCGTCTTGAAGACGAACGACGCGCGTTGGAGAGCGATACTGTGACACGGATGAACGCGATGCGACGTGAGATGGATACGTTGCGAGAGACGTTGGAGGAGGTGGTGGCGAGTCGAGGGGCGGCTCGGGACGCGAGAGACGTCGAGACGCGACGGGCGGATGCGTTGGAGGTGGCGTTGAGTGATGCGAATGATGCGCGCGCGAGGGATGAGGAGGCGTTTGCGTTGGAGCTCGCTGAGGCGAGGGCGAAGGCGGAAGCGGCGGCGCGCGTGGTGAAGACGAGCGACGGCACGACTGTGACGGCGCAGGCGTTGGAGGCGTCGTTAGCGAGCGAAAAGAAGGCCAAGTACGACGCGCAACGCGCACGGGATGCGCTGGTTGAGCAGAAGAAGACGCTTGATGCGCTCGAGAAGCGCTTACGCGAGACCCGATCGAGAGCGGATCTCGCTGAGGCGAAATGTCGAGAATTAAAATCGTCGCAAAAGCGATGGGAACGGCTCGAGGCGACTGGCGATCGGGCGTTCGTGCAGTCTCCAGCGTCGACGACGTCACCACGCACGCTTCGAGAAAGTCATAGAAATATCCGCGCATATGCGGCGAATCGTGTGAGTGAGCTCGAGAGTGATGTGCAAAAGACAAAGCGCGAGGCGACGCGTACGGCGGCCAATTTAGACGCGCGCCTCGCCGCCGAAGCCGTCGCTCGGGATACCGCACAGGACAACCTCTCGCACGCACTCAGTCGCATTCGAGAACTTGAGTTAGAACGCGATGACCTCCGTCGACGCGTAGAAGACGCGGAGAATGACGCGCACGATTTGAAGTTGACATTAAAGTTGGCAGAGGAACGTGCGGCGCAAGCTGAAGAAACGGCGGCGAAAGAAATGGCGGTCGCCATGGATGCCATGGACCGCGTTCGTGCGGCAGAAAACGCGCTCGATATTTTGTCCGCAACTGCGACTGAGCGCACGTCACCGCCCTCATCCAAACTGGCGGAATTGCGACGACATTTGGCGCGCGCCGAGGACCGTGCCGAAAAAGCCGAGAAAGAATTGGCGTCGGTGCGTCACGCCGCCATCGCCGCGCGCGAATCCGTCGTGGAGAGTATTTCTCCACCGCACTCGACGCCGCCTCGCGTCGCCGAGCGTCACGCTCCCGCCGCCGCAGAGGTGTCCAGGCCATCGATGCGACTCGCGCGCCCGAACCCACCGCAGAGCCGAAGTGCAAGCAAAGAGCGCGAGCGCCGCGCGGCGAACGAACTCTTATCTAGCTTGCGCAACAAGCTCGAAGCGAGCTCACCCGCGGTGCGTAAACGCACGCACCGCGATGACCCGTACGCGACGCCCACAAAGGCATAGTCGGCGCGTGAATTATCATTATTAGCAGTCTTTAGCAACCGTAAACCGTACCGTAGCTCGCCTTCAAAAGAAAACTCATCCACTCCGCCCACACTCGTCGCCATGCAAAACGTCGCGCGCGTCGCCGGGCGAATCGCCCAGCGCGCGACGGGCGATGCATCCGAATCGCACGCGTCGCGCACGCAATCCCTCGCCCGTCGTCGCGCGATTTCCATCGCGTTATTGTCCACGTTTCACTTGGTTGGCGTATGGCTGTTAACCACCTCGGGACACAATGATTTATTTCCTCGCACCGCTCGCGCGCGTAACGGCACGAGAGACGCGTTCGCATGCGTGATATGCGCAAACATTGTCGCGTACGCGCGCGTCGTCGGGTCACATCCCGGGTACGTGGATGATGACGACGCCGACGAGGCTGATGCCGAGTTGAGCGGCGAGACAGAGCTCGAGCGAGAGACGTGCCAGCGCTGCGACGGCCGCGCGATTCCTACGCGCGCCAAGCACTGTAAGGTGTGTGGGCATTGCGTGCGGAGGTTTGACCACCATTGTTTTTGGGTCGGCACGTGCGTGGGTGAGCGAAACCATGGGAGGTTTTGGATGTTTTTAGCGACGCAAACGGCGGTGACCGCGCACGCCGCGTGGATATCCGCCACTGGCATCGTCGGTGCGGGGGCGTATCATCGCACGTGGGGTGAAGTGTGGAATGACAACTATGCAAGTGTGTTGGCTTTGGGGTATTTTTATGTATTTCTCATATTTGCTGGGTTTTTGCTCGTGTTTCATACGTATTTGGTGGCGAGCGGGCAAACGACGTGGGAAGTGAGCCGGGAACGTAGTATTTCATATTTGCGTAATCTTCCACGCGGCTCGCATCCGTTTGATGAAGGCGTGCGGGTAAATATTAGACGAGTGTTTTGCGACGCGGGGGTGCGACGATGGCGGGTACCATCGCGAGAGGTGCTGGAAGAGCGCGAGAGACGTCAGACGTTTTGGAACAACGATCGATATTCGTGCTTTTAGAATTTGTGTTAGGCGCGCACTCGCGCGCGGCGACTTGTATTGAAATCTATCTAGACAGTTAGCTCAAAAGAAATGAATGCTTTACCGTATCGTGCGATGCTTCGTAAGGAATTTCTTTCGCTAAAACCACACCCGTCGTCGGCAATTCGACGTCGGATGGAACGACTTTCTGAAAATAAACGCACTCGTTGTCACGTCGAGTCTCGGAGATCATTTTCTTCGCTCTCGAATCGAGCTCATCGTAATATGATGACCATGCTTCGAGCTCTGAAGACGCCTGCTTGCATTCTTGAAGCGCTCGAAGCGCTTTTTCGCTCGCCGCTACGGCGTCGCCGAATTTCTCTTCGCATTGCGCCACGCGTGCGCGTGCCAGCCACGCCTCCGCTTCGTGCGTCTGTCGCCCCACAACCACGGCAGCGAGTAACTCCAAACATACGCCATTCCAGTCGCGTCCGTTTGAATTCAATTGCACGTCCGCGTCGCGATAAAATCCCATCGCGCTCACGTGCAGTTTCATCGCGAGCGTCCAATGCGCGCGCGCGCCCGTCGCGCCATCCCATTTCTCCCTCGCCCGTCGACACGCCGCGCCTTGCGCATCCCCTAACGACATTAACCGCATAACATTCGCGAACGACCCCGTGAGCTCGTTTGCGCGCTCGACATCCAACGAAGACTTTAACGGCGGCAGCACTTTATCCGCCAGGTGGCTGTACGCGCCCGCGGCTCGTCGTAAAACCATCGCCGCCTCCGTCGCCGCCGTCGACGTCGCCGCCTCGCTCACGGGCACCAATAAACCATCGCGCGCGATGCGACGTAATGCGCCCGCGTATGCCGCCAACGCCATCGCCCGCTCGCCGAATAACCCGCAAGCGACGTCGTACGTTTTGACTGTTCCATCCTCCGACGTCGACGTCCAACGCAAGCTCACGCCCGCGCCACCCGTATCCTTCGTTCGCATCGCCGCGCACGCCTCGGCGATGAGCAACAGGTATTGTTCGTACGCGCGTGCACATTCAGCGGCGTCAGATGACGTCGTCGCGCGCGCACACGCCGTGCGAGCTCTGCGAAAATCATCATCAACCGTCAGTCATTCCGCCGGCGACGCGCACTCATGACGCCGCGACGCCGTACCTGTTCAAGTCCTGGATGCGCGCATGCGCGAGCGAATCGTGCTCGACATCGTCGCCTTCGACGACGAGCTGCGCCGCGCACGGCGCCAGGGCGTTGGCGACGTCCACTGGGATGTAGCACGCCATGCTTTGACGTAACTGTTTGACGCACGTCGCATCTGTGCTCGTCGCGCGCGCCGACGCGACGGTCGCGACGCGATGACGACATCGGTGTACGCGTTCGCGCGCGGTGGCGCGTTCGCCGAGGCGCTGCGCGACGCGCGGGCGGGCGTTGATGACGGCGAAGAAGCTCGCTCGTTTGTGTACTTAGATGCATTTCGCTCGCGCGCGCGCGCGGTGGACGCGCACGGCGCGCGCGAAGACCGCGCGAGTGACGCCGGTGATGATCGGCATCGTTGCGGCGCGCGAGGCGAGGCGACGCGCGCGGGAGGCGCGTGGGAGGCGAGCGAGCGTGAGCGAGAGGATGCGAGCGCCGACAAAGGCGTGCCGACGAGCGCGCGAGACGATGACGACAACGGCGACGACGACGACGACGACCGCACGCGGCGGTACTCGAAAGTATTCATGCTTAGTTTACGCGATGCGTGCGTGGAATGTCCGGTGGATGTGCGCGAGGCGTTGGAAGGGGCGTATCCGTGGCGCGCGAGGGACGTCGCGGTTCGAGCAGTAGCTCCGCCGGCGGCGCCGCCGTGCGTTGAGGACTGCGTCATGATTGATGGCGATGTAGATTTAGACGCCCGGTCGTTATGGTGCGCGATGACGAACGAAGGTGGCGATGGGGAAGCGATGTTTGTGAAGGATATGGCGTCCGCGGCGGAGACGATGCGGCGAATGACGAGCTCGAGCGAGACGACGACGTCTTCTTCGATGGTTGTGCACTTTCGCGCCGGTGCCGTTCGAGATTTTACGAAAGAAATCGCACGCACGCACTTTTGTGGCTTTGTTCCGAATGCGCGGCGTGGTGAGGCGGCGTTGGGGATTTTGTACGGCACGCGTCGCCTCGCAGGAAATGCGAAATCAACGCGTATCGACGTCGCGTTCATCCATCCTTGGGACGGTGATGTCGCGCACGTGCTTTCATGGCTCGGAAGCCAGAGTGACGCGGAACTTATATCACCGGTTGGATGGGTACGTGCCAATGCGAACGTTGGACTGGCGTTACCTCTGAAGACTCGTCGCGCGTACGCCGAATCGACGCTCGCAGACGAGGAGAGCGCGGCGCGACTATTCATGACGCTCGACGTCGTTACGAGCACGTATGGCGCACTCGAAATGGAATGCTACGACTTACATACCGGCGATGCGTTGGAATATTTTCTCGCGGGTGCCGATGCTGAGATGACTCCGTCGACAACGATGATTGACTCAGTCTGTGTAAAACACGCGCGTGCTGTCTAGAAGTTGTAACGATGTACCAATACACTAGCGATTCTATCACGGTGGTAGTTAAACAACTCTTTCGGTTCGGTATTACAACGTGTGGACCAAAAAACGACGCTCACACGCGCTCGTCGTGGATGTCGCGCGGAAGGATTACTCGACGCCGCACTTCAAGTTCAGTGGAAGCGCTTCATCAATGCGCTTCGGATAAGCCAAGTCCAACTTGCTCATGATGTCCACGAACTCGTCTTGCGTCTTTCCGCTACCGAGACGCGGGTTCAACGCCTTTTCTTCGCCAATCGTGCTCACAGTGCGTCCCTTGTAGTCATGCGCCGGATACACCAACGTGTCATCCGGAAGCGTAAAGAGCTGCGAGTGAACTGACTCGTACAACTTTGCGCTCGAACCACCTTGGAAATCCGTACGGCCGCATCCACGAATGAGCAACGCATCGCCAGTGAACACCATGTTGTCGAAAACAAAGCTCACGCAGCCGTCGGTGTGCCCTGGCGTGGCGCGCACTTCTAAATTAAGCGCGCTCTCCGGGTCGCCAAAGGAAATGATGTCGCCGTGCTCAAAGTGTTCGTCCGCCTGCGCCGTCGACGCCTTGGCGATCATGCTTTTTAAACCTGGCACGCGCTTTTTCAGTTCCCCAGTCCCAGTGACGTGATCAGCGTGGCAATGCGTGTTCAACGCGTACTTGAGCTTCAATCCCAAGTCGTCGACGACGGCCAAGTCTCGGTCAACCATTTCGCGCACAGGATCAATCAACACCGCCTCCTTCGTGGCCGGATCCGCGATCAAATACGTGTACGTCGAGCTCCCCGACGTATCGAAGAGCTGTCGGAAAATATACCCACGGCCAGGCTTCAAGCCTTCGTCCACGAAATCCGCGAGCGGAGGCTTTGAGAAGAAGGCCAAACCGAGCTCGCGCGCGCGTTGCGTCGCAGACGCCCGCGGCCATCGCTGTTCGAACGCCTTGTACACGATATACGCAGTCGACGCACGCGTTGCTGTCGAACATTGCACCATCGTCGGTCGCGGCATGGTCATCAACGCGTCCCGCAACGACTTTGCCAACCCCTTGGTGAGTCTGTCTCCCTCGACGACGAGCTGCGCGAATGCACCCCCGAGCGCAGCCTTCGCCGCAGTGGGGAACGCAGGATTGGACTCAGGGTTCATATAGATCCAACTCGCAAATTTTCCATCGCGCAACGCCGCGTCGACATCTTCGGGAGAGAGATCACCGGCGAGAACGATGCGATCGGTGGTGAATTCTCTCGATCCCGGGAGCGCGAGAGACATGGATTGTCCGTGTGGAAACGACGTAAACTGTGTGCGTAAGGACTGCGACGCGCGCGATACGCTAGAACAAAAGCTCTGTTGAGCGTAAGCACGAAGCGCGCGCGGTACGGTGGCGAACGTGTGAGCGTGCGCGCACATCAATGGAGTCAGCACCCTCTGGTGCCCTGGTGCCCGCTGCGAAATATCTCTGGAGCGGAGCGACGAATTACGAATTTGACTAACATTAATTAATTACACGAGCTAAACGAGCGAAACCCGGTGCGCTAGACCGCACGCATCAACAAGTACAACCTATCGTCGATTTCAATGTCCTGCACGTTTTTCGGATCACTCTTGAGATTCATTAACAACCCGCCAAAGGAGATGAAGACGCTCGAGCGCGTTAACCCACCCGCGTTTTCGTCCACCTTTTTATAACACTTCCCATACATCACGTACTCATACCCATCCGCTAACGACTCCTTACCACTCTGATCGAAAGCATCGTCTTCCGGAGTGCCATCTAGGGATAAAGTCGGCGCTAACGCGAGGGAAAACTTACCCCCGACGGCGAGCGGGTACACATCCACGTTGATGTCGATCGTCAATTCCGCGTCAAATTCCGACCGACACTTGTACCTCGACACGCGGTCGAACTTCTTCCCATCGGGATCTTTATCAATCACCTCGAACATATCCTCATACTTCGTCGTGCCCCCACTCGTGGCTTTGGCCTCTGTTTTTTTCTTGGGCGGCATGGCGACCAATTGCACCTTCAAATGGCGCGCTCTTCTCGTCGTCGGCGGCACGCACACGTACACGTACACGACACACACACACGCACGCACACGCACACACGCACGGGCGAACAGATGAAGACTACTCTACTCTATGCGTGCACGCGCACGATCGCCCGTCACTCGCGCGAGCGTCGACGTCTGTCGATCGCGCCGCAGGACACACCCAAACCCCAGCATTTGAAGCACCATGCGTGTGACACCCACACACCTTTCAAAATACACACAGTACGACCAGCTGTCTCGTCACGACATCTAAACACATTTACCACGCACCCGCGAGGTCACCTAAATGCATACACCAACGCCCTTGAGCTCTATAGAAGGCTCGCACAAAATCGCAACCGGTCGTGTCCGATTGTCCGAATATAGACGGACGAAAAACGCGCGAAAACTGTCGAAGTTTCCGCCGACGTCGGTCGCCGTCGATCCAGCGGCACTTTGTGACGCGTCGCGCGCAGTACAAGACCACGACCACGACCACGATGAGCGGCGAAACGGAAACGTTCGCGTTCCAAGCGGAAATCAACCAATTGTTGTCGTTGATTATTAACGTACGTCGACGATGCGGGGGCGATGGCGATCGGGCGGATCGGTGGCGGCTGTTTTTAGAGCGTTTTTAGCGCGCGCGTTTGGCGGCGCGTGTGATGTCGCTGCGCGATGGTGTGACTGACGATGGTGTGTGTGGGTTTATGCGCGTATAGACGTTCTATTCGAACAAGGAAATTTTCTTGCGGGAGTTGATTAGGTGCGTGCGGGTGGTGCTGGTTTCGATGCAAGATGGGAGATCGGGATTAGAAGAGATTAGAAGACGCGACAGCCAAAGCGTACGCGCGCGAGGTCGTATCGATATCGTTGCGCGTGGCTATGGCGACCGTGATGAGATCAATGGATGACGTGGACGTTTTGTTTGTATTTATCGTGCGAGTGACTGACTGTTTCGTTTTTGCGTGCGTAGTAACTCGTCTGATGCGCTCGATAAGATTCGCTTTGAGGGGTTGACGGACAAGTCCAAGCTTGAGTCTCAACCCGAGTTGTTCATCCACATCATTCCGGATAAGACCAACAACACGTTGACGATCATCGACAGCGGTATTGGTATGACCAAGGCGGATTTGGTGAACAACCTCGGTACGATTGCGCGTTCTGGTACCAAGGCGTTTATGGAGGCGTTGACCGCCGGCGCTGATATTTCCATGATTGGTCAATTCGGTGTCGGTTTCTACTCTTCGTACTTGGTTGCGGAGAAGGTTGTCGTGTACACTAAACACAACGATGACGAAGGTTACCGTTGGGAGTCTCAAGCCGGCGGTTCTTTTACCGTGACCAAGGATGCCTCGGCGAGCGAGCTCGGTCGCGGTACCAAGATGGTGCTCCACTTGAAGGATGACCAACTTGAGTACCTCGAAGAGCGCCGCTTGAAGGATTTGGTGAAGAAGCACTCTGAATTCATCTCTTATCCGATCTCTTTGTGGACCGAAAAGACCACCGAGAAGGAAGTTTCCGACGATGAAGCCGAGGAAGAAGGCGAGGAAGAGGAAGGCAAGATCACCGAAATCAAGGATGAGGATGAAAAGAAGGAAAAGAAGACGAAGAAGATTAAGGAAGTCTCCCACGAATGGGCCATCATGAACAAGCAAAAGCCGATTTGGATGCGCGTTCCTGAGGAAATCACCAAGGATGAATACGCCGCGTTCTACAAGTCTCTCACGAACGACTGGGAAGAACAACTCGCCGTGAAGCACTTCGCCGTTGAAGGTCAATTGGAATTCAAGTCTGTGCTCTTTGTCCCGAAGCGTGCGCCGTTCGACATGTTCGATGGTAAGAAGAAGTCCAACAACATCAAGTTGTACGTCCGCCGTGTGTTCATCATGGACAACTGCGAAGACATCATTCCGGAGTATTTGGGCTTCGTGAAGGGTATCGTCGACTCTGAAGATTTGCCGTTGAACATTTCTCGTGAAATGCTCCAACAAAACAAGATTCTTAAGGTCATCAAGAAGAACATTGTGAAGAAGTGCCTCGAAATGTTCAACGAAATCGCTGAAAACAAGGATGACTACACCAAGTTCTATGAAGCGTTTGGCAAGAACTTGAAGCTCGGTATCCACGAAGACGCGCAAAACCGCTCCAAGATTGCCGACTTGCTCCGTTACTCTACCACCAAGTCTGGTGAAGAAATGACCTCTCTCAAGGATTACGTCACGCGCATGAAAGAGAGCCAAAAGGACATCTACTACATCACTGGTGAGTCCAAGAAGTCTGTCGAGAACTCGCCGTTTATCGAAAAGCTCAAGAAACGCGGCCTTGAAGTCATCTTCATGACCGACCCGATCGACGAGTACGCCGTCCAACAACTCAAGGAGTACGATGGCAAGAAGCTCGTGTCTGTCACCAAGGAAGGTTTGGAGCTCGATGAGACTGAAGAGGAGAAGAAGAAGAAGGAAGAAACCGCTGCGCAATACGAGACCCTCTGCCGCTTGATGAAGGACATCTTGGGGGACAAGGTTGAAAAGGTTGTTGTCTCCGATCGCGTTGTTGACTCCCCGTGCGTTCTCGTCACCGGTGAGTACGGCTGGAGCGCGAACATGGAGCGCATCATGAAGGCGCAAGCGCTTCGCGACAACTCCATGGGCTCCTACATGTCCTCCAAGAAGACGCTTGAAATCAACCCGGATAACTCCATCATGATTGAATTGCGCAAGCGTGCGGATTCTGACAAGGGTGACAAGACCGTCAAGGACTTGGTTCTCCTCGTCTTCGAAACTGCCTTGCTCACGTCTGGCTTCTCTTTGGACGAACCGAACACGTTCGGCGGCCGCATCCACCGTATGATCAAGCTCGGCCTCTCCATCGAAGAGGACGAAACTGTCGCGGTCGATGACTTGCCGGCGCTTGAAGAAGAGACCGAAGAAGGCAGCCGCATGGAGGAAATCGATTAATCGCGCAAATCGAATGAGTGAGTTTTAAAAGTTGAAACGAGCGTGTCGCCGTAGCTTGAAGCGAGGATGAAGAAAGCGCGCATACGTTTACGTCTTAGCCACGGTTTCTTTATAGATGAAACCACGATGCAACACTACATATCATCAATTATCGTCTTTTATTTCCTTAGCACACACGTATGTGCCTTGCACGCCTCCGCCTCACATGTGAGCGAATATGTCTTCGCTCCGTCCCTGTAACAGCCTTTCGCGTAAGCTCAGCCTCCTCACTCGTGCGCTCGACGCACGCGACAGAGTCGGCATGTCGGATCAAACGCCAGCGGCGACGAGTGGCCGACCACCAATTCACGTCGTCACGCGAGACGAGTTCGAAGCCGTCGCGGACGTCATCATGCCCGTCGTGTACCCGGTGACGATCGCCATGGCGCTGTGCGTGGCGCTCGTGAATCTTTTGCATACTCCAGGCGTCGAAAGTGCGGGCACCGGGGGCATGACCACGGCGGTATACGCCGAGAAAGCTAGCGACTCGGCGTCGGTGAAACTCGAGGGCGCGATGGCAAACGCGGCGGTATTCATCGCATTTATCACAGCCGCGACGTTTGTGCTGTTTCTGTTATTCAAGTACCGGCTCGCCAAGGTGATTTGGGCGTACATGGGTTTCAGCGGGCTGTTAATTTTCGGTTTACTCGGTGGTAACATACTTTTACAAGTACTGGATAAGCTTGAAATTGCGGTGGATATGATTTCGGTGTATTTATTCTTGTGGAATTTCTCCGCCGGCGGGGCGTTGATGACGTTTTTCTGGCCGGGACCGCTGGTGGTCAAACAAGGGTATTTAATATTCATTTCGACAATTGTGTCGTATTACTTTACGCAGATTCCGGAGTGGACGACGTGGACATTGCTCGTGGCGATGGCGTTGTATGATTTATATGCCGTGCTCACGCCGAATGGGCCGTTGAAGATGATTGTAGAATTGGCGCAAGAACGCGACGAGGACATTCCGGCGCTAGTGTACGAATCTAGAGGAGCCCCTGATGCGGGCCTGAGGCGGCGACGAACAAGTGCTAGAGAACCCGCAGAAAGTAGGGCGAGCGAAGCCACGAGCGAAATGTCGCCTTTGATTCAAGACCGCTCGCCCGCGAGCGATGACGGCGACTCGCGTTTCCGTCTCCCCGACTCCATCAAACTCGGCTTGGGTGATTTCATCTTTTACAGCGTTCTCGTCGGGCGCGCGGCGATGTATTCTCCAATAACATGTTTGTGTTGCTTCACCTCGGTGTTATTTGGTCTAGTAATTACTTTGCTCGGGCTCGGGCTGTACGGAAAGGCGTTGCCCGCGTTGCCCGTCTCCATCGCGCTCGGCACGTTGAGCTTTTTCGGCGCGCGGTTCTACCTCGAACCATTCGTCGTTGACCTCTACGCGCATGGAATTTTCGTCATTTAGCCACAGACAACCACCACACGCCGTGCGTGCATCGCATCGCTCTAGCTCCGTAGCATTATTTAGTTTCACGCGCGTTTGACGCGACGCTCTATCCACAAGAACCTCAACGCCGCGCGCTCGGCTTTCCCCGCACAAGTGCGCGCGCGTCATCGCCGCCGCACCGCGTCAGACGCCCGCAATGGCATTCACGCTCACATTCACGTCCACCGCATCCGTCAACGCGTCGTTATCGCGCGCGTCGCGCCGTCACTCGTCCGCCTCTCGCGCCTCGCGCGCTCGAGGTTTACCACTCGTCCCGCGCGCGTCTTCCGCCGACGGCGGCGCCGCCGACGACGCCCCGAACCCAATCATCGGTCGTAAGGATGCTGAAGCCGCCGCGCGCAACGCCCTCATGGGCGCCATCGGTAACAAGCGCGACGTGCTTTCGAAATTCGATGGTGGAGGCAAGGGTGGCGGTCCGCTCGACTGGTTCTTTGGCGGCGGCGGCGGCGGCGACGACAACCCGTTGGCGAGGAAAATCTCATTCTGGATCTTCCTCGCGCTCCTCGTGTTGTTTACGTTTAAACCTGTCACGGCGATTATGGTGAATGCGGTGTATTACGCGTTCGGGTGGCGCACGGGGAGAGAGGCGCCGACGGAGGCTGAGCTCGAGGCGGCGCTCCGCGCGCCCTCCGCCGACGCCGACGTGTTGAGCAGATACGGCGCCGATGACGACGACGACGACGACGACGACGACGACGACGACGACGCATAAAACATCATCCCCATCGCAACACCTTTACGACACAAAACCTCCATGTAGCGCTCTCTTTAGCACGATGTAGTCCAAAACACAACGCGTCCGCGACGACACAGAGAAAAGTGCTTTTGCAGTCCCAGTCACGGTAACGACATCGACATCGCGCGCGCGTCGAGATCGGCACACATCGACGCACGCGACGCGCACGAACGCACCATGGTGAAGAAGATTGGATCGAACGAAGAATTTGCCGCGATTAAGGCGGCGGGGAAGCCGGTGCGTGTGCGATGCGGTGCGAGATCTCGTCGTGAATGTCGCGCTGGATGACGATCGCGATCTCGCGTTGATGTGAGAGGTGCCCTCGCGTGTGGCTCTCGCGCGCGCTCGTGTGGCGTTGGATGCGTACTGACGAATGCGTACAATGTTCTGTTGCGTTGCGTGTGATGCAGGTTGTCGTGGATTTTACGGCGACGTGGTGCGGTCCGTGTAAGACGATCGCGCCGTACTTCGAGGAATTGTCCGCCAAGTTTCCCGACATTGAATTCGTGAAGATTGACGTCGATGAGCTCGAAGATCTCGCGGCGGAGTGTGGGATCAGCGCGATGCCGACGTTTCATGTGTACTCCAACGGTGTGAAGGTGGCGGAGATGACTGGGGCGGATAAGGATAAGCTTTTGGCGCTTTGCAAGGATGCGAATGAGTTGTAGGAACGCTCATCCGTCGCCGGGGAACGAATACGTACATGCGTTAGGAGGATATGGACGCGATGCGACGCGACTAGATAGTTTTCCAACGATACGTGTTGTTGAAATGATGTATGTACTCAATCACAAATATTTTGCTAAGGCTTGTTTGTTTGTTTGTTTGTTTGTTTGTTTGTTTGTTTTCGTTTATGCCTCGCCCGCTGGGTGTCTCGGTTTGATTGGCGAACGCGGCGCTCTCTCTCTCACTCTGTCTCTCGCGATTAGACGTTCACTGGACCATCGTCGTCACCAGACGGTAAGGAGTTTCCGGGCGGGCCAGTCGGGCCTCGTGGCGTGGGTGTCAATAATTTCGCGTTGTACCCGTCGACATAGGTTTCGGACTGGCGCAAAAACGCGCCAAACGCCACCGCTTCGAGCACCAATCGACGCTGAGACGCGTAGGCCAATGTCAAAGTCTGCACTTTATTTTCAGCCACAACACTTTGCACGGCGTCCAGGAGTTCTTGCGGCGTCGCAGCGTTCATGCCAACAGCGTCTTGCATTTCGCGCTGGAGGTCCTCGATGGAACCAAACAACGCGCCGGTTTGACGTTCGGCGACGGCGACGCCCTCCATGGAGACAATTCTCGCCGTTTGTGCCAAAGTCGATTGGTCGAAGCCTTGAATGTACTGCTTGAGCGTCAATTTCGAGTTCGCATCAGCCTTGCGCTGGTCACCGCCAGCTTTGGCTACGTCACTAAACAAGTCAAAATCGGCGCCTCCAAAATTCACTGGCGCCGCGTCGGCTTCATCCATGGAATCCATCGCACTCGCGCTATTAAACAACTTTTCTAACGCCATTGCGCTTTCCATAGGATCGAGCGGAAGCGTCCCTAACGCGCGATCGAGCTGAAATCTCTTATCAGCACGCGTGACAAAGTATCCAAACATGATGGACGCGGCGTACACCTGCGCCGCTTGCAGCTTGGACATGCGCACGAGCTGCGACGAGTACGCATTCTCCGACCCTTGTCCCAAAACCGCCAACAAATGTTCGCGTACCATCTCAAGTGCCTCCTTGCTATGCACGCCATCCGTCAACTTGTTCAAATCAATGCCCTTCAACATCGCGCTTTCGTTCAACGGCGGCAACATATCCACGCCGACGTTGAGAAACTTTTGAATGATGCTCGTATAAATGATATCCTCCAACCCATGTCGTCGCTCCAAAGCGCGCACGTCTGCGATGCGCTTAAACAATACCAACTGCTGCTCTTCAGCCTTGCCCTCAATCGGCCCTTCGCGCTCGATTTCCTCCCCGAGCGCGTCGAGCTGCGAATCCACGGCGACGTCAAACATATCTGGTTGCGTGCGCAAAATATACGCCAACTGCTGCCCGCGCGGGCTCTCAGGCGTCGACGGCGCCTTGAGCTCGTTATTCCCGGCGTCACTCGCGCTCGCGCGCGCGAGAATACCGCTCGCACGGCGCGGCGCACGCGCGCGCAGCACCGACGCCGCACCCGCGCGCGTTCGGCACCCCGAACGCGCGCACCCATTCGCGCGCGTCGTCGTCGTCGTCGTCGTCCCAACCGTCGCTCGCGACGACGTGGCCATGATGCGCGAAACGTGTTCCATCGCGCGTGTGCGTGTGCGTGTGCGTGCGTGCGCGACGCGCGGCGTCGACGGCGGCAAACAATGCGGACGGGCGCCGTTCGCGTCCACGTGGATAACGAAAACGCCAATCGCGGATGGGGTACACACAACAGGTAGCTGGGTAATGATTCGTCAGAATTGTCCGTTGTGTAGGGGTACATACTAAGTTTCTTTCGTCTTCTTTTGGGCTCGAGGGCGACCAAGGCGATGACGACGACGACGACGATGACGACGACGGACGGCGAGCGCTGGGGAATGTCATATATATATATATCTGTGTTATTGCAGCATCGTTTCATTGTACGTGTGCTGATCAAAGGCGAAACTGGAGACGTTCGCCCGTTGAGCGACTCTCGTTTGGAAAGTTCCGTTCGCGCGACTTGATGATTGATCGACGGCGCCGTGCTCGACGGACGCCATGAATGGCATGTATACCAGATCATTTATGTTTACGCCAGCGCGGCGAGCGCGGTGGCGGCGACGAATGCCGTTGCCGGAGCCACAAAGCCAACGCGCGTTCGTTCGCCCGCGCTCGACGTTTGGCACGTTTGGTACTTACTCAAGGTAAACGCGTTTGTCACCGAGCAATCGCCCGACGACGCGTCGTACTCGCAGTTTGTATCCGCCGCGCAACTCGTCGCGTCATTATTGTCCGCAGTGCATGCTACAGCTTGCGTAACGAAAGCTTGCGACGTCGAATCCGTCGCGGTGAACACCACCGACGCCATCAACGACGCGTCAGCCTCGCAGTCCGAGCCGTTCCACGTGCAGTCGCCCGTGCACGCCGCGCTCGTCGCGTGCCCCGCGCACGTCAAGGTTAGTTGAAAATAATCGCAGAAGCCAGTGATTGCGGCGTTCGCGCTCGACGCGCACGCGACCAAGAGCGTCAACGCCAGTGCAATCGTGCGTCGTGCGGAACTCATCGCGACTTTTCGAACGTTCGAGATTGATTCGTCGGAATATTCCGCGTCGGGGTGTGTGTGTGTTCGGCGTCGGGGGGTGTGTGTGTTCGGCGTCGGGTGTGTGTATTCGGCGGCGGACGGTGGTGCGTGTCTCTCGCGCGCGCGTGTGCGGCGCACGACCGACCCGACGCGCTCGATCGACCGACGCGCGCCAACCGACGCGCGCGCCCGACCGACGCCGACCGCCGACCCCCATCCCGCGGAGGTGCGCGGCGTCCATCCATCGTACTCGACGCGCGCGTCGCGCCGTGCGCGTGCGATACATTTATTTTATGTCCCACTGTGCACGCAGACGTCGTACTGTGCACGCATACGTCCTAGTCGAGTCGCTCGCGACGGTGTGCGTGCGGACGATCGCGGGCGTGGCCACGCACGTGATGCCACATGGTCTTCACTATTGGTGACGGCGACGTATCGTACAGGATGTTCGCTCGAATACTCAGTCGTATGGACACTAATACGTGCCATCGGGCGAGGTCGTCGCGCCGCCATACCAGGTATGTCGGGCGGGCGTCGACGTCGACGTCGCGCGGGCGCAC
>Ga0181562_10000027_pt1 | contig 91870 bp, 97 predicted proteins | sample 011ome_26_FD_139344 | JGI IMG/M metagenome (GOLD analysis project Ga0181562, IMG submission 139344) | Coastal salt marsh microbial communities from the Groves Creek Marsh, Skidaway Island, Georgia - 011511BT metaG (megahit assembly) | ecosystem: Environmental > Aquatic > Marine > Intertidal...
ACTTCCAGGAACTGGACGCCTCGTATTTCTGCGATGGTCCCAAATATCAACCTTGCGCTTTTCAATAAACGCTCCAATCTTCGCCTCACAAAGCTGTTTAAGCTCGTCTACTTCCTCAGAAGTATAAGTAGCAACTAATTCATAACTCTGCTTATTCTCTTTAGGTCTAACAGTAATTTTATTCTTTGTCAAGACCTTCCCGACCATTGTCTTTACGCGCTCCTCGTAATACTCGAGCATGGCTTGGTCATACCCAGCAATCTCCTTGGCTATATCTTGAATTGAAGCTCGACCACCACTATTCAACAATGTCCAAATCATCACCGGCTGATAAATATGCGACATGCGCATATCCTCCTTAATAAAGACTTTAAGATCTCTCAATTCAATTAGTTTGTGCCCTTCTAAATTAAGTAATTCATGATTTAAACGTAAATTAACAGGAATATAAACCACCTCTCAGCGCTAGGGATTTTTGGCTTTTCAAAAGTTTGTTCAATTACTTCTCTACGTTGACGGAGCGGAGTTCGCTGATGACTGTTACGCGTACTTGGCCCGGGTAGGTCATTTCCGATTGAATCTTTTGACTGATGTTATAATAAATCCGCTATTCAATTCGCGTTATTATGAGTTATTTCGTCTATGTGTTAAATCAAGAATTAGTTTTCATGAATTGAGTCTTTTACAAATTGCCAAGTTCCGTCATCCAAAAGAACAATGGCTTGGTTGAAAGAGATGCAGTTAGCTACCGAAGTAAATGGACTTAATCTAAAAATGTCTACGAATGCTAAGTGCAGAGCGATGAAATGCAAGGATTGCATTTGGACACCATAAAATCCATTCTTTTGTCCTTTGTTGTAGACATTGATAAGATCCTGCTTAGGCTTGGTCATGTAAGAGTCTCGTAGCTCAAAAATAGTCTGTAGAATCTCGGGCGAGACATGATTAATAAAGTAGGCACTAACCGACATAAGGCAATCTTTTAGCAAGTTTAACTTCTTCCCGGCGCCGCAGCCCCGAATGTTTTGCATCAAGAAAATTTGGATGTCCAATGTTTGTTTTTGGAAGGACTCCCGCATCTATTTTACCACCGTGCCTCTTGGAGAGATCGGTTGGTACCCATAAGGGGTTCTTAATGCTTACCACAAAGAAACGTTAGAGTAGTGTTGTTATTGTTTACAACAAAGAAAAACCCCCGACACCATTTGAAGATGAAGGGGGTTAGACAATAAACCTTTGTTAATCGTTTAACAAATACAGGTCGTGTGTGTTTCCTTAGAAGCGGTAGCCGAAGTTGAAGCCGCTAATGAATTCTGCAGGGCCGCGGTCGTAGTTTTCTTCCCATAGGATACGTCCTCCACCTATAAAGGCATCAACCGTGATCTTATCATTATAGATGTACTTATAACCTATTGTAAATCCTAATGAAGCGTAATTTTCGCTTTGAGTATACTCGTTGTACGTCCAGTTGCCCATCTGATCATAGGAGCCATAGACCGTTCCTGTATTAAAGATGTAGCGAGAGGCCACTCCTAAAAAGACACCTTGGTCCTCGTATCGATTAAAGTATTGACGTACACCTGCACTAAGGCCACCGTCTCTTTCTATCCACACCCAGTCTTTGAACTCTGGAGTGTTGTACCAAGCACTACCAAGTACGGTAAGTGATGGGTTGTTTTCTAATTGGAATTCAGCAGTAACGTTATAAGCACCGAAGATCATTCCGAAGGGGTTCGTTTTTAATTCTACCGATTGTGCCTGAGCCGTCATTGCTGTGATGGCTAGGGCGAGTGTTGCAATAATCTTTTTCATAACTAATTGTGTTTTGATTTTTGAATACTGCAATGTCCATCGTTTCAGTAGCCCTCGGAAAATAAAAAATCCCTGAATCGAACCGAAACAGGGACTTTAACACCTCTAAAAGGATGAATTCAATATTTTTTGTTTCATTATTGAAACAAAACCATGCTTACTTCGCTACGTTGACGGAGCGGAGTTCGCGGATGACTGTGACGCGCACTTGGCCCGGGTAGGTCATTTCCGTTTGGATCTTTTGGCTGATGTCGTAAGAGATCTGTGCTGCCATAGCATCGGTTACCTTCTCACTTTCTACCATAACACGCAGTTCGCGGCCCGCTTGGATCGCGTAGGCTTTGGTTACACCATCAAAGTCGTAGGCTAGGTTCTCTAGGTCCTTGAGACGCTGGATGTAGCTGTCTGCCACCATGCGGCGTGCGCCTGGGCGTGCACCTGAGATAGCATCACATACCTGAACGATTGGAGAGATCATCGAAGTCATCTCAATCTCGTCGTGGTGGGCGCCGATCGCATTACAGACGTCTGGCTTCTCGCCGTATTTCTCTGCCCACTGCATACCTAGGATAGCGTGCGGTAGATCCGTTTCCTCGTGCGGCACCTTACCGATATCGTGCAAGAGGCCTGCGCGTTTGGCAAGCTTCGGGTTCAGGCCAAGCTCGGAAGCCATGATCGCACATAAATTGGCCACCTCACGAGAGTGCTGTAACAAATTCTGTCCGTACGAGCTTCTGTACTTCATACGCCCAACCGTCTTGATCAGTTCTGGGTGTAGACCGTGGATACCAAGGTCGATCGCCGTGCGCTTACCCGTCTGTACAATCTCTTCTTCGATCTGCTTGCGTGTTTTCGCTACCACTTCCTCCACACGTGCAGGGTGGATACGACCGTCGCTTACGAGCTTGTGCATCGACAAACGTGCAATCTCGCGGCGTACAGGATCAAAACAGCTCAAGAGGATGGCCTCAGGGGTATCGTCTACAATAATCTCAACACCGGTGGCTGCTTCAATGGCGCGGATGTTTCTACCCTCGCGGCCAATGATCTTACCCTTGATGTCGTCGTTCTCAATGTTGAAGACACTTACGGCATTCTCGATAGCGCTCTCTGTAGCGACGCGCTGAATGCTCTGAATCACGATCTTCTTCGCCTCTTGCGACGCGGTGAGGTTTGCTTCCTCCATCGTGTTCTGAATGTGCGCCTGTGCGTCGAGCTTTGCCTTGTCTTTCAACGCCTGAATCATCTGCTCCTTCGCTTCCTCTTCAGTCATTCCAGTCATTGCTTCAAGCTCTGCAATCTGCTTGTTCTTGAGCTTGTCGAGTTCCTTAGATTTTGCTTCTAAAGATTCACGCTTCTTAGCAACAGTCTCCTTCGCACGCTCCAAATCTCTCTGCTCGCGCTTAAAGTCTTGGATGCTCTTGTTCAATCTTTCGTCTTTCTCACGGAAAGAGTTCTGACGCTGCGCCAACTGTTGGTCGCGCTTGTTCACCGCTCTTTCGTGCTCCTCCTTGAGGTTTAGGAATTTCTCTTTGGCTTCAAGGATGCGGTCTTTCTTGATCTGCTCGGCTTCTTTCTTTGCCTCCGCGATCATTAGAGCGCCTTTTTTCTTCATGGCACTCTGCCACAATGCGTACCCTACCCCTGTTCCGAGGACGAGTCCAATCACTGCAGCTACAATAGTCATTACCATATCATAAATGGTTTACAATTCTTAAAAACCCATACCTGCTGCGGCTGTTGTCTAAACTCCTTTTAATCAGGATCTGCCTCTACCGTTGCGCCTTGACCTTCCACTGGAGCGAACTCCCTCAAAGAGGTGCGGCCTGCTCGTAACGCATCGAGCTAGAGTCATAACAACGTGCTCGTTGAGTTTGACACAAAAAACAGCAAGTATGGGAAACTTTTATCCGTCTTGTAGGGCCGCATCTAATGCAGCTTCTACATCGGCAAGCGCTTTGCCTGCCTGAGACTGAACGTCATGAGATTGTTGCGTGGCCAATTCCGCCCGCGATGCCAACTGCAGGGCACACATACTGAGTACGTCTTGCTTGTCCTGCACCGCATAGCGCTCCTCAAAGCGTGCTACGGCATCATTTATGGTTTTCACAGCACTGCGGATCTGCTCTTCCTCTTCCCTCTTGATGGTCAAAGGATAGGTCCTTCCGGCTATGGTCACTTTTATCTTTAGTGTCTCGCTCACGAGATTAGGCACTTAACAATTTCATGCAACGGTCAATTTCCCGTATCAACTCCGCAATTTTTTCCTCGCTGTATGTATCCCGTGCGGGCGAACCACTTTGGACAGTCATCGCAAGATTGCGTTGTTGCAACTGCTCCTGAAAATCTGCATGCTCTACTTGCAAAGCCGATAAGACTTCCTGCAAATGAGCAACTTGATCTTCTAATTCACTGATTCTCATTTTCAAAGCAGAATTCACCTCAACTACTTTCGCAGCCTTCGATAGAACCCTCTCTTGTTGAGAACTTAAATCAGATGACATAGGTATCAGTTTCCTTCAAAGATACCATTTGTACCTTTGCGTAATGCAGAAAATTTTCCCTTTCATAGGTTTTTTGTTAACCCTTAACATTGCCTCAGCACAGAATTTCAAGCCTAGCCCGCCTTTGGATATCCCATTGGTGCTGAGCGGCACTTTCGCGGAATTGCGCGGAAATCACTTCCACGGAGGAATCGATATTAAAACTCAGGGACGCAGCGGTCTTAAAATCAATGCAGTAGCAAATGGCTATGTCAGCCGCGTCGCTGTAAGCCCCTACGGCTACGGAAATGCACTTTATCTGCGGCACCCCGAAGGCTATACCACCGTATACGGCCACTTAAATGCCTTTTATCCGGAATTGGAAAAATGGGTAGAAAATCAACTACGCGACCGCAGCAAAAACGACGGCAACCTCTACCCTTCACCAGAACAATTTAAAGTCACCCGCGGCCAGCTCGTCGCTTTCAGCGGGAACACTGGCGGTTCTTACGGTCCCCACTTGCATTTTGAAATCAGAGATACCAAAACAGAAGAACCATTGAACCCCTTAGAGTTCGGGATTGAAGTAAAAGATACGCGAAAGCCAGATGTTCGAGGTTTAAGATGGACTGCCAAAGACTTTGGCGACGAGGGTACATTCAAAGTCGGAGATACTATTAACTTCTCACGTGGACTAGGAATTGACCTGTTCACCACGGACAAACAAGACCTCGCCAACAACAACAATGGTGTGTATTCTATTGAGGCTTTGATCGAAGGACAACCCTTTTTCACGGCAAATTACAGACGCATCAATTTCAGTACCTCACGCTTTATCAATGCACACATCAACTACGATCTGTATTGTTCGCAGGGGGTACGTTACACAAGGTTGTATGAACTTGAGAACAACCCACTAAAGGTCACTGAAACCTATGAAATAATGGCACCTTCATTCCGAGCTTCAAAAGGTTGGATTACTGTGGCGCAAGACAGCGTGATAAAAGTGGAGGTAAATGTCAAAGACTATGAAGGCAATACAAGTGCATTCTCATTTTTCGTAAAAGGGCAGCAACAACCCATTAAATACGCCTTAGATCGAACGAGTTTGTCTTGGGATGTGATTAATAAAATTTCTTTAGGCCCTATTGAGTTTAACATCCCAGCAGGAGCGTTTTATGACAGAACTTACGACCTAGTCGTGGGAGAAAAAGGCAATGGGCAATATGTTTTTGGAGGTGGCCTAGAACCTCTGCAGACCTACATGACCCTTAAGTGGACCTTGGACAGTACGCAGGTTCCGGGAGTGGGCTGGTTCCTATGGGAGGCGAATCACAAGGGAAAAAAGAGTGCCATCACCGGGGAGCGGGACGGTGCGGTAATGACCTTTAAGACCCGAAGTACGGGTACGTATGAATTGGACCAAGATTTGAAAAAGCCTGAGGTGAGCCTGCTGAAAACCACGACCTATGCACGCAGTAATAGCGCCTTTAGAGAGATTCGCTTGCGCGCCGCAGACGACAAGACGGGTGTGGAACGTTACAGTGCGAGAATAGACAGCGAATTCGCCCGCATTGACTTCGATTACAAAAAGGAGTTGTTAAAAGTGATTGTGCCGAAGGAATTGGCCGCAGGAAACCATAATTTGCGGGTAGTTGTTATCGACGGTGTGGGCAATACCACAGTTAAAGAATATACCATCACCCTATGAGAGTAGCGTTACTGCTTTTTTGTCTTTCATTTTTTACCCCTGCCCTACATGCGCAGGAGGAAACGCCCATCCAGCTGCACGGTATTGTCGTGAGCAATGACAGCCTCAAGCAACTGCTACCAAACGTTCAAATTTTAGTCAAGAGTCGCGGACAGGTGAGCATTTCTGATATCGATGGCTTCTTTTCTACCGTAGCGATGCCTGGAGATACCGTATTCTTCCAGCACATTGGATTTAAGCTTCAAAAGTTTTGGGTGGCCGATACCCTAGAAGGTGGTGAGTTCTTGGCTCGTATAGTACTAGAGTGGGATACCGAGTTGCTCGATCCGGTCATTGTATATCCTTGGCCGTCCAAGGAAAACTTCAAAGAAGAATTCTTAGCCATGGAGGTGCAGACCACTGAAATGGACATTGCAGCGCGCAACCTCGCCTTGGACGAACTGCGCGACCGAGCAGCAGCCATGGGCTATGACGCCGCCGAGATGCAAGACTACCTCATCTCCTTGCAAAACCAACAGCTCTACAACGAAGGACGCGTATTCGGTAACGGGATGAATGCCACTGGAGCATCTGCCATCCTTGGCGCCTTGTCCAACCCGTTTGCGTGGCAACAACTCTTTCAAAGCTTGAAGCGCTAACACTTGATGCGTCACCTTTTCACCATACTCTTTCTATGTACTTGCAGTATTGCCAGTGCACAAATCATGGACACTACACTTCTTGATGAAGTGGAAGTACGTGAGAGCAGGCCGGATGACGAGCGCACCTTGGTCAAGGGAAAAGACATTGAGTTTACCACCGGTGCTGAAGGCGGCGTTGAAGGTGTTGTGAAGACTTTTGCGGGGGTGAGTAGCCGAAATGAATTAAGCTCGCAGTACAATGTACGCGGTGGGAATTTTGACGAGAACCTTGTCTACATCAACGGATTTGAAGTGTTTCGCCCGTTTTTAGCCAGAGCCGGTCAGCAAGAAGGGATGAGCATTATCCATCCACACTTGGTTGGGAATATATTGTTTAGCGCTGGAGGCTTCTCAGCACTGTATGGCGATAAGCTCAGCTCCGTACTGGATGTACAGTACAAAAGAGGCGGCGAGGAATTGGACACTAAAGTGGAGAGCTCCCTAACTGGGGTGAACATCAGTGCCATAAAAGCGGGTATGGATTGGGAAATTTTGAGCGGCTTTCGTTACCGCAACAATGCGCTCCTGCTCAATGCCACCGACATTCAAAGCGATTACTTCCCCTCGAACGCCGACGGGCAAATCTTAGCGCGGAAATGGTTTGATAACAGTACCTCGTTGGAGATTTTCGGACACCTCTCCCATAACCGCATGAATCAGGTTCCACAAAACCGCGAAACGAGCTTTGGTTCATTGCAAGAGGCCTTGCGACTGACCGTATTCTTTGACGGGCAAGAGAACTTTGGCTACGATACACAGTTTTTAGCGGCACGTTTGAACCAGCGATTAGGGCGCGGCTTCCGCAGCCTGAGTGCAACAGGGTTTCATACCACCGAGCGAGAGATTACCGACGTAATTGGCTATTACCGTTTGAGTGAGCTCAACAACGATCTGGGCAGCGACGACTTTGGAGAGATTTCACTGGTGCGTGGCGTGGGTGCCTTCCAGGATTACCGCCGCAACTTTTTGGATGCCTACATCGTCAATGCAAAATATGCCGAGGGCCGATTCTTTGATGCCGGCAAGCTGAATTGGGGCGCGACAGTCCAAGGCGAAAATATTTACGACCGCTACAAAGAGTTTCAGCGCATCGACAGTGCAGGATATAGCTTACCACACCGTGAAAGCCAGCTCGATAGCGTCATCGATGGCCGATTGTACAGCACTCCCCTCGATAATTTAAACCTCTACACCCACGTTAGTGCCACCCAGCTAATCACCAATACCCGATTGAAAGGATATGTGAATTGGGAAGGGAAATGGGCAACGGACAAGGGTATCTGGACCTACAACGCCGGGGTGCGCACTCAATATGCCACCTTAAATGGTGAGCTGCGCATTAGCCCACGCTTCAAACTCTTTTATAAACCCAACGAAGAAGGCCGCACCTTTACCATTGCCGCCGGATTGTACGACCAATACCCGTTCTACCGCGAAATGCGCCAAAAAGACGGTGTACTCAATACCGAGGTACAAAGCCAGAACGCCATGCACTTCACCGTGCGTAGCGACAAGGATTTTGAGATGTGGGGACGACCGTTTGTCTGGTCCTTTGAATCGTACTACAAAGATCTCAACCGCGTAAACCTATATGACATTGAAAACGTACGCATTCGCTATGCAGCAGATAACAACGCTATCGGACGTATCTACGGCTTCGACAGCCGCGTAAATGGAGAATTTGTACAAGGCACCGACAGCTGGTTCACCTTCAGTTTATTTAAAGCCGAGGAACACCCGACAGACGACTTTGCCCAAGGCTGGTTTGCACGTCCGACAGATACCCGCTTCAACTTTGCCGTATACTTCCAAGATTACCTGCCTAACGACCCCTCTACCCGTTTAAGCCTGACCTTGATGGTGGGCGGCGGATTCCCATTTGGACCGGATGGCCCCGGCGACGGCATTAGCGACCCGTGGGAGCGCGTGTTCAGATCTCCCCCCTACCGCCGTGCCGATATTGGATTCATTAAAGTGCTTAAAGGCAAATGGACCGAGCAGTTTGACGAGGTTTGGGTGAGCGCAGAAATCTTCAACCTGTTGCAAGCACGCAATACTGTGAGCTACCTTTGGGTGCGTGATGTAAGTGCTGCTGGCCAGTATGCCGTACCGAACTACATGACCAACAGATTGATCAACTTTAAAGTGCACGTGGACTTATGAGAATAGTAGAGAGCTGGAGCACGAAACAATTCAAAACGACTATCTACGCCATGGAGCGCTGGCACGTCGTGGAATTTGAGGCGGGCCCCATGAAGCAAGCCTACAAGTTCATGAAGGACAGCCATCCCTCACCGGCAGCAGTGAAAGAAGCCTTGACGGAGACTTTCCTCTCTGGAGTGTACAAGAACTTTGAACAGATGTACATCAACTTCAAAGAGAACGGGTTGAAGTGATTATCCTAAAAGGTTAATGAAGTCAGCTTCAAGCGAAGCGCCCTTGTCCTTATTATACCAATCCTGAGCGAACAGTGTCCACTCCTTATAGTCGAACTCCGGTTGGCTCTTCCATTTGGCATATTCCTCCATCAATGGCGTAGGACGTGGACCCCAGGTTCCAAGGACTTCAAAGTGTTCGTTCAATCGGACCAATTTTGGAATAGAGCGTCCACCACCAGTCAAAAACTCGTCCATGAGTTCCGTGTTTTCATCGCGAAGGATGATGCGCAGGTCTACCTCAGCATGTGCCGCCCATTTGGCAATAAACGGCAGGTTATGCGCTACATCGCCACACCACGTTTCGCTGAAGACCAACCACTGCTCTTTCTCGCTCGTTCTAGAAGCAATGTTGTCTAGGGTGCTTTGCGATGGTTTGTAGGTTTTCACCCAACGGCGCATGCGTGCCGCGCTCAGCTTGGTATATTCAACGTAAGATGGCTTTTGAGGGCCAGTAGTTGTACCCTCTTTGGCCATTGCCTTGTTCATGGAACTGTACTGTTCGTAGGTCTGTCCATTTGCCATGGCTGCTCGCAATGCAGAGGTTCGTTGGGTGGTATCCATTAGGTAGGTGATCGTTAGGGTTGGGTCCAGTGCTTACTTCTTAACCAAAGAAAGTGCAGGACGTTCAACCAACAAATGCAAAAGTGCTGCCACAGCAATAGATAATGACAAGAAGGCAGGAAGTGCGATGGCATTGCTCAAACCCAGGGATTTGATCCAAATTAAAACGGGAATGTGAAACAGGTAAAGAGAATAGCTGATGGCGCCAATAAATCTGAACGGACGGAAGGATAAGAACGTGCGCCATACCCCCTCTTGGAAGGATGCCAATAGCAATATGCCCCAAAGGATGGCGGCAGGAATGAACACGTTGGAGTGGGTGAAATCGTCGGAGGCCCAACCCCATCCTATGAATATGCCAAGCGCCAGAATGAAGAGGTTAGTGAGCCACTGGCTCTGGATGAACCGCTGAAATTTCGCCTGATACAGGGTTTCGAATGCAGCAATGAGGGTGCCTATGGCGAAGATGCCGAGGTACCTTAAGGTGCTGTGTCTTGGAAGTTCATTGAAGTAATTAATGAAGAGCGTAGCGAGGATGATGGCCGTGAAGAATCGGACCGTATTGCTTCCTTTTAATTTAAACAGACGCAAACACAACAGCAGCAATAGCGGGCTGATTAAGTAATAGCGGAACTCTGTAGGAATGGACCAGAAAATGTGATCGCCGCGCATCAGTGCCAAATGCTCCCAAACGTGGGACCACTCTCTGATGACCACTTTGTACCCGGCCTCATTCATCAACCTGAAAGTGATCAATGCGAGTAGGAATGGCGGAAAAATGCGCATGATACGACGACCGATATAATAGCGCCAATAGTTCAGATTGCCCTTACCCTGCTGCCAAACCTGTATTATCTGCTTGTCGAGCAAGTAAGCGGAAATGATAAAGAACAGGTAGACGCCGAGTTTGCCTCTTGAAAACAAGGTGCCCTCTAGCCAAGGACTCAAGCCTTGATTGGTAGCGTGTCCAAAGAGCACGAGCAATACTGCCCATCCCCTTAGACCATCTAAAGCCTTATTATGCTCAGGACGTTGGTCGTAGTGAAAGAACAGCTCGCGCAGTTTCATCTTATTTTCTGAATTCTAGCAAAGTCTTACGAATGATTGCCACACATTCGTCCATCTGCTCCTTGGTCATAACTAGTGGCGGTGCAAAACGGATGATATTACCGTGTGTAGGCTTTGCCAAAAGACCATTGTCTTTTAGAGCCACACAAATGTCCCATGCCGTTGAGCTGTCCGGAGTATCGTTGATGATAATGGCATTCAGTAGGCCTTTACCACGCACTTTAGTCACTAGATCAGTTTCGCCGATGATGTCGTTCATCTTCTCGCGGAAGTAAGCACCGAGCTCGCGGGCATGCGGGGCTAAACCCTCTTCTTTTACTACTTCTAAAGCGGCCATGGCTACCTCAGCAGCAATTGGGTTTCCGCCGAAGGTTGAACCGTGCTGGCCAGGCTTTATGACTTCCATCACTGTATCGTCTGCCAATACAGCACTCACAGGGTATACACCCCCTGATAGCGCCTTACCGAGGATCAATAAGTCTGGTTTTGAATAGGTCGATTGACGCTCACATGTATTGCCACAAGTACAATTACCACATACGGCCAGCATCGAACCGGTACGTGCAATACCTGTCTGCACCTCGTCTGCCATCAATAGTACCTTGCGCTCCTTACAAAGTTCAGCCGCTTGGGCAATGAAGGTATCTGCCGGAGTGTTTACCCCTGCCTCGCCTTGTATAGGCTCTACCAAGAAACCTACCACGTTCTCGTTCATCAAAGCGAAGTTTAACGCAGCGATATCGTTGTACGGGATGCTTACGAAGCCTGAGGTATATGGGCCAAAGTTGGCACGTGCGTCTTGGTCGTCGGAAAAAGAAATGATGGTCGTTGTACGTCCATGGAAGTTGCCTTCACATACGACGATGATGCCGGCGTTTTCTGCGACACCCTTCTTTTCATACCCCCACTTGCGGGCAATCTTAATGGCCGTCTCAACCGCCTCGGCACCTGAGTTCATTGGGAGAATCTTGTCGAAACCAAAAGTCTCACTCATGTACTTCTCGTACTCCCCGAGCTTACTGTTGTAAAAGGCGCGAGAGGTCAGGGTCAATTTTTTCGCCTGCTCAGTTAGGGCACCCACAATCTTCGGGTGGCAGTGTCCTTGGTTGACTGCGCTGTAGGCACTCAAGAAATCGTAGTACTTCTTCCCTTCTACGTCCCATACATGAACGCCTTCTCCACGGTCGAGGACCACGGGAAGTGGATGGTAGTTGTGTGCGCCGTAGCGCTCTTCGAGTTCCATTAATGCCGCAGAAGTATGTGCCATGAGCTGTTGTGATTTTGGGTTTCACGCAAATATAAGTCGTAGAGGCGGGTCTCTAATCATATTTGATTTTAGAAATCACCTTACTTTGAATGAACTATTTCAATGTACTTTTGCGCCAATGGGCAGAAGAAATAGACGCATACCAAACATCGAGCAAATGAAGCTCACGGATATTGGCAACAAAGGTAAGGCCGTGGGGCGCTACAACGAACGTGTAGTATTCGTAACGGGCGGTGTTCCAGGCGATGTGGTCGACGTACAAGTCACCAAAAAGCGCCGCAATTACCTCGAAGGTAAAGTCATAGGTGTCCATACCTACAGCCCTGACCGCGTGGAGGCGAAATGCCAATACTTCGGTGTGTGTGGCGGCTGTAAATGGCAGAACCTAGATTATACCAAGCAGCTCGAGTACAAGGAGAAGGAGGTGCGTGAGAATCTGAGGAAAATTGGCCACGTAGTTCCTGAAGAGTTCCATCCTATTCTCGGCAGCGGTCAGCAGTACATGTACCGCAACAAGCTTGAATTTAGCTTTACTGACAATAAATGGTTGACCCAAGAGCAACTCGATAGCGGTGAGGAATTCCCTGAGCGCAGAGGCGCCGGATTTCACATCCCAGGTTTTTGGGACAAGGTGCTTGATATTGATGCCTGTCACCTGCAACCGGACCCAAGCAATGCTATTCGCAACTTTGTGCGCGACTGGGCCATTGAGCGTGACCTGCCCTTCTTCCATGCGCGCAGCCAGGAAGGATGGCTACGAACGATGATGATCCGTGTAGCCAGCACTGGAGAGGTATTGGTATTGATCCAATTCAAAACTGAACTCCAAGCAGAGCGCGAAGCTCTATTGGCGGACCTAGATGCGGCTTTCCCTCAGATTACCACGTTGCAATACGTCATCAACGAAAAGCAAAACGATACCATCTACGACCAGGAGGTTATCACTTACAGCGGGCCTGGATTCATTGAAGAAGCGATGCCTAAGTATAGCGGTGAGGGGGAATTACGATTTAAAATTGGCCCGAAAAGCTTCTACCAAACCAACCCACTACAAGCGCACGAGCTGTACAAAGTAGCCCTTGATATGGCGGATATCCAAAAGGACGATCTGGTCTTTGACCTTTACACGGGCACAGGGACTATTGCCCTTTTTATGGCTGAAAAAGCGAAGGAAGTTGTCGGTATTGAATTGGTCCCAGAGGCCATCGTAGATGCCAAGCTGAATGCTGCCAATAATGGTATTAATAATGCGACGTTCTACGACGGCGATATGAAGGATGTATTTAATGCCGATTTTATCGCCAAGCACGGGAAGCCAAATGTCTTAGTGACCGACCCTCCGCGCGAAGGAATGCACGGCGATGTAGTGCAGCTTCTTTTAGACTTAGAGATTCCTAAAATCGTCTACGTGAGCTGTAATTCTGCTACCCAGGCCAGAGACCTCGGTTTGCTTGCTGAGAAATACACTGTCACCCAAAGTCGTGCAGTGGATATGTTCCCGCAGACACATCACATTGAAAACGTTGTTCAATTAGTCTTAAAGGCGTAATTTCATCGCATGAGTTCGAACACACCAGAAATCTTAGGCGCAGAAGCCATTGCACACAAAGTTCAACGCTTGGCTTGGGAGCTGTATGATAGACACAGCAAAGCAGAGCAGTTGTATGTTGTGGGCATCCAAGGCAACGGCTATTGGCTCGCACAGCAGCTTGTAGCAAAGCTGAATGCAATCAGCGACATTAAGATTGAACTGATGGAATTGGCCCTAGATAAAAGTGATCCGAAACCTGCAGATATGCAGATCGATCTTCCTTCAGGTGCGCACGTCGCCTTGGTAGACGATGTGCTCAATAGCGGTCGTACCCTACTCTGGGCGGTTATCAAACTCATGGAATTCCACCCGCAGCAGCTAAGTACTACAGTTCTCGTTGACCGCAGCCACAAGCGTTATCCCGTGAAAGCCGATATCAAAGGGTTAAGCTTGAGCACTACGCTCCAAGAGACGGTAAAACTGAATGTAGAAAACGGGGCGGCTGTCAATGTTTGCCTAGTTTAAAACGGCCTTTAGCTCTTCCACACTTATTGAAGGTCCCGCAATGCGGTGTTTCGCCTGACTGTAGTAAGGGCGACGCTCAAACATGTGCTTCGCTACGAATTCTGTAACATCCTCCTTGTTTTGAATGAGTGGACGTTTGATATCCCCTTCCAATCGTTTGGCCAATTCTCCTACAGGAACATCCAAAAAAATGGTTTCGCCTTCTGCGTTCAACAGATCCATGTGATTGTAAAATACAGGAGTCCCACCTCCGAGTGCGAATACACCTGTTTCATATTGTTGAAGTAGATCTTTTAATACCGCACTCTCGAGCTTGCGAAAATGCAGTTCGCCCTTAGCTATTATAATCTCGGAGATCGTTGTACCCGTAGTACGCTCAATCTCAACATCTAAGTCTATAAATGGCAGTGCCAGCGCTTCAGCAAGTGCCTTACCGAGCGTAGATTTTCCACTTGTCATGTAACCGATTAAGAAAACTTTCATCCGAAATATTTGTTACAAAAGTACAGCGAATCAGAAGGTTAAAATAGGCCTATTGAAAGAAGGCCATTTTTTTTTCTTGGTGCGTTGCAGAAAATAAATTCATCTGTATATTTGCAGCCCGCAAAGCGGAAAAGGGTTGATCTCTTAGCTCAGTTGGTAGAGCAATACACTTTTAATGTATGGGTCCAGGGTTCGAGCCCCTGAGGGATCACTTAGAAGCCTCCTCTTACACAGAGGGGGCTTTTTTTATGATTGCCAAGGGTACAGAAAAAAGTTTGGAGCTTATTAGCAAGTCAAACTTTTCCCATTAAATTTGCAGTCCTTTGCCCAGGTGGTGGAATTGGTAGACACGCCATCTTGAGGGGGTGGTGCGAGTATTCGCGTGCAAGTTCGAATCTTGTTCTGGGCACAGAAAAAACCCCGACCGTACGCGGTCGGGGTTTTCTTTTTCTACATTGCGTACTCGTTATGACAGACCAGCAAAGCACCCCAAAAGAACCCTTGTCTTTTACGCCCCCTAAGGCAATGACAAGAATGGCTAGAACTACACAGTTAATCAGCACTCGTTGGGCAGCCAATATTGCATGGCGCTGGTTTCTAACACCCTATCCTTTCAAGATTCCAAAACGTGAAGTGCCCTTTGAGCAGCGCTTTGGCTCGCCAACGATGTTTACCCACGATAACGGTAATAGATATCCGGTCTACCAGATGGGTACGGGGGCAAAAAACATCTTACTCATCCACGGTTGGGCGGGTAGGTTCACCCAGTTCGGCGCAATGATTGAGGCTATGGAAACCCAATACCCTTCACTGCTCGAAGAATACACCATTAGCGGATTTAATGCTGTATCACACCGAGGCGCAGAAGGGAAACGCACTTTGATGCCTGAAATTGCCGCTTGTATTCATCAAGTAACTCAGCACCTTGGTGAGGTCGATCTCGCATTGGCACACAGCCTAGGTTCGAATGCAACCATGTATGCCGTTCAGCGTTTAGGTGCACCCATTAAACGCCAAATACTCATAGCCCCTCCAGGCCGCATCTCAGCAATGGTTGGTTTGTTTTGCAATGCGATTGGATTTAATACGGCAGTACATGCCCAAATCGTAGACAATCTCAAAGCTAAATTTGGTGAAGACTTTGACCTGTTCAGCGCCCCTGAATTGGCCCCAAGCAACACGATTCCAACCCTTGTATTTCACGACGTGAATGACAAGGATACGCCAATCTCATTTGGTCGTGAAGTCGGTGAAAAAATGGCCAATGGAACCTATATCGAAACCTCCGGATTGGGCCATAGACGTATACTTCGAGATGCTAAAGTCATTGAGCAAATCATGAAATGGGGTTTTAACCTTTCCTAGCGAAAACCTTGGAGCGACATTTGCCGTTATAACGACATGAAGAACTTCTTTCTACTTTCCACCTTATTAATCTTGGCCGCATCGTGTAATGCGCAAAACAAGTCTGACATGAACATTAACAAAGGGACTTACGAAATCACTAAATCGGAAAAAGAATGGCAAGAACAGTTGTCGCCAGAAGAATATTACGTTCTCAGACAAAAAGGCACCGAGCGTCCATTCACCGGAGAATACAACATGCATTTTGAAGAAGGTACCTACAACTGTAGAGCTTGTGAAGCACCATTATTCACGTCCGATTCTAAATTCGATTCTCACTGCGGCTGGCCTTCGTTTGATGCAGGTATCGAAAGTGGCGCCATTGTCGAGAAACTCGACAAAACCCACGGCATGATTCGTACAGAAATTCTGTGTGCAAAATGCGGAGGACACCTTGGCCATGTCTTTAACGACGGCCCTACAGCCACTGGATTGCGCTACTGCGTGAATAGCTTAAGCATTGACTTTAAGGAGGATAAAAAATAATTACACCCCACCACAACTTTTTTCAAAAAACCCGTTGTAAAAGTAAATCCGAGTACTATATTTGCACCCGCTCAGGGCGATTAGCTCAGCTGGTTCAGAGCACCTGCCTTACAAGCAGGGGGTCACTGGTTCGAATCCAGTATCGCCCACAACACTTAAAAAGCCATCTACGCAAGTAGGTGGCTTTTTTCATTTACGAAGATTGTAGCGGCAATTCAAACATTGAGTTGCTCTAGGCTGTTCAGTTGGTATGCAATTCATCTTCACACTTCTTTTCTACTTTACAATGTCAACTCCAACGACTACTCTCTTTGATTTCACGCCATCCTCTTCTTTAAAAAGTTGGTACGTGGTAAACGACGGAGTTATGGGTGGCCTAAGTGAAGGCGCACTTGAATTAACTTCTGAAGGTCACGGGTCTTTCACGGGCCAAGTACGATTAGAAAACTACGGAGGATTCACCTCCATCCGATGCGCTACAGGCAAGATTGAAACGCCAGAAGGCGCAATCGTTCGTATGCGCGTAAAAGGCGACGGTAAAAATTATCAGTTCAGAGTGAAACATAAAGCTCGTGATTACCAGAGCTACATCACCACCTTCTCCACATCAGGAGAATGGGAAACCATAGAAATCCCTTTGAGCAAGTTGTACCCGTCTTTTCGAGGCCGCGTGCTTGATATGCCCAATTTCAATCACAGCAACCTCACTGAGTTCACCTTTTTGATAGCAAACAAAAAAGCCGAGACGTTCGAATTGTTGATTGATTCCGTGGAATTGGTCCGATAGTTATTCCTGAACATCACAATCCTCCGGCCAGGTTGGATCGCCAAAAATTTCAGTCATAAAACTTGGGGCTTTTTTTCCATCTAAAACACCAGCCGCTCCACGAAACATTCCGCTAGAGTTAAAAGTCCAAGTAGCATTGCCCTTGGCATCGAGCGCGATCAAACCGCCATTGCCCGCTTCTGAGTTAAGTACACCAAAAATCACGGTACTGGCACTCTCCTCGAGGCTCATGCCTTGGTATTGCATGCGTGCATTTACTTGGAAAGCAACATTGTTTCGGATGTAGTATTCCCCATGACCGGTGCAGCTTACTGCCGCACCATTATTATCTGCATAGGTTCCCGCACCTATGATAGGTACATCGCCTACACGGCCGTATTTCTTACCCATCATGCCGCCTGTAGAAGTACCAGCGTATAAGTTGCCTTGTAGATCCAAAACCACAACCCCGACGGTGCCGTTCTTCTTCATTTGTTTCCAGCGCTCGTATTGCTCTTTGCGCTTGGGTGTTAAAAAGTAATCGTTATCCACAAATTCATGCTCCTGCGTCTTGGCAAACTCCTCTGCCCCTTCGCCTATGAGCAAGACGTGTGAGGTCTCCTCCATCACCGCCCGCGCCAACTTCGCAGGGTTTTTGATACGCTTTAACCCCGCCACAGCTCCCGCCATTTTAGTAGAACCATTCATCACCGAAGCGTCTAGTTCCACTTCGCCCTGATCATTGAACACAGCACCTTTACCCGCATTGAAATGCGGATCATTCTCAAGCGTTGTTAAACATTCGACGACGACATCCATCCCATTGGCATTATAGGTCAGCATATCGAAGCCCACCTTGAGCACAGCCTGCAGCGCAGAATCATACTCTTCGATTTGTTCATCGGTATAATACTTCCGCTCTATTCCGCCCGCTCCCCCATGAATAAGGATTACCGGCCCTCCGTTAAAAGAGAACTGCTGATGGTTCTGCGCGGTGAGCAAGGTTGGTAATAAGGCGGCGAAAAAGAGAAGGTGTCGCATAAGGTATTGTTGTGCTTTGTTACTCGATAGGTTGTCCTAGAGCTGACCTAAAATACAAAGAGAATTGGCCCAAGAAAACTTGATTGCCTTATAAAATGTTAGTAGGATTGTAAGACAACAACACATCCACATTATGGTCCAAGATTACAGCGCCTACACCGCCACCGACAGGCAGGTATGGAACGCCCTTTACTCGCGCCAGAGAGAAAACCTCAGCGACAAGGCCGATCAGCGATATTTGGCGTGTCTCGACCAACTCCTTCCTGTTATAAATGCGGATAAAATTCCGAATTACGACGAATTGAATGCAGTTCTAACCGAAGCAACTGGCTGGAGCATTCATGTAGTTCCAGGATTGATTCCGGTTGAGGACTTTTTCGAACTATTGGCCCATCGTAAGTTTCCGGCATCTACGTGGTTGCGTAAGCCGGAGGAATTAGACTACCTCGAGGAACCAGATATGTTCCACGATATCTTTGGGCATATTCCCCTGCTCCTAGACCCGCAATACGCACAATTCATGGAAGATTTCGGCAAGCACGGGGTGGCGAATTTGAAAAAATCCCACGTCATTCGCCAGTTGCAGAACTTGTACTGGTTCACCATTGAATTTGGCGTGTGTGAGGATCCTGCGAAGATTTATGGGGCTGGAATCATCAGCTCATTTGGCGAGACTAATCACATTTATGATTCAAAGACCGCGATTTACCCTTTTGAATTAGAAAAGGTATTAGGAAATAGTTTCATTAATAGCGAAATTCAAGGGCATTATTATCGCATTGGCGGCCTCGACGTTGTCTATGGGATAGACTTCAAAAACATTCACTGATGAAGAAGCTCTTTTTGGTTGTAAGCGCTGCGGTATTGTTTCAATGTACCCCTCCTGCTGAGACTACTAACTTGATCCACGATGAAATGACCATCGAGGAACTTCATGCGTTCTATCAAGACGCCAGCCTAACCAGCACAGCCGCGGTTCAATTTTATCTCGACCGCATCGAAGCCATTAACGGTGGAAGCATTGAACTTAACGCAGTACTTGCCATTAATGAATACGCATTAGCGGATGCACATAGACTGGATAGCATCTATGCCGCCACGGGAGAATTTGTAGGCCCACTGCACGGTGTCCCCGTACTCCTAAAAGACAATATTGATTACTTGGGCATGCCTACGACGGTAGGAACGAATGCATTACGCGAGAACTACCCTTCAGAATCGAGCCCTTTGGCACAACAACTAGTCGATGCTGGGGCCATTGTATTGGGCAAGGCGAATTTGAGCGAATTGGCCAATTTTCATAGCACCGTTTCCTCCTCAGGCTGGAGTCCTGTAGGCGGGCAATGCAAAAACCCGTACGACCTCAGCAGAAATCCATGCGGCTCCAGTTCGGGCTCAGGTGCCGCAGTGGCAGCGAACTTGTGCATGATAGCCATTGGAACCGAAACCAATGGATCCATCACCTGCCCGTCGAACAACAACGGGATCGTCGGTCTCAAACCTACGGTAGGGCTTATTTCGCGCACTGGAATTTTCCCGATCAGCTATACCCAAGATACGGGAGGCCCCATGGCACGGACCGTGAGCGATGTGGCAAAGTCATTGGGTACGATGGTTGCAGTTGATGAGATGGATGGTAAGACTAATCAAGTCGACCGCATGGCCCATAACGACTACACTACCTTCTTAAACGACTCAAGCCTAAATGGTAAAAGAATCGGCGTGTATTCAATCGCTATGAACGATAATTTCTTACTTCAAGCAGTTTGGGAGGATGCTATTCTCCAACTACAGGCTCAGGGTGCCGAGCTAGTATACCTCGGAGAACCCATCGCAGATGAGGCATCTGGTCCTAGCTACGAAGTGATGTTGTACGAATACCGACAAGGCGTGAACGACTATTTTGAGAATAACAACAGTGCAGGCATCGAAGATATGTGGGGTTTATACCGAGCGATGATTGAAGATTCCGTCGAGATGGCATACCACGACCATGACCTACTACGAATCTCAGAAAACTATAAACCCGAGGATAAGCGAGAAGCTTACGAGGCCGCACTCGAAAAAGCGCGCTACCTCAGCCAAGACCGCGGCATTGACCTCGTTATGGACAGCTTATCACTAGATGCGATTGTAGGACCTGCTGGTGGACCTGCTTGGAAAACAGATCACATCAATGGCGACCACTTTAGTGTGTACAGCGGCAATGCCTGGGCAATATCAGGATACCCGCACATCGTCGTTCCTATGGGCCAAGTATATGGACTACCTGTCGGCCTGAGCATTATGGGACGAAAGTGGGACGAAGGGAATTTGATCGGTTATGCCTATGATTTTACGCAGGCAACGATGGCGCGATTTACACCGAAATATTTAAACGCTACGGCACCACACTAAGCCATTTTCATGATGCGGTGCATGGTGCTTTTACTGACACCGAAATAACGCGCTATCTCTGTCTGAGAGCAATATTTCTCTATGCCTGGAAATCTGTCTTGGATGTACTTCCAATACTGTACCTTATCCATCACTTTCATCTTGAGTAGGCGGAGCTTTCGCATTTGAACAAAGTGTGAGTTAATATGAAGAAGAACATTTCTCATAGCATCGTTCTCCAGGACAAAATTGCGCCAGGATTTATGAGAGACCCTATATGCGGTGCCTGGAGTATACATGATGGAATCTGTTTTAGCAGGTCCACCCCAGAGTAAGCTATTTTCATCACAGACAAATATTCCTGGCTCAGTCATACCATTGAGTATTTTTTTTCCGTCTTCGAGAAGCATACGGTCAAAACCATAACCAAAATGAATGTAGTAAAGGTACCCTTTCTTTTCGCCCATTTTCCAGAGATATTCATTGGGCTCAAAATGGATAGGTCCCTCGAATAACCTAGAAAACTCCTCCAAAAACGGAGTCGATTCTGGCAAACCAGTCAATTGACCTAATCTACTCGCAATTACTAAATCTCCTTTCTTAGCCATCTTTAAGAGCTATTTTAATAAATGATTTTAAAGATGATTTCGAGATATCGAGAAAGTCAGCAATCTCCGCCCTAGGTACTAAACTCAATAATCGTCTATTTGTTTTAAGCCAAGCTAAACTATGCGACCTACGGTCTAATCCAAGATTATTGATGTACTGCTGGTAAGTATACGCTGCCATCAACGAAGCCTGTACATTTAAGGCACTTGCTAATTGAGGATTTTCACGCTTCCAAGCCTCTGATTTAAGAGGCAACAAAATCATTTCGATTTCTTCATAGATCCACCAATAACTGCCTTGTATGTTGTAGATCGGATCTATTTCTGCTGTAAGAAACAAATCACCTTCCTCATAGAAGTGAGTAAGGGCATCCCGACCTTCAAAGTCATGTTTAACACCAATAATTCCTCGGACTAATACACAGGCGCAATCGTGTATATCAATTGTTTGAGGTTGAAATACTCCCGGTTTTAACGAAAGTGTGTGTACGTGACGAGAAAGTTGAGCATTACGCATTAGACCGCGCTGGTCAGGATGCAATAAATCAATCAACTTATCCTGCAGTAATCCTACGCTTACATGGACATGGGTCAAAATGAAACAGTTTCAAAGTGTTAGTAGAGTGTATTCTAAGTTAGAATAAAATATTTACAAAATCCGCTGATTATCAATTTTTTAGGGAGTATCTCTAATTATCACCACAAGAATTATTGGGTCAAAATGGAACAAAAAATAATTTTCAATTCAAGAATTTCGATTAAAATCAATAAAACATTTACTTCTATGAAACGAATTCTACTAACTCTTGGAATTGCGCTAAGCTTTACCGCACAATCCCAAATTTGCACACCAGATACGGTGGTTCCATCACTTGCAAGTATTGGATATCCAACACTTGAGTGGTCAGGAATGTGGGTGAACGGCGAAAACCCCTCATTTGCTTGTGATAGTACTCAACCTATGATGAATCTTGAAGCTGTTGTAGGCCAACCTTTTGAAGCAACTTTAACCGGAATGTTAGGAGACACCTTTCCTTCAGGAGGGCTTTTAGTACCAACTGTGCAATCTGCATTCTTATACACAACAGCGATTCCAAGCTGGTTAACTTGGGATGCACAGGATTCTTTATTTTATCCAGGTCCTGCGAATAAAACGTGTATTAAACTCTCAGGAACACCAAATCTAGCTGATACAACTTACTGGATTCCTTCAGTTGGTGTAGAAAGTGGTTTTTGGACAAGTTGGTATCAAGTACAAGGGACAATGTTCGGTTTCCCGGCCATTGACACGTTTGGATTTTGTCATAACGTTCGTGTCTTTAAAGACTACACGGATATTGATGAAAGTGATCTTGCAGCCATGTCAATCGCTCCGAATCCAGCGAACGATTATTTAAAGATTAACTTTAATAAAGCCGTTGTAACCGATGAATTTCTGAGTAGAATCAAAATTTTCAATGTTATCGGTAATGAGGTTAGTTTTGTTCCAAATATGGAAGCCTCAAACTCTGTTGGATTCGATATATCATCATTCCCTGGTGGGAGTTATTGGATAACGATAGATCTAGGTAGAGGTATGCTTCGAGAGGAATTTATAGTGGTGCATTAAGCGCTTAAGAACCATGTTAAGCTTACTACTCGCAAAGAAAAACCTCAAGCTCATTTTTGGGATTGGGGTTTTTCTATTACCAACTTTTGCAAGCGCACAGTTTGCCTTTGAAGGTCCTATACCCGCAATTACCTCAGGTTATGGTTCTTTCGGCAATACTGCATTCACAAGTGAATTTTTCCAATTGATTCCTGATTCCACCATGGAATGCAACGATACAGTACGATGCATAATCACTTACCCGACGAATATCAGCAGTCCTACCCCTACTGTTTTTAAATTCCCAGGATCGTCAAATCGAAAGCTGAGTGATAGCGTCTATTGGAACGAAAGCAAGTTTTATCGTGAATTCGTGGCAAGCAATGGCTATGTCAGTGTAACCATGCAATGGAACAACGAGAACGACTACGGCTGCGCATATTATATGTTGGAACAAGCCGCGCAGAAATATGGACAATACATCGATACAACGAGAGTTGGTATTCATGGAATGAGTCAAGGTGCAGGAGTTACAAATTGGCTGAGTCTTAAAAAATACATTAATGACGGTTGGGGCACTAATGGACGTTTCGCTTGGCCCGATGCAGGTGCAAGTTTTATAGGATGGGTGGACGATTGGCCAAATGACATTGCAACCCAAACCGACAGTGGCCTTGCAGCTATGCCCGACGATGTTCTTTATCTCATGACTATCTCAGATTGGGATCAAACCCCTGACCCAAGAACGTTTGTCGATATGTACAATTTTATGGGGGTACCCGATAGCAATAAAGAGTTCTTCATAATCAAAGGTGATACTATCAATAATTACATCTACTGGGCCACGCACTTTACCAACAACACTTGGGAAAATGATTCTAGCCAATTTTATGTCTATATCACCAAACACGATGCTTTGGATTATTGGCTCGGATCCCGCCTACTCCATGCATTGATGGAGACGGCTTGGAATAATGATCCTTTAGCTCGAAGAATTTGTATGGGGAATGGAGATACGCTCCAGACTAAGATAGCCGGGGGTGCTATGCGAGGTCCTATCGTAACGGATCAGCCTTGGATGACCATGATTGCCTCGTGGAATTCAGGACAAGGATACATGAATCCTTGTACTGTACCATGGAACATGAGGCAATATGTAACGGCAGACGCTTGTTTCAATTTGAGTGTGCCAGAGGCGGATAATCATCCTCAACTCAAAGTATACCCAAATCCTGCACGAACTTTTAATAATATCACGATCGAAAGTGATCTCGAGATCCAACACGTTTTAGTGGTCAACGAAATAGGACAACGAATTGCTGAATTCAAATCGAATTCATTACAAATGGATAAATCTGGGACTTTTTACCTCGGAATAACCTTTGTTAACGGACGGCGTACCGCCGTAAAATTGAATGTAAGTGAGTAAAAACTTGTTGACCTAGGCAGAAGACCCGCATTTCGCGGGTCTTTTTTATCTTGAGGCCAGTAACAAAACAACCATGGGAAAATTTAGATACCTCTTTGTTTTCACCTTACCGCTCTTGGCACTTATTAGCTTTCATTCTACTGGCCTTTGGTCCTATTTACCTGTGATTGAAGCCTTCGTCTTCATACCGGTGATGGAATTCCTTTTTGCTCCAAAGAAGATCAACCTCACTGAGGAAGAGCGAAATATGACGACCAGCGATGGCTTTTACATATGGGCACTTCGATTGACCGTTCCGGTTCAAATTATTTGTGGGCTTTATCTTTTGGTTCAGATATCAATGCCTCTTGATACCGTTACCCTTGTTGGGAGAATTCTATCCTATGGCATCATGTGTGGCGTAGTAGGGATCAATGTTGCACACGAATTGGGTCATAAAACCAATAAAACAGATCAGTTTTTAGCGAAAGTATTGCTTACAACTACGCTTTACACACACTTCTTCCTGGAGCACAACTTTGGTCACCATAAAAATGTTGGGACGCCTGAGGATCCTTCTACGGCACGTCGAGGTGAGTGGGTGTATACGTTTTGGCTACGTTCTATACTCTTCAGTTATTTTAGTGCATGGAGGATTGGTATACAGCACAGTAAAGGGAATCTTCTAAAGAATGAAATGGTACACTACACCTTAATCCAATTTGTGCTCATTGCCGTCATCTTTGAAAATTTTGGCAGCATCGGATTGATTGGCTTCTTTGGTGCTAGCATCACGGGGTGGATTTTATTAGAAACCGTTCAATACATTGAACACTATGGTTTGGCACGAGAGAAGATTAGTGATCTTCGCTATGAAAATGTTCGTCCCGTCCACAGTTGGAACAGCAATCATATGTGGGGACGAGCCATACTGTTTGAATTAAGTCGCCACAGTGATCATCATTATTTACCCAACAAAGAATATCCGCTTCTCGATCACCACGATGACAGCCCACAGCTGCCTACAGGATATCCCGGTATGATGATTTTAAGCCTAATTCCTCCTTTATACATGTGGATTGTTCATCCAAGAATACCGAAGGTCTCTTAACTGAACAAAGGACTCTAAGTTCTCGTTAAAGGAGAAATCCTTTAATTATGCAGAAATTCGTCTTTGCTTTTCTTTCTATCACGTTCCTATTCGCTTGTGAAATAACCGGACCCTCCACATGTGGAGACGGTATTCAGAATGGTACAGAAACGGGCGTTGATTGTGGTGGCGATTGTCCTCCATGTGCGCCGTACAGCATCGAAGGGCACGCTCAGAAAGGTCCCTTCCTTAACGGAAGCTCAGTACTCATAACCTCTTTAGACACCTCACTTAACCAAGTAGGGATTACCTACAACACCCAAATTCTGGATAATTCAGGATACTTTTTTGCAAACGGACTGAACTTGAACTCATCGTTCGTCACCCTTCGCGCCGACGGATTTTATTTTAACGAAGTGTGCGGGGAACCTAGCAATGCTCAAATCACATTAAACGCCATCACCGATTTGAATAATGTACCTGCCGTAAACGTAAATACATTAACTCATCTCGAAAAAGCGCGTGTTGAATATCTAGTGGCTAACGGAACGTCATTTTCTGAAGCAAAGGAACAGGCGCTTAAGGAAGTACTGTACACCTTCAGCATAGACACTACTGGTAGCATGCCTTCCTCAGAGACGCTAAGTATTGCAAATTCAAGTGCAGCTGACGGCATTTTAATCGCAATTACCTCCATACTTCAAGGGTACAGAAGCGAAAGTGAATTCTCAGATTTGATGGCCAATTTTGTTACCGACCTTAGAACCGACGGTACCCTAAACAGCTCTATTATCGCTTCAGAACTAATGGCCCACGCACAAGTACTCGATACCAATGAAATTCGCCAAAACATCATTGATCGTTACGCCAGTATGGGCATTACCGTCAATGTGCCTGCTTTTGGAGGACACATTCAGAACTACATAGATAATAGCGCGCATACAGCTACAAGCTCAGTTATAGAATATCCTGAAGATGGACCAAACGGAAAAAACATTCTAAATACAATAGATAGTATTTATTCACAATACCAGTATTTCGGCCTCATGACCGCTCGACCGAACGACTGCGTTAATCTTAAATTAGTAATTGAAAGAGAATTCGGAAACTGTCAATACGGCTGTTGGTTCTATGCTATAAACAGTGTACAGAATTGGAATGTAAGTAGCTACGATCAAAGCACAATTAGCCAAACCTTTATTAGTACTGGATTAGAAACAGATCTGAATATAGGCTTTGAACCGGGTCGCTACAAAGCGAGCATTTATCTCAATGAAAGCGATACACCATCACGGGTAAAAGAATTCAGGGTCAACTAATCTTGTGCAGTGCCTTGAACTTATTGTGAATTAAGAGCATTAGGACACCAAACGAAACGCCAAGGATAATCAACCCTTGGCTTAGAAGTCCTTCAGCCGTAAAAGAAAGCTTCAACAAAACTGTTGAAATCACAAATGAGGAATTCCTAATTATGACTGGGAAGTTGTCTGTATACAGTAAGGAAAGCAATAATATGATCACATCTGAGATGATCAAGAAGTTGTAGAACTCTTCGAAGAATATCGCATTTATCTCAATCATATTGGCCTGTTCAATGTGATTGAAGGTTGGAATGACCCATTCCACAAAGCTTTGAATACCCAAAATGATAAACAGGAAGAATAGCCCCATACTCAAGTAGTGCTTCGACTTTACAAAGCGTTTAATGTTTTCTCCAAGCTCCTTTTGTTCCTGTTCCTCGAATGCATCATAGCGCAATGAACCACTAAGTTTGTAAAATGAAAAAATCAAAAAGAACAGCAGAATAACGCTGAATAGATCTACATACAAGTGGACGTTGTGGTCACTGAGCCAAAACTCAGATTTCAAATCAAGCGCTGCCATATCCTTGAACAATCCCCGAATCAAAATCAGCGCGATAACCTCGTATTGCTTGGCAATGTAAAGAGTGGTACTCCTCCTCAAATAGTAGATCATCAGGTACGCCTCATAAACCAACAAAATGGAGAACGGAGTGTAGATGGCGCTAATAGGATCCTTCAATAAAGAGGCATTGATACCTCTTGGGATGTAGTCGCGAAGCAAGTGTAAAATAAGGTGGACGATGAAACTTAAGATGGCCGCATAGAGCATCCCTCGACCGAGTGACTTCCTAAATGCATAAGTAAAGACAGGTAAATGCATAACTTGATTCTATTCATAATCAACAAGTTATATCTGATTTAGTTCAAAAGGAGCACTGATGGTTTTTTACACCCACCCTAAAGAATAAGCAAGTAAGTATAGCTACCTTTGCCGCGCATAAAATGCCGAATCATGCTAAATGTATCTAACGTCACGCTTCAATTTGGGAAGCGCGTACTTTTCGAAGATGTAAATATCAAGTTCCATGGTGAACGTTGCTATGGTCTCATTGGAGCCAACGGAGCCGGTAAATCGACTTTCTTAAAAATCCTAAGTGGTGAGGTTAGTCCTAATTCAGGAAACGTAAGTCTTGAAAACGGTAAGAGAATGTCGGTGCTCTCTCAGAACCACTTTGCTTTTGATGAAGAGACCGTGCTTAATACGGTTATCCAAGGGAACCAGCCTTTATGGGATCTGATGCAAAAGAAGGATGCCATTTACATGAAGCCAGACTTCAATGAAGAAGACGGCCTAATCGCTGCTGATCTCGAAGTTCAATTCGAAGAAATGGACGGTTGGAATGCAGAAAGCGATGCCGGAAACTTGCTGAGCGGCTTAGGGATCTCTACGGATGATCATTACACCCTGATGAAGGACATGGAAGGCTCTGCAAAGGTTCGTGTACTCCTTGCACAGGCACTTTTTGGCAACCCAGACTTGCTGATTCTTGATGAGCCTACCAACGATTTGGACCTTAAGACCATTTCTTGGTTGGAGGATTTCTTGATCGATTTTAAAAATACCGTTATCGTTGTGAGTCACGACCGTCACTTCCTTGACACGGTTTGTACGCACATCGCAGATATTGACTTCAAGCGAATCAAACTCTACACCGGTAACTACAGCTTCTGGTACGAAAGTTCACAACTGGCCCTTCGTCAGCGTCAAGCAGCTAATAAAAAAGCGGAGGATAAGCGTAAGGAACTTCAAGAGTTTATTTCGCGCTTTGCAGCCAATGCCTCGAAAAGCAAACAGGCTACTTCAAGAAAGAAAATGCTCGATAAAATCAACGTCGATGAAATTCAAGCATCTTCTAGAATGTACCCTGCCATCATTTTTGACCAAGAACGTGATGCTGGTGACCAAATTCTCGAAATAGACGGCTTAGCTGCGCACGACGAGCAGGGCAACGTGCTGTTCCAGAACCTCAGTTTTAAGCTCAACCGAGGCGATAAGGTAGCATTATTATGTGACGACCACAGAATACTTACTGCATTCTATGAAATTTTAGCTGGCAAACAACAACCGAGCACAGGCTCGTTTGCCTTTGGCCAAACCATCAAGCATGCGTATCTGCCCAACGAAAATGCAGCTTTCTTTGAAACTGAAGACAACCTTATGGACTGGTTGAGAGAATACAGCCCAGAAAACAAGGATGAAGTATTCGTTCGAGGATTCTTAGGAAAAATGCTCTTCTCCGGTGAAGAGGTCTTTAAAAGTGCTTCTGTACTCTCAGGAGGTGAAAAGGTGCGTTGTATGTTGAGTAGGATGATGCTCCAACAAGCCAATCTTTTATTCTTTGACGAACCCACCAACCACCTTGATCTTGAAAGTATTCAAGCGTTGAATAATGGTATGAAGGACTTCAAAGGAACCTTGGTTTTCAGCTCACACGATCATACGATCAATCAAACAGTCGCAAATCGAATTATTGAAATCTTCCCTCACGGGGTAATGGACAAAATGGTCGAATACGACGAGTACATATCCGATGCAAAGATTTCGGCGCAGCGCGAGCAGATGCTTGGTATCTAAATACGAACAAACTAGCGAAAAACATCAAGGTGGTCTGCGCAAAAAGTTCTATTTATAATTATTACTCTTAAATCTTGAAAGCCATCCATTGCGGGACGGCTTTTTCATCTTCAATCAACTACTTTTGCCGCTCAAAACACTCTACATTTCATGAAGCAGTTCTTCAACAATTTCGTTGGCAATCCAAAAAATGACACCCTTTCAGGCATCACCGTTGCCCTAGCACTAGTACCGGAAGCAGTGGCTTTTGCATTCGTAGCAGGAATCGATCCACTGGTAGGTCTATACGGTGCCTTCATGATGGGATTAATCACTTCACTTTTTGGAGGTCGTCCAGGTATGATTTCTGGTGCCACTGGCGCAATGGCTGTAGTGATGGTGCATCTCATCCAAAAAGGAAATGAAGTTGGAGATGCCATGCAGTTGGAGAACCTTGGCTTGAGTTGGCTATTTATCACCCTACTTATCGTAGGATGTATTCAAATACTTGCGGGTCTTTTTCGCTTAGGAAAATTTGTTCGCCTTATCCCGCATCCAGTAATGATGGGTTTTGTCAATGGATTGGCAATCGTCATTTTCTTAAGCCAATTGGGCATGTTCACACGTGTGGTTGATGGACAGAAAGTCTGGATTCAAGGAAGCGAACTGTATACCATGATGGGGCTTGTTGGTCTTACCATGTTAATTATGTGGTTGCTACCTAAGGTTACCAAGGTGGTCCCTGCCGCACTCACTGGAATCATTGTAGTTGCCGCCTTAGCCATCGGTCTAGGGCTAGATGTAAGCACTGTAGGCTCATTTATTCGTGAAGGCGGCGGCGATGGTCTTCAGGCCGGACTTCCAACCTTACAGTGGGACATCTTCAATGTACTTCATACGGTAACAGGCCATTGGTCTGCCCTATTCTCTACAGCATTTCTCCTGGCTGCTGTTGGTCTCATTGAATCTTTGATGACCCTGAATCTAATTGATGACCTTACCGAATCTAGAGGTTCAGGAAACCGCGAATGTATCGCCCAAGGGAGCGCCAACTTAATCAATGGCTTGTTCGGGGGTATGGGTGGCTGTGCGATGATTGGTCAAAGCATCATCAACGTTAATTCTGGAGGTCGAGGTCGACTTTCAGGGGTGGTCGCAGCCCTCGGTTTATTGTCATTTATCCTTTTCGGAGCTCCACTTATTGAACAAATTCCTATCGCCGCATTGGTTGGGGTAATGTTCATGGTAGTCATTGGAACATTTGCATGGTCTAGCTTTAGAATCATCAGAAAAATCCCTGCTGCCGACGCTTTTGTACTCATCGCTGTGAGTGCCATCACCGTTTGGCAAGATTTGGCCATAGCAGTGATTGCCGGTGTTATTATGAGCGCCTTGAAGTTTGCTTGGGACAATGCTGTTCGTATTCGTGCTCGTAAACGCATCAAAGAAAATGGAACCAAAGTCTACGAAATCTGGGGGCCGCTATTCTTCGGTTCGACACAGAGCTTCGCAAGCAAGTTTGACGTTAAAAATGACCCTAGTAAAATTGAAATCGATTTTATCGAATCTCGTGTAAGCGATCATAGTGGTATTGAAGCTTTAGAACGCGTGATGGACAAATACATCGATGAAGGCAAGGAAGTTCTACTAACGCATCTTAGCCCTGAGTGTCAAGGGTTGCTCAAAAAGGCAAATCCAAACTTTGGTAAATACATACAGAGTTCTATCGAAGATCCACGCTACCATGTAGTGACTGATCTCATGGACGCCGAGGTTTGATCCTCTTTGCTACGAATTCCGAACAGCAATACTTGAAAGCTGCTCTCGCAATGCGAGAATCTACCTTTTTACCCCAATACCACCTTGTTCGTGCACGGTTGTATTGGAATAAAAAAAGCCTGCAACTTTCGTTGCAGGCTTTCAAGCATTGCTGCTCTTAGTGACCGTGGAAGGATTCGAACCTTCAACCGCTTGATTCGTAGTCAAGTACTCTATCCAGTTGAGCTACACGGCCATTTCCCCTAATAGGAGGGCAAATATATAGTAAAATGTTAGCCTGTTACAAGCCTAAAAGATTTTTTTGGAAATAAATTTTGGAGGATGAGCGCCAGTGTAGATAGCTTATTGAATCTCAACTGTTAAGCCTACATCAAGCATTAAATCTGCCTTTGAGCGCAGCTGCTCGTAAGATCCTGAGAGCACTTGGCACCTGCCTTTATAATGCGTAATCCAAGCACATTGCTCGGCCTGTTCTTCGGTATGATCACATACCGTGCACAATACTTCAATGACAAAATCAAATGAATTTTCGTGGTCATTAAACAATACTAATGACTGTTCCTTTTGGACAACGGAGTCGTGACTGTACTGAAATTTTTCTTGAGTGCTCATGCCGTAAAATTACTATCTATAATAACTGAGTAAACATCAACATACAGGTACTTTTTCAAATAAGTTAATAATACTAAGTAGTTTTCTGAGTAATTATTCTCTGATACCAAATCGACGTTTAAAAAGAGTGACTTTCCCTTTACCTGCAAGGTTGTAGGTAAACCCTGGTTGATCACCCTTAGCGGCAATACTTCGGTCTTTTGGATTCTTAGCTAGGATGCCAGAATTAAATTCTTCATCGCTACTTCGAAGACTCATCACAATACCCTTGTAAGAGCAGTAGAAGTAATCCGTTCCGTTATCTAAATAAAGTGTGATTTCACTGCCTCGGCTGCGTTCTTTTATTTCTAATAGACAATCTACTTCTGCAAAAACAGGAATATCATAAATATTTTGAATATACCCTTTGCCATTGCTCCTAAAACTCTTGTATCGACCATTGTATTCGAGCTGGACACCACTCATCACGAGACTTTTACGTAATCCTTTTGGGAATCCCCCCTCTATTTCAATACTTGCTAGATCTCTCAAAAAATTCTCACCTTCCTCTTGTCCTAAGAGACTAAGAATTCCTTGATTATATGCTTCTTCTTCACTTCTAATGCTGCCTGTCCCGTCAGAGAAAAGCCCTCCTATAAATTCCCAAGCAGCCCTGTCAACTGGAGCGTCAATCATATAAATTGCATCTAATTTGACCTCATCATCATTCAAATTGTGACGCACTTCTCCTGCAATGGACATTGAAACAGCTCCTGAATTTTCAAATAGACTAATTGCTCCCTTTGCATATAAGTCGCAGTCATAATTATGAAAGACTAAATATGGGTCTGGGACATTACTATCTCTAAGCTTTTCGTACGTGGTGATAACGTAACCCTGCTCTTCATTATCATAGAAAAGAACTCCTGTTGCTGAGATAAGCTCTAGATCTGCACGATCTGCATACTTTGATAAGAAATTACTGTGGCCTCCTAAACTGTCTTGAGAAATGTAAATACCATTAAATGTATTATCCCGTAACTGTGTAGGATCATTCTCAGGAAGTTCAATGACGATATCTGTCGGGTCAATGTAACTTGCAATGTCAAACCATGTCGTCTGTAAGTTGTCACAGTCATTTTGGATTAGAATAGACCCCATGAAAAACATAGGCTCTTGGTCGGCTTCGAGTTGTACTTTTCCTCGATAACCGAAATACGGACTTAAGAAAAAGTCGTCTTTTTCTTCAATTTCTGCCAAACCAATGGTCATACCTGCAGTATCTGGTTTAATACTTTCAAACTTAATAGGCCACGTAGAACCTTCTTCGTCTAAATAATCGTACATACCGTGTGCGGTGTAACGGTAATGGCCGCGAATCCGAGCAGTAGCCTCATAGAAGGTGTGTAATTTTGAGTAACGGTTGGCGATTATTTCTGAATTCATTAAAGCGTCCATAGCAGCATTAATGCGTATCACTACATAACCGTCATTGGGAATAATTCGTGCATCAGCCACATCAATTTCAGGAACATTGAAGGCTTCGAGTACACTTGGTGCCAAGTCGAAACGAGCAAATCCAGCACTGAAGTCTAGACTATCTTGCAGCGGATGGGTACTGACCAAATAAGCTTCATTGTCCGTATTATGCTTGATATCAACTTTGGCTTTGTCCATTTGCCATTCTGCATGATCCATATAAGCCATATATTGGTTGGCTGGAAATTCTAGAAAGCTCGCCGGGTCCAATTTGTCAAAGACCCCTTCGCGCTTGTCAAAATCTACACGAGCGGAACTCTCCAGCATCTGGAATGCCCACTGTTCATCTGTAGTAGCGGTTTTTACTCTGAAATCTTGATTAGCACTCTCAAATGATCTTCTGAAGAAGTTATAGCCTTCTTTATCGCTATTGTGTTTGGCCGTCAAATAGCGTACTTCACCCGTACCATACAATCCATTGATACCATAACTAAGTTGACCCTCCGCCATTACATTCTCATCGCCATACATGGAGAAAGGACTCGTTATAGAATTTGCTTCTATATAATCATCATAAGGGAACCAATGAAATGAATTGTCGGTTCCAGAAGTTTCTGGATAACCATTACCTGAAAACGACTCGTTAATCTCGAAGGTTGTAGCCCTTCCTTTTGCATCATCCGGAAACATCAGGATGTCCGGACAAACGGTTGAGCTTTGGAGATAAGAAATCTGGCCTTCTGCATGAAGCCCTTGATTGGATAGTGCTATATCTCCTTCAAAGGTGCCCTTACCTCGGTAATTAGGCACATCAGACAACGTAGTAGAGAATCCAAGCGAATAGTCAGGCATTACTTGCAATGGGTGAGGAAACACAGGGAAAATATCAGCGCTGTGGAACGTAGCGTCGAAAAGAATTCCATCAGTGGTTGTATTATCTAGGGAATCAATGGTGAATGGTTCCACAGCCATATAGAATCTAGATCGGTCATAGACACCATCATGAATTTTCTGATCGTCGTAATAGACAAAAGAATTATTAAGTGCCTGAAAAACAGGATATTCCGGGTAATATTCCTTAGAACTTTTGTTATCTGGTTGATCAATAAGAAGTTGGCCTTGTAAATCTGAAAGTACGGTTTGTACATCTACCAATGCAGCCATTTCCCCTGGTGGTGGATCAAATTCTCGAACCTTAAAACGCATAGAATCGATCTTCGGCATATCGATTCTAAATCCATCATAATCAAAGGTGTATCCTTGACCCCAATAATTGAACAACCCCGCATTAATTCTGCCATCGAAGGTGAAATCCATACCTTTTTTCATAGTGATTTTACCTCCACGAGGATATAAATTGACTTGTTGCGAATCACTTACCGCAATTCGCTGTACCCCAGTAATATCCATTTCATAATTGAGCAGAGAAACTTGGGCATTGCTGCCTTGATCTATTCGAGATACGAACTGAATAACATCGTAATCACGTTTACCTGTCCAATTTTCCAAGTATTCAAACAATCTATCTGTTAAAGTTATGGTCTGAGCGTCCACATCGAACTCTACAAAGCCCTGAATGGCCATTTCGAACAAAAACCGCTCACAACTTTCTGCATCCATGCGCAATGCATAAGTTAATTCTCGAAGTGGTACATTCTCATAATTGTATCCGTAAGCAGCATTTTTTAGTTCAATCAAAGGATGGGTACGCTGTAAACCTGCAATTTGTTCCATTCTTTCTATTCGAAAATATTGTTTGGATTCAAAAACAGCTGCTTGATTCGATCCTAAATTTAGATTTCTTAATAGTAAACCTGGGGTTCCTTGATTCCAGATTAGCTGGTCAACATTGATGTCTAAGCTGTGATAGGTATCTTTCCATAAACTCAAACCGAGTCCAGTTTTATAGCGAATTATTCTTACTTGACCAGAACGAGGATCAAAACGCATTTCACAATAAGGATGATAAAGACTGTCGTTACCGAGGTGAGCAGTTACTTCAACACGGCCAGAGCTCAAAAGTGAATCGCGAAACAGAAAGCGACCACTGTGCAAAGTAATGATCGTGTCGTTGTTGTAAGTGAACTGCACCCTCGCCATAGCGCTATCCGGCGATAAACCATAATAATTCGGACCAACGATCCCGAGACCACCTCTAAAGTGTACTTCATTATAAACATTTGGAAGCAGGAAATCATTTTTATAGCTAGCAAATCGCGGATATTGAGCATTACGCTGGCCTCGTGCACTCAAGCGCTCCTCAAAAATTCCTTTGAGAGGTTCATCATAAAGCTTGGGCGCATATAAAGTTGCCGAATCTGCCTTAAAATTCGCCTGTCGTGTATCAAGTGACCAAGTGGATAGCTCTCCGTACAACTCATCTTCGTATTTACCGACACGGCCCCAGAACACTGTACCTCCGTTCGCTTCAAGACGGCCAATACGCGGATAGAACCGACCTGAAGTACCCATAATAATAGTGCTGTCTTGACGGTAACGTCCAATGATATCGCCATGGCCGATGAGAAAATAGATTTCTTGCTGATCGAATTGCATGCTCCATTCACTGTACGGAGCCTTCCAGATCAAGTCGTTTTTTTCATAAAAGTGATGCCTAACGATATTGGAATATAGCTGATTCAAGTAATCTTTGGTACGAGATGATGGGTTTGAGCGGATGTAATCGTTAAGATGATCAACTACCTTTAACAACATACCATACTCCTCATTGTTGTTGATGTATGAAGTGATTCGAAACAATTTTTCCCAAGCATCAGGATCCGTAATTCGCTTGCGAAGCATATTGTTACATAATGATATCCAATCCTTTTCGGAAGCATCATCGATAGCGAAAATTACCTCAGGTAATAAAGAATCTGTAAAAAGTGATTTGTCTTCTTTGGAAGGTTTAAGAAGAGAAGTGAATTCCGCAGAAAATTGATCAATAGTAGAAAAACGGACTGTTTTTTGTGCGCTCATTTGGAGCGACAGCAGCAGTGCTAAAAGCCATCCGAATTTTCTCATTACTTCACCATTTTAAGGCTGCGCCATTGCTCGCGCTCTTTTACACCAACGTAAGTTAATCCCTCAGATGATGCAGATTCACGAAGTGTAGGAATGTTTTCCTCATAAAAACCGCTGAAAAATATGGTCCCTCCTTCTTTCAACGCACTCACGTAAGCTTTCATATCTGCGAGGAGTACATTTAGATTAATATTGGCGCAAATGGTATCATAGGTGCCTTCGATGGCATTTGCTCCGCCAATCTCTGCGGTCATTTTGCTTTGGTTGCGTTCAGCGTTTTCCAAAGTGTTTTCAATACACCATGTATCTATATCAATACCGTGCACCCTCGAAGCACCGCGCATATCTGCAAGAATTCCTAAGATACCTGTACCACAGCCCATGTCGAGTACTTCGTGACCTGTAGTGTCGGTTTCTAGCAACCATTGGATCATCATGTGCGTAGTCTGATGGTGTCCCGTCCCAAAGGACATTTTCGGCTCTATCAGCATAGGATACTCGAAGCCTTGTTTCTCTTCGTGGAACGGTGCTCGAATGTATACGCGACCATCAACCTCAATAGGATCGAAGTTGTTTTCCCATTCCGCGTTCCAATTGACCTGTTCGATTTCCTGGGTAGCAAAACTCGTTTGTACACCCTCCCAAAGAAGTGCTTCCTTCACGGCAGCCTCATCGAAATCTTCTTTGATGATGTAGGCCTCAAAACCTTCTGCAGTCTCTGAAAAGCTTTCAAAGCCTAAGGTGCCCAGTTGGGCAATAAAAATGTCGCGGAAAGGCTCAAGTGGTTGAACCTTCACCGCGACTTCAATATAAATAGGCGTATCCGACATGGATTATGCGTTTGTTCTAGCAGCAATAATGGCTGTAAAATCTTCTGATTTCAATGAAGCACCGCCGATCAAACCACCGTCGATATCTGGCTGAGCAAAGAGTTCAACAGCATTGCTTGGTTTACACGAACCACCATAAAGCACAGTAACATTCTCAGCAGTCTCTGCATCAAAGCGCTCGGTGAGCCAAGCACGGATGCCTGCATGTACCTCTTGCGCTTGCTCTGGTGTTGCCACCTCGCCAGTACCAATAGCCCAAACTGGCTCGTATGCCAAAATGATGTTATCCATGTCTTCAGCGATGAAGCCTTCAAGACCTTCAGCACATTGCTTTAGGATGACATCCATAAACGCCCCGCTTTTACGCTCTTCCAATGTTTCACCAATACAGTAAATGGCGGCCAATTCATTATTCAAAGACTGCTCGATCTTCATCTTACAGCTCTCGTTTGTTTCGCCAAAGTACTGACGGCGCTCGCTGTGGCCGATGATTACTGCATCAAGATCCATGCTCGCTAGCATGGGAGCGCTAATTTCTCCAGTATAGGCACCGCTGTCTTTCTCATGTACGTTTTGTGCAGCAACTGCGATGTACTCGTTGTCCACCAATGCACCCACTACATCGCTTAAATACAATGCAGGCGGTGTGATGATCACACCAGTTTCACCCACTACTTCTTCCGTCAAAGATGCCTTTAGTCCATCGACCAATTCCATCGCTTCCGCGTAAGTGGTATTCATTTTCCAGTTTCCAGCTACGATTCTACGTCTCATTATTTGTGTTGTTTTTGATGTGTCGTTTTAAAATAATTCTGCCCGAACTCTAGGGTCCAAAACGGCATATGCTATATCCACCAAGGTGGTGATGATGACAAAGATCGCAGCAATGACCAAAACGCATCCCATTGTCACCGGCAAATCTCGTGTATTTAATGCTTCAACCAACAGTTTCCCCATACCGTTCCAACCAAAAATAATTTCAACGAAAACGGCACCCGCCAGCAAGGAAGCGAACCATCCACTAACAGTGGTAATAATAGGGTTGCTTGCCACAGGAAGAATATGGCGCAGAAGTACACGGCCTTCCGGAATTCCTTTTGCCCGCGCAGTACGCACAAAGTCCATCGCCCCTACGTCCAAGATGCTTTTACGGGTCAATTGTACAATGACTCCAACAGGACGTATTCCAAGCGTTAGCGCCGGGAGTATCAAATTTTTAAGCTGTAAATAGCGCTCCCCACTGTAGTCGTCCACCTCATACAATGAACCGGTTAAGCTGAGTCCCGTCCACGGACCTAATAAGTAAGCGAAAACCCATGCGAGTAACACTGCCGTAAAGAAAGACGGCAAACTCATACCCAAAGAACTCAAAGTCGTCAGTGTATGATCGATCCAACTGCCTTCGTTGTAAGCAGCAATGGCACCTAGAAACATACCCAACAGTACCGCGAAGCCAATCGAAGTAGCGGCAAGTAGCGCTGTATTTGGAAAGGTTGCAGCGATAAGCCCACGAACAGATTGGCCCTGTCGCTGGAAACTCTCGCCTAAATCTGGTGCCGAAAAGGAAAACCCATCACTTGTATCGAAGGGAAGTATTCTGCCCAAGTAGTTCACGTATTGAACGGCCACCGGTTTATCCAAACCGTATTTCGCACGAACTGCAGCGAGCGCCTCAGGGTCTTCTCGCTTGCCCAGCATCATTTGGGCACTGTCGCCAGGCACGATGGTAAAAAGGAAGAACACAAGCGTGGCCACCCCCCAAAGGGTGAATAAAGCCAATGCTATTTTTCGCCCTGCAAATACCATTACCTCGGACTATCGTTGTGGTGGAATTTCTTCACCACACTGCCTTTATTCAGAACGACCCACCCAGGATTAGAACGCACCATGGTCTTCAGGGTTGTTTCATCTGTAAAAGCAAACGGTGTTTGATCTGTCAGACCATAGCTGGCAAAATCTTCCGGCATTGAAGCACTGAGTACAATGTGCGGCGTCCCCTGATCTGCAAGCTTCTCAAGGGTCGGTAAGACGTTGCCCCATCCTTTCTCCGAAGTCTTCGTGTGGTTATAAGCCACCAAGAGCCAAACCTCATCCAAAGCCAAAATACTGTCCGTGATATCGCCATAATCGTTCATGATACTAAAGTCATGCACCGGCGGCTCATACCCTTCTGCAACCTTGACCGTTTTACTAAGCTCGCTGAGCATGGTCCACTCAGTTTTCTCCCACCACTTCTCGTTTATGTACTCCGTTGAAGTGATCTCCGTCATTTCACCTGCCTCATTCTGCATGGTATAAATAACCTCATATTTCGGGGGCTCCAAGCCAAGCTCCTCTGCCGGCTTCATGCCTTCGATGATACTTAAACCTTCAGCGTATGGACGAAAATCACGCGAAGGCAGGTGATTCATCACTTGGTAGGTAAATACAATACTAAAGCTCAATCCAAAGGCCATTAAGGCATACGATGTGATTTTTGGTACGCTGCTAAAAATTTGCTTTTCACCCCACCAAAGGATCAAGATGAGCCCACAAAGGACAACATCCTTATAAAATGACTCCCACGGCGTCAAAGGAATGGCATCGCCGAAGCAACCACAATCGGTCACTTGATTGAAATACGCACTCCAAAAAGTCAAGAACGTGAAGAACCCAATCATTCCACTGAGCAACAGTAGCACCGCTCGCTTCCAAAGACCTAGTAACAGTGCTAAACCTAAAAGCACCTCAACCGCTACCAATAGAATGGCAAGCGGCAATGCCAACGGTTCGAAGATGGGAAGGTTTAGAACTTCTTCGCTGAAGTACTCCTCCAGCTTGAAACTAAATCCTACTGGATCGTTCATCTTCACCAATCCGGAGAAAATAAAGAGTCCACCTACAAGTACTTGTGCAATTCTGGTCAAGAATAATTTCATCATGTTACGCCGCTTTTTCCATGAACTTAATTAACGCGAAAACACTGTAATTGATCATATCTAAATAATTCGCATCCAAGCCTTCACTCACCAGCGTCTTACCTTGATTATCCTCAATTTGCTTCACGCGCAATAATTTCTGGATGATTAGATCGGTAAAGCTAGAAACTCGCATATCCCGCCATGCCTCACCGTAGTCGTGATTCTTCTTGAGCATCAGCTCTTTCGCTTCATTGGCCTTTTGCAAGTAAGCTGCAGAAGCTTCTTCCCAATCCATATCGGGTTGTTCTGCAATGCCCTTATCTAACTGGATCAACGCCATGATGCTGTAATTCAAGATACCTATGAACTCTCCCTCAAGCGGATCGTCCACCAATTGTTCACCTTTTTGCTCAATGCTACGCAAGCGTTGTGCTTTGATAAATATTTGATCGGTCAACGACGGTAAACGCAAAATGCGCCAGGCCGTACCGTAATCTTTTCCTTTTTTCTCAAAAAGTCCGTGGCATTTAGAAAGCACGGCATCGAATTGTTCAGCTGTATTCATTTGTTAGCTTTGCTTCTAGAACGAAGATACGAAGAACAATGCCGGAGTTTTTGCTAAAGGTCGAAGGGACAATTCACACCTTATCCACACCGTGGGCCATGGGTATATTGAATATCACCCCAGATTCTTTCTTTGAAGGGAGCCGATTCTCCAGCGCCGAAAAGGCCGCCCAGCGGGCGGAAGAGATGATTGCTGACGGCGCGAAAATCATTGATATTGGTGGGTATTCCTCACGTCCTGGTGCAGCTGCTGTTTCTCCAGATGAAGAATGGCAGCGCCTACAAAGCGTCATTCCGGCTGTGCGCGCCGTGATAGATAAACATCCGGGTACATTCATTTCTGTCGATACCTTTCGGGCAGGCGTAGCGGAAAAAGCTGTTCGTGCAGGTGCGCACATGGTCAACGACATCAGTGGCGGAAATTTGGACGAGCGTATGTACGAGGTAGTTGCCAAACTCCAAGTTCCCTACATCATCATGCACATGCAGGGCGATCCAAGCACCATGCAGATCAACCCCACCTACGAGCATGTCACACAAGACATCGTGAAATTCTTCAGCGAAAAATTACCCCAGCTACACGCTATGGGCATCCACGACACCATTGTCGATGTAGGTTTTGGATTTGGTAAAACGTTAGCCCACAACTATCAGCTCTTGCGCGAGCTCCATGCCTTCCAACTGCTGGGCCGTCCAATTCTTGTCGGTGTGAGTAGAAAGAGTATGATCTACAAAGCTTTGGGTACGACAGCCGATGAAAGCCTCAACGGCACAACCGCATTACACATGGCCGCTCTGCTGCAGGGAAGTAACATCTTACGCGTTCACGATGTGAAAGAAGCGATGGAAACCATTACCTTGTTTAACAAATTGATGCCGGAAGGCGTCCACCACCTACTCTACCCATGGGAGCTTTAAACTTCGGAGTGCTCGATGCACTAGATATCATCATTGCAGCATTCTTGCTGTACCAGATTTACCGACTGCTGAAAGGCACCGCTGCCATCCGCATCCTCTTGGGAATGGTCGCCATTTACCTCTTATACCGCCTGGTCCAATTGCTCGAAATGCGTCTGCTCAGTGAATTCCTCGGCTCTTTCATGGGTGCGGGACTCATCATTTTGATTATTGTCTTCCAGCAAGAAATCCGAAAATTCTTACTAGTCGTCGGATCGGCCACCTTTACTCGTCGCCAAGGCTTGCGAAACTTATTGAAACTGAGTACCGAAGACGAAGGTGCCAAAGCCGATGTAGATGCTATGGTGAGCGCCATGGTGGAATTGGCCGCTACAAAAACTGGAGCGCTGCTCGTAATCAAACGCACTGACCCACTAGGCTCATTTGCTTCCTCAGGTTCACCTATGAATGCAGACCTCAGCAAAATTCTCTTAGAAAGCATCTTTTTCAAAAACGCACCCTTGCACGATGGAGCAACCATCGTTGAAGGCGGTACCATCATTGCGGCCGGGACCGTACTCCCCCTTTCGGAGCGCAGCGAGCTACCCGCCCGCTTCGGCCTCAGACACCGCGCAGCAGCGGGTATTTCAGAAAGAACCGATGCGTTAGCGGTTACCGTTAGTGAAGAAACTGGCAACATCCACATTTTCTACGACGGATATTTCGAGAAGGTCCACAAGGAAGATCTAACGGTACGCTTAGCCAAGCTCCTTCAAAACAAATAGCAAATATTCGGCTGCGCTCACAAGCAAAAGCCAAACCGTTTCATAGAGGTCGAGAACTTCCTGTGGCAGAAGGTTGGCAAAAACAAGCAGTGGAACACATGCCCAAATCATTATGGTGATAAGCGGGACGACCAAGAGATTTCCAGCAAGGAAGTATGGACTAGAACCACCGAAAGCCCCTTGGACTATGGGCAAGGTAGCCGACCAAGCAGCCAACGAAATCTGGAGCGGCACAAAAAGCCAACTCCCTTTTTTGCGAATACGCCTATAACTGTAATGCAAGATGAGCTGTTCTCCTTTGCGCTTTCGCAGTGCCAGTAAAATGGCAAATACTGCAGTATAACTGAGCTGAAAGGACAAGCTTGTAGGTGCAGCTGGGTTGATTAAATAATGCCCAACTGCGACGATCATAGGAAAATGCAGTGAAGGGACGCGCCATTGTTGTAGGATGGCCAACCTTGCCAATGAATACATCCATACAGCCCGCAAGACAGAGGGACTCGCACCTACCATATGCGCATAAACGAACAGTAACATGCATTGGCATATGTGTGCCACTACCTTTCCCCATGGACTGCGCACCCAAGCAAATAAGGGGCGAATCAGCATCACCCAAAAGCCAATATGGAATCCACTGACAGCGAGCACATGCGAGATGCCTAAATCACGAAAAACCGTCAATGTAGATGCTGGTAAATCGCTCTTATCTGCAAGCAAAACTGCCTTTAAAAAACCACCGAATTGCCCATTACTAGCCAATTGAATGCGCCTGCTAAAAGCTTCGCTGAGCTGCTCCACGTAAGTACTGAACTCGACAGGCAGAGTTAGAGGATACCAATACCTCCAGTTTTCAAATCGCACGAGCAGGTACAGTAGAACGATAGCCATAGCCACTACCTGTAAATCCTTCCTGAAAGACCGCCAAGAACGCGGGAAAAGCAGCGCACCTAATAGCACAGTGAGATCTAAACCCCAACTCTGGTGCAGGGTACTGAACATACAGGTAAAGAAAAGCGCGCGAAGAACCATGCTTTTAAGCTGGCACATACGCTTATGAAAACCTAAAAATCTGGAGAACTAAAAGTTTTGAACCGGCTCGAAACTGAGCTTTTGGAAATAGAAATCGAGAATCTCTTTCCAGTGGAATCCTCCCATTGCCATGCGCATCGCGCCTTGTTGAGACATGCCCACACCATGACCGAAGCCATAGCCTTCAAGATGAACAGTATCACCCATTGCGTTTGCTGTAAAGTAGGTGCTACGAAGTTGAAAATGACGACGTAGAGTCTCTAGTTTAACGATCTCGTCGCCTATGGTATAATGCGTTTGTCGCCCTTCGGGCAACCCTCGAAAAAAAGTACTCCAATCAAAATCTGCAGGTACTTTAAGGTAGGCGTTCCATTCGGATAACGGAATATCCTTGGTCCAACGATAAGCTGTCTCTTTCTTGCTAAAAGGATCAAATACAGCTCTACAATACGGTAATTTTTTCGACCACACATCCTGCGGAAGCACTGTGTATCCACCGCTATTGCTGTGGTAAAATCCAATAATCGGGTTACCGTCATGTGTTGCTATCGTATCCTTGGTCTGCTCTACAGCCCGAGAAATCATGGAGGCATGTTTTCCATGAGGAACACCTTTGAACGCCTGAGAACTCTGGTCGTCCTTGATGTGGTAGCCTTCCTCTTTATGCTTGCCCATATTCGCAATGAGCCAAGTTCGCGCCAGTACAGCCTGCGCTTTGTGGTATTCAGGTTCTGCCGACATTCCCCCCTCGGCCTCAACCACACCGGCGATGTATGGCTCCACAGGCACCTTCACTATGGTCTCTAAATAAATGAGGTTAGGACGAATGGTTACCTTTCCTAGATAAGGTCTTGTTGGGGTCCAATTATTACCATGACGAATTCGGATTTCTATGGTATCACTAGGGCTTATAACAATAGAATCACACCCGGCTTTATTCAGCATCAGCTCATTGCGGAAAGTGTACAATGGATGTGCATCGTCTTCACCATAATTCAAAGTAAATATACTGTCGGGCGTATGGGCTGTTAATGTGTACGTACCTGATTTCACTTTTAATTGAAGCCGACTATATTCAACATCCGCGAACGTTAGAACCCTAGGCCCAGAGGCATATGACACATACTTCTGACCGAAGGCTATGCTTACAACAAGCGAAAAACAAAGCACGAAAATTCTCCTCATTCTAGTCGTTTAATACGGCTAAAATACGTGGTACCGCATCTTGAGCAAGGTTTCGTGCACCCATTCTTTTGCGAAGTCGCGCCATATCGTACAGCTGCTGCTCCCCACCAGTCATAACCAAAGACTTTAGTTGCTCGAGATGCACTTGCTCCTGTAAAAATTCTGGCACCATGGGCTCATCCATGATAAGATTCGGTAAGGAGAAATAGTCCACCTTGACTAATTTCTTGGCGATAGCCAAGGAAATAGAATTGGCTTTATAAACCACAGATTGTGGAATGCCTAAGAGTGCAATTTCTAACGATGCCGTACCACTACAGGTCAAGGCATATTCCGATCCTGCCGCCGCCTCTACGAGCGAACAGTCTTCAATAACCAGGTTGCCTGGAAGTTGCCTGTAGGGCCAGCTTCCTCTCACTGAGGCGGCTCGCACCACATGAAAACGGTGTTCTGGAAGTTCTTGAGCCAATGCTATAAACTCGGGCATCAAGCGCTTAATTTCTTGCATGCGAGAACCAGGGAGCAATACAACTTTCTTGCTGCCCTCCTCGTACAAATTCTCATTGGCGTACTTAAGAAGCAATGGATTGCCTACATAGTGCACCTCATGGCCCCTCGCTGCATACCAATGCTCCTCAAAAGGTAATATGCTTAAAATAGCATCGCTGTGTTCGGTCAGCGGTTTCAACCTACTCTCCTTCCAAGCCCAAATCTTTGGTGGTATGTAATACACCACCTGAATGCCTTGAGACTTGGCCCATTTGGCAATACGCAGGTTAAATCCTGCGTAGTCCACCAGGATCAGTACTTGCGGCTGAAATGCAGTAATGTCTTGTTTTACGGCTTGTACCTGTCGATAAATGGTAGCTGCTTTTAATACAACCTCGACAAATCCCATGAGCGGCTTGCCCGGCAGATCAAAAAGCTGTTTCATGCCCGCTTCTGACATGTGCGTACCTCCCCACCCTGCTTGATCTACTTCTGGAACAGCATCTTTCAAAGCGCGCACTAAAGCTGCCGCTTGAATATCGCCTGAGGGCTCTCCAGCTATCCAGAATACCTTCATTACCTCAGAATGAATTGAAACAGGATGATTGCCGCTACACTAGGCAAACAGCTCAAAAGTATCCCGCGAGCTACGCGGTCTTTTTCAAAATTTATGGCCGTAAAAAACAGAATGGCATTGATAATGACACCAAAAGTAATGGCACGCATGACGACCAATCGCCACGCTGGATTACCTAGGTCACCAACGTCCGCGAGCATCGGATAATTATCTAAAGCAATAGCAATGCTAAAAACAGGTGCACCAATGCCAACGATAAAGCCGGCGAAATAATCGATAATTCTTCTAGTCTTCAAAATTCCATTGGTTTAGGGCAGCCACCGCATGATGAGCGGTCAAATCAACAGTAATAGGCACTACAGTAATAAAACCTTCGTCCAAAGCAGCGATATCTGTATCGTCGCCATTGTCATAGTTGACGAACTTTCCGGTAAGCCAGAAATACGGACGGCCAAATGGATCAACACGCTCGTCAAATTCCTCTTCCCAATTCCCTATAGCCATTCGACATACCCGAATGCCTTTGTAAGGGGCTTTGGCGTTCTCTGGAATATTGACATTTAAACATGTACCTGTAGCTAGACCATTGTCAATGACTTGCTGTATGATTTTGCGCACTGCGGGCTTCGAAGCTTCAAAGCTAGCTTCCCAACTGTGCTCACATAAACTAAAGCCAATGGCAGGAATGCGTTCCAATGCACCTTCTACAGCAGCGCTCATCGTACCACTGTAGATGACGTTTACAGAAGCATTAGAGCCGTGGTTAATACCGCTTAAAATTAAATCCGGACGGCGTGGCATGACTTTATTTATGGCTAGCTTTACGCAATCCGCGGGTGTTCCGCTGACCTTAAACTCTTTTTGAGGCCCTTCGCTTTTCACCTCTGAAACTCTCAAACTGACGTCCAATGAAATGGCATGTCCTTTACCGCTCATGGGTCCATCAGGTGCAACTACCCAAACTTCACCAAAGTCATTGGCAATTTCTGTCAAGACTTTGATGCCTGGAGCGGAAATACTGTCATCGTTTGTGATGAGAATTAGAGGCTTTTTTGTCATCTTTATATGGCTTTATGCCAAAGTTACATGGATTCACGCGGCGGCACATGTTTTGGTCTATGTTAATAACGAAAACTTTATAACAACCTTATGTTCGGAATCATCATCCTATTTGTCATTATCGGCTTCATCGTTCAGCAACGCTTAAAGTCGAAATTTAAAAAGTACTCAAAAGAGGCCTTGAGCAATGGTATGTCTGGTGCTGAAATCGCCCAGAAAATGCTCGAGGACCATTTCATTTATGACGTTCGTATTGAAAGCGTAGCAGGAAAATTAACCGACCACTACAACCCTGCAAATAAAACTGTGAACCTTAGCCCGGAAGTCTATTCTGGACGCAGTGTCGCTGCCGCAGCTGTAGCAGCACACGAAGTAGGTCATGCTGTACAACACGCCAAGGGATACAAATGGCTGGAGATGCGCTCACAACTGGTACCCATGGTACAGTTTAGCGGTAAGATTATGAATATTGTTATCTGGTCCATGATCCTTGGAGTTGGATTCTTAGGCATCTTTGGGTACAACACTGCACTATGGATTCTAATCGCAGCACAACTGGCGATCACGGCTTTTACACTTGTGACTTTACCCGTTGAGTACGATGCATCAAACCGTGCACTGACCTGGCTCACGGACAAAGGCATGATTACCGCACAAGAGCACGAGAAAGCAAACGACGCTTTGAGCTGGGCTGCCCGTACTTATTTAGTAGCCGCATTGGCTTCTATGGCACAGCTGGCATACTACTTCTCGCTACTCCGCGATTAAATAAGCAGTAAAATTCGAAATAAAAAATCCCCTGTACCGATGGCACAGGGGATTTTTCTCTGGTGTTAATTATCAAGGATTAACAATAGCTAGTACTACAATAGCAATGAATATTAAAATAAACAGTACTACTGCCTTTGGGTTAGTTGGTCTATCATTAAAATATCCTTCAAACATAATTTATTTCTCTACTTTATATCCTAACGATTGTAGAAAAGCGATCTTCTCGTCAACTACTGCTTGCTGACGGTTTGCGATTTCCTTTTCAATACTTTTCTTCATTCCTGCCAATTCTTGTTCAGAAAGTTTGCCTAGGAATTGTGAAGCAAATAGAGATTTTAGTGTCTTGTTATTGTTCTGATTTGCACGGATGTGCTCTACCAAAGCCTTTGGTTTCATAGTAAAAAGTTAATTTGTGTGTTTTACAAACTTAACAAAAAAGCTATTGCAAATCTTCAAGATTTTTCAGCCCAATATGACGCACAGAAATTAAAGGTTCCGCGTATGCCGCACCTATAACTCTACCCCAATCCTGGGCACGTGCAATAACCGATTTAAAGAAGCCTTCGCTGGCAATTACGGTTTCAGGCTCTGTACTATTTGGGTCGAAAAATTGGCTTTTATGTGCCTTAATCGATGCCATTTTCTTCTCAAATCCTTCACTAATATCTACCACAACTTGAGGTTCTAAATTGTAGAATTGGAGGTATTTATACATGGTCTTTGGTCGCCATGGTTCCAACGCTGTGTCACCATTATGAATGACAATCTTGTGCAAACCGGAAAGGAAACAGGCTTCTTCAACTAATCGAGAGGCTCTCCCGTGATCGGGATGCCTGTCCGTAGGAGCATTCATCAAGACAATATCCGGTTGGTATTTACGAAGAACACGAACCACCTCGAGCTGGCTTTCGTGCGAATCGTCAATACGACCGTCAGGCATTTGAAGATTTAATCGCACACTACAGCCTAAAATAGAGGCTGCGTCTTTCGCCTCTTCATCCCTGAGTTCAGGGGTACCTCTGGTCCCCATTTCACCCCTTGACAAATCAACAATACCCGTGGTCAAACCACGCATAGCATGCGTCGCTAAAATACCTCCAGCACCCAACTCAACATCGTCAGGATGTGCACCAAAAGCAAGGACATTTATTTTCATAGCAGTTATTTACCTGCAGCGAAGTTCGTGATTTCTGCGCTCATTGGATCCATACGGCTCTCATAATGAGCCACCCAGTTGCCATTTTCATCGATCAAGAACTTGTTGAAGTTCCAACTTACTTTGGCATCATCTACGCCATTTAAGGCTTTATTACACAGCCACTGGTACACTTCATGACCGCGGCTTCTATTGGTTTTCACCTTGCTCATCATCTGGAACGAAACACCATAATTTTTAGAGCAGAAGCTCTTAATTTGAGATTCGTTTCCGGGTTCTTGGAATCCAAAATCATTGGCTGGGAACCCAAGGATGACAAAATTTTCACCGCCGTAGCGCTCGTGCAATTGTTGCAACTCTTCATATTGCGGGGTGTACCCACATTTTGAGGCTACATTAACTATTAAAACGCGCTTGCCCTTTAAAGCGCTAAAAGAAAAATCCGCTCCATCAATAGTGGTCGCACTCAAATCATAAAAGCTTTTAGATTCCATTGGTTCGTTTGTTGTTTCTACTGCCAAAGCAGTTGTTGTATTCGAGATAGGTTCGTTGGCACAGGCAATTAATGCTATGCTAAACAAGAGGTACTTCATATCTATTGAGTCTTTTCAATTTTAGGTTAGAACAAGAATTGAGCACTAATGTTTGTTGTAACTTTGTTTCAATCAAATTCTAGGATGGCGAAGATAGGTCCACTTATTCAACGTTTTGCACAACAAGAACTGAGAAATTCCAATGCGATTTTTTCTCTTGGACTTTACCTTGTGGGCATCACCTACCTTATTTATCTATTGGGTGGACAAAATGCATCCGATTCAACGTGGAACACTTTGTTGTGGATCGTAGTTTTCTTTGGCGCGATCAACCAAGCAAGCCGCAGTTTTGAATTTGAAAGCGGCGACTATTTCTACTATTACCAAACCATAGCCGGACCGAAAACGACCATCATTGCCAAACTCATTTACAACAGCCTCTACATGCTCTTGCTGTCAGCAGCGGCTTGGGCTCTTTTTAGTCTGTTCTACGGAAATAGTGTTTATAATCCAGGCGTCTTTGCCTTTGGACTGGTACTTGGCTGCGTTGGGTTAAGTGCCATTTTAACCCTAGCTAATGGCATCTCAGAACGCAGTGGTGGCAATGCGACCTTGAGCAGTATTCTCGCCATTCCTTTAACGCTACCAGTTCTCAAGATTGTCAGTGCAATTAACATCCAAGCTATGGTTGGAGCACCCCTTGAAGAAGTGTATGAATTAGTTGGCTCATTATTCGCGTTAGATATCGCAATTGGGCTTCTTGCCTACCTCCTCTTTCCTTATCTTTGGCAGGATTAAAAACACCTAATGACTGGACGTATTTACAAAGCACTTGGAGTTGCGTTAGTACTGTATTCTTTGGTTTATGGATTACTAACTAGCATTCCAGATTTACCAATCATTGAACAGAGCATTCGAAATCTGTTTTACCACGTGAGCATGTGGTTCGCAATGGTAGGAATGATGGCGGGAAGTTTCGGCAATGCCGTTGGGTTTTTAAGGGGAGAAAATCTCAGCAAGGACCGCAGAAGCGAAAGCTTAGCTGAAACCGGGATGCTCTTCGCGTTTTTAGGGCTATTCACGGGAATGATGTGGGCGAAATTTACCTGGGGTGCTTGGTGGACAAATGACCCAAAGCTCAACGGTAGTGCCATCACCATACTTATTTACCTCGCATACTTCGTATTGCGCAACGGCATTGAAGAACCTCGTAAGAAGGCTCGTATTAGTGCCGTTTACAACATATTCGCCTTTGTCATGATGATTGTTTTCATTGGAATTTTACCAAGAATGACAGACAGCCTACATCCTGGCAATGGCGGAAATCCCGGATTTAACTCCTACGATTTGGACAACCGATTACGAATGATTTTCTATCCAGCGGTCATTGGATGGATATTGGTAGGAACTTGGATCGCTTCATTGCGTTACAGAATTAAGAACTTGAGTCAATCATGAAGAATTTAGCATACCTAATAGCTGTATTAGTACCGTTTCAAGCGCTCGCGCAGACAGAAAACGTCATGTATACCGAAGGTAGGATTTACGTCGTTGTGGCTGTCATTGCGATCATATTCGTTGGGCTCGCAGGCTATTTGTACCGTATGGATCGTAAAATCAGTGCACTAGAAAATGAAAAATAGTCAGATTGCCATCATCATAGCCATTGCTGTATTGATTGGGTACACACTAGTGCGCTTAGGGAACAGTTCAACCTACAGCAGCTTCAGCGATGCAACAGCATTGAATGGTGAAAAAACCACGGTTATCGGCTATCTAGATCTTGAGGAAAGCATGGACTTCAATCCTAAAACCGTGCAATTCGCATTTACCGCAAGAGATAAAAAAGGAAACTCTAGTAGAGTGATCTACAACCAACCTAAGCCACAAGATTTCGAACGTTCCGAAGAAATCACCATGACAGGATATGCCACTGATAGTGCCTTTATCGCCACGGATATCCTGATGAAGTGTCCATCGAAATACAACGAACAGAACGAGGTAGACTCGGACAAGATTTATAAATAACCATCTATGGAATACATAGGCGAACACCTTTGGGCCGCTAATCTCGGTAGGGGGCTCACTGCCTTAGCCTTCACTATGGCGCTGCTCTCGACGGTCGCCTATTATCTGAAGGGCGACGACTGGAAAAGACTGGGGCGTATCGCGTTTAGGGTACATGCTATATCCTTGTTTGGACTCATAGGCACACTGTTTTTCATCATGTCCAACCATTATTTCGAGTTTGACTATGTCTGGAAACACACTTCTCTCGATCTTCCGGCGCGTTACCTGTTTTCAGCATTTTGGGAAGGTCAAGAAGGTTCATTCCTATTGTGGATGTTCTGGAATGCAGTTCTAGGCTATATACTCACCTATTCCGCCAAAGTTTTTGAAGGCCCCGTGGTTGGGGTCTTTGCTGCTGTTCAAGCGTTCTTGGTAAGCATGATACTCGGCGTGTATGTCGGCGATATGCACATTGGTTACAGCCCGTTCATTTTAGTTCGTGAACTGCAGGACAATATTGGATTGCCTTGGACTCAATTCAGTGATTACCTCACTCGTTTCCCAAATTTTACCGACGGCTCAGGATTGAATCCACTGTTGCAAAATTATTGGATGACCATTCACCCACCCACGCTGTTCTTAGGCTTTGCTTCTACGCTGGTTCCCTTTAGTTATGCCATTGCAGGACTTCTAAGAAAGGACTACAAAACCTGGATCAACAGTGCCCTTATTTGGAGTTTCTTCTCTGTGGGTATTCTAGGTGTAGGTATCCTTATGGGAGGCGCTTGGGCTTATGAGGCTTTGAGCTTCGGCGGATTCTGGGCTTGGGATCCTGTAGAGAACACCTCTTTAGTGCCGTGGCTTACCATGGCGGCTGGTGCGCACTTACTGTTGATTCAAAGAAACAAAGGAGGCGTCATTCCATCGGCTCTATTCATGCTAATCCTGACTTTTTTACTCGTTCTCTATTCCACCTTCCTAACCCGATCAGGTGTTCTTGGTGATAGCTCTGTGCATGCATTTGTAGACCTAGGTTTGAGTGGCCAATTGCTCATTTACCTCTTGTTCTTTACTATCGGCTCTAATGCATTGCTTTTGTTCCGCTACAAAGGATTGCCGAAGAAGGAAAAAGAAGATAGAATGGACAGTCGCGAGTTCTGGATGTTCATTGGTGCACTAACCTTGCTAATCAGCGGACTTCAAATTACACTGAGTACCTCCTACCCTGTGTTCAATCAGCTCTTTGGCCCAGAAGGATTTATTCATCTGTACGATCAAGACAAGGTATTAAGCGACCCCATCGAACATTATAATGCCATACAGGTGCCTTTCGCGATCATTATTGTTTTGTTGATTGGTGTGGGCCAATTCCTTTCGTACCACCGCACATCTACCAAGATGTTCTTCCAACGACAAATTTTAACCCTGGTGTTAACCACGGTACTCACTGGTTTAAGTGCATGGGCCTTGAGCATGTGGAACCCTATGTATATTCTTCTACTGTGGACCTCTTATTATGCGATCGTTGGAAACCTAGAATTCCTGATTCGCTGGGCAAAGGGAAGCTGGAATGTTCCGGGCTCAACAGTTGCCCACGTTGGCTTCGGATTAATCATTGCCGGTGCATTAGTTTCTAACGCCAACAAAGACATCATTTCTCAGAACAAAACCTTTATTCACGAAGAATTTCCAGCCAATGAAAACTTGCTCATCCACCAGGGCGACACCGTCCAAATGGGCGACTACTGGGTAAGCTGGACGGGTCAGGAAGAAGAAGGCTATTATCTTAATTACGTCCTAGAATTCTTTGAAGAGCAAGGTGGCAAATTGGTCTCAACATTTGATTTGAAGCCTCGTATTCAGTTGAATGAACGCATGGGCAACGTTGCCGAACCTTCTACAAAACACTTCATCGGTAGAGATATATATACCCACGTCACCTACGCTGATCTGCGCACCATGGAGGAAAAAGGCGAAGAAGAGTGGAAAAACGAATTTGACTTAGAACTCAGTCAAGGTGAAAGTCACTTCCTCTACGGTAAATACCAAGTACAACTCGACACCATGGTCGTAGAAGCGCCTGGTAGAAGCGAAGGTGGCTTCGATTATGCAGTGCTTGGGGCTGGACTTAAAGTCACCACCATGGAAGACAGCGTCTTCAAAGTAATGCCAATCTATGCTGTTCAAGGTGATGAAGCCAGCCATGTGGATGCTGAAATTGAATCTTTAGGATTGAAGTTTAGGTTCGAACGCATCAATTACGAAACAAACAAACCTGTAATTACAGCCAGTGAACATGTTGAAGCTGAAGAGCCCTTCATTTTGGTCAAGGCTGAAGTGTTTCCATGGATTAATCTATTGTGGCTCGGATCCATCTTAATGGCCATAGGTACTGTGATTGCGATGGTTACTAGAATCCGCAGATCGTGAAAGTAGCTATCATTGGTAAGGGAAACCTCGGCAGTCATCTACACAAAGCGCTGCAACCGACCTGCGACATGCAATGGTACGGTAGGGAATTTCCAAAAACCATTGATGCTGATATCGTCATCGTGTCTGTGAGCGATGATGCTACACTGCAAGTTTTAAGTGATGTTCACGCACCATTAGTCGTTCATACCGCCGGCGCAGTGAACATGGCGAACCTCGCAAGAACCGGTGTTTTCTATCCGTTGTACAGCTTTACCAAAGAGGCGAGCGTACAATGGGCGGACATCCCGTTTTTACTAGAAACCAGCCGCAAAGAAGATATGCGGATACTCGAAGAAATCACGCGCCTAATTGGGGCGCAAGCATTTTATATTACGAGTGAGCAACGAGTTAAACTTCACGCAGCAGCTGTGATGGTCAATAATTTCACCAATCACCTGTATACCTTAGCCAAAGAACATTGTCAGCATTACGACCTTCCTTTTGAGGTCTTACATGCCATCATGCGCCAAGGTCCGTATAAAGCCATAGCTTTAGGTCCAGAAACCGCCCAGACAGGCCCTGCACGCCGAGGAGATGATCGTACTACTAGCCATCATTTAGAACAAATACACGATCCTGCTACCAAAGCGCTGTACGAATTACTAAGCGAAAACATTAAGAAACGCTATGAACTATAAGGAGATCTTCAAGAATATTACCACGGTAGTTCTTGACGTAGACGGAGTACTTACCAACGGTGATATCATTCTCATTCCTGGTATGCAACCTGTACGTAAAATGAACGCCAAAGACGGTTATGCGATGCAATTGGCCGTGCGTAATGGCATTCGAATGGCCATCATTACTGGCGGCAGGTCTCCAGAGGTCAAAGAGCGATTGCAAGGATTAGGGATTACAGACATCTACTTGGGTGCTTCATCGAAAATGGAGTCTTACGAAGACCTCAAGATGTGCTATGACCTTAAGGACGATGAAATACTCTACATGGGCGATGATCTTCCAGATTACGACATTATGAAAATAGTTGCTCTGGCGGCGGCGCCTCAGGACGCAGCACCAGAAATCAAATCGGTTGCAGATTACGTAAGCCCGGTAAATGGCGGTAAAGGTTGTGTTAGAGATGTGTTGGAGCAATTGCTCAAAATTCAGGGTAAGTGGGCCCGCTCTGAAGACAGAACTTGGTAAGACCTTAGTCATGATCCAACTAAACAAAAAACTCGTTCTAGGCTCTAAAAGTCCGCGACGCGCGGCGCTTTTGAGGGAAATGGGTTTTGACTTTAGGGTTTTGGTTACAGAAGCCGACGAAAACGCGCCTGACCATTTGAACGGCACTGAAACTGCTGTTTGGATTTCTGAGCAAAAAGCTAAGGCGTTACAACCTTCACTTTCCGAAGATGAGCTCGGTATTACTTCTGATACTGAAGTTTGGCTGGGCAACAGAAGGTATGGAAAGCCAACAAATCTTGAAGATGCGAAAGAAATGCTACGCTCACTCAGCGGAAAGACCCATGAAGTCATCACAGGCCTCACCCTTTGCACCACTAACTCCTTGAACTCTTACCACGCAACAGTAAACGTTACTTTCGAAGCTTTGTCGGAGCAAGAAATCAACCATTATGTAAGTACCTTCAATCCCACCGATAAAGCCGGTGCATACGGCATCCAGGAATGGATTGGACATACGATGATCAGTTCCATCGAAGGAGAATACAATGCTGTAGTAGGACTACCTACTTCAACCCTTTATAAAGCTTTGAAAGAATACGCGTTGTAATTACACAATTTCGCTAACTGGAAGATCAATCATCCAGCCGTAAGAATCTTCACTCCTACCGAGACGAATATCGTTTAGCAAACGCTTGATCTCCATAGCCTTCCCGTCGGTTAAGACTGGTATGCTAAAGTTTTCACCGTTATATCCAATGGTATCAATCTGGCTAACAACAGCAGCCGTCCCCATACCAAATGCTTCCTCAAGTCTACCTTCGCGTGCAGCAGAAACAATTTCTTCAACAGATATAGCGCGCTCCTCAATTGACCAGCCTTGGTCCTTTACCAACTGAATGATTGAACGGCGCGTTACACCAGCAAGGATGCGATCAGTTAACGGCGGGGTTAAGAATGTTCCATCGATAAGCAACATCAGGTTCATCGTTCCACTTTCCTCGATGTACTTGTGCTCCTTATGATCAGTCCAAATAACTTGGTTGTAACCCTCTTTGATGGCTTGCGCCGTCGGATAGAAAGAACCTCCATAATTTCCAGCAGCCTTTGTATATCCAATACCACCGCCTGTTGCACGGGTATACTCCTGCTCAATTTTCACCTTTACACTTCCGCTGTAATACGGACCTACAGGACAAGTGATGATACAGAAAGTGTAATTATCGCTTTGACGTGCGGCGATAAATTCTGATGAAGCAAACAAGAACGGACGAATGTAGAGGCTATGATCTTCCGCATTTGGTACCCAATCTGCATCAATCTCAAGCAATTTCTTCAAACCGCCCATAAAAACCTCCTCAGGAACCTGAGGCATCATGAGGCGCTCAGCACTTTTATTTAGACGTGCAAAGTTGTCTAACGGACGGAACATGCTAACTCCTCCATCGTCCTTGCGGTAGGCTTTCATCCCCTCGAAGGCACTTTGTCCGTAATGCAATGCGTGTAAACCGTACGAAAACTCTAACTGACCGTAGGGACGGATTTCTGGCTCTAACCACTGTCCGTCTTTAAAATGACAAACAAGCATGTGATCTGAAAAATGTTTTCCAAAAGGAAGGTTTGAAAAATCGATACTAGATCTACGGCTTTGTTGGGTCAGTTCTATTTTCATTTTACGTTTTCTTGGGCACTGCAAATGTACTAATTTTGAAGGTGTAAAACTATTTATGTGGCATACCCAAATTGAGGGCGTAACACAGATTTAACAAAAAACCCGAATGAAACATATACTCATTGCAAGTATTGCAACAATTGCCCTGATTTCTTGTCAAACTGCTAATTCAGAGCGTGAAATTTCTCAAGACGAAGTTCAATCTTACATGAATTTTGGCGATAGCACTTTTGCCGTTGAAAATGCGCTTACCGCTGCTGCACTCATCCAAGAATTTGAATCAACTGGAGATACTTTATACAGCACCGTGGCAGGAGAAATCACGAAAATATGTACTGTGAAAGGATGTTGGATGGCTACTGCCATTGACTCTAGCGAGAACTTGTTTGTGGACTACGACTATGAATTTCTACTACCGACGAACAGCCAAGGACAAAATATGGTAATGACCGGCTTTGCTTATTGGGACAGTACATCTGTAGCAGAACTTAAGCACTATGCCGAGGATCGCGGCGCAAGTGAAGAAGAAATCGCAGCCATTACGGAACCCACAGGCGAGGTTAAATTCAAAGCGACTGGTGTAAAAATCCTTATCCCAAGTGAAGAGTAAGATTCTCGTTTTATTGGGCGTGAGCCTGTTCGTAGCTGCCTGCTCCTCTACTACCAGCGAGCCAAAGAAAAATAGTGGCTGGAAACCAGAAATGGACCAACCCAGTGAACTGGCATCCATCATGCGAGTGCTTCATGACGAAGCCACCGAAAGAAAGGGGACCTTGGAAGCGGGAGAAATGGCAGTTGCAAATTCTCAACTCATCTTTAATATGATCACCGCAAAGCCTACGGAGCCGCACATGGTCGGACCGGCTTTTGAACCTCATGCCCAAGCCTTTATAGCGAGCTACAGTCAATTAAACGCAGCGGAAGACGTACATAGACAAATCGAAGCCCACAACAATCTAGTAAAGAGTTGTATTGCCTGTCATATGAACTTCTGTCAAGGACCTATTCCTCGCATTGAAAAACTCTACGTTCAATAATGAAAGCTAGCCCAAGGAACTTTACTACCTCATCCGACGGCAGTTTAACCATTTGGGTTCCTGAACTAGATGAACACTACCACAGCATCCACGGAGCAATTACTGAAAGTCAGCATGTGTTCATTGATGCGGGTCTTATGGCCTTAGATAAGGAAGAAATCTCCATTCTTGAAATAGGGCTTGGAACAGCATTGAATGCTCGGCTTACCTTGGAGCAGAAAGGCAATAGAAGCATTCGTTACTTCGCCTTGGAGAAATTCCCATTAAATGACAGGGAAATCAATGAAATTGAAGCACTCGGTCACGATACGGAAGCTAAACTACTCAAGGTTGGTGCAGGTAAACCAACCATTATTGAGACTGGATTTACAATTGAACTTAGCACAGAGGACTTGCGGAATTTCAAAACTGATGAGCCCTCGTTTGATCTCATCTATTTTGATGCGTTTGCCCCTTCTGCACAGCCTGAGTTATGGTCAGAAAAAGTATTTCAAGCCATGTACGATGCTTTATTGCCGGGAGGTGCTCTTGTCACCTATTGTGCCAAAGGCGTTGTAAAAAGAACCATGAAGTCTGTCGGGTTTGAGGTAGAGGCGCTGCCTGGTCCACCCCGAAAGAGAGAGATGACGCGCGCATGGAAGAGATGATAAAGTTCAATGCACGCTGTTATGTTCTCATACGTTCGCATCAAAACAGAATTCTAGTAATGGAGGAGCAGTGGCAAGGTGTAGATCTGAACAAGTTTCCTGGCGGTGGGCTAGAATTAGGCGAAGGGCTTCTTGAATGTATCCATAGAGAAATCGCTGAGGAGTTTTCTTCAAGTGAAAAGTTAGAATACCGGCATTTTTTTACTCCTACAGAGTGTTTCGCCTCAAGATTTAAGCCGCAAGAGCAACTGCTGTTGAATTACTTTACCAGTAGTACTGAGGCAGATGAACAGCAATGGTCACTAGTTCCAAACGATGCCAACCTTTTAGGTATGCAATGGCTTGAACTAAAGGCTGAAAATGCGCAGTGGTTTACACTTCAAAGCGATAGAGACGCTTTCTTAAAGTTGCTAGAAGCCTAATCGACGAGATACAACCTCATTCACTCGGTGATATAATAATTCAGGCTTTTTTGTACGCCAATCGAAGAAGTCCAAATCTCCACCTAATACAAAGTATTGATCGACCCCGTAGTTACTGAGTTCCGTAAGGACATGTTCTCTTAGATTTAATAACGCCATCCATCCGTCGGGCACTTCTTCCAACCACTCTTCGTAGTAATCGGTTATATCTGCGTGAAAATTAAGGATGTTTTCTCCAATCAAAATGAATTTGTCAATACCCAGCGGAAGCATCTCATCGACTAAATCTCGTTTAATACGCATGATGTCATTATGTACCGCATCGTTCCATTCCCCTAAAAATTCAATGACACAATAGCCAATGGCATAATCCACGAACAGAACTTTTAGAAATAGGGTTTCGCACCCAATAGAATCCCATTGCGGATGAATGACATGGTCGTAAATCTTATCCGTGAAATAGACCTCACTATTGAAATAACCGTGGAAGGGACTTTGTGGATCTTCGCTAGCTACATAGAGGTGTCTCCAGTTGAAATAAGGCTCAATGGTATGCATTGAAAAAAGAATTGGCTTCAAGTTTAACAAAAACGACTCCGCTTTGTTAAATTCCTAACGTAAATAATCGTCATGTCCATATTTACCATTACAGGCGCCACCGGCTCAGTTGGAAGAGCCATTGTCAAGCAGCTTTTGAACGAGGGACATAGTGTGCGCATTCTTAGTACAAGAAAGGGCTACCAATGGAATGCTGTTGAGGTGTATTACTGGAACCCAGAACAAGGGAATATCGACGACCAAGCATTAGAAGGTGCTGACTATCTCTTGCATTTAGCTGGAGCCACAGTCAGTAAACGCTGGACGGCATCTTACAAGCGGGTAATCAATGACAGCCGGATCTACACTTCGCAAGTCCTCCAGGGCGCCCTAAAGCGTGTTAAGAATGGTCCTTCGTGCTGCGTAAGCGCAAGTGCTATAGGTTATTACGGTTCTTCCTTTGACCAAAAATTTAATGAGGAGCACCCTCCTGCCAATGATTTCCTTGCTTCGGTTACTGAAAATTGGGAACGGTATACAAAGCAGTTTGAATCGCCTACACGTAGGAGTATTCAACTGCGTATTGGCATTGTTCTGGACCGCGGTGCGGGTGTACTGGGACGATTGGTGCCGCTTGCCAAAGCGGGGATCGCCTCACCACTAGGAAAAGGCGATCAGTGGACAAGCTGGATACATGTAGAGGACCTCGCTAGAATGTTTGTTTTCGCGGCATCGCATTCCATTGAAAGCGGTGCATACAATGCGGTTAGCTCATCACCGCTCACCAACAAGGAATTTACTAGAGCCATATGTCGTGTATTGTGGAGGCCCATGGTTTTTCCTCCTGTTCCAGAGATGCTCTTAAAGCTCGTTCTTGGAGAAATGTCCACACTAGCCTTGATGAGTCAGAGGGTCAGCAACAGCAAAATTCTATCGGCGGGCTTCCGCTTCAAGCATGTGAACATCCATGCAGCACTAAAAGACCTATTGAAATAAAAAAGCCCCGCGGATGCGGGGCTTTTAGTTAGCTTGGTTGCTGATTATGCATTCGCAGTAACCACAAAGTTGAGTTCGAGAGTGTGATCAATCAAATCCTCTTTCAAAGATTCTGCGATTGAAGCATCTTCTTTGTCGTGGAATTTTACGCCCCATTTTGTACGGTCGATACCGAAAGTTGGCGCAGTAAAGTTTACGCCCGCGTCAGTCACATCAATGTTCGCTGGGAACTCGATGCTGTTTGTAACGCCACGCATGGTCAAGTTTCCTACAACAACACTGTTTGTAGCCTCACCTGCTTCAGCTCTTACTTCAACAATTTCAAATTGTGCAGTTGGAAAGCTCTCTACAAAGAAGAAATCTTCTGACTTCAAGTGACCAACTAGGTAACCACTCTTGCCTTCGTCTTCAATATCTGTATTTACGATAGTGTTCATATCGATGGTTACGCTTCCGCCTACAACTTGACCGTCTTTTACAGCAAAAGAACCGTTTTGGATGTTGATCAGACCAACGTGTTCGCTATTAACGAATGATTTGAAGCCTCTCCATTTAATAGCAGAACCTTCAGCTACTGCATAAGTTGTTGCTTCAGTTACCTCAATTACCTCTTGAGCTTCTCCAGTGGTTACTTCTTCAGCTTTCTCACCTGCACAGCTTACAGCTAATACAGAAGCCGCCATGAACATTGCGATTTTTTTCATTTTCTCTCTTTTGTATGGTTAGAAATTCAGTGTAAAAATACACGATTAATGTTATAACAACTATCTAGTCAAAAAAAAGTTCACTAGACATACATTTTTTTTCTCAGACGAAATGCCAAAACGCTAACAACCAGAGTTATACTACCTGCAAGTACATAGGGATATGTAAAGTGCATCCCGTAAACTGCACCTCCAACTGCCGGACCCACCACCCTAGCAAGAGACCCAACGCTTTGATTGGTTCCTAAAATTTTACCCTGGGCATCTTTAGGGGCATAGGTGGTCAGCAAACTACTTACTGTAGGGGTTAGTAGTGCATTTCCAAACGATAATAAGGTCATGCAGAGCAGTTCTAAATAGAATTGGTCCGTAGGAACAAAAGGCATGAAAAATAAGCCTACAGCCACGAGCAACGTTCCAAACAAGAGTAGGTTCCGTTCACCAAACCAACTGTTAAAGTAGCCGATGAGACCGCCTTGAATAACCACCGCCAAGAAGCCTATGTAAGCAAAAGTGTAACCGATATGCATCTCGCTCAACCCGAAATGCTCGGCCCACAATAGCGTGGAAGTGATCTGCATCATGCTAAAACCAAGGATATACACGAAGTTGATAGTGAACAAAGCATTGACCTCAGGCACCTTTCTAAAGGCAAAAATGTCCTTAAATGGATTCGGAAATAGATTCACACTATCGGCCGGCTCTTTCAAGGTCTCTGACAAGAAGAAATAAGCGAGAAGGAGGTTGATTCCACTCAATCCAGCCGCGAAGTACCCTACTCCAGATACTCCATAGTATTCATTGACGATACCGCCTATACTTGGACCAAAAATGAAGCCTAAACCAAATGCTGCCCCAATGATACCGAAGGCCTTCGTGCGTTGCTCTTTAGGTACAATATCACTAATGTATGCCTGAGCCACACTAAGATTGGCCGCACCGAACCCTTTCAGCAGACGGGTGGCAAACAAGAGCCACAGGACCGTTGCATTGGCAAATAGTAGGTACGCAACCACCATGATACTGATGCTCGCTAACATAATAGGACGACGTCCGTACCTATCGCTCAATCCACCCCAGAAACTTGCAAAAATGAATTGCATAATACTGAAGCTCGTACCCAATAGTCCAACCATCGCATCGGTAGCCCCTAATTCTTTGGCATAAATTGGAAGGATAGGAATGATAAGACCAAAGCCCATCAGATCCATGAAAATGGTAAAGAAAAGAACAACTAAAGCCTTATTCCTCATGCTTAGTCGTTCTTAAGTTCTTGACTTGTATTCCTTTGTCACTGACCTTGTACGCATGCAGTTCCCGTGCGCGAATAGTAGACTTAAAGACCTCTTGCGCTTCGTTTTCAAACTGATCAAAATCCTTGTAACGTGCACTGTAGTGCCCTATGAGTAAGTGTTCCACACTTGCCTCACTGGCTACCCTAGCCGCTTCCTTTGCTGTGCTGTGCATGGTTTGGCGCGCACGCTCGGCCTTGTCTTCACAAAAAGTACTCTCATGGTACAAAAGGGTTATTCCAGCCACATAGTTTGAAGTCTCAGGAACATACATCGTATCCGAGGCAAAGGCATAACTCAGTGGCTTAGGTGGATCGAATGTGATGTCTTCGTTTGATACCACTGTCCCATCTTCTGCAGTCCAATCCCTACCGTCTTTAATCCAGTGATAATCACAAACAGGGATGCCTAATTCGTCAGCACGTTCTTTATTAAGACCGCGCTGTAGCGGTTTTTCTTCGAATTTAAATCCGGTCGTTGCTATTCTGTGCTTGAGCGGGAAGCTCGATACAGTGTAGGCCTCTGTTTCTAAGATTACCTGAGGTACCTTATGTTGGGTAACCACAAATGAAATGGGATAAGATGTAAACGTTCCCGCCGCCCTAAACTGCGTCAGTACAATCTCCTTTAGTTTAGGAGGTCCATAAATCGTCAATGGTGTCGTGCGCCCCAATAAATGAAAGCTGCTCAACAAACCGACCAACCCGAAGAAGTGATCACCGTGAAGGTGGGAAATGAATATGTTATTGATGCGAGAGAATTTGGTCTTTGATCGACGCAACTGCTTCTGGGCTCCTTCCCCACAATCTATCAAGAAATAGTGCTCCCGCATTTTCAAAAGCTGGGAGGTAGTATAACTGTTGGAGGTCGGTGTGGCGCTGGCCGCACCTAAAACTACCAACTCAAAACTCATTAAGAATTACCCAGTTTACGCTTCTCAGCAAGGAGGTACAGCACGGCCATACGCACGGCAACACCGTTCTCCACTTGATCGAGAATAATAGCATGTTCGCTATCAGCCACCTCAGAAGTGATTTCTACGCCTCGGTTGATTGGACCCGGGTGCATGACAACGATTGGCTTTTCAAGGGCGTCTAGGTGTTCCATGGTCAGTCCGTACTGAGCGCGGTACTCGGCGATGGATGGGAAGTATTTGATGTCTTGACGTTCGTGCTGTACGCGCAGCATGTTTGCAACATCACACCACTCGATGGCTGTTTGCAAGGTGTGCTCCACGCGAACGCCCAGTGTGTGCATGTATTTTGGAACCAAGGTTGTTGGTCCACAAACCATGACCTCAGCACCCATCTTTTTTAGGAGAAGAACATTTGATAGTGCAACTCGGCTGTGTATGATATCTCCGACGATCGCAACTTTAGCGCCTTCCAAAGTTCCTAAGCGTTCTTTTATGGAAAATGCATCAAGTAGCGCTTGGGTAGGATGCTCGTGTGCCCCATCTCCAGCATTTACAATAGAAGCATCTACATGTTGAGAGAGGAATTCTCCAGCACCTGGATTAGGATGACGCATTACCACCATATCCACTTTCATGGAAAGGATATTGTTCACCGTATCCACCAAGGTTTCTCCTTTCTTAACTGAAGATGATGCTGCAGAGAAGTTTACGACATCCGCACTTAAGCGCTTTTCTGCCAATTCAAAAGACAACCTCGTTCTTGTACTGTTTTCGAAGAAGAGGTTGGCAATGGTAATATCTCTGAGCGTTGGAACTTTTTTGATGGGTCTGTTAAGGACCTCTTTGAATTCTTTGGCAGTGTCTAGAATGAGTTGGATATCCTCTGCCGTGAGGTGTTTGATACCCAACAAGTGATTCACTGATAATTCGCTCATGAAGCTGGTTCCGTTAATAATACTGCATCGCGGCCATCTACTTCTTCCCACAGCACCTCAACGCGTTGTGAGGCTATGGAATCTACTTGTCTGCCCTTGTAATCAGGCTGTATAGGAAGGTCGCGTGAAAATCTACGATCAATCAAAGTGAGCAACTCCATTTTAGACGGACGTCCGTAACTGAGGATGGCGTCCATTGCGGCGCGCACACTTCTACCTGTATAAAGTACGTCGTCAATAAAGACTACTTTCTGATCCTCAACGAGGTGTTCAATTTTAGTCTTGTTTGGTTGTAAATGGCCCGGTCTTCTTCTGAAGTCGTCTCTGTAGAAAGTGATATCTAAAAGACCTGTACGGATGCTACCCGCGCCGTATTCTTCTTCTAATAGCTTCACCAGTCTACTAAGTACCTGTCCCCCACGAGGTTGAAGGCCAATCAATATGGAATTTGAAAAATCACCATGATTCTCGATGAGCTTACAACACAGCCTGTTCAAAGCGATGTTCAACTCTCTGGAGTCTATGATTTCTCTTTTGCTCATGCTGCAAATTTATACATTAATATGAAGCAAATAAACCTCCAAGATCGATCCCGGAGAAATTCCCACTACTCATCATCACTACAGCCTTTATAGCGCCTCTACTTTCAAACGCTTTGGCCAATTCCTGCGCATCATCGAAAACAACTACGCCCTCTCCAAATGCCGACTGTACGTCTTCCTTACTTAGTGGTGGTAATTTCTTGTGAGAGACGGCTTTGGGACTGTAATAAACCCAACGCTCTTGGGCGGGATCAAGGACTCCTTCATACTGTGGTATGAACTCTGGATTTAGACTACTAAAGGTGTGCAATTCAAGTACTGCGCGTACATCGCCGTATTGCTCAGCAAGAGCAGCAACTGCCGCCTGTACTTTTGACGGCGCATGGGCAAAATCGCGGAAAACAGGTACGGACGATCCTGCCAACCGTTGCATTCTATTCTGCGCACCAGTGAAACTTGCAATGGCATCGTGGAAATCATCTTCCTGAAGCCCCATTTCCAAACAAATCCAGCGTGCCGCTTCAAGATTGCTGAGATTGTGCTTGCCAAAAACTTGCAATGGCATAGCACCCTCGGCCGTTTCGATGTACGTAGTTCCCTCATCGATAAAGTGTTCCGGCAACGAATATGGAAAACGCTTCACAGGAGCATCACTTTGCTCCACTAATTCCTTGAGAACAGGATCATTATCATTGTAAATTAAAGCACCACCAGGCTCGATGGTATCGATGTATTCCTTGAATTGGTCCACATAAGATTCAAACGTCGGGAAGACATTAATATGATCCCATGCAATTCCTGTAATGACCGTAATATTGGGTCGATACAAATGAAATTTTGGACGTAAATCTATCGGTGAGCTCAAGTATTCATCGCCTTCCATCACCATGAAATCCGAACCGCTTTCGAGCTCCACCATACAGTCGAAGCCCTCTAATTGAGCGCCTACCATGTAGTTGGTGGACATTCCTGCGTGCTGCATAGCGTGCAATACCATTGCAGTTGTAGTGGTCTTTCCGTGAGAACCCGCGATAACCACCCGAGTCATGTTTTTACTAACCTCATAGAGAAACTCAGGGTAGCTAAAGATGTTAAGGTCGAGCGCCTGAGCTTTGAGTAATTCTGGATTGTCTTTTCGTGCATGCATTCCAAGAATGATAGCGTCGAGGTCTATGGATATGTTGCTTTCGTCCCAACCCTCAACGGCAGGAAGCAAGCCTTTGGTAGCCAATCTCGAACGAGAAGGCTCAAAAATTTGGTCATCAGAACCACTGACCTCATGACCAGAGTTGTGTAACGCTATGGCGAGGTTATGCATGGCAGAACCCCCTATGGCAATGAAATGTACTCTCATTTATTCTTCGAAATAAAGATTCCCGAATCGTATACGGCTGCCTCGCAAAGATAAGAGAACTGCACCGTCATAGCCGTCATTTGCTTGTCTAGAGGAACGAGGGCTTACTCTAAATTTCTGACGCTTGTTTCTGTTCAATACCGTATACACCATCTCGGCATCGTGGCTTAAACTTACCATGACTAGATTCCCGTTCTTCGCATTAGTTATGGCACGCAGTGTTTTCTTACCCCAGCGCTTGGCGTTCTTACGGTGATCGTTGAATACAAAATGCAACCCAGATTCATTCACCAAGAAAGTATAACCGAGGTAATAACCACCATCATTCATGGAACTTTGACGCTTTGGTAAATGAGCATACCAATCCACTTCTCCTTGTCCATCAATACTTAGCACAATGATATCATTGTAATAGTAGTAATAGTTCGTGGTGGTTGTTCCACGTGAGGTTTGCACCGTTTGTACACGCACCTCGTAATCCTCCGCGATTACGTAGGCACCGCCATCGGGTCTCGGTAGAAATTGACGGAAAACGAAATTTCTGCGAATACCTCGCCCACGACGCGCTCTGAATCGGTTGAATTGCGCAACAAATTCCTGCGTAAATGGATTCAAATTGGTCGAAACTACCTCTCCTTCACTTTGGTCAACACTTAAGTAAAGTGCACCGTCCATATCATAAAAATTACGCTTACCGTAGAAACCCGAGATAGCCATTTGATTGTCTTTCAGGTCGCATTCGATACCTAATGAATGTACAGCAATATTGCGCAATCCTAGGTCGAATTCGGTGATTTGGTTGTTATCACCGGCGCCAATGCGCATTAGTTTATAATCTAGATCTTTTCCACTTTGTAACATCACGTTCGGACTGTAATCAAATACGCTCAGGATGAATACATCTCCGGAGTTCGATAGATCAAAATCGATGATGTTGAAATTTCTGTCGCGCACATTAAGTTCTATGTCCGCATTCCAATCCTCTGTAAGGTCTGCGCTGTATACTCTTACATAAAAGTTTTCACTTCCAAATCGCTCATAAGGTGGATTGGTAAATACTGCGAACTTCGATCGATCCTGCGACGCCTTAATTGTAAAGTCTCCTTGAGAACGTCTTTTTGAATCTAAGGTTTCTATTAAATTCGGCGCGCTCAAATTCGCCAAGGTATCCAAGGTTCGAACCAATAAATTTCTAGTGTTCGTTTGACGGTCATAGCTTTCGTAAAACAAATACTGAACACCACCAAGCATAAGACTTTCCTTGAAATCTACCCTGCGTCCATTCCATTCCCACCTCGGGTTTTTGAGCAACCATTGTTCGCTTAAATCGTATCGATTGTAGTATGCAAAGTATTCATCGCGAGCACCCGAAATGATAGATGCAGCAGCAGGTCTGTAGGTGAAAAATCCTTGTTCACTTGACTGCAAGATCCGATCGAACTTTGCACTTCGAGCATTGTATTCCGGACTCCATTCTAACAAGGGGTATGAACCCTGTGCAAGCCCTATTGTTACTGCTAAGCAACAAGCAATCAGTGTAATGGAGCGCTTAAGAAAAGTGGTCATAGAAAACGGTAAAGTTTTTGTACATTGATGGTAAGATACAGCACCCTAATGATAAACTAACGCAGTATGAAGAGATTTCTGTATTCATTAATTTTCCTAGGCCTCCTGAGTGTTGAAGCAAATGCGCAAGCTGTGATTGTTCGAAAACGCGATCTCGGGACAACAACCTATGGGAATTCTTCGGTACAGATCAGCCCATCGAGTTCCAGTGCAAATCTAGGCGGCATGTATTACAGCCGTTACAATCACGCATTAAAAATTAGCCCGGCTTCACTCATTGCAGGGGAAATACCACTTTCCTACGAACACAAGGTCAGTGATTACATTACTATTGAGGCTGGTGTGGGTCTGACCACCTACAATCTGACCGAAGATCTCATTCGTGGTTATAGCGAACGCGGTGATGGAGAAACCGTGAGTAAAGTCAGCTATTCGGCACTTTTCAATACCAAATTCTTTCCAGAAGGGAATGCATTCCAAGATGGATACTACGTAGCATTCAATCTTAACTTACGTAATTACGCCCAAGATTTTACTACACTTGATGATTTCGGAATGGACACAACGGTAAGTGAATTTTTCCGCTGGTCGGATGTTGGATTCACTATGGGATATCAAAGTCGTCCGTCTGAGAAAATGATACTCGATTGGTACATTGGCGCAGGCATTCGACAAAAGAATAGATCAACGACAGATTATGAACAGGTCTTTGATCCCGATTCAGGATTATTTGTTGGTCAATATATCTTAAACGAAAGCACCAATGTTGCCCCTGCGCTTTTGGGTGGCGTGAAAATCAGTTTCTTGTTTAGGTAATCCCCTTATTCTACCACCACTTCGATCGCAGCTATTGCTTCGTTGCTCACCTTTTCAGCTGTAGCATAGGTATCGACAGTGGTATGAGTGAATCCGTCGTTGGCAAGGCTTACATTTCCCAGTAAAACGTCAAGGTCTATTCTAACCACTAATCGGTCACCCGGGCGTACAGATACATCGAAGGTTCGTGTTCTGTACAGCGGATCGGTTCCTGTATGCCAAATAATACCACCATTGGTCGCGGCATTGCTCAAGTCGCCACCTGCGTTGAATCTTCCTTCCGCTTTAAGAAATCTGTATTTAGAAGCCCACGTCCAATACATGGCAAAGGCGCTACTTAGAGGATGTGTGGTTTCAAAGGAAGTTGGGTCCATGGCATTCATATCTGCCGGAACGCCTAATCCAAAACTTATTTGATCTGCCCTGCGCTGAAGATCCAGCTTGTAGGAGCTAAATGAACTGTCGCTAGGGTCTACAAATAAAACATCACTCAGTAGCTCATTGCCTGCGCGAAGATTACTTACATAAAAGTGAAAAAGGTCGATAGCAATAGCCGTATCGCCGTTGTAAAAAGGTGTGCTAATTCCATACGGCGTACCATTTTGAATCAATTGAAAATCAACAGTGACTTCTCTATTGTCTGGTCTGCATCCACCAACTAAAAAGAGGACGAATAGTACAGAAAAGGAATTCTGAATCCTTTTACGATTAAAGTTTGAAAATGAAATCACTTTTCAAGTTATCACTTAAAATTTGTGCTTTACCATAATCTGTCGCATCGCCTGGATCCGAATATATCTGTGGCATAGCAGATGGTTGAAGACCTAAGAATAGTTTATCTACGTCTAAGTCAATTACAAAGAATACATTCTTGTTGGCAGCAACATTGAAATTTCTTTTTTCGCTTCGCTCAATGACCATATCCTGAGAGGCTATCCTCCAGATAAAAGTACTTTTCGGCGTAATAAAAAGAGAATCGTTAGGATCAAAAACGCGTCCTTCTAGTTGCAGAAAGCTATGCCCTATGGACGGTCCATTCCACAAATGCCCTTTTGATAGTGGATTACTTTCTTCTAAAGTTTCTGGTGCGCTATATGCCCTTGCACTATCTAAACCTATGATATAATTGAGTTCTCCATTGAAAGAACCTCTTGGTAACTTAGCCAATTTAACTTCAGATGTCGTTAACAAATCAACCGCCGTAAGATCACTTTCTGTTCTGATCGTATCCGATCCATTATCACTCACATATTCTGCACCACTAAGTGTCATATACAGATGGGATAACTTGATCAAATCACCGTTGATCTCGTATACGGAGTTAGTATCTGCGATCTCATTGTCAAAATATTTATACACTTTAATGTAAATGTTGCGGTCATCTAGAGCGGATGGATCAACAACTGTAATAGGGCGTTCACAAGCAGCAAAAAATCCTGCAGCCAATGTTAAGACTATGAATCTTTTCATTCTTCCTTTATTTTCAAAAACTCTGGCGCCTGTTCGATAGCCACCATAATTTGGTCTAACAAATCATCATTCTCCTTGGTGAAATCCAATACCAAAGGATCCTTAAAGGTAATGGTTAAAAGGTTACCTGTGCTCTTCACAAACATACCCGTTTTATCGAATGCTCGACGAAAGCCATTAATAACAACAGGAACTACTACTGGATTCAATTCTCGGATTAAATGCACAGTACCCCTTCTACCCTTTACAAATGGGCGCGTCGTACCCTGTGGGAAGGTAATGGTCCAACCTGTTTCCATGGCTTTTTTGATATTAGCAATATCCTTTGGATCAACACCTCGATTTATCGTTTTACCCGCCTCGCGCCAGGTGCGCTTGATACTTACGCTGCCCGCATACTGCATAAGCTTAGGGAGAATCCCTTTCTTCATGGTTTCAGCCGCAGCAATGAAAAACACATTGAGTTTCGGTCGAAATAAGGTTACAAATGGAACTCTATTATAAATGTTGTTTTCTGCAGCATTAAACACTTGGTACATCGCACTGACATCAGCAAAATACGTTTGGTGGTTGGACACAAACAAAACGCCTCGCTGAGGAAGATCCTTTAATTTGTGAGCACCAACGATTTGGACCGAATTAAGCCTGAAAAATCGGTACCATGTTATTAATCCAAAAACGAAGATGACCGTTCTTTTAATCAACAGGTTGTATCCGAAACTGTCTTTTTTGAAAGGATTTAACACGTGTGCAAATTTCAGTGATTCGGCAAATATACTCCTTAGGACAAAAGCCCCACTATTCTTGCGGTAATGATTGCTGTTGCACCCCAAATGACTTCCTCACCCCATAGGTATGCCGGGACTTTCACCTTTCCGTATTTCGTAGGAACAGTGGCCTTTCCGATAAGTTCGCCCGATTTCAACACCTGTAATGGTATTGAAAAGGTGTATGCCACTTCATTAGTGTCAATGACCAATTTTGGAAGCTCCCCGGAATACCCGATGTAAGGATGAACAATGAAATTTGACGGGGGTATGTACAAGGGGTCTAGTTTGCGAATCACTTTCACGCTTTGTTCAGGAATACCAACTTCCTCGAACGTTTCTCGCAAAGCGGTCTGCTCAAAGCTCGTGTCGCTCGATTCCCGTCTTCCTCCAGGAAAACTGATTTGCCCGCCGTGTGTGCCGTCATAAATGGGACGCTTCATAAAAAGTAGTTCAAGCCCCTCCGGCCCATCAAAAAGGCATGCTAATACAGCCGCTTTTTTGGCTTGGTCCATACTTTTCTGTGAGGTATGCACCCTCTTACGAAACAAGGGCATCATTGGATTTTTAAATGAGGGGTCTTCGTTTGTCTCGGCCAGCTTTGAAAGGAGTTGATCTGTGTTCACTGAATAAATGTACCGAAACGTGAATTGGTCATGAACTTTCTTTTCGATTTTTGTTATCTATTAAAGTCCTAGACCCCATAAGAGATGACTATAACTCAATTCCGTTACATCGTAGCTGTTGACAACCATCGCCATTTCGCGCGCGCTGCGGAGGCTTGTTTTGTTACCCAGCCTACTTTGAGTATGCAGATTCAGAAGCTCGAAGAAGAGCTTGATATCTTAATTTTCGACCGCTCAAAGCAACCTATTGTACCTACACCATTGGGCGAAAAAATTTTGGAACAGGCAAGGAAAGTATTACAGGAAACTGCTGTACTTGAGCACATGTCCAAACAAATTAAGGGAACGTTCGAGGGTGATCTTCGATTGGCAGTTATTCCAACCATAGCTCCTAGCCTGTTGCCGCGATTCTTGGTCGAGTTCAACCAAGCATTTCCTAAAATCAAGTTGTTTGTTGAGGAAATGAAAACAGCCGATATGATTGAGGCCTTGCGCAAAGACCGCATAGATGTCGGCATTGCGGCCACGCCTTTAGAGGAAAGAGGTATTGTGGAGAAGCCTCTGTACCATGAGCCTTTTGTTGCTTTCGTACCGAGCTACCATAAGTTTTCCAAGGATAGGTTCCTGTTGGCCTCAGAAATTAATCCAGATGAATTGCTTCTATTGAACGAAGGGCATTGCTTTAGAAACAGCGTGCTTTCGTTGTGCAACCCAAAAAACCTCAATGGAGACGGGATTCATATGGAAAGTGGACACTTCGACACTTTGGTCAAATTAGCAGATAAGGGCATGGGTATGACATTATTACCCTATTTGACGGGCATCGACCTTAACGATCGCTACAAAGGATCTATCAAACCTATTGCAGAGCCTACACCTACCAGACAGGTGAGTCTAATACATTCGCGTACACAGCTGAAACTCGAGTGGATTCAAGCGCTAGAAAAAGTAATTCTAAAAAACCTTCCAAATAAGGTACTCGAATCGCCAGAGCAAGTCGTTAGCCCATTGTAACGAGCACCATGCCAATGGCGACGAGAATGGCAACAGCAATGATGTTGAGTATAATGCCTCTAGCCATCATATAGCTCACGGTCAATTTACCCGTAGAGAAAACGATAGCATTTGGCGGTGTGGCCATTGGAAGCATAAATGCACAACTCGCACCTAGAACCAAGGGTACACTCAAAATTTCCATAGTCCAGCCAAACGTGAGCGAAAGGCTCAGTACAAGTGGCATCAACGCACTTACCAATGCCATATTACTCAGTAATTCGGTAGCGAAAACTCCTAGAAGTGCCATGATGATCACCCAGAACAGGATGGGTATGTTTTCGAAGGACTTCATTCCAACTTCCAAAGCCTCAAACCAATAGCTCTGCTGCAAGGTACCGGCCAAGGCCAGTCCGCCTCCAAAAAGAATCAAGATGCCCCAAGGAAGTTTAGACGTGCTCTCCCAATCCAGAAGGTTTTTACCCGATTCCCCTGTGAGACTGAAGAGCAATACGGCCGCAAGTAGTGAAATCCCCGTGTCCGACCAATGAATATGTACACTCAAGGCACCTAAATAGGGGCGCATGATCCACAACAAAGCCGTCGAAGTGAATATAATGGCCACTTTTCTCTGAGCCTTATTCATGGATCCCAAGCGATCCCATTCCTGTTGTAAATAGTGTTCTGTTTCCTTTTGTTCTTGACTAGACAGCGCAAGTGTCCTTAAACTACGTGAAAGAATTATGTATGCTGTTAAACCAATAGTTAAGGCAGCGGACAGCCCAATAGGAAGCCATTCTACAAATCCTATCTGACGGTCTAAATGCTCACTTAAGAATCCCGCAAAAATCATATTTGGCGGCGTACCAATAATTGTTGCCATTCCACCAATGTTAGCCGCCCAAGCGATGCTCAAGAGTAAGGGGCGTTCCATTTTTTCGGCGGACGCCTTCGGAAGAACAGCTAAGACACTCGTAGCAATTGGAAGCATCATAATGGAGGTTGCCGTATTACTGATCCACATGGACATGAAGGCAGTACTGAGCATAAAGCCGGCTAGAAGGCCACGACTACCCGTACCTGTCCGGCGTAAAATCCAAAGCGCCATGCGGTAATGTAGATTAGTTTCTTCAAGAGCTCGTGCTATGATAAAACCACCAAAAAACAGATAGACCAAGGGATGGGCATAGTACGACGACATACTTTTTGCTTCCATTAGTCCGAAAAGTGGGAAAAGAAGTAGAGGCAAGAGTGCGGTGACCGCTAGATGTACAGTCTCAGATATCCACCAAATAAGCATCCAAGCAGTAATCCCTAATAGAACAAAGTGTGATTCAAAACCACCAAAGAAGGCAATAATAAAAGCCGAGATTGGCCCTGCAAGGCGTATTAAGGATGTATTTTTGTTGCTCATTGAGTGCGTATGAAATTGGTTTTTGCAACCCACAATGCGGGTAAGTTACGAGAGGTTAAGGAATTAATTGGACACAAATACGAAGTTATTGGTCTGGCTGAACTCGATGACCTCGAAGAGATTCCTGAAAACGAACCAACGCTGCAGGGCAATGCTTTGGTAAAAGCACGGACCGTCTGGAACAAATACGGGCTGGCCTGTTTTTCGGACGATACTGGATTAGAAATTGACGCATTAAATGGTGCCCCGGGCGTTTACAGTGCCCGATATGCGGGATCTTCCAAAGACCCTGAACAGAACATGGCCAGAGTGCTTAGCGAACTTGAGGGAAAAGAAAACCGCTCGGCGCAATTCCGTACCGCCGTTGCACTCATTATCGACGGCAAAGAACATTTATTCGAAGGTATTGTGCGCGGAAAAATCGCAAGAGAAAAATCTGGTCAACAAGGTTTCGGGTACGATCCAATTTTTATCCCCGAAGGGTACACAAAGAGTTTTGCTGAAATGGACAATGCCAAGAAGAACAGCATGAGCCACCGCGGACGCGCCATTGCCAAGCTCGTGGAGTTCTTGATTTAGTCCTCTGCGATTTCGTCAGGATTCGAGAAGAAACTAAAATTCACATGACCGTATCTGCGGTGTTCGGTGAATCCAGGTAGATGACTTAAATCGGTTTGGTCGCTATGCTCAATAATTGCTTCACCCCCCTCAGCCAATAGCTTGTGGTCAATAATGCCCTTTGCTAAATCTTCGTAGTACTCCCATTCATAGGGAGGATCTGCAAAGACAATATCGTATTGCGTAGCATTCCTACGCACCCACTGCAAGGCATCGGATTGAACCGTCTGTATAGAGGTGCCTAATTCTTCGTTCGTCTTTGCAATGAACCGGACGCAGTCGCGGTAAATGTCTACAGCCACAATTTCCTCTGTTCCTCGAGATGCAAATTCGTACGAGATGTTACCGGTACCGGCAAACAAGTCTAGGACGCGAAGGTCTTCAAAATAGTATCGGTTATTGAGAATATTAAATAGGCTCTCTTTCCCAAAGTCGGTTGTAGGACGCGTTGGAAGGTTCTTTGGAGCAGTAATACGCTTTCCGCGCCATTTTCCACTAACTATTCTCATAATCGTAACAAAGGACCGTAAGATTCTATATCCACTTTATTCAGCGCCGAACTAAGCTTGACATACTTATCGGCTTTGATTGATTTTACCACTTTAAAGTAGGGTTTGACAAATGCCAATGCTTTTTGGTGATTCAGTCCACACACCTCTACCGTTAAATTTTCGCGGTCCCAACCCAGCTGCTCAGTAATATTACCAAGGTGGTACAACAGTTCTTCATTTGAAGAAGTGGGAAGTGTATTCACGAGTTGAAAGCCTTTCGCATCCGCTGCGAAGTAGGTAGCTATTGTCGATTCAAGATTCACCCATAACCTCGGCGCTAAGGCCTTCGGAAGGCGCTCCATCTGAACAAGCCAGTTGTGTTGAACACCCTTTGAAGCATTGTGAGTCAATGCATATACTTCCATCGCTAGGGATTCGGAAGAAAAAACGCGATCTGCTTCGCTTCCTAGTAATGTTTTGGTCCACTTTTTATCCTTGGTTCCTAGGGCTTTCGGCAAAAGTGCTGATTGAGCGAATTCTTGCGACTTCACAACTGATCCCGGTAGCTCTGAGAAGGACGCCAACAGCTCCTCAAATGGATCCTCGGTCAATTCCGCAGCAGGCACGAATCCAATCATGTACAACTGCTTCGTTTTGGTGTTTTTAACCAAAAAAGAAAGTCCATCCTGCTGGCGCAGGATGGACAATGTGCAGTTTTCCGCTTTCGCCGATTCGAAAGCTGGATCAATATTATTCTGTCTTACAACGTGTGTTCTCGTAGTTACCACTGATGGTTGGTTCTGTTAGCGACCCGATTGTCCAAGCGTCGTTTTCTACTTTCTTGTATGCCTGCGGGTATTCTTCTGCAATATCAGCAAAAATAACTTTGTAAGGAGCGCTTACTTCAAACGTAGCTACATCCACACCATTCTTGTTGATTTCAGAAGCATCCATAGTAAATGTTGAATCTGTTCCTGAAATGTTTCTCAGAGATTCGGCCATGAAACCTTCACCGAACAACTGCGTGCTCACTGACTCCTGACCTAGAACACGGATAATCACAGAATCCTTATTCATGTCCTTCTGGTAAATCTTGTCATAGTACATGAAAGAGGTGTCCTTACGCTCGATAATGCTGATAAAACCAGTGTCTACAAACCCAACAAGCTCATCAATAGATGCACAGTAAGTTCCGAATTCGCTTTTGTAGGCGAGTTGCGCTTCGCGAATGCTCTCTAATTGTTCCGTAACCTCACACAATCTCGTATTTTCAATACGCTGAAAGTTGATAGGTTGCATAATACTTTGGTAGATTCGTACGGTCAGCAAAACTGACGTTACGATTAGAACTGCTTTAATTCCGAGTTGTACCTTTGAATTCATTGTTATCGTTCAGGATTAATCGCCTCAAAACTACAATATTTTTTCATTGCTTACACCGCAAAGTACATACGCAGATTTAAAGGGTTTCTTTCCCTTCGAACCCACTGAGGATCAAGATGTTTTGCTCAAAAAATTGGCTCTATACCTCAGCGTAAAGCGCATACATCCAGAGGTTCTCATTGTGAAAGGGTATGCGGGTACTGGAAAAACTACGGTTCTACGATCTGTAGTGGCTGCGCATAAGAAACACCAACGAAAAATTGTATTGATGGCACCCACTGGTCGTGCGGCGAAAGTTATGAGTGGTGCTGCGGGAAAAAATGCCTTTACCATCCACCGTAGTCTCTATCGCCCTAGCGTGAGTAATGGCGGTGTTGCCAACTTTGTATTGTCGAACAATCCCCACAAGAACACCACCTTCGTGGTGGACGAAGCCGGTCTAGTGGCGACAAACAACGACAGCACTTTAGGCGGCAACTCGTTACTTGAAGATTTGCTCACCTATGTCTTTTCGGATCCTTCTAACGGTCTAGTCTTGGTGGGTGATCCTGCCCAGCTTCCTCCGGTTGGCCAGCCGCAGAGTCCAGCGCTAAGCGCAGATTGGTTCATAGGCGCAGGTATTAATGCCACAGAACACACCCTGAGGATGGTCGTTCGTCAAGCATTAGACAGTCACATCTTAAAGAATGCAACGCAGCTTCGAGAGCTGATTGAATCGGATTCATCAGAACCGCCAAAGCTGATTCCTGGGGAAGATTTTATCCAAGTCGAGGACGGATATCACTTGCAAGAAATCTTTGAACAGCTCTACGCTTCAAGAAGCGAAGGAAATACCATGGTTGTTCGAAGCAACAAAAAAGCCAACAACTACAACCAAGGCATTCGAAGTCGAATCAAATTTCAAGAAGATCAAATTAGTGCTGGCGACCAATTCATGGTAGTTCGAAACAACTATTTCTGGTTGCCCGAAACCTCAAAAATGGGATTCATTGCCAACGGAGAAATAGGCGAAGTGCGGTCGATCAGGAACGTTCATGAGCGCTATGGATTAACTTTTTGTGAAGCCACTGTAGTATTTGTAGACTACCCTAAAGAAGATGCCATAGATGTCATACTCAATCTAAGCACACTGAGTTCTGAAGGCCCTGCCCTGAGCACTGCGCAAAGCAACGGATTGTACGAACAAATGCTCGCGAAGTTCTCCTACCTCAGCTCAAAGAAAAAAATCTACGAGGCCATCAAAAACGACCCCTACTACAATGCGCTACAAGTGAAGTTCAGCTACGTGATCACCTGTCATAAAAGTCAAGGTGGCCAATGGGAGCAGGTCATCATAGAGCACCCGTATCTGCCCGATGGGCCGTCACCAATCTATTACAAATGGCTCTATACGGCATTGACAAGGGCCTCACAAAAAGCTTATTTATTGGGGTTCCCTCCGGATTGGTTTGACGTATCTTAGCGGCCTTATCACAGTACAATGAAATACCTTATCGGAAAAGTAGTCTTTTTTCTCATTGGATGGCAAGTTGAAGCCTCAGAAGAGATGAAGATGAAGGCGAGGAATACAGTTACTATAGCTGCTCCGCACACTTCAAATTTTGACACCATCCTTGCTCTAGGAACCTTTTGGCAAATGCGTCTGCCGATGAAATTCCTCATCAAGGATTTATACACCAAATGGTATTTTTTCGGATTTTTCACTTGGCTGGGGGCCATTGGCGTGAATAGAGAGCAGCGTTCTAATCTTGTAGCGACAAGTGCTCAACTTATGCAAGAACAGGACATTAATTTGATCATTAGCCCAGAAGGCACGCGAAGTTATACCGAGAAGTGGAAAAGCGGATTCTATTACATCGCAAAAGAAGCCGGAGTAGATATAAGTCTCGGATTTGTAGATTATAAAAACAAAAAGGCCGGTATTACTAAGGTCATTTCACCAACAACCCTAGAGGAGACCAAAGCGGAATTGACCGCCTTTTACAAGGACATCCAGGGCAAGTATCCCGAGAAATTTAATACAGACATGAAGTAGTGGCTCGAGCGGCATTACATTTTCCCGAGGAATTAACAGCAAGCATCCAACTCAAAGAAGAGGAGGGTCAGGAGCTCATCTTTGATGCCGTTCGCAAAAAATGGTTGGTATGTACGCCCGAAGAATGGGTACGACAGCACGCAGTTCAATACTTGATCGCATTGGGATACAGTATTCATCACCTTCAAATTGAAAGCGGTTTAAAAACAGGGTACAATTCAAAGCGCAGCGATATCATCGCCAACACCAATGGAAAACCCGAGGTACTTGTTGAATGCAAAGCTCCTGAAGTCGCTCTGAGTCAGAAAACGTTCAATCAAGCATTCAACTACAACAATACCATTGGGGCGCCATTAATCTGGCTGACCAACGGTTTACAAAACCTCTATTGGGACTGTAAAAACAACAGACAACTCGCGCAGTTGCCTAAAAACGACTAGCGCAGTCGATCGAGCGAGCGCAACTTTGCCTCGTCTTTCTGTATGCCTTTTGAGGCCAAAAACGCCAATACAATATTGACAAACGGCACTATAACACCCCAAGAGGCTGCGGCACCCTCGCCTTGTATGATCCAAATAAGTGCGCCTAGGACTACGAGACTGACCAACATACCCAAGCGTACGATGAGCAATTGCAGGTTTCGATTGTTGTACAAAAGAATAGACCCAGAAAACAATGCCATCGAACCCCCGAAGCCGCCAAAGGTAGATGCATTGGCCGTTGCAGCGAATGTTGCACCTTCCAAAGCGTACATAGGTAAAACAAATGCTGCCAATGCGCTAAGGATGGCAGCAGCGAATAAATAAAGCGTCTGAATGCGTTGAATCATGGGTTGAATATTTTGACAAAGTTGAAAAAAAATCGGCTTTACCCCACCCAATAGTGCGAAACTCACTATTATTGTAGAACAATGATCGAAGGAAACCTATCTATCGGTTTCTTTTACAATTATTCCCACACCCATGTTGACTGAAAAAGATTTGCAATCGCGCAAATTGCCTGAATTAAAAGAATTGGGCAGTAAACTAGAGATACCAAAAGCCAAAACCATGAAAAAAGGCGAGTTGGTAGATGCCATTAAAGTGAAGCTAAATATTGCGTCAGAGGCACAGACGCCTAAAGATGAAGCTCAGGAAGCCAGACCGGAAAAAGCACCGAAAAAAGAGGCTGCTTCCGAAGGTGGCGACCAAAAAGATGGCCGTAAGGAGCGCCATCAGGGCGATCATCAAAACCGTAAAGGACAAAAAAACGACCGCAACCGCAATAATCATAACAACAACCGTCGTCGACCGAAAGAATTTCACTTTGAGGGCATTATTGCCAACGAAGGTGTTCTTGAAATCATGCCAGACGGCTATGGATTCTTGAGAAGTTCAGATTACAACTACTTGAATTCCCCGGACGATATTTATGTGAGCCAAAACCAGATTCGGAGCATGGGTCTGAAAACTGGCGATACCGTAAGCGGAGAAGTTCGCCCTCCCCGTGAAGGCGAAAAGTACTTCCCGCTCGTGAAGGTGAACAGCATTAACGGCCGTAGCCCTGAATTTGTTAGGGATCGCGTAGCCTTCGAGCATTTGACTCCTCTGTTCCCGAACGAAAAATTTGACATTACTTCACGTCAATTCTCAACTTCCACGCGCATTATTGACCTCTTCTCTCCTATTGGAAAAGGACAGCGTGGTCTACTCGTGGCTCAACCTAAGACCGGTAAAACCACGTTGATGAAAGAGGTAGCCAATGCCATTGCAGCGAACCACCCAGAGGCATATATGATTGTACTTCTAATCGACGAACGTCCGGAAGAGGTAACCGACATGTCACGCAGCGTAAATGCGGAGGTTGTAGCTTCAACGTTTGATGAGCCGGCAGACCGTCATGTAAAGGTGGCCAACATCGTCCTAGAAAAGGCAAAACGCATGACCGAATGTGGGCATGATGTTGTTATCATGCTCGATTCTATTACACGCCTTGCTCGTGCATACAATACCGTGAGCCCTGCCTCAGGGAAGATTCTCTCCGGTGGTGTGGATGCCAACGCGCTGCAAAAACCAAAGCGCTTCTTTGGTGCTGCGCGTAACATCGAAGGAGGCGGTTCATTGACCATCCTTGCTACAGCTCTGATTGATACAGGTTCGAAAATGGACGAAGTGATCTTCGAAGAATTCAAAGGAACCGGTAACATGGAGATGCAATTAGATCGTCGTATCGCCAACCGCCGTATCTGGCCAGCAATCAACTTGATTGAAAGTGGCACACGTAAGGAAGACTTACTTCTCGCTCCAGATGTACTGCAACGCATGTGGATTATGAGAAAATATTTGGCAGACATGACCCCTATTGAGGCCATGGAGTTCCTAAACGACCGTATGCGCCAAACGAAGGACAATGCAGAATTCTTGATTTCAATGAATGGCTAAGTAGGGCCGATTTTGATATGCATAGAACCGGCGCCCGATGGGCGCCGGTTTTTTTATATCTCGCTGGCAAATTGCTTTTCGTAAAGATTGAAGTAAGCACCTTCTTTGGCGAGGAGTTCGCTGTGGTTCCCCATTTCAATCACCTTACCCTTGTCCAATACAATGATGCGATCTGCGTGCTGTATGGTCGACAGTCTGTGGGCGATGATCACTGAAGTTCTATCCTTAGTAAGTGCTATCAGGGCGCGTTGGATGAGTTCTTCTGTATGAGAATCAATGCTTGAAGTGGCCTCATCGAGAATCAGCACTTTTGGATTCGTAACATATGCTCTTAAAAATGCAAGAAGCTGACGCTGGCCTGCAGAGAGCACACCACCGCGCTCCTGTACATTGTAGTCTAAACCTTCTGGGAGCTCTTCTATAAATTCCGATATACCAATGGCTTCAGCAGCCTTGAGTAGGACCTTGTCAGAAATGTGCTCATCGCCAAGAACGATATTGGCGCGCACCGTATCCGAAAATAAAAAGACATCCTGAAGCACCAAGGCAAGCTGCTCACGAAGGGCATGAACATTAATTTTCTTCAGCTCAATACCGTCTATGGTGATTGAACCATCGCTGTACGGATAAAATCCCATGAGCGCAGAAATAATGGTACTCTTCCCAGCCCCGGTAGCACCGACAATAGCGACTGTTTCTCCTTGAGCCACCTTGAAGCTCACGTCTTTGAGGATAGGCTCATCCGGATTGTAGCTAAAGTGGACATTTTTAAAGGCAATTTCACCCTGTAACTCGGCTATTTCGTGAGTACCGTTGGGCTCAATTTCATGATTGCTATCGAGCAGCTTAAGGACGCGTTCCGAGGCTACCATACCCATCTGTAGGGTGTTGAATCTGTCTGCCAGTTGACGAAGTGGCCTAAAGAGCATGCCAATGAAAATTATCATTGCGGTAAGTTCTCCGACCGTAACACTGCCGCCGGTTGCAGCATTCATCCCTCCGTACCAAACGGCCAAACCAATAGACATGGCGCTAAGAACTTCGATGATAGGGAAAAACAGTGCGTAGTAGAAAATACTTTCAATGTTCGCCTTGCGATGACGGTCGTTAATTTCCTTGAATTTATCCATCTCCTGATCCTCGCGTCCGAAGGCTTGAACTACTGACATTCCGCTCAAGTGTTCTTGAACAAAGGTGTTAAGGTTGCTCACCTCAGTGCGTACTTTTTGAAACGCTCCTTTAATTCCACGTTGAAACCAGCGTGTGGATACAAAGAGTACTGGTATTACACTTAAACTCACAAGCACCAAAACTGGATTGAAGAAGAAGAACATGGCTCCGAGCATCACCAAAATGCGGAACAAATCACCGAAGATTACCAGAATACCTTGGGAGAAAATTTGTGAAATGGTTTCAATATCGGAGACTACTCTAGTTACAAGTTGACCTATGGGTGTGCGGTCGTAAAACCCCAAACGAAAGGTTTGTAGTTTATCGTAAAGTTCTATTCGGATGTCCTTAATAATGCTTTGTCCGAGCCAATTGGCGGCATACATGAAACCGAATTGCCCAAGAGCTTCAATAACCAGCAAAGAGACCAACAAGAGCATCAAGCGAAGGAGCTCAGGCGCATCGTTCATCAATATTGCATCATCTATAACACTGCGAATGAGGATAGGGCGTGCTGTTCCTAACCCACCCAAGGCTATGGTCAAAAAAACAGCGAAAATAAAAAGTGCTCTATAGGGTCTGGCATAGGCCATCACCTTTAGAAAGAGCTTAAAGTCAAATGCTTTTCCGCCGACCTGAGACATCTTAGAGGTTATTATAGGTTACGTTAGATAGATATAAGCCATGAGCAGGGGCACTGGTTCCCATAGCACCGCGATTTTTTTGCTGAAGCCTCTTATGAAAGTCTTCTACCGTCCATTTACCGCGTCCAACTTCATACAAAGAGCCCACTATAGCGCGCACCATATTTCGTAGGAAACGGTCTGCGGTAATGTGAAAGATCCATAGATCTCCGTGTTGTACCCATTTCGCCTCGGTCACGTTACAAAGAGTCGTTTTGTTATCGGAACCGCTTTTACAAAAACTAGCAAAGTCCTCTTCTTGGAGCAAAAGCGCTGCAGCGGCATTCATCTTTTCCACATCAGGCATCTTGTCCACCATCCATGCTGCATATCTGTGGAATGGCGAACCGTTGTCACAAATGTAGTATTCATAACTGCGGGAAATGGCATCAAAGCGTGCGTGCCAATCATTGGCAACATCTCGAGCTTCAAAAACGCGAATGGCCGGATCTACAATCCTGTTTAATCGGTGCACTAAATGATTTAAATCTTTAACGTTTGTGGCCAATTCCGGCTTCCAGTCAAAGTGAACGTACATCTCCTTTGCATGAACACCGGTATCCGTGCGTCCTGCACCCATAGTAGAAACAGGCTGATTTAAGAGCTTCGAAAGCGCATCATCGAGATCGCCCTGAGCCGTACGGTCGCTTGGCTGTATTTGCCATCCACAAAATGGGGCGCCGTCAAAGGCCAATCTCAGCAGTGTTCTCATTACTTTTGGTACTCGTTGATACGCCAAAGGTACGCTTGTGCAGGAAAAAAGGACAAAAATCTTGTTGCTCTCTGACAATCACAGTCATATGGACGACCGTGTGCTTGAATTTTGTAGTCAGGTTGATATGATCTGGCATGCCGGGGATATAGGATCGCACGAAAGTATGGATGCCTTGGAGGCCACCGGCAAACCGGTAGTAGCAGTATATGGTAACATCGACGACCACACCATGCGCGCACGATACCCAGAGCATCAGAAGTTCTTCCTGAACGGCGTTAAGGTATGGATGACCCATATCGGGGGCTATCCACCGAAGTACAACCTGCGCACCAGAGAAGCCATTCGCAAGGAAAAACCCGACCTGTTTATCTGTGGTCACAGTCATATTCTCAAGGTGGTCAATGACCCTAAAATTGATTGTTTACATATGAATCCCGGTGCTTTCGGACACCACGGATTTCATAAAGTTAGAACCATGCTACGCTTCGATATTGTTCAAAACCAACCGAACAGCCGTGGAAAAGTGGAGAACCTAGAGGTCATAGAATTAGGAAAACGAGGGCAACTGCGCTAATTTTGCGCTTTAACGAAGAAACATATGTCTACTGCTTTACATGCCATCACTCCAGTGGATGGTCGCTATGCTTCAAAAACTGCAGAGTTAACCCATTATTTTTCAGAGTTCGCTTTGATTAAATACCGCGTTCGCGTGGAAATTGAATACTTCATAGCCCTTTGTGAGACCGGTGTTGAGCAGCTAGCGGATGTAGATTCGGATTTGTTTGAACCACTTCGAGACATCTACCGCAACTTCCAAACTGAAGATGCCCAGAAAATCAAGGACATAGAGAAGGTAACCAACCACGATGTGAAAGCCGTGGAATACTTTATCAAAGAGAAGTTCGAAGGATTAGGATTAAGCCCGTACCAAGAATTCATCCATTTCGGACTTACCTCTCAAGACATCAACAATACCTCGGTGCCTTTGAGCATTAAGGACGCATTGAATGAGCTCATCTACCCGCAGCTTGAAGCCCTTATCAAAGCCATCGATGCAAGTGCTAGTGCTTGGGACCACATTCCGCTTTTAGCACGTACACATGGCCAGCCGGCCTCTCCTACCACATTAGGAAAAGAATTTAAAGTATTCACTGCCCGCTTGCGCGCACAGTGAGAGCAACTCAAAGCAGTACCGCACAGCGCAAAATTTGGTGGTGCTACAGGGAATTTCAACGCACATACAGTGGCGTATCCAAATGGCGATTGGCACAGTTGGGGCGATAACTTCGTAGCCAACTATTTGGGCTTGTCGCGCAGCTACCCAACCACACAGATAGAGCATTACGACAACCTCGCTGCACAGTTCGACGCAATGAAGCGCATCAATAACATCTTTATTGACTTCTGCCGCGATGTTTGGACGTATGTAAGCATGGATTACTTCAAGCAGAAAATCAAGAAAGGTGAAGTGGGCTCATCAGCGATGCCGCACAAGGTAAACCCAATTGATTTTGAAAATGCAGAAGGAAACCTTGGCCTAGCCAATGCGTTGTTGGAGCACTTAGCTGCAAAATTGCCTATTTCTCGATTGCAACGTGACCTTACCGACTCGACGGTATTACGTAACGTCGGTGTGCCTTACGGCCACCTAATGGTTGCTATAGCGAGCATGAACAAAGGCTTGGGCAAACTACTGGTTAATGAAGCCAAGATTGCCGCAGATTTGGAAGCCAACTGGGCTGTAGTGGCTGAGGCCATCCAGAACATCCTTCGTCGTGAAGGCTACCCTAAGCCTTATGAAGCGTTGAAGGAATTGACCCGAACAAATAGTGCTATAACTGCTGAAAGCATCTCAGCATTTATTGATACCTTAGAGGTGACCGACCGCATTAAAGATGAACTTAAGGCCATTACGCCAAGCAACTACATCGGACAGATGCGCTGATAACTCATGATGAAAAAAATATTTCTATCAGTAACGGTTGTCCTTTTGGCAGCCGTTTTTTTTGGACTCTATGAATACTTCCGAACGCCTGAAAACGCATTAGAGCGTGAGGCTAGCTTAACTCTCGATTCACAAGGACTAGAGGTGGCTGTGGGAATGGAAAATTTACAACCTGGTGATGTTGCGGAAATTTCGGGCGAGATTATCGCGGCCGAGAGTCAAAGTGTTGAACTTATTGGTGGTGTTCTTATTACACGCAGTGCAGAAGACCAGACCGAGTGGCCCAAAGCAGGTTCTGCAACCTTCAAAGCCAAATTTGACGGTGTTGAAGAGGACGAATTCTTTGGAGAACTCCTATACCGCTTCAGTGGCGGATTTCTTGTAAAAGGACTGCAGTCGAAGAATCTGGACCAGTCCAATAGCGAAGAATAGCGACAAAGCCAAGGCGCTGTTTCTCAAGTCTCCTGTCAACCATTCTAAAATACCAATGGAAAACATCCCAACCGTTGTGGCGAGTTTTTCCATCACGTCGTAAAAGCTGAAGTACGTGCTGTGGTCTTCCGTCTTAGGAAGCATCTTACTATAGGTACTTCTCGAAAGGCTTTGTACCGCACCCATCACAAATCCAAGTCCCATGCCCACGGCGTAAAACTGGTTAGCTGTTTGTACAAAATAGGCTCCGAAACAAATGACCATCCAGATCGCTACGCCTATGATGATAGCGAAGGTATTGGAAGTGTGTTCGCTCAATCGTGCAAAAACAGCTGCACCGGCGATGGCTACGAATTGGATAATAAGGATAGTAACAATCAATTGGCTGCTCTCTAATCCTAGTACTTTGGAACCAAAAACTGCTGCCAAAAGAATGATGGTCTGCATCCCGGTCGAATACCAAAAAAAACCGCTCAAAAATCTACGCAACGCCGGCAATTCTCCCAATTCCTTGAGAACTACCAATAGCTCTTTCCAAGAAGTCCAGAACAGCTTTGATTCAAAATAGTCCTTCACTTCGTCTTTGGGTAACCGGCCAATGGCAGGCAATCCAAAACCCAACCACCATATACCAGTGATTAGAAAAGAAACTCGTGTAGCTATACCCGCATCGGACAATCCAAAGGTTTCTGGCATCTGAACTAGGGCCAAACAGAAAATGAGCAGCAAACCACTCCCTAAGTAGCCCAAGGAGAATCCACGAGCTGATAATCTATCCTGCATATCTTTTGGCGCTATGATGGGTAGGTAAGAATTGTAAAAGACAAAGGACCCCGTGAATCCTAGACTAGCAAAAAAGGCAAGCACTAGTGCGAGACCAGGATTACTAGAAGTGAAGTAATACATAAGCATGGTACTCACTCCCCCAGTAATCATAAAGGTGTTCATGAAGACCTTCCTGCGACCGGTTTTATCCGCCATCGCCCCTAGATACGGGCTGAGTAGACTAATGGTTAAAAAGGATGCAGCAATCACGTAATTGTAAATCACAGTATTCTCCCATTCAGAACCAAAAAACATCACACGAGCGCCATTTTCTTTGGTAACTGCCTCGTAATAGATGGGAAGCAGCACGGTGCTAATGACTAATGAATAGACCGAATTGGCCCAATCGTACATGGCCCAACTGCGCTGAATCTTGTTAAATTTCATATGGTCTCAAAATACAAAAGGTTGAGGCACAATAATTGATTAACTTGGGCAAATAACCACCAAGACAAAATGAAAAAGTTTCTTCTCGCATTGTTCGTTCTAGGCGCTGGCTTCACGGCTAAGTCGCAGGACATGCTCATCTACAAGGACAAAACTATTGATGAAGTGACCATCATGGAGGTAACTCCAGACTTCATCAAGTACCGTGAATTTGGTTCCCCTGTGAACTCTGTCATCTTCACCATTGAAAAAGACTACCTACAAAAAGTAGTGTTTGAAAGTGGACGAGTGATGGACTTTAGTCAGCAAATGATAGACGACGCCCGTGTTTATGCAGGACAGCGCGACAGGGCTCTGAAAATTGACGTTGCAGGATTCAGTGCTAATTACACCTTTGTGACCTACGAACAAGCGGTGACTCCATCTACTTCTTGGGAAGCCGGGTTCATTTTCATCGGTGCAGGTTACGAAAACCAAAACGGATGGAACGACGCTGAAAACGCCATGGGCGGGGCAATCAATATGGGTTACAAGTTCAAGCGTAGTCCAAACTTCTATATGCAGCGCATGCGCTTCGGCCATATCATGAGAGGTACTTACGTAAAACCTAACCTATTTGTAACGACGTACAACTACGATAAAATAGATTACGATCACCCACCAGATCCGGTGACGTTCATGTACCCTTCGACACGAGAAACAGCGGTTGCAGGTTCTTTACAAATGGACTTTGGAAACCAGTTGGTTTTCGCTGACCAATTCGTTTTAGACTATGCAGCAGGTATTGGTTACGGGTTTACTACTAAAGATTCCTGGAATCCTTCTAACTACGGATTCTTAGGTGGTGCTGGGCCTCAAATGGGTTCTCCATACACCTTTAGCTTCACGCTACGCGTAGGTTATTTAATAAATGGTAAATAATTGACCTATCACATAGAGCAATAAAAAAGCCCGGCGCAGTGTGCCGGGCTTTTTTAGTATCTAGTCCGCTTTAGATTAAGCGTTCTGCGCTTTGATCAAGTTCAATGCAGAACCTGCCTTAAACCACTCAATCTGTTGAGCATTGTACGTGTGGTTCAACTTGATAGTATCTGAAGAACCGTCAGCGTGAACAACCTCAAGCGTCAACTGCTTGCCTGGGGCGAACGATGCAAGATCCGTAAAGTTGAACGTATCGTCCACTTGGATCAAATCGTAATCAGCTTCGTTATCAAAGGTCAGACCCAACATACCCTGCTTCTTCAAGTTTGTTTCGTGGATACGAGCGAATGACTTCACGATCACCGCGCGAACGCCTAGGTGACGTGGCTCCATTGCTGCGTGCTCACGAGAAGAACCTTCACCGTAGTTGTGATCACCTACAACAATGGAAGGAACACCCGCTGCCTTGTATGCACGAGCTACGTTAGGTACCTCATCTACTGAACCGTCCAATTGGTTCGTTACAGCGTTTGTCTCTTGCGTGTAGGCATTCACCGCACCAATCAAACAGTTGTTCGAAATGTTATCTAGGTGACCGCGGTAACGCAACCATGGACCGGCCATAGAGATGTGATCCGTGGTACACTTTCCAAAGGCCTTGATCAATAACTTCGCACCTTCAATGTTAGTACCGTCCCATGGAGCGAATGGGCTCAATAGTTGAAGACGCTGTGAATCTGGACTCACAACTACTTCTATACCTGATCCGTCAGCTGCAGGAGCTTGATAACCGTTGTCTTCTACTGCAAAACCAGCCGATGGCAATTCGTGACCTGTTGGCTCTGCCAATTTCACCTCTTCGCCATTTGCGTTGGTCAATGTATCTGTAACCGGGTTGAAATCTAGTTTACCAGAGATTGCGATGGCTGCTACCATTTCTGGTGAAGTAACGAAGGCATGTGTGTTCGGGTTACCGTCAGCACGCTTCGCGAAGTTTCTGTTAAACGAGTGAACGATAGAGTTTTTCTCTTGCTTCTCAGCACCTTCACGTGCCCACTGTCCGATACATGGACCACAAGCGTTGGTAAAAATTCTCGTTCCCTCTAATTTGTTGAACGTATCAATCAAACCGTCACGCTCTGCAGTGTAACGCACTTGCTCTGAACCTGGGTTGATACCCAAGATCGCTTTTGGAACAATGCCTTTCTCCACCGCGTCAGCAACGATAGAAGCAGCACGCGTCAAATCTTCATACGAAGAGTTGGTACATGAACCGATCAATGCCCACTCGATATCCGTTGGCCAATCGTTTGCTGCAGCTTTCTCCTTCATCTCAGCAACTGGTGTAGCGAGATCCGGGGTAAACGGTCCGTTCAAATGTGGAGTCAATTCGTCTAGGTTGATTTCGATCACTTGGTCGAAGTACTGCTCAGGGTTTGCGTACACCTCAGCATCACCCGTCAAGTGCTCAGCTACTGCATCAGCAGCATCTACTACATCTTGACGACCAGTCGCTGCTAAATAGCGACGCATGCTGTCGTCGTACCCGAAGGTTGAAGTCGTTGCACCGATCTCAGCACCCATGTTACAGATGGTTCCTTTACCTGTAGCACTCAAGCTCTCTGCACCTTCACCGAAGTACTCAACGATTGCGCCTGTACCGCCTTTCACCGTGAGGATACCTGCCACCTTCAAGATGACATCCTTAGGCGCAGTCCAACCGTTCAAACGACCGGTGAGCTTCACACCAATGAGTTTCGGGAATTTAAGCTCCCAAGGCATACCTGCCATTACATCTACAGCATCTGCACCACCTACACCGATAGCGACCATACCTAGACCCCCAGCGTTTACCGTATGAGAATCGGTACCGATCATCATACCGCCTGGGAAGGCATAGTTCTCAAGAACTACCTGGTGGATAATACCAGCACCTGGCTTCCAGAAGCCGATGCCGTATTTGTTACATACTGAAGAAAGGAAGTTGAATACCTCGTTATTCTTATTGATTCCGTCTTGCAAATCTTTATCTGCACCTATTCTCGCTTGGATCAAGTGATCAGCGTGAGCCGTGGAAGGAACCGCTACTTTGTCTTTACCAGCTTGCATGAACTGCAACAAGGCCATCTGGGCTGTTGCATCTTGCATTGCTACACGATCAGGAGCAAAGTCTACATAGCTAGCACCGCGCTGGTGTGCTTCCTTTGCTGCTCCGTCCCAAAGGTGAGCGTATAAAATTTTCTCAGAAAGTGTAAGTGGCTTACCCACTGCTTCGCGAGCAGCAGCAATGCGCTCAGGATAGCGCTCATACACTTTGCGAATCATGTCGATATCAAATGTCATATCAGAGTGGTTTTTCGCGTTAGTGGCACGAATTTACTACATAAATAGACTCGTTCAGCATGAGTTTTAGCTAAGATGTAATAGCTACAAACTATTCCTGAAAGAATCTCAAAAAGAGACGCTTAGAAATGAGAAATTAGAAAATTAAAGGGGCTTTAATTCCGAATTAAGGAATTAGCACTTTCAAATTGTGGTGCCAATTTTCGCCTTCAACGCGCAATACGTGGATGCCTGTACTCCATCCTAACGTACTTAGGTGGTGAGAAGCCTTAGGATCAGCATTGTACAGCTCCTTACCTTGCATATCGAAAATGCGCAAACCAATTGGTGAATCTGTACTTACATCCATATTATGACCGTCCTGAGCAACACGAAGATTGCGCAACACGCGGTCCATAACATCAAGAAGTTCAAAAGCAACAGTAAAGGAAGTGTCTTTCTCTGGGTTAAAGCTCCAGTCCTTAATCGTGAAGCTTTTGGCACTGTCGGCAACATCCATACGCAGCCATCCGAAACATGCGCTATCGTCCTTTAAAATACGCAGTCCAAGGTAACCGTCCGTTACTGGACCTGCCCAGTTGGAATTCGGATAAGCAACACCGTCCACCAAAAACGCCATGTACCCTACTTTCAATGAGTTGTTGATGCCAGAGAATCCAGCGCCTGGGTTTAATACCGTTCCAGGGACCGCATTGGCTACATAGTTGAAGCTATTCGCAGCAGCACCCAATGCAAGGTTTCCTTCAATGCTGTCGCCAGGGCGCAGAAGAATGGAAGTTACATTGCCTAATTGGCCTCCATTTAAAACGTGCTCAATGGTAAAATCAACAATCGTATCACCGTCTAAATCCAATTCAAAAATGCCATCCACAACAGTCGTGTCGTCGATATCTGTATACAGCAATTGTGCTTGAGCAGAATTCGCTCCAAGGACTGCCGCAGCAGCGCCTAAGTACGAAGAGATTTTCTTGGATTTGTCGTTCATGTCGGCAAATATAGCTTAAAAGCGTCTGAGCTGTGGGGAAATAACAGTCTTTAACAACGAAATATCAACCTTCTTTTTCACGGCGGAACTCAGCACATTTAGCGACTGATGAAGTTCGCTCGAAATCTCACCAGATTCGACTGCATCAAGTAAAGATTCAAAAGACAGATCAATGATTTCAGTATACGGGTCCAATTCCAACACCAATGCCGTCTTCTGAAACTCTTCAGACCAATTCACCTTTTCTCTTAAGCCCAGCGGTACCTGCGCATTCCCTTTCATTCTCCGCTGACTTTGAAGGACTGCATCGAGATCTCTGTGCATGCGAACCACCACTTTTCGTCCTTTGGGCAGTGGCGCCTGGCGCAAGAGTGGCTCTACAATCTTGAGAGCTTTACCTCGCTGCTCCTCCAACCACTGGGCATCCAGTTCCCACTTGCGCACCTTTTCGTGCTCATGATACCCTTTGGCATTGAGCTCGTCTTCACTTCGTACTCCATCCGATACCGCAGGAACGCCACAAGCCTCAAGCAATTGCATCGCCAAAGAAGTACCGCTGCGCGGTGGGCCGGTGACAATAAATAAAGGCTCCTTATCTTCAACCTCTAGCAACTTCATCTGCAGTGCCTTCGCCGTCCCGGCCTCCTCCATCATACCGAGTTTGGCAAAACAGAGTGCTGCGAGACCGTGTAAAGCAGGTTGATAAAATAGTAAGTTCAGACTTTCTAAAGCAGCGTCCAGGGCATCGTCCCACCTTTGCAATAGCAAGAAAGTGCGTGCACGAAGGTTCCAAACATCTACCCCCTGATGCTCTTCATTATCTAATAGCGTGGTCAATTCTTCTAAATTCCCAGCCTTCAGGAGCAATTGGCCCCACAAGACCACGACGCTCTCTTGCGAAGTACTGCTCAATCCGTGTGGAAGTTCTACTGTACCTGTAGCCTTCAAGTTAAGCAAGGCCTGATAATACGACCAGATCAAATTTTCCGGCGCATCTGCCTTGTTCACGATCTGTTCTAAGGCATTATAGTTGCCGGCATCGGCCAATACAGACGCGGCCAATTGCAAATACCGTTCAGGCACTTCGGCGCGATTCGTTAGTGGTTCTATCACCCGCCAAGCCTCAGACAGGCGTTTTTCAGCGCGCAGACTCCGAGCAAGGTAATAGCGATTCTCTTGCAACCTTCCTTCTTCACTGACCAATTGGTTTTCGTCCAAATACCCTAAGTCCACCAAGGATTGTAGCAATTGCTCGTCGGCAGAGAACGATTCTTCATTAACTCGCACATCCCCTGATTTCAAAGTTTGTACT
>Ga0181562_10000029_pt1 | contig 91337 bp, 81 predicted proteins | sample 011ome_26_FD_139344 | JGI IMG/M metagenome (GOLD analysis project Ga0181562, IMG submission 139344) | Coastal salt marsh microbial communities from the Groves Creek Marsh, Skidaway Island, Georgia - 011511BT metaG (megahit assembly) | ecosystem: Environmental > Aquatic > Marine > Intertidal...
AATATTAAATTTAAATTTATTAAACTCATTATTTACATGATAGATTAACAAATTTTTTTAAGAATTTAATTAATAGAAGTTTTAGTAAATTTATTTAAAATAATTCATATACTGAAATTAACCAACCCCCAAATTTGTCATTAATGACTACGGTGGAGTGAAGCATTTAAAGAAACAATGCTTTTTCATTTTATAGACCTAGCTGAACATGGTATCTATAAAAATGAGCGCAATAACCACAATCCCAAAAACGGTGATAAACCTTTCGTATCCAGACCTATTTTCCCAATTCCTTGAGAACTGAATCACAATAAAGTGCACGACAGCATATAAAAAACCCAATCCCAGCAGTCCCAACACAGTTTCATTCATAATTTATGTTTTAAAAAATTTATTTAAACTTACAACAAAAAATCAATCGAAAGCATTATTAACGTTACAATTATTTAAAATGATAAACGATTTATGCCATTCAATCCTAAACCTCAAATCATCTTTAGTTGCATTTGACATTTTGAGAGGATTCTCAAATAGCTAAAAAATATTGAGCGATTTTAATAATTTACTAAAAAAGGCGTATTTTGCACGACAAATAATCAAATGATCAACTAATGAAAACATTTTTTCAATTTCTTTTCTTGTTAGGATTCTCTATCAGTTTTGCACAAACTACTGTCAAAGGATCTGTTACTGACGACTCTGGTCAGCCTTTGCCTGGAGCCAATGTAGTAGTGGTTGGGACTTCCCAAGGTGCTGTTACTGATTTTGAAGGCACGTTTAGCATAAATCTTTCAACGCAGCCACCATTTGAATTACAGGTCAGCAGTGTAGGCTTTGAAACACAAACCATAGCTGTGACTGACGTCAGCCAGCCTTTGTCGGTGGTCATGACCGAAGGCAATTCACTTGACGAAGTCGTTGTTTCTGCTTCTAGAACGCCTGAGCGTGTGTTTGAATCTCCAGTAACTGTTGAGCGTTTTGGAATTGCGGATGTTAAAAACACCGCTTCTTCTGACTTCTACGATGGTCTTGAGAATTTGAAAGGTGTTGATATCAATACCAACAGTTTAACTTTTAAATCGATCAACACCCGTGGTTTTGCCACTTTTGCCAACACGCGTTTCATGCAGTTGGTCGACGGGATGGACAACTCGGCTCCTGCCTTGAACTTTCCTCTTGGTAACCTTTTAGGGATGATCGAAACCGACATCCAAAGTGTTGAAATTCTTCCTGGGGCGTCATCTGCACTTTATGGTGCCAACGCCTTCAACGGAATTCTATTCATGACCAGTAAAAGCGCCTTTGATCACCAAGGTATTAGTTCTTACATTAAGAGAGGTATCACTTCTCAAGAAGCTGCTGGAGACAACACTTATGTTGATTTAGGCGTTCGTGTAGCCCACGCCTTCAGTGATAAATTTGCGGCAAAAATCAACTTTGGTTATCTTGAAGGTACTGACTGGGCTGGGGATAACCGTACAGACAAATTCTACAGAGGTTTGACCCGTGCCGATTATGACTATGATGGAGTTAATGTATATGGTGATGAAGTTGCCACTAACATACGAGCAGCATCTGGAGGACTAGGCATTGTGCCAAACGTTGTAGTAAGCCGTACTGGTTATGCAGAAAACGAATTGACTGATCACAACGCATTAAGTTTGAAAACTGACTGGGGCTTCTATTATCGTCCTTTCGCTGATGATCTTGAATTGTCTTACGTTGGGAAATTTGGAACTGGAAATACCATTTATCAAGGAACGAACCGTTATGCCATCACTAACTTTGGCATGCAACAACACAAATTAGAGCTTAAGAATGATAATTTCTTTCTACGCGGCTATATGACATCCGATGACGCTGGAGATTCATACGACATGGTCTTTACTGGAATTAACATCAACCGCGCTTGGAAATCCGATGCTCAGTGGTTTGGCGATTATATCAATACTTTTGTAGGCGCTTCTTTGAATGGCGCAACCGAACCTCAAGCCCATGCCGCTGCAAGAGCAGTAGCAGAAACAGGACGCTTCGTCCCTGGTTCGCCTGAATTTATTCAAGCCTTTAATAACAGTGTGACTAACTCTGATTTAAGTGTTGGATCTAAATTTCAAGATACTTCCAAGTACTATCACGCTGATGGTAATTACAACTTTAAAGACAAGATCAGCTTTGCAGAAATCCAAGTTGGAGGGTCATACAGACTATACAGTTTGAATTCTTCGGGTACCATTTATACCGACTATGACGGATCAATCGATTACTCCGAGTTTGGTCTTTATACCCAGATGCAAAAGAAAATGATGGACGATCGTTTAAAAATAACTGCTTCTGTCCGTTATGACAAGTCTGAATACTTCGACGGATTTTTATCCCCACGATTGGGGATGAACTTGACATTAGGGCAACAAGGAAATCACAACGTTCGTGCTTCTGTTCAAACAGGTTTTAGAAACCCTACGACTCAAGATTTGTTCATTGGATTGGACGCTGGTCGTGCTATCCTAGTGGGTGGTTCTCCAGCCAACTTAGACCGTTATTCTCGTGTTTATCCTGTTAGTGCCTCAGGGCAAGCTATCGGTGCTCCGTCATCAGTTACTCAAACTGGTGGTGCTGCTTATACCAATTCATTCTTGGCGTCGTCTGTATCGGCTGCCACAGCTGCTGGAGACCTTTCTCTACTTCAAGTAGGGAATTCAGCCTTAGTCAAGCCAGAAGAAGTTACTTCGCTTGAATTCGGTTACCGCGGAAAAATTGGTAAAATAACTGCCGACTTAAGTGCCTATTACAGCACTTACAAAAACTTTATCTCTGGAGAAGCAGTAATTGCTCCGCTTTATGGTACAGTTGATGCTAACAACGATGGTACTGTTGATTTTGACCCTCTTTCTCTAGGAGCTTTAGTTAACGGGGATTACAAAGTGTATCAAACTTATACCAACTCCAAAGTGGACATCAGTTCATACGGAGCAAGTGTTGGTTTGTCGGCGAAAGTCTTGGGTAATTTCGATTTGAGTGGTAATTATACTTATGCCAAACAAGATTTTGATCAAGCTAAGAATCCAAGTTTTGAAACAAACTTCAACACGCCTGAGCATCGTGCCAAGCTTAGCTTTGGAAACACCGATTTGTTTAGAAACTTTGGTTTCAATGTGGCTTGGAAATGGAGTGATGAATTCTTTTGGGAACAAACATTTGGCGACGGCGTTGTACCTAGCTATCACGTGTTAGACGCTCAAGTTAACTTGAGAATGCCAGAATGGAAATCGTCTTTCAAAGTAGGAGCAAGTAACCTTTTAGGAGATGAATACTTTACTGCCTTTGGAACTGGTTATATAGGTTCCCAGTACTATGTTTCATGGACCATTAACAATCTATAATTATTAAATTCTAAAAATGATGACAATTAAAAATTTCAATATTAAAGGATTAGGATGGTTCCTAGCTCTTGGTATTATAGCGACATCTTGTTCGGAAGACAATGAAGTAGCGGTAATGTCCCCTTCTCTTGATGCTGGGTCAGCTGACTTCTCAACTTTTGTTTCTGTTGGAAATTCGCTTACTGCAGGATATACGGACAATGCTTTGTTTATCGCTGCTCAAGAAAATTCATTTCCTAACATCATGGCTCAGAAAATGGCCCTTGTTGGTGGTGGTGAGTTTAAACAACCCTTAATGGCTGACAATATTGGTGGCTTGACAGTTGGTGGCAATATGATTGCTGGACCTAGACTGTATTTAAACATGTCTACCCTTCTTCCAGCTGTTTTAAATGCAATGCCGACAACGGATTTGTTAAACAATCCAACTGGTCCTTTCAATAATATGGGTGTACCTGGCGCTAAGTCCTTTCATCTATTAGCTCCTGGCTATGGAAACCTAGCCAATTTATCGTTGGGTCTAGCCAATCCATATTTCATCAGAATGGCGAGCAGTCCAAACGCTACAGTTTTGCAAGACGTCGTTGCTCAGTCTCCTACCTTTTTCACGATGTGGATTGGTAACAACGACATATTAGGTTATGCCACAGGCGGTGCTCCTTCAGGATCTCCATTTAACGGAGTTTCAGGAACAACTTACACTGAACCCGCATTCTTTGAGTACGTCTACGGGGGCATCATGAGCACTATGGCTGCTACTGGAGCTCAAGGTGTCGTTGCCAACATACCTGACGTCTTAAGCATACCTTTTTTCCATACAGTTGCTTACAATCCAGTACCTCTTGATGCTGGAACAGCTGCATATGTCAATTCTGCCTACACGGCTTATAACAACGGTTTGGCTTATGCTGCAAGTGTAGGATTAATTACTGCTGATGAAGCAGCCTACAGAACAATATCTTTTGAGGCTTCTGAAACAAATCCTTTCGTCATCACAGACGATGAACTTACAAATTTGACCGCTTATATGATTCCAAGTTTGCGTCAAACCAAGCCAACTGATTTGGTGACACTGACCACGGCATCTGTCCTAGGTACCCTAGCAGACCCTAACAACCCAGCTTCGGTACTTGGTGTTGGAGTTCCTTTAGGTGACGCTAACGTGTTGACCACTGCCGAGCAGAACGTTATCAACACTATCGTTTCCCAATACAATGCTATCATAGCAAGTGCAGTTTCTCAAGCGGGCTATGCATTCTTAGATGCTCATACCATTTTCAATAATTTGATTGCTGGCAACTATTCTGAATTAGCAGTTGGCGATAACCAAATAGGCACTAACTTGGTTCTAGGAGGAGGTTTTTCGCTTGATGGCGTTCACATGACCTCTCGTGGTTACGCTCTTTTAGCCAATGAAATGCTAAAAGCCATCGATGCCAAATACGGCTCAAATTTTGAAGCATCTGGTTCCTTGGTTGACCTTGGAGATTATCCAACCAACTATTCGCCTTTGTTGCAATAACATCAATAAATATCTAGTTGAGAAAACCCTCGGAATTCCCGAGGGTTTTTTTATTTTAAAGAAGCATCAAATAATCGTGTTTTTCTTAAAGAAAATCGAAGCAATTTCTCTGATATAATCTTTATATTTGCACTCGAAAATAGACCATACATAACCGATTAAGTCAAAATTAAAATCCATGGCAGTTACTGGAAAAATCTCACAAATCGTAGGACCTGTAATAGATGTAGCCTTTGAAAGCGGCTCTTCACTTCCGAAAATCTATGATGCCTTAGAAATCACCAAAAAAGACGGTTCCATCTTAGTCCTTGAAGTGCAATCTCACATTGGAGAAGATACTGTTCGCACAATAGCTATGGATTCTTCCGACGGTTTGAGTCGTGGAACGGCGGTCAGAGCTACCGACGCTCCAATTCAAATGCCTATTGGAGACGATGTTTACGGTCGATTGTTTAATGTTATTGGAGACGCTATCGATGGCATGGAAAACTTGCCAAAAGCAGGTAAAGATGGTTTGCCAATTCACCGTCAAGCACCCAAATTTGAAGACCTTTCTACATCAACTGAGGTATTGTTTACTGGGATCAAAGTTATTGACTTGATTGAGCCTTATGCCAAAGGTGGTAAAATTGGCTTATTTGGTGGTGCTGGTGTAGGAAAAACAGTATTGATTCAAGAATTGATCAACAATATTGCCAAAGGTCACGGTGGACTTTCGGTTTTTGCAGGTGTTGGAGAACGCACCCGTGAAGGGAACGATTTGCTTCGAGAAATGCTCGAGTCTGGCATCATTAGATATGGTGAGGATTTCATGCATTCGATGGAAGAAGGCGGATGGGATTTGAAAAAGGTTGACAAAAAGGCTTTGAAAGAGTCCAAAGCAACCTTCGTTTTCGGTCAAATGAACGAGCCTCCTGGAGCACGTGCTCGTGTGGCCCTTTCAGGACTTACCATTGCTGAGTATTTCCGCGATGGTGCAGGAGACGGTCAAGGAAAAGACGTTTTGTTCTTCGTTGACAATATCTTTAGATTTACACAAGCTGGTTCTGAAGTATCTGCACTTCTTGGACGTATGCCTTCAGCAGTAGGATATCAGCCAACCTTAGCCACTGAAATGGGTGTGATGCAAGAGCGCATTACTTCCACCAAAAAGGGATCCATCACGTCCGTTCAAGCAGTCTATGTTCCTGCGGACGATTTGACAGATCCAGCTCCTGCAACGACGTTTGCCCATTTGGATGCCACCACAGTATTGTCACGTAAAATCGCCGAACTCGGGATTTACCCCGCTGTAGATCCTTTGGATTCTACTTCTCGAATTTTGACCGCAGATATTTTAGGAAAAGAACATTACGATTGTGCTCAAAGAGTAAAAGAGCTTTTGCAGCGCTACAAAGAACTTCAAGACATCATTGCCATTTTGGGGATGGAAGAACTTTCCGAAGAAGACAAGCTTGCCGTTTCTAGAGCCCGACGTGTTCAACGTTTCTTATCTCAGCCGTTCCATGTTGCTGAACAGTTTACTGGCATTCCAGGTGTGTTGGTTGACATTAAAGAAACCATCAAAGGCTTTAATATGATTATGGATGGGGAATTGGACCGCCTTCCTGAAGCAGCCTTTAACCTCAAAGGAACCATTGAAGAAGCTATCGAAGCTGGAGAGAAAATGCTTGCCGAAGCCTAAATAAAGCTTATGTATTTAGAAATTGTAACTCCCGAAGCCACATTGTTTAGTGGGGAAGTGAATTCCGTGAGTGTTCCAGGACTTCATGGAAGTTTTGAAATGCTCAACAATCACGCACCCGTCGTTTCTCTGCTTCAAGAAGGTGTGGTCATTTTGCGGGGTGTCAATATCAAAGAAGGTTTTTCAGAATTGCTTCAAAAGCAATCCGAAGGTGTTTTGTCTTTGAAAATCAATTCTGGCACAGTCGAATGCAACAAAAATAAGGTCGTAGTCTTGGCCGACTAGGTTTCAATAGTTTTTGAAATCCTTGGCCAAAGCTTAATCAACAGTACCGTCGCGGTCAAACATATAGCGACTAGGGCAACTCCCGTTACCGTATTCCCATATAAAAAAGATCCGACGGCAAACATTGACGCATAAATCCCAACACTTCCTATTAGCATGGCGATAATTCCAAAAGGCACTGACCACGGCTCGCCATTTCTCTTTTCCGGCTTATGAACTTGCTTCCATCCTGGACCTCCTGGCTGAGTGAGGGCATAAAACGATTTGAGCACCGACTCCGACTCTGATTTCGTAAAATACATGGTTAACAACCATATTATGGTAGTTACCAAGACAACAAAAGGATACTTGAGATAAGATGCCATTAGTCCGTCATTTTCACCAAAGAGCACAAGCCCTAGTGGGGATAGATTGATCAGTAAGGAAATAATCCCTGAAGAAAACATGGCACTAATTTCGCTCCAAGCATTAATCCGCCACCAAAACCATCGCAGAATAAAAATTAGTCCTGTTCCAGCACCAAACATGAGAATGATGTCGAACAGTTGAAGTGCATTTTGTAATATGAGGGCCAGCATTGCGCTCAGTACTAATAGCAGAACTGTCGCCATTCTACCCACTCTCACTAAAATCTTTTCGCTTGCTGCTTTATTAAAAAACTGCTTGTAGCAATCGTTTACCAAATAAGAAGCCCCCCAGTTCAAATGGGTGGATATGGTTGACATATAAGCTGCTACTAGTGATGCCAACAGCAAGCCGAGCAAGCCACTAGGCAAAAAAGTTAACATGGCTGAATAAGCCAAGTCCTGCCCGAGCTTGTCTTCTGTAATGCCTGGGAAGGCGTTTTGGATACTCTGCAAGTCAGGGAATACGATCAAAGAAGCTAAGGCCACTAAAATCCAAGGCCATGGCCTTAAGGCATAGTGCATAATATTGAAAAAAAACGTTGCTCCAATGGCGTGCTTTTCGTTTTTAGCCGCTAACATGCGCTGGGCAATATATCCTCCTCCTCCAGGCTCTGCTCCTGGATACCAAGCACTCCACCACTGAACCGCCAGCGGAATAATAAACAAAGTAACGAGGAGTTCTGTATTGGAAAAATCAGGGAAAAAGGAGAGTTTGTCCACTACATTTTCGTGTTGCATTAAATTGGAAAGTCCCCCAACCTGTGGCAGATCAATCAAGTAAAAGGCTGCGGCAATTGATCCTCCCATGGCTACAAAAAAGAGGATAAAATCGGTATACACCACACCTTGAAAACCACCAAAAGCACTGAAAAGGACGGTTACTGATCCTCCAATAAGCACTGTATGCCAAGGCTCTAGCCCTAGGATAATACTTCCTATTTTGATGGCCGCAAGGGTCACCGCTGCCATAGCTAGAACATTAAAAAAGAGGCCTAAATAGACGGCCCTAAAAATGCGCAAAAAACGAGCGGGCTTACCTCCATACCGCAACTCGTAAAATTCAATATCTGTATTTACATTGGACTTTCGCCACAATCTGGCATACACGAAAACAGTTAATAGTCCTGTTAGCAAAAACGCCCACCAAACCCAATTACCCGACACGCCATTGTTACGAACAATATCCGTGACCAAATTTGGCGTGTCGGTAGAAAAGGTTGTTGCAACCATCGAAACCCCTAAAAGCCACCAAGGCATGTTCCTCCCTGAGAGGAAATAGGCGCTTGAGCTTTGACCAGAAGATTTAGAGACATAAAGTCCAATAAATAAAGTCAAAGTAAAAAATGAGACTATGATAACGTAATCAAGAAACTCGAGATGAACCATACCGTTAAATTTCTATAAATATAAGAGATTTGTACATAAGTAAACCCAGGCATTATAGAGGTTCTTGAAATTATCTACATTTGCATAAAGCTATTCCGAATGAAGTATTGTCGCGTTTATGTCTTATTGTGTTGTCTTTCGTCAGTTGTGCTAGACGCTCAAACCATACCCGATGAGACTTTGGATTCTATTTTTATCGCTTCCAACCGAATTGATTTACCTTTTTCTAAAAATTCCAAAACCTTGCAGATCATTTCTAGTGAAGTGATTGCCAGTAGTCCGGCAAACAACCTCGCTGATTTGCTTCAGTTTTTTGGTGGAGTCGATATCCGTCGACGTGGATTGGGGGGGTCACAGGCCGATGTGTACATTAGAGGTGGTGGGTTTGATCAAGTTCTACTGTTAATTGATGGCATGAAGGTCGAAGACCCACAAACTGGCCACCATACCCTCAACATGGCTTTGCCTATTGAAGTCATTGAGCGCATTGAGATAGTAAAAGGTCCTGCAGCTCGAATCTTTGGCCAAAATGCCTTTACAGGAGCAATCAATATTGTCACTAATAAAGTCTCTAATAACTCCATTTCAAGCAGCATTGAGGGAGGGTCATATGGCCAAAAGAACTTGTCCTTTACAACACAAAGCGCTCTCAACAAAAGCAGTCATTTGCTTCATATTTCAAACAATCTTTCTGACGGCTACCGTTATAACACGGATTTTGACAACCGGAATTACTTTTTAAAAAGCACCATCAAAACAAAAAACGCTCCAATTCAACTGATAGGCAGTTTCATGGAACGACAGTTTGGAGCCAATGGTTTTTATGCCTCACCGTCCTACAAGGATCAATATGAAGAAACACAGGCCAGCGTGTTTGGCATTCAAAGCAATTTCGACTCTGGCAATTGGAAATTCAAGCCCCGAGTATATTGGAAGCGCAATCAAGATCTGTATCTTTTTGTAAGAAATAACCCATCACTCTACAGAAATCTACACATCTCGAATAAAGTAGCTGTAGAGTTCAATAGCTCCAATCAAAATAGCCTTGGCACTACGGGTATGGGAATTGAATTGGCAAGAGTAAATTTATCGAGTAACAATCTTGGACGTCATAACCGAACTCAAGTCAACGCTTTCGTTGAGCATCGTTTTAGCCTTTTAGGGGATCATGTGGACTTTACCCCAGGTATAGCTCTCAATTATTTTTCAGACTTTAAATTCCGTGCTTTTCCAGGTGTTGATGTAGGATATGCCATCAGTGAAAAATCTCGAATTTATGGCAATGTAGGATTGACCTATAGAATTCCAACCTATACGGATTTGTATTACAGTTCTCCTACCACTATTGGTAACGACAATTTGAGTCCAGAAAGCGCCTTGGCTTTTGAACTCGGCTACCGCTTCAATAGTGCGTCTTTCGACTTTGCTATGGTTGGATTTAGAAGAAATTCTGACGACCTCATCGACTATGTCAAAGAGTTAGATAGTGATCCTTGGCAAGCTCAGAATTTGATTGGTTTAGAAACTACAGGATTGGAATTAAGCAGCAGATTCAGTTGGGGAGGGAATATTTTGAGAGGCGATTACACCTATATTTCGGACAATGTGAAAGCAATTCCTCAAATTTCGCAATACGCCATCAATTCGCTTCAACAACAACTTGTTATGACTTGGGAATCAAAGCTTATCGATCGTTGGAGCCAACAAATATCATTCAGATACTGTGAACGGGGCGACAGTCAAGCCTACAGCGTATTGGACGCGAGAATTATTGGAAAGATAGGTGATGTAAACGCCAGTATTACCGCCAATAATATTTTAAATGAGAACTATACAGAAACCAATTTAGTGCCCGCTCCAAAAGGCAGCATTATATTTGGACTTAACTATTTTATCGACTAGAAAGGCTGCGTAATTTATCGTAAATTCGTTCGGTCTCCCAACCCCTATAGACCATATAATCAAAGAACTTTTTCTTTTTAACCAGGACATTTTCATTTTTCAGAGATTCCCATTTCTTGTCAGCCAAAACCTCGAAGGCATCGTCAAAATCGGTTGAATCAATCTGGTCTAAGGCTTTTTGAATTAATTTGGGATGAATGTCTCGAAGTTTCAGCTCACGTTGAATTCGAATTTTTCCATAATGTTTCTGACTGAATTTTCCTCTTGCATATGAAAACGCAAAGCGCTCTTCATTAAGGAAATTGTCGCTAATCAAGCTGACTACAATTTGATTGACGGCTGCATCAATCATTCCCATTTCTCCGAGTTTTTGAACAACCTCTTTGTGGCAGCGCTCCTGATAGGCGCAAAAATTCCTCAGCTTTTGAAGCGCTTCATCCACTGTATATGTTGTCCTGGTAGTCAATTAAAGCATGTATTGAATTGAAAAAACCGCATTAATTCCAGGGGCAGCAATCCCAGAGGAATAAGTCCTGTAGCGTTGATTTGTAAAATTTTCAATCGTTGCGGTTAGTCCTAAATCTTCATTGACTTTGTAGTGGGTTCGCAAGTTAAAGGTATGCCATGCTGGAGAATAAGGATTGCCATTGTCGTCCAAAGCATACAAATACGGTTTTTCACCCTCTGTTGGATTTAAGTCGTCCGCCGAAATTTCACCGTTATAAACCGCATACAATTCCCACGACAAACGATCACCTTTCCAGTTGAGCTGTGTTTTACCAAAAGGTGGCGGCGCATGTCGTGCAGCATATTTCTTGCCATCAGATTCGGATTCTTTGCCTTTCATTAAACTGAAAGTAGATCGCAATTCCATTTTATCCGTAAAATCGTATTTTACACCTGCCTCAATTCCGTTGACCCACGTCATCGCTAAATTTTGAATAGCCTGAACATCGCTTAACTCGCCGTCGTAATATATTTGACTTTCTCCGTTGAGGGCAAAGTCTTCTCGGGTTAAGGCATTGTCGAGATACGTAGAATAAGCTGAAAAATCAATCAAGAGGTTTGGCTTTGGTTTCCAAATGACCCCAATTTCGGCTCCATACGAATATTCTGGCACTAAGAAAGGGTTAGGAACGATAACCGAACCAGGTTCTGAGTCGAAGACCTTGCCCATGTCGTCGATGTTTGGGGCTCGGAAAGCTGTGGCCAAATTAGCTTTTAATTGAAACTGCTCAACTGGCGAATAGCTGAAACCTAGTGTCCCTGTTAAGGCCGCCGAATTGTTAGTAGCTTCCGTGAAAGGAAAATTGTAATAAACATTGTTGTCTGTAAAGTCAATCTTGTTGATGACGTAGTTGTATCTCAATCCCGATTTCACTGTAAATTGGGGTGAATATTTAAAAGTTATGTTGACATAACCTGCCATTGAGGTCCAAGTTGATCCATCGGGATAACGACTAGAAATAGGACTGATTTCATTGGTTTCTAGGTCTTTTTGTGACCCATTTGAATAGACCAAATTCCGAATATATTCCAATCCATAATTCAATTTGATTTTTTCCGAAATGGGAAGCTCCAAATCCAAATTGGCCGAAAAAGCTTGGACGTTTTCATACCTTGATCTCAATCGAGTTCCTTGATATTTCCTGTCGTGTCTGCTTTCTTTAAAATCCTGATGTGCAATAGTGAGCTTCATGTTGTCGAACAATGAGGAGCTACTGCCAAATGATGTAACTTGAAGGTTAGTCATAAACCATTCTTGAGGCCCATAATACCATTGGGCGGATACTGGTCGATTGTTTTCATATAAAATCAAACGATCATATCTAGGGTAATCCGAAGTGGTTGTATAGTGCATTCCCAAATCAAAATGCAATCTTTCTTGAGCCCGATAGTGCACTTTTTGCATCAAATTCAACTGATTATAACCCGAAAATCTTTGAATTCTTGGGTTCTCATTTTGTTGAATCTCATCCACGCCGTCGACAGTAACAACATAATCAGGTCTTAAATAATCCTCAGGACCATGGCTTCCCATCTTCAAGTCGTCAAAATCAGTATAACTAACACTTGACAAATAGCCCCACTGCTTGGCTCCTAGAGAAGCTTCGGCATGAACTGCCTTTTCATTAGATGCACCGGAGTAACGGGCAACAGCCTGGCCATTAAATTCTAAATTTTCCGTAGTCGAAAGTTTAGGTTTTTTAGTGTAGAAATTCATCACGCCACCAATAGCATCACTACCGTAGATAACAGACCCTGGGCCCGCAATAATTTCGGTTTGCTGGATCGCGAATGGATCAATCGAGATGATATTTTGGATATTTCCACTTCGAAATATGGCATTGTTCATTCTTACACCATCTACCGACAAGAACAGCCTGTTGGTGGCAAACCCTCGGATCATAGGACTCCCTCCTCCATATTGACTCTTTTGTACAAATACTTGCCCAGTGCTTTCCAACAAATCGGCGCTTGTTTGTGGATTGGTCAGCGCAATATCTGAAGATTTAATCGCGATTATTTTTTGTGGCACATCACGACGATTTTGCTCAAACTTTGAGGCTGAAATAACAATTGCTTCCAACGCTTGGGCGTTAGATTTCAAATAAAGTTCACTGCCTAGTTCATTTTTGGGCAACTGAACTGTTTCATGCAAAATGTGCTGAATTGTAATGACATCCGATTCGCCGAACTCGTCTAAAGACACCTTTCCCTTAAAGTCTGTAAATACAGAAACCGATAGGTCTTGATTATAAACAGCGGCTCCAATTACAGGTGACTGAGTGTCCTCGTCAAAAATAGCCAGCGTTTGGGCAAAAAAAACGGACGTGTTTAACAAGCCAATTATCAAATAGAGATAATGCTTCATATCAATTAAATACTTGGTTCAAAATAGTGATAGACTTAGGTCGTCTAAAACCAGGCACATGCTGTTCAAAATAATCTAAAATTAATTGCAATAAAGCTTGTTTGCGCATGGCTGAAAGTTTCCATCCTCCACTGTTATCAAATTGCATGCCTAAAATGAACTTGAAATCCGAAACCACTTCTCCTTTGACGAATTTATTTTCTTCATCTGTGTCGGTAAAACAACCTGATTTAAGGTCAAAATACTGATTGATGGGTTGATTTTGTTCTGGCGTACAACCCAAATAGCGCATGATTTTGGTCAAGAGCAGCAAGTGGAAATACCCACAACGGCCTTGATGATCAAACCAATGAAAGGCATTGGATAGCATTTCATACAGTTGAGGATCAGGTGAATCCTCATTTATCAAACTGCCAAGTACTTCAGAAAGAAATAAGGCAACAGTTGCCTTTTCAATATCGCTGTGCAGGGATTCAAAGTGACTCTGTATTTTAAGATCTCTAAGATATTGGAGGCTTCTTTTTTCTTTGTGTTCTGCTTCAATGGCGATAATAGAAAGCGGCTGAAAATAGGCAGCTCTAAAAGGTCCTTTCCTATTTTTTAAGGCGCCTCGGATCAAGTAACTTCTTGCTCCATAAGACTCGGTAAAACATTTGACAATGAGGTCATTGTCTCTATATTTTATTTTGGTTAGCACAATAGCATGTGTCGAAATCAGCATCTATCTTACAATAAGTAGTTTGAGTACCTTAGTTTCGAAGGTGTCTAAGTCAGACAATAAAATCAGATAAACCCCGGAAGCGACTTGACGGCCGTTCAAATTCTTTCCATCCCAGTAAGCGCTACCCCCATCTATTTCGAGACTAAATCCTCGAAATCTTCTATTTTTGGCGCTTTCGGCTTCCGCCACTAGATTGCCTTCAATGTCTGTAATTTTTATGTTTACACTTTCCGTCAATCCAGATATTTTGACCTTCTCTACCTCAGTTCTGAACCCTGGCCGAACTGGATTGGGGTAAACAAACGCCTTATCGAGCTGATCTAAAGGCTGAGAACCCCCTGAAGAGAACGCCACTAATCCTCGATCCGTAGCCAAATAGAGCAAACCGTTTTCAGTGTCTAGCGCGATGTCGTTAATATTGTTCGACGGTAAAGGGGAGTTGTCGATTGTAAAATGATAGAGGGTTCGTTGTCCGTCCGATGTTACATAATAAACCCCTGATCCTATGGTGCCGATCCACTTGTTGTTACTGCCATCGACTTCAATATCGCTTATAAATTGCTCCTCAAGCAATTCTCGAGGCAATCCGTCTTCGACAAAAACTATGGGTTGCGTCGCTGGATTGGCAGCATTAAATACTCCAGAGGTGTTGTAAAGCACCCTCAGACCTAGTTGAGTCCCTACCCACAAAATCTCTTGACGATCCATAGCCAAAGCGGTCACATAATTGTTAGGAAGATTAGAAGACTGTCCGTTGATTTTAATCAATGAACCTCCATTAGTTTCGTTAAACGCAATGATACCAGAGCGATAGCCTCCAATAAATTTAGTTCCATTCGAGGCAATGGCAATATCACTAAACCCAAATTCATCTACTAAAGGGTCATTGATGATCGAAGAAAAATCGAAGCTCTGCCATTGATTGCTATTAGGGTTATATGACTTTAGAGGTCGGGCAATTCTTGAGGAAACCGACCATAACAAGCCTTGAGCGTCAAACGCCAATGCCGACACGCGCACATCTTCATTGTCTGGAGAGCTTGATACAGATTCCAAACCACTGTTGTCTACGGAAAAGCGGCGAGATGGTTCATAGTCTAATACTTCAAGGATTCCCTTGCCAAAAGAACTGATAAAAGTTTTTGAATTGTTAAAGGGATCATTGGTAATGCTGTTCAAATTATAAGCTCCGAAAATACTGTCAAACTTTACATTGTTCCAAAGTTCATTGTTGAAATAACTGTATCCCAAATATCTTTTTGGATCTGGATTAAACGACGAAGAGTGCCCCCCATAAGTGGCCCATAATGTTCCTTTGTCCGCCGAAATTGAAAAAACGTCATTGTCTTGAAGTCCGTTCGGTATGATAGAATTTTGAACTCCCGATTGCCGCAAAATCACACCTTGTTTGTTGGTTCCAATCAGAATTCCGTTGGTCAACGCAATGGCGGTGTTGACTTGATAGTTGTCGTCAACCACAAAAACATCAATCAATCCAGTATTTTCATCGAAGGAGTCCACCCGATTTTGTTGAGTGGTCACTACGCCGACAGCGTTTGTGCGCAGATCTATAATTGGGGTGGGCAAATTGACTGCAGAGGTGATTGCACTGTTTTGGACAGAATAGAGCGTATTGGCTCGCGAGGCAAACAGGCGATTGTTCGTTGATCCGACTCCGCTAAAATCGCCTGCAGCAATGGTATTCCAATTTTGAAAATCTACTAAATCCAATGATAAATCCGCCTCTTTCAATCCGTTGTTGAGGCCACAGGCCGCATAAATTTTATTCTCAAAAACAGTGGTTTGAAGAACTGGAATTTGAGTTCCCAGGGTTCCGATGTAGAACGTGTCTCCAAATTCCATTTGATCCAAATCAAATTGCGAAATCCCATAATTTGTTGATACATAGACCAGTCCATCATGCTCATAAAAATCATTGATGCGCTTATTTAGAGGTGGGATTGTAGGCTTGTTAACAATGTCGTAGACTTTATGCACTTCTGCATTTTCACCCAAAACCACTACTTCAATCAGCCCATTCTCATAGCCGACAATCAGTGAGTTAGAGGTGTTGCTCTGATGAAAAGCGGAAATGCTGTTACCTGACAGCCCATCGATTGTAGTGATGGTTTTTATATCACCAGTTGACAAGTCATATTCAAACAAGGCATTATCAGCTGCCGCAAAAAACGCATTCGAAGTGCTGGAAAGCCCGACGATTTTATGGTAAGAAAAATGACCAAACCATTGGTTGGCTTGACTCAACAATGTTCTAGGAAATAAGAGTGTATAAAAAATTAAAAAGAAAAACCGCATGTCTCAATAAAAGTATACAATACTAACGACGGGCACGCGGTTTTAATGCAAAAAGAAAAGAGATAGTTAATTTTAGACTACTCCCTGGGCCAACATCGCGTCGGCAACCTTAACAAATCCAGCAATGTTCGCGCCCTTGACATAGTCAACAGACCCGTCTGCATTTTTGCCGTACTTTACGCAAGCCGCATGAATGTCGTTCATGATGTTGAGCAATTTGGCATCGACCTCTTCTGAAGACCAGCTTAGCCTTAGGCTGTTTTGACTCATTTCCAGGCCAGAAGTTGCAACTCCCCCAGCGTTAGATGCCTTTCCTGGTGCAAACAATACTTTTGCTCCCTGAAATTCTTCAACGGCCTCTGGAGTAGTTGGCATATTGGCTCCCTCCGCGACTGCTACAACTCCATTTGACACCAAGGATTTTGCGTCATCCCCGTTCAATTCATTCTGAGTGGCACAAGGCAAAGCAATATCACATTTCACACTCCAAGGACGTTTGTCAGCATGAAATGATGCCTTAGGAAAAGCCGAAATATACTCACTGATTCGGCCTCGTTGGATGTTTTTAAGCGTTTTTATGAATTCCAATTTTTCCGTATCAAACCCATCGGCATCATGAATATAGCCCGATGAATCGGACATGGTTACGACTTTGCCTCCTTCTTGGATTACTTTTTCACAAGCAAACTGGGCAACATTTCCCGATCCAGAAATCACAACCGTTTTATCTTTCAACGACTTGCCTTGCGTTGCAAGCATGTTTTTGGTAAAGTAAACTGCACCATAGCCCGTGGCTTCTGGACGAATCAAAGATCCTCCATAGGACAATCCCTTACCAGTTAAGACTCCTGTAAATTCGTTTCTAATGCGTTTGTATTGACCAAACATGTAGCCAATTTCACGTCCTCCAACACCAATATCTCCAGCTGGAACGTCCGTGTCTGGTCCAATGTGACGACACAGTTCCGTCATAAAAGACTGGCAAAAACGCATCACTTCGTTATCCGACTTACCTTTAGGATCGAAATCAGAGCCGCCCTTACCACCGCCCATGGGCAATGTAGTTAAGGCATTCTTAAAAACCTGTTCAAATCCTAAAAATTTCAAAATACTCAAGTTTACACTTGGGTGAAAACGCAAACCACCCTTATATGGGCCTATGGCAGAATTGAACTCCACGCGATAACCTCTATTGACTTGGGTTTGACCCTTGTCGTCTATCCACGGGACTCTGAAAATGATAGTGCGCTCTGGTTCAACCATGCGCTCAAGAAGCATTTTCCCTTGGTATTGTGGATTTGCAGCAATAAAAGGCAAAACGGTTTCTGCCACTTCATGTACCGCTTGAAGAAATTCAGGTTCATTTTGGTTCTTTTGAGAAACGTAGGAAACAAATTTGTCAGTCGATGTTGACATAGTTAAATAATGTTAGTTAAAGAGGCCTTTAAAAGTTCGAACAAATATAAACTATCTTCAAATATGGCGAGATAAATTATTGCATTTTCAAATTGAACAGCACTAAAAACACAATATGATAATATATTTTGATTTGATTACCCCAAAGCTTGCTTCAAATCGGCCAATAAATCCTCAACATCTTCGATACCAACGCTCAAACGGATGAGACTATCGGTAACCCCGCTTTTTTCTCTTTCTTCGCGAGGAATACTTGCATGGGTCATGCTCGCTGGATGCCCTGACAGCGATTCAACCCCGCCCAAAGACTCGGCTAAAGTGAAAAATTTCAATCGCTCAACCACCTCTACAGCAGACTCTAAAGTTCCTGCAGAAGTCGTAAAAGACATCATGCCACCAAAGTCCGACATTTGTTGTTGGGCTATTTTATGGTTAGGATGATTTGTTAGGCCAGGATAATACACGCGACCCACTTTGGGATGAGACGCTAGATAATTGGCTATGATTAAGGCGTTTTCGCAATGTCGTTGAACCCTAACATGAAGCGTTTTGATTCCCCTCAACACGAGGAAGCAATCTTGGGGACCCGCAACAGCACCACTTGCATTTTGAATAAAATACAATTGATCGGCCAGCGCTTTGTCTTTCACAACCAGCGCTCCCATCACCACATCGCTATGTCCTCCTAAATATTTGGTGGCGGAATGCATCACTATATCGGCACCCATGTCAAGTGGTTGCTGTAAGTAGGGAGTGGCAAAAGTGTTGTCAACGGCCAACAAAATTGAATGTTTTTTGGCGATAGATACCATGACTTTGATGTCAATAATATTTAACATGGGATTGGTCGGGGTTTCTATCCAGATTAACTTGGTGTTGGAATTGACATATTGTTCGATTGAAGAGGCGTCTCTAATTGAAACAAAATGAAACTTCACACCAAATCGTTCATAAATCTTGGTAAACAGCCGATAGGATCCGCCATACAAATCATTTGATGCGATAACCTCATCTCCTGGATTCAGTAATTTTATGACTGCATCAATGGCTGCTAAACCTGACCCAAAGGTGATACCATGGGTTCCATTTTCAATACTGGCTAAAGCTTCCTCAAGAGCATGTCGTGTTGGGTTATGGGTTCGCGAATATTCAAAACCTTTATGTTTTCCTGGGCTTGACTGAGCATAGGTAGAAGTTTGATAAATTGGAGGCATAACCGAGCCGTAAGCTGGGTCTGGAGCTTGTCCACCATGTATAGTTTTAGTATTGAATTTCACAGTTAGGAGGTTTAAAGTGTCTTACAAATTTAGTTTTATTTTTTGGTCACAGGATCATTATATTTGAGTAGAATATAAACAACCGACATGCGTGCTTTCTTTTATTTAAAAACCTGCAATACTTGTATAAAAATTCAAAACCAACTCAAGCTGCCAGAAGAGATTGAGCTCCGTGAACTCAAATCCAAACCCATCACGGCTATCGAATTGGAACATCTCCAAACGCTTTCGGGGTCCTATGAATCTTTATTCAACCGACGGTCAAAACTGTATACCAGCATGGGGCTGAAGCACGAGGCGCTATTGGAGAAAGACTATCGACATTACATACTGGATCATTATTCTTTCTTGAAAAGACCCGTTCTGATTTTGGACGACAAAATTTATATTGGAAACAGTAAAAAAGAAGTGGACGGGGCATTGAATCATCTCCAAAGTCTTTAGCTCTGCATCCTTTACTAGATAAAGGCCGCGGAATTGCTATCTTTGCAGGGCAAAAACAATATTTATGTTAGCATCCATGACAGGATTTGGGAAAGCATCATGCACCCTGCCAGACAAGACGATAACTGTCGAAATGAAGGCTTTGAACAGCAAGAATTTAGACCTCAACATTCGCATGTCGTCGGCCTATCGCGATCAAGAAATGACCATGAGGAAGCGCATTGCCGAAGATCTTAGTCGAGGAAAGATTGACGTCTTTATTCATACCGAGTCCAATCTTAGCAGCACCAAGGATGTGATCAACGAAGAGGTCGTTAAGGCTTACATGGCTCAGATGAAAGAAATTGCCGATGGTGACGATGTCAACCATCTGCAAATTGCCATGAGGCTTCCCGATGTTTTGCAATCGCGCAAAACCGAACTGGATGATAAAGAATTGGAAGCCGTTTGGATCACTTTAGAGGCGGCCATTGTGGACCTAAACAGTTATCGCAACAACGAAGGGGCTGTGCTAAAAATTGATTTTGAAATGCGCATAGCAACAATTGCCGCTCAATTAGAGCAGATCAAAACAATGGAGCCGCTTCGCATTCAAAAAATCAATGATCGCTTAAGGAAAAGTGTTGCAGACTTGGAAGCCCATGTCGATGAAAACCGATTTGAACATGAGCTTATTTTTTATTTGGAAAAACTCGATATTACAGAAGAGATTGTTCGACTCAAAAACCATTTGAATTACTTTGTTAAAACCCTGAATCTGGACGAATCAAGCGGGAAAAAATTGGGTTTTATTTCTCAAGAAATGGGCAGAGAAATCAACACCATTGGCTCCAAAGCGAATGACTCCGAAATGCAACAATTGGTCGTTCAAATGAAGGATGAATTAGAAAAAATCAAAGAACAACTGCTCAACGTACTGTAATGATTCAAGAAAAACTAGTTGTCTTTTCAGCTCCTTCAGGGTCGGGCAAAACCACAATAGTTAGACATTTGCTAACTGTCGAAACCTTGCCTTTGGCTTTTTCTATTTCGGCCACTACCAGAGCACCCCGTGGCAAGGAAATAAATGGAAAAGACTACTATTTTTTATCGGTTGAAGAGTTTAAGGAGCGCATTGAACAGGGCCATTTTTTGGAATGGGAAGAAGTATATCCCAATCAATATTATGGCACCCTTAAAAGCGAGGTAGTTCGCTTGTGGCAAAGTGGTAAAGCCGTTTTGTTCGACTTGGATGTCGTTGGAGGATTGGCCATCAAACGCCAGTTCCCAGAACAAACCTTAGCGATTTTTGTTCAACCCCCGAATTTGGAAACTCTCATTGAGCGGTTGAAAAATAGAAAAACGGAAGATCAAATTGCCCTTAATAAAAGAATTGACAAGGCTCCTGCCGAAATGGCTCAAGCCAAATTCTTTGACGCTATTCTCATCAACGACGACTTAGAACAGGCATTTGAAAAGGCCTCTAGTTTAGTTTCCAATTTTTTAAATTCCGATTGATGAAAGTGGGTTTGTTTTTTGGTTCTTTCAACCCTATTCACGTTGGGCATGTGATTATTGCCAATCACATGGTTGAATTTACCGATTTGGATGAGGTATGGTTGGTTGTCAGTCCTCAAAATCCTTTCAAAACCAAGGCCAGTTTATTGCATCAAAACCACCGATTGGATTTGGTATTTCGAGCAACAGAGGATTATCTCAAAATCAAACCAAGTGATATTGAATTTCAGCTGCCTCAACCAAGTTATACCAGCACCACACTTGCTTATCTCGAAGAAAAATACCCTCAGCATCAATTCGCGTTGATCATGGGGGCAGATAATTTGGTATCGCTCCACAAATGGCACAATTCGAAATGGTTGATGGACAATTTTTCTATTTACGTTTATCCCCGTCTTGGGCATGAGAAAATTCCGGTAGACTATCCTACGGCCAAAAACATTCAAATGGTCAAAGCTCCAATAGTTGAAATTTCTGCCTCTCAAATCCGTGCCGCAATAGCATCGGGCAAGTCTGTCAAATCTTTGATTCCAGAGAAGGCTTGGCAATATTTAGATGAGATGAATTTTTATAAATCCTGATCGATTAGTCGGTATTCGATTTTTTATTAACTTTGAGTCATCAGATCCCAAATCTGCCCTACAAATCGACTATCTCTAGCCGTTCGTTTTTCATAGACTGCGGTGGTTTTTTTCTCAATTGATTTGTCTTGCATTTTAGGGTTCTCATTTTTCAATCTGAGCCTAATTTATGTTAACACAAAAGGATTTTTTTCACCACAAAACCACAGAAGCATTTCTTGAAACCCTCAAGACAAAAGTGGATCCCTCAATGTATGAGGAGATTGTTCAAACCATTCATTATGAAAAAGAGTTGCAATTACTCCAAGCTGAATTGGTTGACTTTCAGCAATGGGTAGCCAAAACCAAAAGGCGTGTTTGCATCCTTTTTGAAGGCCGCGATGCCTCAGGAAAAGGCGGGGCAATCCGGCGCTTTTCCAAACACTTGAACCCTCGCTTGATGCGGGTAGTGGCTTTGACTAAACCAACCGACATTGAAAAAGGTCAGTGGTACTTTAGAAGATACATCCGAGAACTTCCCGAGCCAGGGGAAATTGTGTTCTTTGACCGCAGTTGGTATAATCGTGCCGTTGTTTAACCAGTCATGGGTTTTTGCACAAAAACACAATACGAGCAATTCATGGTTCAAGTTCCTGAATTCGAGCACATGCTATATGAAGATGGTGTTGACATTATCAAGTTTTGGTTCTCCATTTCTAAAGAAGAGCAGAATCGACGATTCAATTCAAGGCTTCAAAACACCCTAAAGCAATGGAAATTCAGTGAGGTTGACAAAGAAGGTCAAATTTTGTGGAACAAGTACACCCACTACAAAGAGCAAATGTTAGGTAAAACACAGACCACTTTTTGTCCTTGGGTTATTGTCAAGTCAAACGTCAAAGAGTCTGCCCGATTGGAAAGTATTAGACATGTTTTGTCTCGATTTAATTACGATGGGAAAGGGAATTCTGGAACTGATATCATGCCCGACCCAAATGTTGTCCAACGCTATCACCGCATGGTAAAACAAATTGACCAATGATCCAACTATCCGACAAAAACATCAAGGCTCTGAACACAAAAAAGGGTATTATACTTTTTTTGCAAGAGAACTTAAAGCCCATCAAAACCCTGCGAACCATTCAATATGAATCTCGCATGAAGAAACTTCAAGAAGAATTGATTAAACTTCAGCATTGGGTGGTTATTGAAAATGAAAAAGTTGTTATTCTTTTCGAGGGTCGAGACGCCGCGGGCAAAGGCGGTGCCAAACGAAGAATAACTGAACATCTCAATCCTCGCGAATTTAGGGTTGTTGCCCTTCCGAAACCCACCTATGAAGAAAAGGGACAATGGTATTTTCAACGCTACGTTAATCAACTGCCGAGAGAAGGGAAGATTGTCTTTTTTGATCGAAGCTGGTATAACAGAGCCATTGTAGAGCCTGTGAACAGGTTTTGCACCAAAAAGGAATACGATGTTTTCATGAATCAGGTCAATGAATTTGAGAGAATGATCACGGAGTCTGGAATTCGTTTGATCAAATTTTATTTTTCAATTTCAAAGAACGAGCAAATCAGCCGCTTCGAAGACATCCAAAATAGCCCTCTTAAAAAATGGAAATTCAGTAAGGTCGAGCAAAAGGCCATCAAATTATGAGATTCTTATACGAGATACAAACTGCAGATGTTTGAAAAAACGAATACCGCAATCGCACCTTGGATAGTTATAGAAGGCAATGGCAAAATGAAAGCGCGCATTAATGCCATCAAGCACATTCTAAAAGTTATCCCTTACAAGTAGGTCTTCATGGCATGACTCGACAAAAAAAGAAACCCTCTTTGAAATATTTCAAAGAGGGTTTCGCCCTTAAAGACTACTTGTTAGTTTAGCCTATTCTTCTTTCTTATCTTCAACAGAAATCGTTGCCGGAGGCACTGAGCTATCATGTGCGTTGTGATATTCTTCCAGCAAATTCATGATTGAATTGATAAGATCCTTGGTCTCCAAAAGAATACTGAAGTAAAGTGCGGTGTTCTTAGGGTTAGAGACTTCTGTTCGGGTTCTGTTGACCTGACTTTTGATCTTCTCTTTCACCAAATCATAGACTACCTTTTTCTCGTTGATGATTTTTCCTATTTCCTCAAAAGAGCCCGACTTGAAGGCATTTTGAGTATCGGAAAACAAAATTTCCAACTTGTCATAGATTTCTCTCAGTTCCTTGACTTGATTGAACTTTAGTTTTTTGTGATTATTGTTGACGTGCTTGTAGGAAATTTTTGAAATGAGTTCAAGAGATTGAGTAATGTCTTGAAGATACCCCAATATGTTGATGTAAAAACCACTCGCCTCAACGCTCGATTCATCCAGATCTTAATAAAAAAGAAAATGTTATCACGCAGGTCATCCACCTCTTCAGTTAGCTTGACAACCTGTTTTTTACTTTTTTTAAGAGTAGACAATTTTTGTGTGGCTAATCCTCCAACTGCATTTTCATAAATTTGATTGGTGCGCTTGACTACGTTAGCGATATTTTTAGCACTTTCAACAATAACACCCTGAACAGAGCTACTTTCTGTCTTCGTCAATCGGTCCTCTTCAACTGCTTTGTTATGTCGACCCTTATGCACAACAAAATTATTATACAGTAATACTGCAGTAATAATCAGTAAAATTGGAATGACTAATTCAGGATTCAAGTTGATTAACAAAACCACGAGTGCAGACGCAAAAAAAGCCGCAATTGCAGTACCAAACCAACCGCCTATTACGTTAAAAACACCCGCTACCCGATATACCGCACTGTCACTCCCCCAAGCTCTGTCGGCCAAGGAAGATCCCATTGCCACCATAAAGGTAACATAGGTGGTCGAAAGCGGCAATTTCATTGATGTAGCAAGGGCAATCAAAATCCCCGCAACCATCAAATTGACACAGGCGCGGATCATGTCGAAAGCAGGAGCCTCCAAACTCTGGTCTTTTGACATAACGACCTCTGAGGTTTCAAACCTTTTATTGATTTTATCCTTTACATACTTGGGAACTACTGGACTAAAGTACTCTGACAACTGGGAAAGTCCTTTTACCAAGCTTCTTGAAAGTAGGTTGGGCTCAAATTTCTCATGAGTTTCACCTTGGCGTGACAAACTGATTTCCGTTTCTGTAACAGTTTTCGCCTTTTTTGACAACAACAAGGTAGCCACCATGACACCTCCTGAAATAAAGAGAAGCATGGGTTCTGCCGGGACTTTTGACTCCAATACTCCCATAGAGAAGGATGAAGTTCCAGCCCCAGAGGATATCCACGCTTCATAGGAGTGATAGGCCGCCATTGGAACGCCAATAAAGTTAACCAAGTCATTGCCCGAAAAGGCCAATGCCAAGCCGAAAGTTCCTACCGCAATCACGAAAAAAAGTACCGATTTTTTAAAAATCAATTCAAATAAATAGGAAAATAAGACCCAAAAAAGAAATCCTCCTAAAACAATAAGCTGCTCTCTGCCTTCAATCAAAACCTTCAAATCCCCGTAATATGGCGTCCCTTTTAATCCTTTAAGGAAAATGAAATAGGTGATTGCTATTAAAGCCAATCCGCCGAAAAGTGGCCCAAAGTACTTCAGTGTTTTTTGAGTATTGAACGAGAACAAAACGCGAGACACCCATTGGACAAAGGCCCCTACCGAAAATGCAATCACAACGGACAAGAGAATTCCAGTGATAATCTCCGTTGCTTTTTTGGTGTTGATAAAGCTAGGAAGATCTGCCAAGGTGAGTGCATCGGATTGAGAAATTTTGAAGAGAGACATCATTACCGCGGCACCCAATAAATTGAAAACAATCGAAACCGTTGTCGAAGTAGGTAAGCCGAGCGTATTGAAAAAATCTAATAATAGAACGTCTGTAATCATAACCGCAATAAAAATGATCATGATCTCGTCGAACATAAATTGCCCTGGTACAAAAATTCCATTCCGTGCAACTTCCATCATGCCACTAGAAAATACAGCACCAATAAAAATTCCCAAACTGGCGACCGCCATTATGGTGCGGAATGAAATAGCTTTAGAACCGATTGCTGAATTCAGAAAATTCACCGCATCGTTACTAACGCCAACAACAATATCTATTACTGCTAGAATTGCGATGGCTATCAAAATAAATAAATAAATATTATCCATAGTTGTTTATTAAGACTGCGTAGGCCTTGTCAGCCTCCGTGGTTAAGGTTGTTAGTATTAAAAATGAATGTCAAATTGTAATCGATATATAATGTGACTGTTGTCATCAACAACATCTCTGTAGCTAATGTCAGACTGAACTTTTAATTTGTGACCTGATAAATATTTAGAAACCCCAACAGTGTATTCCTTCTCGCCGTTGTCTCCAAAAATTTTGTCATCAAACTTTACGTTCGTGTATCGCCCAGACAGTTCGAAGTTATTGGTAAACAAATAACCTGTTTGAAGGTTGATTGCCTTGCCAACTTTTACCATGTCTCCTGTCAAAGTCCCGTCAGAATTTTTTGCAAAGGGGTCGTCCGAAGTTCTATCGGCATATTCTGCCATGAATGAAAAACCTTTATGCTTGTACATGGCATCCACAAACAAAGTGGAAATGTCGGTTTCAAAATAGCCAACATCATTGGTCATATAACTGCCTAAATTGCTCCGGTCCTTTACTGCATTATTATTGAAGTCATAGGAAACCCCAACTGCTAATTTGGGCTTTGGCTCTCTTTTTAAATCAGATCCGCTGTAGTCTCCACTGCCACTAAATGTCCCAAATGGAAGAAATTCTAAACGGCCAGTGTACTGATGACCTCCTAAATTTTTTCTAGAGATATTTCGACCTTCTCCTTGAGAAACAGCAAATATTTCTCTAACTACAAAGTCATTTGAAAGTATAAAATGGTGTCTCAATTGCACCCCAAGATCACGGTCAATATTAAATCGACTGTTTAGCAAAGAGCGATCGACCAGCTGCATGTTGCCCGAAGAAATGACGCGTTCTCGGTTTCCAGGCAATTTGGTTTGCCCAAACCATAACTCAAAATTTCCTGAAAAATTCCAATTGACCATGGCGTCTAGAATCAATAGCGGGGCATTTTGAGTTTGGGACGATGCTCCTGCAAGGTCTCTGTTGGACAATCCAAGTTCAATCTTATATTTCAATTTAGGGGAATAAGCAAAGCCATCAAACTTGAGTCTTGCTCTTCTTATCAAAAAATCAGATTCATTGGGTGTTTTTTTCTCCCAATCTACTGTGGTCAATAACTGCATTCTAGTAGCCACTTTCATAGTCCAACTGCTGTCTTTGCCAGCTAAATTTAATATTCCATTTCCAAAAGAAGGAGATTGAATCTCTTGAGCTGAAAGGAAAGTAAGCGAAAAAAATACTAATAGTAGGGATAGATTTGAAGGTTTCATTATGCATTAATTTATAAGGCAAATTAAAAACCCTATTGTTAACCCTGTGTTAAGTAGGGGTTAATTGAATGTTAAATTTAGGTTCGAGTTTTAAAATAAAGCCCCCTAAAGCGTCTAAGCCCATTTTACTTGTCATTACTGTCTAAGATGGTATCCATTTTTCCATAGAGCAACTCTGCAACGGTAATCAATTTTCTGATCATGTCGTTTACATTCGTGTTGTCATTAAACAGGGAGGAGGCCATTTCTGCTGTGATCAAATCTTTTCTAATCAGATTGTCAATTGACTCATTGCTGTGTCTGATATTGTCCTTGGCTTCCAATTTCAAATCCGTCAATTTATTGCCGTATTCGTCCGCATTTTCTTCGGTTCTAAACAAATAAATCACCCTTAGTACCTTGGTTACTTTTGCTCTAAAATGGTTGTATTCTTCAAGTAAATAAGGATTTCCTAACGATAACGATCGACTTACGTTTTTGTTAATTTCTCTCACATCATTGAGGATTTCAACCATTTTACGATTGGCAATTTTTATTTCACTCACCGCTTGGTTTTGTTTTTCACTGAGGTTCAATTTACTCTGAATGGCCGTTGCATATTTAATGATTTCGCCATAAATGGTTTTCACCTTTTTGTAGTACAACTCTTCAACATCAATATTCATGTCCTCTGTTGACTTTTTGATGATCTTTTTGATCTTCTGGTCAGTCTTGATGTCATCACGATGGATGTTCAAGGCATGTGAAACAATTTCGAAAATGGCATTTTTAAACAAGTCCTTAGACTCCTTGAGCAAGGATTCTACCGCAGAGGTAAGGAATTGCATGGCCGCTTCGAACAAGTATTTTGGTCTGGCAATATCCGTTGACGCATTGTCTTTGATGACCTTGATTAAAAAACGTTCAAGCCTACTGATAAACGGAACTAACAACAGGACTCCAATCACATTAAAAATGGTGTGAAAAACGGCCAATTTTAAGGTATAATCATCGCTCGCAATAACCACTTTTTCCGCAAAAAGCCTTACGAATTTGGCCAAAGGAAAGATAAAGGCAAGTGCTACAATACCTGTCAAAACGTTAAAAATGAAATGTGCTCCAGCCAGCCTCTTCCCAGCGACGTTAGAAGTCAATGATCCCAAAATTGCCGTTATGGTAGTCCCTACATTGGCTCCAATGGTAAGTGCCAAGGCGTTTTCATATTAAATTTGTTGTGCGGCAAGTGCTGTCAATATCAAAGCCAAAGTAGCACTGCTCGACTGAAGAATTGTGGTTATTATGACGCCTAAGCCTGCATAAATCAAAGCTCCCAAAAAACCTGAAACAGCAAATTCTTTGAGATCGATGTAATCTTTAAACACATCAAACCCCTCTTTCATGTAGTGAATCCCCAAAAAGAAAAACCCCAATCCTGCCAAAACATTTCCAATGCCTTTGTAGGTGTTCTTTTTTTGAAACGAAAAAATCAAACCAAAAATCAAAACTGGCAAAGCCAATGATGATATTTTGAATTTTAATCCAAACGCAGCCACCAGCCAAGTCGTTGCCGACGTTCCAATATTGGCTCCAAAAATCAATCCAATACCTCCCGATAAATTGATCAAGCCAGCGCTAATAAATGAAATGGTGATAACAGAAACCAAAGAACTCGATTGAATAAACGCCGTAACAACTGCTCCGGTAGTGATGCTTTTATACAGCTTGTCTGTGGCTTTCTTTAAAACATTTTGAAGCGGTCCTTTCGTAAAAGTTTTAAATCCTTCTTCGAGCATAATCATACCGAAAAGCAGAATTGATACTCCGGCTAAAATCGTTTGAACGTTAGGATTGAAGAACAGAAAGAAACTCAGAATTACAAGAAAGGATAGAAAAAGAATTCTCTTTAACATAAAGTAGTATTTGGTTGGACATTGAGGTTGACCGAAATACTCCAAAATCCTTTGCTCCACAAAAGAACAAATGACAAACTGTTGCGGCTCGCTAGTACAGACCGAAACGTTTGCTCAAACGAAAGACTAAGTGGTGGGGTAAAATCATTTGGAGCGAATTTCAGTCCCTAAATTAGCAAAAAAATTAAATAAGTACTCGAGAAGAATTGGCTTTCGCAAGATTAATTTCAACATAAGAGGCCGCAATTTCTCGCGACCTCTTAACAACTAACTAACCAAGGACTCGTGCTTACCAACACGAAAACTTAAATTTACCCAAATGAAAAAACAACTAACTTAATTGAGGGTTGATACATTTGGAACGAAGAATCTTGGATGACATTGTATAAGCATATCCTAAAAAATTGTTAAAAGTTTGATATCGAGGAAATTCGCCTTGAATTGAGGTTGATATTTATTTGGTACATTTATGTCGTAAAACAACGACATGTCTGACGGTAAAACCTTTGGAGTTCTTGGCGGCGGAAGCTGGGCTACTGCACTAGTAAAAATTTTAACTACCAATCAATCTAAGGTTTATTGGGGAATGCGCAACGAGTCAGCCATAACCCATCTCACTACTTATGGGCATAACCCTAACTATTTGAGTGACGTTTCTTTTGACTTATCGAAGTTGGTGGTAACCAATATCCCCGATGAGGTTGTAGCAGCTTGTGACGTTATTATTATAGCGATTCCTTCGGCATTCGTTTATGATACTCTTTCGCAAATTACCCTGCCCTTAGATCAAAAAATCATGGTTTCTGCAGTAAAAGGCATTGTCCCTCAGTCCGGGAAGGTATTGGGAGAACATTTACAAGACCATTTTCAAGTCCCTTTTGATCAAATTTCAGTAGTTGCTGGGCCTTGCCATGCCGAAGAAGTAGCTCTCGAAAGATTGTCTTACTTGACCATTGCTTGTAACAGCCCATCAAACGCCACCCTCATTGCAAACGCCTTAAAAACAAATTACATCAAAGCGCAAATTAGCGATGACCCTATTGGGACTGAATATGCGGTAATGCTAAAAAACATTTACGCCATCGCTTCTGGAATTGCTCATGGTTTGGGCTATGGGGACAATTTTCAAAGTGTTTTAATTAGCAACGCCATCCGAGAGATGAGGCGCTTTGTGAAGAAAATTCACAAACTCAAAAGAAACATCAACAACTCTTACTATTTAGGGGATTTGTTGGTGACCTGTTATTCCACTTTTTCAAGGAACCGACTGTTCGGCAATATGATTGGTAAAGGCTATACCGTCAAATCGGCAATGATGGAAATGAATATGGTGGCAGAAGGATATTATGCCACAAAGTCGGCTTTCGAAATCAACGACAAAAAAACGAAGAAAACCAAGCTTTTCATCATTGATGCCGTTCATGCCATTTTATATCAAAATGCCTCTCCCAAAAAGACTTTTCAAAAGTTAACAGAACAACTGAATTAAAGCAGATGGCCCTCAATAACCTGCGATTAATAGATTTCAAACCCGAATTGAGTGATGCCTTTAAAGCCCTTAACCAATGGTGGATCGAATCGTATTTTGTAATGGAAAAGTCTGATTTTGAAATTTTAGATCATCCCCAAAATATTATCGATGACGGAGGGGTTATTTTATTTGCTCTTTTGGACGACAATCCTGTTGGAGTTTGCGCCCTAATAAAATCGAAAGTAGAAGACTACGACTTTGAATTGGCGAAAATGGGCGTTCATCCTGACTGGCACGGACAAGGAATTGGGCAAATGCTCGGAGAAGCTTGCTTGGAACGAGCAAAGGCATTAGGGGCCCAAACAGTTTTTCTCGAAAGCAATACAAAATTAGAAGCAGCAATGTTACTTTACACCAAATTGGGCTTCAAAAAAATTCCCTCGTTTCCAACGTCTTACGACCGTTGTGACATTCAAATGCTCATTCGCTTATAATCTTAACATAAATTCTGTCATGGAAACACATCCCAATAGCTATCCCATTGGACCCTACAAAAAAATTGAACATTGGACTGAAGAAATCAGGGCTGAACGCATTGAAGACATTGCCCTATTTCCAGATAAATTAGTCACTATGGTGGAACGCCTGTCCGACGATCAAAAACAATGGCTCTACAGAGAAGGAGGCTGGAACATTGCTCAAGTTGTACACCATTGTGCCGACAGCCATATCAACGCCTACATCCGTTGTAAACTTTGCGTCACTGAAGATACCCCAACCATCAAAGCTTATGACGAAGCTCAATGGGCTGAACTGTCAGACGCCAATGATATGGATTTGAGGGCCTCACTGTATATTCTGGATGGCATACATTATCGATGGGTCAATCTATTTCTAACGGCTAGCGAATACGATTATAAGAAAATGGTATTTCATCCGCAGCACCGCCAAAAGTTCAGCCTAGAAGACTTGTTAGGCATGTATGCTTGGCATTGCAATCATCATTTAGCCCATATTCAACTCGCCATTAAGAACAATTCGAACTAAAGAACGGATTTGAATTGGGATAAAAAACGAGCATCGTTTTCGCTCAACAGACGGATGTCGTCAATTTGATGCAACAAGAGGGCAATGCGGTCAATACCCATTCCGAAAGCAAAACCAGAGTACTCTAAAGGGTCTATGCCGCAATTTTTGAGAACATTTGGGTCAACCATACCGCAGCCCATGATTTCTAGCCAACCCGTTCCCTTGGTCATTTTATAATCCGTTTCGGTTTCAAGTCCCCAGTAAACATCAACCTCAGCACTTGGTTCTGTAAACGGAAAATAAGACGGGCGTAGTCTAATTTTAGATTTCCCGAACATGGCTGTGGTAAAATATTGCAGGGTCTGTTTAAGATCGGCAAAACTCACATCCTTATCGATGTACAAACCTTCAACCTGATGAAAAAAACAGTGAGATCGTGCAGAAATGGCTTCATTGCGATATACCCTTCCTGGAGAAATGGTTCGAATTGGAGGTTGATTGTTCTCCATATACCTCACTTGAACAGAGCTGGTATGAGTTCTTAGTAAAATATCAGGATTAGTTTGTATAAAAAAAGTATCCTGCATGTCCCGAGCCGGATGGTGCTCTGGTAGATTCAATGCTGTAAAATTGTGCCAATCATCTTCAATTTCGGGACCCTCACTAATGTTGAAACCGATGCGAGAAAAAATGTCTATAATTTGATTTTTAACCAATGATATAGGATGCTGCGACCCGATAGGGAAATAGGTTCCTGGCTTGGTCAAATCATCCTTGGGCTCTTGGGCTTCATTTCCAGAGGATAGTCTTTCCTTTTCGGATTGAAACTTATTTTGGGCTTCTGTTTTCAGCGTATTAATGGCCAGTCCAGCAGCTTTTTTTTCAGAATTGGAAACCTCCTTAAATGCTGAAAAGAGGTCGTTTAAAATTCCTTTTTTACCCAAAAATCGAATTCTAAATGCCTCAAGAGTTTCTATAGAATCGGCTTGAAAACCCTTTACCTCTTGAATGTAAGCATTGACCTGATCAATCATAATTTATTTTATAGATTACAAAAATAGCTAAACTTTATTCTATAAAGCCTGATGACAAAAAATAGTTGACTATCGCTTCTTTCATCAGCACACTTTGCTCCCCCGCCTTCAAAAAGGGCAAAGATTTGATCACAGTATAGTGGGGCCATCCTTCTTCGTCAACAAAGTCAAATTTGTAATAACCATAGGGTTCCAATACTTTGCAAATAGCAATGTGCATGAGTTCGAGCTTTTGCTCCTTTTTGTACTTGCGGTGCAACTGCCCCAATTCTTGCACTCCAATCAAAAATAAAATGGCGTCCAGGTCTAAGAGATCGCCATCGCTAAATTGAGCAGACAACTTGGTTTGAAGTCTTTCCCACTGCATCTTCAGAATTGGATCTCTAGACATAAGTGCAAAAATAGATGCTATATTTGTAGAAACCAACAACGTGAATACAATTGACCTTATTATTGGAGTTGTCCTAATTTTAGGGGCTGTTCGCGGTTTTTTTAAAGGTTTTTTTGTTGAAGCAACCAATCTTTTAGGACTCTTTTTGGGAGTTTATTTAAGTCTTACTTTTAATACTGAGGCCTCAGACCTCGTCTCGAAAATTTATTCGGGTAACCCCAACTACACCGAAGCTATTGCTTTCGTGCTGACTTTCATTGTGGTGGTCCTGATAGTCAATGCCATTGGGAAAATTCTCACTAAAATAGCAGACATTTCTGCGTTGGGGCTAGTCAATAAATTGGCTGGGGCTTGCTTTGGATTTCTAAAGGCGGGTCTATTTTTGTGTGTCTTCGTTTTGATTTTGCAAAAAGTCAATGACCGTTTTACCGTCATTTCAGAAGAAAAATTAGAAAACTCTAGATTGTTTCCAATAATTGAGGGGGCTACTGTTTTACTTTGGGAAGGGATTGGGGAATACGAAGAATTAATCCCGAATTCAACTAAGTGATTGGTTTTATTGCAACAATCCTATAATAATCTGAACGCCGAAGATTTTATCCATCCCGTTTTGCCGTCTGGCAATTCTACTTTGGCCCATTCTGAGTCATAGTATTCTAACACAAATACTTTGAGTCCTTCATGAACGTCAATGACCTTGTCACTCAAACTGTTTGGCTCGGTCGACAAGCTGTTTTGACGGTCGAAAATGATTGCCGGTCGATTGTTTTTGTCAAGATTGTTTTTGTGAAAAGTCAAAGTAAGACTCACCCCAAAAGCAAACATGGCAACGATCGCCAATATAAACGAAAACCGCTTTCTCACCGATCCGTCTGACCAAATGAAAAACGAAAAGCTTAAGACGCACAATAACACCATCGCTACAGACAGTTTTGCCCACTGATTTAGCGTCAATTTATTGACAATGGCGTCGTTCAAACTATCCCAAAATGAGGCGGGCATTGGCGCAATATTATCAATGGTGCGATTGTTTGCGTAAGACAAATTATTGATGACCTCCTCGTCCTTGGGCAACATTTGCTTGGCCTTTTCATAGTAAAAAATACTAGGAGCAATAGCCTCTTGCTTATAATAGGCGTTACCCAAGTTGAAATACAGTTCTCCTGAATGTTGTCCCAAATCTAGAATACTTTGATAAGCGTCAATGGCCTTTTGATAATTTCCTTCAATATAATATGCGTTTCCTTTCTCAAACAAATCATTGGGCTGTCCTACCGTGAGAAAGGATGCCAAAAACAACAGACAGAAAATAACCTTTTTCATTTGTTTAGATTTTACTGAGTTCAACAATTAGGACAGCGGCTTTCTCATAATCGCTGTTCATGCTTTCTAAAGCACTAGGCGTATAACGCGCAAATTCACAGGACTGAAGCAGGCTATTCAATTCTGAAATGGTAGTAGGTTTGCATTTTTTTTCAGCCAAAATTTGACTAATCCCTTCTTTGTTCAGAGCCGTAATAGGTACTTTTAGTTTTGACTTAAGCACATTGTACAAGGCTCTTTCTAAGGCTTCGTAAAAACGTTTAGAGTCTCCCAATGCACTGCTGGCTTCTTTCAAATAACGGTGCGCCATCTTCCAGTCAGACTTGCTTTTGGCTCCAACCACATCGGCCGATAGCGCCTCTCTGCGGCGCTTAAACAATAATACTATTGGCAGCATGAGCAAAGGGATGAACAACCACAGCCAAAAAGACTTAGAATTAAAAAAGTTTGGCGTTACGATGGGTTGAAACGCAGTTTGTGTTTTAAATCCTGAAAAGGCTTTAGTGTTAGATTTTGGTGTTTTGTCTTCCGAAAAATTTGAAACAGCCCCATTGTTTACTGGTCCTTCCGTAACTTCTATTGCTAAAGTTTCGCTCGAAATGGATTTGTAGGATTTGGAAGCCAAGTCAAAGTAGTCAAAATGGACTTCAGGCAGCGGGTATTCTCCCCGAAAGGCAGGAACTACCGTATAATTTACAGTAACATCCCCACTCATACCAGTTAGACTTGTGTTGATGTTTTCTTTCCGTTCTGGCTCATACATTTCCAAAGAACTTGGGAGCTGGAATTCAGGCATTTTTAACAATTTTAGATTGCCTTTTCCAGATACCTTGAGCTTCACTTGAAAAGCCTCCCCGGCTTTTAATACTTCGGGGGAAGCGGTCATGGAGAAATCGAATGTCCCAACAGCCCCACTGAAATTTTCTGGCTTTCCAACTTCCGGAAGTGGCTTTACTTGTATAGTTCGCGATGGCGCTGTAACAGTTCTTCGGACGGTTTGCCGTAAAAATCCACCAAACATATTGCGCTGTTGGGATGGAACCTCCAAGCTAATATCTAATGACAATGGCTCTATGGTGAGTTGGCCCTCCTTCTGAGGATACAACACTGCCCTTGACACTACGACATAATTGTAAGACCTATTTTTATAGGTTCCACGCTCTATTTCCAATTTATTTATAGGAATAATTTGACTCCAAAAGTTGTTGTATTTTGGTTGATCCAAGATGTTGAGTCCAGATAAATAGACGTCATCGGAAACATAGAGTTTATAGACCACGGAAACCGCTTCATTCAAATAAGGATTGGGATTAGACAATTCGGCGACTAGCTCCATATTTTGATCAGCAACATATTCAGGATCGTTGGGATCCTTGGGTTGCTCGACAGCAGCGGTTACGGTAATTTTGATAGGTTGGGTTTTGTAGACGCTGCCAGCCACTTCAATGCTAGCCTGACCTATGGTAAATACACCCTTGTTTTTTGGAGAAAGAAAATAGCTGTATGTTTTTGAATAGGATCGCACTCCATTAATCCAAGAGTTGCTGATTGATTGGTTTGGACCTCCTAACAAATGAAATTGGTCAAACGAAGGAGGGACAAAGTTGTCGCCGTCTTCATTCATGATAAAATCAACTCTCAAACGCTCGTTGATTCCTAACTCTTGTTTGCTGACTTTAGTCTCAAAAGAAACACCATCCTGAGCCAGCACGGTTTGCGCTAGTAGAAGAAAATAGAGTCCATATGTCAAAGCATATCTTACCAATCTTTACCTGTTTTAATGACCGCCCCTTTTTCTTTTTTGGCATTCATTTTTTCTTGTACTTTCTTTTCCAGATTGCTCATGGCCTCGAGCAAACTTTTAATCTGTTGTTGGGACAGCTGACTTGGTCTAGGCTGCGGTTTGTTTTGATCCCCTTTCGATTCGTTCGGTTTGCTGTCCTTAGGCTTGTCTTTACCGTCTTTTTCGTCTTTATTTTCGTCCTGCTGATCTTGATCCTTTTGGTCCTTCTTTTGGTCTTTGTCTTGCTGTTCCTTGTCGTCGTTTTTTTTGTCCTTATCGTCCTTGCCATCGTTGCCCCCTTGCTCTTTAGCGCATTCTTGAGCGATTGCCAAATTGTATCTCGATTCGTCATCGGTAGGATTGTTCCTCAAGGCATTTTTATAGGCTTCCACGGCAGCTTTACAATCCTTTCGTTGCATCAGAACATTGCCCAAATTGTGAAAAGCTAAATGCCTTTCTTGGGGAGTGGTTGCCTCTTGTGCCGCTTCAGAATGTCTTTGAAACGCCTCTGCATAGTAACCCGATTTGTAGTAAGCATTGCCCAAGTTATATGGCGCCTGAGGTTTGTTTTCTGCAAGAGAAATGGCCCGGCGGTAAGTAGCCTCCGCATCAGCAAAATCTTTAGAGAATTGCTTGTTTCCTTGATAAACCAAATTGTTTACCCGCTGCTGAATTTTTAACGAATCTTGTGCCGCTGCATTGAAAAATGAAAACAATATCAATCCGAAAAGGAAAATAGCGTTACGCATTTTTGAGTGTATTATTGAATACTCGGATGAAATTAGGGCAAAATGAGATTCGTCTTTCATAAGTTTTCGTTAAAAAGATTCAGTCTTTTAATCCATGCTGTCTTGCGTTCGAGGAATAACAAATCTAAGATCAAAAATAATATGCCCAGTCCCAAAAACCATTGAAATTGATCTTTAAACTCGGCGAATTCAGTCGATTCAAATTCCGTTTTGTTCATCTGACTCAATATTTCTGTAACCTGATCGATAACCTCATTCGTCGAATTGCCATCGATATATAATCCGTTTGCAGCTTCAGCAATATCCTTTAGAGTGGATTCATTCCGTTTGGTGATTACCACTTCTCCGTTGTCGTCCTTTTTGTAGCTGATCATCACTCCATTTTGTTTGATGGGAATTGGAACGCCTTGGTTTTCACCAACCCCGATAGTGAAAATTCTAATCCCTTGCTCGGCCAATTGTTCGGCTACGTCTTTGGCAGAAACTTCTCCATGGTCTTCTCCATCCGAAATGACAAAGAGGATTCTATTGGTTTGAGCCTCGTCGTTGTAATAAGTTTGAGCCAACAGCAAGGCTTGTTCAATTGCCGTTCCTTGAGAGCTTAGCATGTCGGTTGACAAGTTTTGTAAGAACATTTTTCCGACGCCATAGTCCGTTGTAATTGGCAATTGAGGGAAAGCTTTGCCCGCATAGGCAATAATTCCAATACGATCGCTAACCAGATTGTTGATGACTTGTGATACCAGTTGTTTCGCCTTTTCCAATCTATTAGGGGCAACGTCTTCGGCGAGCATGCTTTTCGACACATCAACGGCAAAAACAATGTCCACCCCTTCCCGTTTAACGGTTTCGATTTTGCTTCCAATCTTTGGGTTGACTAAGGCCAACACTAAGAATGCTATCGCCAGACAGCGGAAAATCAATTTCAATATTGCTTTAAAAGGTGACCGATCGGGGCTCAAATATTCCATCAGCTCCTCATCGGCAAACCGACGTCTCGCTCTTTTTTTCCACAATTGAACCAAAAGTGTCCCCAACAAAAAAACGGGGATCAGTGCCAACGCCCAAAACCAAAATTGTTCTTCCAATTGATACATCAGAGCGCGCTTTTAAATAGTGTTAATCGCAACAACATCTCTAAAGAGAACAACCCCAAAGCAATCAGTACCAAGGGGCGATACAATTCGTCGTAGCGGTAATACTTAAATTCCTCTATTTCTGTTTTTTCGAGCTGGTCTATTTCGTCGTAAATAGCCTCCAACTTTTCATTGTCTGTTGCCCTAAAATACTGTCCCCCTGTTTTTTCAGCTATTGATTTGAGAAGGACTTCGTCAATTTCAACTTGCATTCTTCTGTACTGAAATTGTCCGTCTGGAGAAATTGCGTAAGGAGACAGAGCGGTACCGTTGGTTCCCAGTCCAATGGTGTACACTTTTATGCCATACTCAATGGCCAGCTCGCTCGCTGTTGAAGGATCAATGAACCCTGCATTGTTAACACCATCCGTCAATAAAATAATAATCTTACTATCGGCTTTGCTGTCCTTCAGTCGGTTTACGCCAGTCGCTAGTCCCATGCCAATGGCCGTGCCTCCTTCTATCAAGCTAGAATATCGGATGTCTCTTAGAGCGCTCAAAACAATTGACTTGTCCGAAGTTATCGGAGTTTTGGTATAGCTCTCCCCTGCATATTCTACCAGTCCAATACGATCATTTGGTCTTCGAGAAATGAAATCAGCGGCCACGCTTTTTAGCGCTTCGAGTCGGTTGGGAGAAAGGTCTTTGGCTAACATAGAGGCAGATACATCTATAGCCATGACAATATCGATTCCTCTGGTTGTTTTGATTTTGGAAGACACGTCTACGGTCTGTGGACGAGCCATAGCCAAAATCAATAGGCACAGCGCCAACAGCCTTAAAATAACCATAAATTCTGGTCCACGAGATTGTCCCTTTCCAAAACCAGAACCTCTCGACATGGCAAGGCTAGCTTTCCAATTTTTTCTCTGCCAATAGAACCAAAATCCTAGGAACGGAATAGCCGCCAAAAGAGTTAAGAAATACGGTGATGCGAGTTGAATGTCGTTCATTTATTCTTGCTCCTTTTTGATTAATTCAATCGAGCCAACTATGCTGTCGGCAATTTGTTTGGCATAAATATCGTCTTGAGGCCAAACCATGGTCAATTCTTGAAGGGTAGTTTTTTCTGCAATAAAGTAGAACAAATTAAAGTTGACCTGTTCTCCTGATTTCCATTGGGCAGAGCCATAAACTTTGACCCCTTGAGCGCCGTTTGGAGATGTAAACGGCATCGTTTTTTCAAAAATGTTTTTAACCTCTTGATCTTCCCATGCTTTGAGTTTGTCCTCGTGGTTTTTCTCTATGTCTAACTTGACCTTAGTCGTGTCAATGACCTGAATCGATTTAACAGCAACTATGGGTAAATCGTCAGACGTTGACATTGTAAATTCAGAAACACTCTGTCCGCTCTGAGTGTTTTGGTCTTCTGGATTCGAAATTCGGCTGAGAACTAAAGGAGTCCGAATCGTCAATCCTGGAAAGCCATATTCGCTAACCACCCAGTCAGGTGATTCCAGCAAGCGCTTGTATTTGTCAAAAGTAACTGTGTCCCAAGCATATTTCGGCCCCTTGACTATCATAAAAACACCAAACGCCAAAAAAGGCAATGAAGCCAATAAGGCTATTGCTATTCTTTTTTTGCGGAGCTTTTTCAGTCTGAGTTGTTCCTGTTGATAGGCCAAGTCTCTGGCCAATTCCTCCTCGGTTGGTTCGGGAATCCCTTGGTCAATTTGATCGAGGGCCAAATCAAACGTTTGCCAATCCATTCTGAGCAATTCCTTTTCTGGCAAGGATTTGGCAAATTTCACCAAATCACTACGTTGCAATACCCGGGTGATGTTGTCCAATACTGTGTCGGAGATGTTCAGTTTCCCTCCATCTCTTATCAACCTCAACCTCTTGACCAGTTCTTCGGTGGTACTCTCCAAAGCATGATTGTACACCTTACTTTCAAGATATGACTTCAATACAAAAGTGAGATGCGAATAGTATTTCTTGATGGCATCATGATCACTTGCGGACGCCTCCGCAATAGTCATCAAGGATTGCTTGGCTCTTTCAAAAGGTTCAAGTTGTTCCAGAGGATCCTCATTTTCTTTGCGGCGCTTCAAAAATTGTCGAACGCCAAAATACATCGCCCCCAATAAAATCACTCCGAGCAAATACCATATCCAATTCCAACTTGCGGCCTTCTTTACTTCCATGATTGGCTTGATGTCATACAAGCCTTGGCGGGTGGTATCCACTACAACTGCATTGACCTTAACCCTTAAGGAATCCGAAAATTTAATTTCATCGCCAATCTGAACTGGTTGACGGGGAATGGTATAAGAACCCGAATCAAATTGAGTCAAGCCGTAAGTCGTGATTAGCTCAAAAATATCTTTCTTGCGAATCGTGTCCGTTTTAGACTTGCTGATCATTTCTAAGGGCGCAAAAGTCTGCCCTTCGGGAAACACAACAAGTTCTGAAGAGTCGACCTCAACTTTAAGGGTGTAAAGGATTTTTTCTCCGATTCTGATAGTAGTTGTATCGACCGAGGCCTTGATGGTTTGTCCCAAAGACAAAGTACTTGCCAACAAACAAGGTATCAAAGTCCAACGAAATGTCAAGCCAAAATATCTCCCCATCACCCTATCTTCGTTGTTTAAAATAGCCCAAAAGTTTTTTGACATAATTGTCTGTCACATCGCAATCTATTGTTCCAGCGCCAGCCCTTTTAAAAGTCTCTTGAAAATAATTGAGGTGTTCTTGATACGATGTTTGATAAGCGTTTCTAACACGACGACTGCTTGTATTGATGTATCTGACCTGATCGGACTCTTGATCCAAAACAGGCACGAGGCCAAGATTTGGTATAACAGCTTCTTTGGGGTCAAAAATTCTAATTCCAGTAAGGTCGTGTTTCTTAGCGGCAATTCTTACCGCAGTGTCATAAGGGGAGCTCATAAAATCGGACAACACAAAGACGATAGCTTTCTTTTTTATGACACTTGACATAAACTCAAGAGCCGCTTTAAAATCTGTCGCTTTATGTTGTGGCTCATATTCTATCAAGTCTCTAATTATTCTCAACACGTGAGAACGCCCTTTTTTTGGAGGAACAAATCTTTCGACTTGATCGGAAAACATCAGCAATCCGATTTTGTCGTTGTTTTGGGTAGCTGAAAAAGCCAGAGTTGCCGAAAGCTCGGTAATCAAATCTTTTTTGCGCTGAACCGTTGTTCCAAATAAGGCCGATCCAGAAACGTCTACCATCAGCATCATGGTAAGTTCTCGCTCTTCTTCAAAAACCTTGACATGGGGTTCATTAGTTCGGGCGGTAACATTCCAGTCAATGCTCCGGATGTCATCGCCATATTGATACTGTCTCACTTCGCTAAAGGTCATGCCTCGACCCTTAAATTTAGAATGGTATTCTCCCCCAAAAATATGATCAGACAATCGTCTGGTCTTTATTTCAATGGTTCTTACCTTTTTGAGAAGTGATTTGGTATCCATGAGTGCCGGGCTTATGGAACAGCAATTTCATTAACAATGGTGTTAATGATATCTTCTGAGGTCACATTTTCGGCTTCGGCTTCATAGGTCAATCCAATTCTGTGGCGAAGAACATCCAAAACGACAGCCCTGACATCCTCAGGAATTACGTAGCCTCGACGCTTGATAAATGCATAACAGCGAGCCGCGCTGGCCAAATTGATACTGCCTCGAGGTGAAGCTCCAAAAGAGATTAAAGATTTGAGTTTGTCAAGATTGTATCGCTCTGGATAACGAGTGGCAAATACGATGTCCAGAATGTATTTTTCAATTTTCTCGTCCATGTACACCATTTGAACAGCCTTTTGAGCAGTTTCAATTTGTTTCAAACTGACCACCTTTTTCACTGGTTCGGAGGTGCTGTTCAAATTGGCCCTAATAATCTTTTGCTCTTCATCCATTTTCGGATAGTCAATGACTGTTTTTAACATGAATCTATCCACTTGTGCTTCTGGCAACGGATACGTTCCCTCTTGCTCAACAGGGTTTTGGGTAGCCATAACCAAAAATGGTTCTTGCAACTTAAAGCTCTCATCTCCAATAGTAACTTGTTTTTCTTGCATGGCCTCGAGGAGTGCCGATTGAACCTTCGCCGGGGCACGATTGATCTCATCTGCTAAGACAAAATTTGCAAAAACTGGTCCCTTTTTAATAGAAAAATCATTCTCCTTGATGTTGTAAATCAACGTTCCCACAACATCTGCTGGCAGCAAATCAGGAGTAAATTGAATTCTGCTAAAAGTTCCTCCCATTGCTTTGGCAAGAGTGTTGATGGCCAAAGTCTTTGCCAAACCTGGCACTCCTTCGAGCAAAATGTGCCCTTTGCCAAGCAGTCCTATCAAGAGACGCTCTACCATATGTTGTTGACCCACAATGACCTTACTCATCTCCAAGGTCAACAAGTCTATAAATGCACTTTCCTTCTGAATGGTTTCATTCAAAGCATTAATGTCAATAATCGTCTTTTCTTCCACAATTTGTTCTTTTTGAAATGCACCGCAAAGTGATAAAATTTTCGGCGAAAGGCTGTTAATAATTGGTTAAAAATTAAGTCTTCACAAGAACTCTGGGCGATAACATTTTTTAATTTTATAGAACAAATCCAACCGATTTTTAGACCTTCATCATGATCAACAAACGTCTTTTGATTAAAAACTTATTGGCTCATAATGATGAGAATAGCTTTTATGACAAAAAAAGTCAAATTGATATCAGCGAAAAAGAAGGAAAAGCCAAATTTCTAAAACATGTCTGCGCCCTTTCAAATAGCAACCCTAAAAACAATTCATACATCGTTATTGGGATCCAGGATGAAGATAATAAAATTATCGGTGTCGATTTTTTTGACGACAGTAAAATTCAAAATTTGATCAATGCCTATTTGGACAATCCTCCAACGGTACAATATGAAAACATCTCTTTCCCTCATCTCCCCGATGACAAAGTGGTTGGTCTGGTGACCATTAGACCAAACAATAAGTTGACTTCACTCAAACGAAATATATGGAAATACTACGGAGGATCTGTTTTTTTTAGAGATGGGAGCATGAGCATGCCTAAAGTTTTTGACATCGTTATTCAAGACAAAAATTCTGAAATAGTTGCTGCCATTGAGTCACATGCACAAAACAACATTCAATACACCCTCGACGGTGTCATCGCATTTATGGACAAACGGCGAGATTTTGATCCAAAATATCTGGTGTTCCAGGAATATTTTGTGATGTGTTGGGCTGGTCAGAAGAAAACTTCGAACAACAAAACATTTTATTCGCGAGTAGATATTGCCTTGATCAACGAACAGGTTAGGTTGTTTTATTCTGATTTGGACGAAGTGTCCATTTCGTATAACCACGATTGGTTCAAAATTGTGGAGTTTGTCAATTTGGGATTTCAAAATAACAGCGCATATTACAAGTTGGAAGAAACCGTCATCCGTTTTGAATCGAACGCTTCCTATCATATTGAATCCACCCTATTGTTTGACCCTCCCAAGTTGGATGTCAAAATGCTTCACCACCTTTATAACTCTAACAATCAAATCATTGATAAGTTAGAACGAGGTTTTCCGCTGACTCCTCAAGAGGACAAAGACTTGTTCAATCTCCCGATTTCCTATTTGATGTGTCATTTCAATGATTTTGAAGACGCTCTAAGTCGCTTAAAAACCGCTCGACTGTTACTAAAAACCCACAGCAAAGCCGTGTACCAACTTTACAATGAAAGTATGCGTATACTGCGGAAAGTGAAGTACAATTAGACTCAGTCTTGATTACAAATCAAACTTGATTCCCTGAGCCAATGGCAGGTCGGCTGTGTAATTGATGGTATTGGTTTGGCGACGCATATAGACTTTCCAAGCATCGCTTCCCGACTCGCGTCCTCCTCCAGTGTCTTTTTCGCCTCCAAAGGCTCCGCCAATTTCTGCTCCAGAGGTTCCAATATTGACATTGGCAATACCACAATCACTGCCAGCTTGGGACAAAAACAACTCGGCTTCACGCAAATTATTAGTCATAATGGCCGAGGAAAGTCCTTGGTCCACTCCGTTTTGAAGAGCAATGGCATCGGCAACAGTTCCTGAATACTTAATCAAATAAAGAACTGGAGCGAAAGTTTCGTGTTGTACAATTTGAAAGTCATTGGATGCTTCCGCAATGGCTGGTTTGACGTAACACCCGCTTTCGTAGCCTTCACCATGAAGCACTCCTCCCTCTACCACCAAACGACCTCCTTGTTCGACTACAGCCTCTAATGCCGCTTGGTACATTTGAACCGCATCTTTGTCGATCAACGGTCCAACGTGGTTTTTTTCATCCAAAGGATTCCCAATTCTGAGCTGCCCATAGGCTTTGACCAAAGCGTCCTTAACTTGATTGTACATGCTTTCGTGAATGATCAAGCGGCGGGTTGAAGTGCAACGCTGTCCAGCAGTGCCAACAGCACCAAAAACAGCCCCTATAACAGTCATTTTGATATCGGCGTCTGGGGTTACAATGATGGCATTGTTTCCTCCAAGCTCTAAAAGTGATTTTCCCAATCGTTTCGCAACCGCCTGAGCTACTAATCGTCCCATGCGGGTGCTTCCAGTGGCAGAAACCAAAGGAACGCGTTTGTCATTTGACATCAATTCCCCAATAACATAATCGCCATTGACTAGGCAAGAAATGCCTTCGGGAAGGTTGTTTTCTTTTAAAATGTCAGCAATAATCATTTGGCAAGCAACCCCACACAAAGGAGCTTTTTCGCTGGGCTTCCAAATACAAACATCACCACAAACCCAAGCTAAGGCAGTGTTCCAAGCCCATACGGCTACTGGAAAATTGAAAGCTGAGATAATTCCAACTACGCCTAAAGGATGGTATTGTTCGTACATTCGATGACCTGGTCTCTCGCTGTGCATGGTAAGGCCATGCAACTGCCGCGACAATCCTACCGCAAAATCGCAGATGTCAATCATTTCTTGAACTTCCCCCAGACCTTCTTGCAGGGATTTGCCCATTTCATAGGAAACCAACTGTCCTAAAGGCAATTTCAATTCTCTCAGTTTATTTCCAAATTGACGAACAATTTCGCCGCGCAAAGGAGCGGGCATTTGCCTCCAAACCGGGAAGGCTTGTACTGCAGCCTGCATCGCCTTTTCGTAGTCCAAAGGACTGGCTCCGGCAACAGAGGCAATACGTTTTCCGTCGACAGGCGAGTAGCTGTCAAAGGTTATTCCGGAGGCAAACCAATTTTGGCCGGTTGAGCAACCAGCGTTCTGATCTTTAAGCTGAAGTTGGTTCAGCATGTTCGCAATATTCAAAGATGAAGAAGACATTATAAAAGCTTTAATTTGACTGCGAAGCTAAATAAAATTGGGCAATTGAGGTTAAGTCACCACGACTTAAATGGGTTTTTAACCAATTGGGAATTGTAGTATTTGATCTGTCCAGTAACTTCATCTCCCAGCCAGTCCGGTTTCTCAAAATGGTCGGACTCTTTGGTTAACTCAACTTCGGCAACAATAAGTCCATCGTTGTCTCCTTTAAATTCATCGACTTCAAAAATAACTGTGCCAAAAGGAATCTCATACCTGGTTTTTTCCAAGAGCGGCGTCTCACATAGCCTGAGTAAATCTTGAGCCTCTTGGATAGGAATCTCTTGTTCCCATTCATAGCGGGACGCCCCTGAGTCCGAAGACAATCCTTTTACGGTAATAAAACCGATATCGCCATTGACTCTAATACGGACAGTGCGTTCAGGATGGGTGTTTAAAAACCCTTGAACAATTTGAAATTGATTGGTCGCTTCCAGTTTAAAATCCTCAGAGGTGACCAAAAACTTGCGCTCAACTTCTGTCATGGTTCTTTTGGTTTATAACCTTCCAGCCTTTTTCATTATTTCGCTAGAAATTTCTGAAACACGTAAGGTGTTGACCATTCCCTTGGCTTTAATGGGCATGGCGGCTAAACTGATTAGCATATCTCCTTCATCCAAATAGCCTGCCTTGCAAGCCAAGATGTTCAAATCCTCAACCGTTTCGTCAGTACTGACAAATTTCTCATAAAAGAATACCTCAACACCCCACAACAAGCTCAACCGATTTAAAATACGACGATTGGAAGAAAACACTAAAATATGAGCGTGAGGACGCCATGCCGAAATTTGAAATGCAGTATAGCCACTGTTCGTCAAAGTAGAAATTGCCTTAGCGTCAATCTCATTGGCCATTGTGGCAGCATGATAACAAATCGACTTGGTAATGTATCGATTGGTTCTAATTTGAGGCGCATTTCGTGGGACCTGAATCAGTTCAGAGTGTTCGACACTTTTCAATATTTCGCTCATTTTTTGAATCACTTGAACTGGATACTGCCCCACCGAAGTTTCTCCTGACAGCATCACTGCGTCGGCGCCATCCATAACTGAATTGGCCACATCATTGACTTCTGCCCTTGTTGGGGTGAGGCTATCAATCATGGTTTCCATCATTTGAGTTGCAATAATGATTGGAATGCGTGCTCTTTTAGCCCTTTGAACCAATTGTTTTTGAATCAGTGGAACTTCTGCTGCAGGCATTTCTACCCCTAGATCGCCTCTTGCCACCATCATGCCGTCGCAATGAGCCACGATTTTATCAATGTTAATCAAAGCTTCTGGCTTCTCAATCTTAGCAATAATTGGTATTTTAACTTCTGACTTTTCTTGAATAATGGCTTGCAATTCCTTCAAATCGTCTTCATTCCTGACAAAAGACAAAGCAATCCAGTCCACTTGTTGCTCGATGGCAAAATCAGCGTCTTTCAAATCCTTTGGGGTAAGAGCAGGAAGCGAAATTTTAGTATTCGGCAAGTTGACTCCCTTGTTTGATTTCAAAGGTCCGCCCTGAACAACTAGGGCCTGAACTATTGACTTGCCATCGGTCGACACTACTTCAAAAATCAGTTTACCGTCATCCAAAAGGATTCGCTCTCCAGGTTTCACATCAGAGGGAAACTGGGGGTAATTCATATAGGCTCTCTCCTTATTTCCAACAAATCTCTCACCTGTTTGAAAAGTAATGCTGTCACCAGGATGAACCACTACGCCGTCTTCCATGATACCCACTCTGAGCTTTGGGCCTTGTAGGTCGGCAAGAATAGCAGTGTGGTAGTCAAACTCTTGATTTAAGTCACGAATAATATTGATACGATCCTTAACATCCTCATAATCGGCATGAGAAAAATTAATTCGGAAAACATTTACCCCGGCGTCAATCATTGCCTTGATGGTTTCCTTGCTGCTTGAAGCAGGTCCAAGAGTAGCTACTATTTTAGTCTTTTTACGGTGTTGAGTCATTAACAAAAAATTAAATTCATTTTACTTTTTATAGGCTTACTTTCAACCAAATATGCTGTAATCACTTGGGGCAAATCGTGCAACTGGGCAACTAATTTTGATATATCAATTCCAGCGCCTTCGTCTTCTAAGGTTAAAAAATAATTGACCTTTTCAAACTCTGGTATCAAATGGATCAATTGAGTAACTGGAGTTTCATTGGCAAACAAACTTTCCTTGTCTTCTATGACGGTCTCCAACTGAAATTTATTAGCCACTAAGTTCCACTTGCAAAACTGTTTTTCATCGTGCCATGTGAACCAACTAAAAGCAGCTGGAGAATCGTTAAAGCACAAATCATTTTCTGTTCGGGACAAATTTAACTGCAAAACTCTATTAATCGCATAACATAACCTGAAATCTTCTGAATCGGTATGAATTGCGACAACTTGGGTGTTCAATTGACCAAAATCATCATCGAGGATGGAGTGTTTAATCATGCCTTCAATTACTGTTGCTAAGATAGATTATTCCTTTTCATCCGAGGGATTTGAGGTTGGTTTAGTTGTGCGTTTCGACAAAAAGACAGCCTAAATCGTTCAAGATTTGATGTTCTTTTGAAGAGAATAATAGGCTCGTCTGGCCGACTTCTCTTCGGCTTTCTTCTTGGAAGTTTCCCTGGCTTTAGCAATGAGCTTGCCGTCTAAAAATAGTTTGGCTGTAAAATGTTTAATGGAGTCATTGCCAGAGTCCTCGTCAGATACGAACTCAAATTGAATTTTGTTCTTTTGACACCACTCCACAAGGAGTCCTTTGTAACTCAACACCTTACTTTCTAATTTTGAGATGTCCACGTGGGGATTAATAACGCGTCGAAAAATAAAGCTCTCACAAGCAGGGTACCCCTTATCAAGATATATGGCTCCTACTAAGGCTTCGAACAAATTGCCGTGAACGTTTTCGCCAAATTGGTTGGAAGAGTCTTCTGTGCGCAGGAATTGTTGTAAGTTGAGCTCTTTGCCCAGCTCATTGAGGTGCGCTCGACTAACAATTTTGGAACGCATTTCGGTAAGGTAACCTTCATTGCCCTCAGGCACTTTATGGTAAAGAAAATTGGCAATAATCATACCTAAGACGGCGTCTCCTAAAAATTCCAAACGCTCATAATTTTGTGGATGACCCTCGGCATTGGTTTTGTGCTCTGATTTGTGCAAAAAAGCCAATTCATAATACACAGGAGAACCTATTTTGAACCCAAGTATGATCTCAAGTTTAGGGGAAATAAAGGAATGAGAGACGGATTTTGAGCGCTTGAAAAAATTCTTCAAACCGCTCATCAACTTATTCGAATTTTTTAAAAACCACACAGGCGTTATGACCTCCAAATCCAAAGGTATTGCTCATGACTATGTTGACCTCTCTTTTTTGAGCCTTATTCAGTGTTAAATTTAACTCTGGGCTGATGTTTTCGTCCTGAGTACTGTGATTAATGGTCGGTGGGACAATCCCTTTTGTGATTGAAAATATTGAAGCAATAGCCTCTACTGCACCCGCTGCACCAAGAAGGTGACCTGTCATAGATTTGGTAGAATTGATGTTAATGTTTTTTGCGTGGCTGCCAAAAACGTCTGTAATGGCTTTTAATTCTGCTACATCTCCCAAAGGAGTAGAAGTGCCGTGGGTGTTGATGGCATCAACCTCTTCGGCGGAAATTCTTGCATCTCGAAGACTATTTTCCATCACAGCCTTGACCCCAATTCCGTCGGGATGCGGGGCGGTCATGTGGTATGCATCCGAAGACAATCCTCCTCCAATCAGTTCTGCATAAATGTGAGCCCCTCTTTTAACTGCGTGGTCATAGGACTCAAGAACAATCGCTCCAGCACCTTCTCCAAGGACAAAGCCGTCGCGGTTGGCATCGAATGGTCTTGAAGCTGTTTTCGGATCGTCATTTCTTACCGACAAGGCGTGCATTGCATTAAATCCTCCGATTCCAGAAATGGTAACTGCAGCTTCACTTCCTCCAGTAACTATGACGTCGCAATAGCCCAGCTTGATGTAATTCATGGCATCTATCATGGCATTTGCAGCGGAGGCACATGCAGAAACAGTGGTGTAATTGGGTCCCATAAACCCGTATTTCATAGAAATGTTGGCTGGTGCAATGTCAGCAATCATCTTAGGAATAAAAAATGGATTGAATCGAGGAGATCCATCACCCAAAGCAAAATTAATAGCTTCGTTTTGAAAAGTCTCCAACCCTCCTATACCAGCTCCCCAGACGATTCCAACTCTAAGTTTATCGAGTTTGTCTAGATTGAAGTTAGCATCCAAAATGGCTTCGTCTGATGCCACCATGGCATATTGAGCAAAACGATCCATTTTTCGTGCCGTCTTCCGATCCATAAAATCTTCGACGTCAAAGTTTTTAAGCTCGCAAGCGAAATTAGTCTTGAACTTTTCGGTGTCAAAGTATGTAATAGGAGCGGCTCCGCTAACACCTGCAACAAGAGCATCCCAATAGGCATCCTTATTGTTGCCAATTGGCGTTAGCGCGCCTAATCCTGTTACGACAACGCGATTCAAGTTCATTAATTATGGGTGTAATTTATGCCTTCTCGATATAAGCAATAGCTTGACCTACAGTCGAGATATTCTCTGCTTGATCGTCAGGAATTTGAATGTCAAATTCTTTTTCGAATTCCATAATCAATTCAACAGTATCCAAAGAATCTGCTCCTAAATCGTTGGTGAAGCTAGCCTCAGCTACAACTTCATTTTCATCAACTCCTAATTTGTCAACGATAATCGCTTTTACTCTTGATGCAATGTCTGACATAATGTTTAGTTTTACGGTTTTATTAAGCGACAAAAATATAAAAACTTTACATGATAGTGGATTTTAAAGTTTAAAATAACTCCTTATGACAATTCACCTCAAGTTCAGTGCTATCAATATGTAACTCAATGTGTTTTTATAAAGCAACACTTTTTAGTTTTTAAATTGAGAAAATGAAGTCTAATTCAAATTTTTCAGGCTTAAAAAAAATTGTGATTCTTGCCTCAGGCGGGGGTTCAAATGCGGAAAACATCATTCATTTTTTTGCTTACAACCATACTGTTGAGGTGGTTTGTGTTCTGACCAACAACCCCAGGGCAGGTGTGATCGACCGTTGTAAACGCCTAAAAACCCCTTGCTCCGTTCTCTCTAAAGAGACCTGTTTGGATGGCAATTTGTTAAACATAGAATTAGGCCAATTTCGACCAGACTTAATTGTGCTTGCTGGCTATTTGCTCAAAATTCCCTCAGAAGTCATTCAACAATATCAAATCATCAACATTCATCCTGCTTTATTGCCAAAATACGGAGGGAAAGGAATGTACGGACATCACGTTCATGAGGCCGTTATCGCCTCTCAAGACAAAGTATCTGGAATAACGATTCACTATGTCAACGCCCAATACGACAAAGGGCAGATTATTTTTCAAGCTACTTGCCCTATTGAGCCTACCGATACTGCTAGTGAAGTCGCAGAAAAAATACACCAATTGGAAATGACGCATTTCCCAACCATTATAGCCCAAATCTTGCATGGCTAAGAAGAAATCCAAATTTTACGTTGTTTGGAAAGGACACCATACTGGTGTTTTTGACAGCTGGGACGCCTGTAAGTCGCAAGTCAATAATGTTCAAGGCGCTCAGTATAAAAGCTTTGAAACGTTTGAAGAGGCCAAAAGTGCTTTCAAAATGCCTTATGAAGCTTCCATAGGTAAAAGCAAGGAAAAACCTCAAGGCTTGTCCGAAGCCAAGCTTCTAAAAATTGGACAACCCAACCTAAATTCCATTGCGGTCGATGCGGCAGTTAAAGGCAATCCAGGTCTTATGGAATATCAAGGTGTAGACACTTCAACCAAAAAAGTCTTGTTCAAACAGGGGCCTTTTGAGGAAGGAACCAACAATATAGGAGAATTCTTGGCCCTAGTTCATGGTCTGGCTTATCTCAAACAACATAAGAGCGAACTGATATTGTATAGTGATTCTAAAATTGCCATCAATTGGGTGAAACAAAAGCAATGCAAAACCAAACTCGAAGAGTCGCCTAAAAATAAAGTAATCTTTAATCTCGTGCGGCGCGCTATTTTGTGGTTGAACAACAACGAGTACAAAACCACCATCGTTAAATGGGAAACCAAAGCTTGGGGAGAAATTCCTGCGGATTACGGGAGAAAATAAAGCTCTTTGTTTAATCTAGATGTTTCTGTCATATTGTTTAGTTTTGTAGGATAACACATTATATCTATGAGTCAATTGGTTGCTGTTGGAACTGTTGCTTTCGACGCCATTGAAACACCTTTCGGGAAAACAGACAAAATACTAGGTGGTGCCGCAACCTATATCGGTTTGGCGGCGAGTCATTTGAACGTTGATGTGGCCTTGGTAGCCATCATCGGTGACGATTTTCCTCAATCTTTTTTAGACACTTTTGAGTCACGCAACATCAATATTGATGGGGTAGAAATAGTTTCTGGAGGAAAGTCTTTTTTTTGGAGCGGACGTTACCATCACGACATGAATTCCAGAGACACCCTTGCCACCGAATTAAACGTATTGACACAGTTCGAACCCAAAGTGCCAAGTGACTATAAGGAGGCGGACGTACTGCTTTTAGGAAACCTCAATCCTGAAGCACAGTTGGCTGCTATTAGTCAAATGAACAATCCAAAGTTCATCATCATGGATACCATGAATTATTGGATGAATACCAGCATGGCAGCCCTCAAAGAGGTCATTGCCAGAGTGGATGCCATCACGATCAATGACGAAGAGGCTAGACAATTGTCTGGCGAATACTCTTTGGTTAAGGCCGCCAATAAAATTCAAACCATGGGTCCCAAATTCGTCATCATTAAAAAAGGGGAACACGGCGCTCTATTGTTCCATAGAGAACAAGTGTTTTTTGCGCCTGCATTGCCCTTGGAAGAAGTATTTGATCCTACTGGTGCTGGAGATTCCTTTGCTGGAGGCTTTGCTGGCTACTTGGCAAAAACGGAAGATTTTTCCTTTGAAAATTTAAAGTCAGCGATTGTTTACGGAACGGCCTTAGCCTCGTTTTGTGTCGAGGCTTTTGGTACGGAACGCCTTTTAGAGATCAACAATATGGACATTCAAAGAAGATTGAGCATGCTCAAATCTCTCATGCAATTTGACATCGAAATACACTAAAAAACTCCTCATGATCACTAGAACATTTAATATCTTTGACCTATGAGTGATGTGATCAAACACGAGTGCGGAATTGCTTTAGTTCGGCTATTAAAACCCCTTTCTTTTTATCAGCAAAAATACGGCTCGTCATTTTACGGCATCAATAAAATGTATTTGATGCTTGAAAAACAGCACAATAGAGGTCAGGATGGCGCAGGTTTTGCAAGTATAAAATTAGACGTTTCACCAGGTCAAAGATTCATCAGCCGAGTGCGGTCTAATGAACCTCAGCCCATCAAAGATATTTTTAGTCAAATCAACGGAAGGATCAACCAATCGCTTGAGGAAGACTCTACTCTCATCAACGACACCGAACGTCTGAAGGCAACTGTTCCCTACTTAGGGGAATTGATGTTGGGACATTTGCGTTATGGGACTTTTGGGAAAAACAGCATCGAAAGTGTTCATCCTTTTTTGAGACAAAATAATTGGATGCACCGAAATCTGATTATTGCTGGTAACTTCAACATGACCAACGTAAAGGAGTTATTTCAAGATTTGGTTGACATTGGTCAACATCCAAAAGACTACACAGACACGGTTACCGTCATGGAAAATATAGGTCATTTTTTAGATGACGCTGTATTGGACTTGTACTACGATTTAAAGCAGAAAGGATACGACAAGAAAGCGGCCTCTCCTCTGATTTGTGATCAAATGAATGTAGGAGAAATTTTAAAATTGGCCTCAAAAAAATGGGATGGAGGTTATGCCATTGCCGGATTAATTGGTCACGGTGATGCTTTTGTGTTGCGCGATCCATCTGGAATTCGTCCCGCTTATTTTTACCAAGATGACGAGGTGGTGGTTGTAGCTTCTGAGCGCCCAGCCATTCAAACCGTTTTTAACGTCAGTCAAAACGACATTCGTGAAATTGATCCTGGCCACGCTTTGATCATCAAAAAGAATGGGCTTGTTTCGATAACCGAAATCAACACTCCTCTGCCTCGAAAAGCCTGTTCTTTCGAACGTATATATTTCTCCAGAGGAAATGATGCCGACATCTATCAAGAGCGCAAAAAATTGGGCCAACTTCTTTTGCCCCAGGTAATGAAAGCTATTGACGATGACATCATGAATACGGTATTCTCCTATATTCCGAATACGGCAGAAATATCCTTTTTTGGAATGGTTGAAACGGTAGAAAGAATCCTCAACAACATCAAAGCCGATGAAATCATTGCGAAAAACGGGAGCCTAACCACCGAGCAAATTCAAAATATCTTGAACCGTCGTCCGAGAATAGAAAAAATTGCCATCAAAGACGTCAAATTGAGAACCTTCATCACCCAAGACAGCTCACGAGATGATTTGGTTGCGCACGTATATGACTCCACCTACGGTGTCATCAAACCTACTGACAATTTGGTCATCATAGACGATAGTATCGTTAGAGGAACGACATTAAAAAAAAGCATTTTGCGCATTTTAGGAAGGCTTCATCCCAAACAAATTGTAGTGGTTTCTTCTGCACCGCAAATTCGTTATCCAGATTGCTACGGCATTGATATGGCCAATTTAGGTGATCTTATCGCCTTCAGAGCCATGCTTGCGCTACTAGAAGACCACGGTAAAAGTCAATTGTTAGATGAGGTTTATCAAAAATGCAAATCCGAAGTAAAAGTAAATGATCGGACTCAAGTCAACCATGTCAAAGAGCTTTATGCATCGTTTTCACCTGAAATGATTTCGAATAAGATAGCAGAACTCATCAATCCGGATAAGGTAGAATGTGAAGTAAAAGTTATATTTCAAACCATCGAAAACCTGCACATCGCTTGTCCTGAAAATCTAGGAGATTGGTATTTCACGGGTAATTATCCTACGCCAGGCGGTCATCGTGTGGTAAATCAGGCCCTAATTAATTTTGTTGAAGGCTCTTCTGAAAGGGCTTACTAACACTTAGTCGATAATATTTGTATTTCATCGAAAATCCGATTAGCTAAATATCGCTTCACTTATCTTCGATCTACCATAACATAAGTAGGTTAAGTTCATGGTAGATTTGGGGCAAAAAAGGTGGACATCTTGTTCACCTTTTTTATTTTAACCCAATTGAGGACCTAGCGGATTCTACTCTAAATAGCCTAGTAGTCTCATTATAAGCACTTAAAATAATCCCCATTGATGCGATCTAAAATTTTGACGGATTTCTTTGTATTTCATCTAATTTCTATCGATTTCCGTCTTTCGACCAATATCTTTGGTGAACCATAACATAAGTAGGTTAAGTTCATGGTAGATTTGGGGCAAAAAAGGTGAACATCTTGTTCACCTTTTTTATTTTACCCCATTTGATAATTCGATCTATTTCCCTTGCTCATATCTTTGAGCAACTTCATTCCAATTAATGATATTGAAGAAAGCATTGATATAGTCAGGTCTGCGATTTTGATAGTTCAAATAATAGGCATGCTCCCATACATCTAGACCCAAAATAGGCGTGCCACCACAACCAACTCCTGGCATTAATGGGCAATCTTGATTAGGGGTTGAGCAAACTTTTAGAGAACCATCCGCATGAACGCAAAGCCACGCCCAGCCCGAACCAAATTGCCCAGCTGCTGCATTAGAAAAAGTTTCTTTGAACGACTCTACCGAGCCAAAAGATGCTTCAATGGCAGTTTTTAAGGCTCCTGAAAGTGATCCGCGATTATTTGGACTTATTACTTTCCAAAACAAGTCGTGGTTATAGTATCCACCTGCATTGTTGCGCAAGGCAGCATTTCCCATGTCCATTTGAGTCAATAGTGTCACAATTGGAGTTCCGTCAAGGCCGGTTTCTTCCATGGCAGAATTTAATTTGGCAGTGTAACCGCTGTGATGCTTAGAGTGATGAATTTCCATTGTTTTGGCATCAATGTGAGGTTCTAAAGCATCATAGGCATAACCTAAATCTGGTAATTGGTATGGCATAATAAATAGTTTTTAAAATTAAATTGAATCTTCAAATTTACAATTTTAAGCTCAAACCTCGCTGGCAGATTCGTTAAGAATACCTAAATTGTTAGCTTGAAACCAAACTATTGAAAAACGCTTCTTTCAGAGTATTCAGTGCCTCAGCAGGCAGCGGAAAAACATATGCTTTGGTGCAATCCTACTTGGAAGTACTTTTGTCAGCTTCTCATCCGTCCGTCTGTAAAAAAATTCTTGCCGTAACCTTTACTAATAAGGCTGTGGAAGAAATGAAAAGCAGAATCCTTAAAACTCTAGCCGATTTTGCTGATCTTAACATATTACGTGCCCCGAGTCCAATGTTTATTAAATTGTCTGATGTCCTCAATTTATCGGCTGAGGTGGTCCACGAAAGATCTAAAAATGGATTGCTTTACATCGCTCACCACTATCACGATTTCAATGTGTCAACAATAGACCGATTTACCCAGAAAGTTGTCCGAACCTTTGCCCAAGACCTTAAACTATCGCACAATTTTGAAGTTTCTTTGGACCACTCCGCTGTGCTTGCCGAAGCGGTTGATCGATTTCTTGCTCGAGCTGGCAAAGATTCTTTGCTCACAGAAGTCATGCTCGACTTCACTTTTGAAAAATTAGCTGAAGAAAAAAGTGCCGACATCAGTTTTGACTTTCATCAAATGTCACAACGCCTGATTTCGGAGAACGATTTGCCTGTGCTGGAGGAATTAAAAACTTTGGGACTCAAAGACCACCAAATGTTTAAGTCTGTGCTCAAAACCACCATTAAAGATCTTCACAAAAAAGTAAAATCGGTTGCTAAATCAGTACTTCAAAGTATTGAAGAACAGGGGATAGATCTCAGTAATTTTCCACATCAAACTTTACCCAATCACTTCAATAAAATAGCCAATGGGGAGATCAAAAATTTGTATGCCAATAAGCTAGAGGAACAGATTGCTTCAGGCCAAGTGCTCAAAAAAAATGCTTCCAACGAAGATGCGGATAAATTGGAAACAATCCTTCCTGACATTCAAAATGCCTTTCTGCATCTCAAAACATCCATTCATTTGCTCGGACTCTACACAGATTTCCTAAATAACGTTACGCCATTGTCAGTACTTAGCGGTCTAGAAAAGGAGCTTGAACAAATGAAAATGGAACAAAATTTTCTGCTCATTTCAGAGTTTAACAACCTCATCAGCAATCATATCAAAAAAGAGCCGACAGCCTTTATTTACGAACGTTTGGGCGAGACCTTTACCCATTATTTTATCGATGAGTTTCAAGACACCTCTATCAAACAATGGGAAAACTTGTTTCCTTTATTGTCACACAGCTTGGCCTCTGCAGGATCGAGCGTTACTTTAGTAGGAGATGCAAAACAGGCCATATACCGATGGCGTGGCGGAAAGGTGGAACAATTTATGAACTTGAGCAAGTCATCCCCCTTTTACACCGATTTGGAGCTTACTCCACTTCCCAACAATTATCGCAGCGATTTTCATGTGGTCGACTTCAATAATAAGTTTTTTCAATGTCTGTCAAAAAAAGTGTTTTCGAATGAAGATCACTCTATGTTGTATGGGCAAAGCGCCCAAGATCCAATAAAAACAGAAGGAGGATACGTCAGCCTTTCCTTTATTGAAACCTCCACTGAATCCAAAAATGCAGATTATTGTGCCGCCGTATTAGATCGCATTGTTCAATGTAAAAAGAGTGGTTTCGAACTCGGAGACATGGTCATCTTGGTGCGAAAAAACAAAGAAGGTGTGGCTTTAGCCAGTTTTCTTGCCGAAAACAATATTTCAGTGGTGTCCTCAGAATCTTTGATTCTTTCAAGTTCATCAGAAGTAAGATTAATTGTTGCCGTTTTAAAACTGTTGTTAGACCCAAGAAACTTAAATTTAAAATTCGAAATTCTAACTTATTTATGCCAAACCAACGACTCTGTTTGCGATTGGCATTCATTATACGTCAAACACCTACGATTAAAAGATTGGCAGTTTTTTGAATCTTTGAGCGATTTAGGCGTTCAATTCAATCCCAATAATTCTTCGACTATGTCATTATACGAGTTGGTAGAAGGCATTGTTTTTGGGTTTGGATTGTCCAATAGGTCTGATGCTTACATTCAATATTTTTTGGATGAAGTTTTGCAATTCATGTCTCAAAAATCAGTAGGGCTGTCCGCCTTCTTGGACTATTATGCGCTGAATGAAAGCAAGTTGAGCATCGTTGGAACCAAACAATTGGATGCCATTCAAATTATGACCGTCCATTCTGCAAAAGGCTTAGAGTTCCCTGTTGTAATTTTTCCATTTGCTGAACAAAATATTTACAAAGAGCCTTCTTCCAAATTGTGGTACGATTTGTCCAATACTCCTTTTGACCACATGAAATACTCCTTGGTCAACGCCAACAAAGACCTGCCTTCAACTGGTAGTTTGGGCAAACAGATTTATGAAGAGCATCGGGCCAATTTGGAGCTAGACAATCTGAACGTTCTATATGTTGCTCTCACCCGAGCAGAGGCTCAACTTCATATCATTGGAAACCAAAATCACCAGTCTCACGAGCCGACTTACAGTGGTTTTTTCAAATATTTTTTGGAAGATCAGGGACTATACGATCCACAAAAACTCATTTACGAGTTTGGCGAAACGTCCAAAGCCATCAGACATTCCGATGATTCTGAAGATACCGTGGAAGCAATCTATTCTTCAATGCGACCCATTACCAGCCTTCCCGCTCAAATTGTCACTAACGCCTCTTTGATGTGGGACAGCCGACTTGGTCAGGCAATAGAAAAAGGCAATCTTATCCATTGGTATATGGCACAGATCCATCAAGAAACCGACATCCCTTTCGCTTCTGAATCGCTACTTCGTCTAGGAATGGCCAATGAATTTCAGAAAAATGAAATTGAAGAAGTCGCTAAGAATATTGTTCGACATCCGTTGCTACAAACCTTTTACAGCGGAGCTTATGAAACTTTCAACGAAAGGGACATCATCCTCCCCGAAGGTAGAATCATAAGGCCCGATCGAATCAATATTATTGACAAACATGCGGTGGTCATTGATTACAAAACTAGTCAGCCCAATCCTAAAGACCAAAATCAACTCAATGAATATCGCGTGGCATTGAATACAATGGGTTATGAATCTGTGGAAAATATTTTGATTTACATCTCCGAAGACATGTCGCTTGAATTCAAGTCTTTTTAGGTCTAGGATTTTAGTAAATTTGACCATTCATTTCAAGCAAAACCAATGTATAGCAAACTCAAAAATTACCTGCAATCCGAACTCGATGACATTCGTTCCAACGGTCTATTCAAAGAAGAGCGCATCATCACCTCGCCTCAGGGGGCTGAAATCGAACTGAATACAGGTCAAAAAGTACTGAATTTCTGTTCGAACAACTATCTGGGCCTCTCCTCTCACCCAGAAGTAATCGCAGCCGCCAAAGAGGCCCTAGACACTCATGGATTTGGCATGTCTTCAGTTAGATTTATTTGCGGCACACAGGACATTCACAAAGAACTTGAGCAAAAAATTGCAAACTTCTATCAAACCGAAGACACCATTCTATACGCTGCCGCTTTTGATGCTAATGGCGGGGTGTTTGAACCCTTGCTTGACGAAAAAGACACGATCATTTCTGACAGTTTGAATCATGCTTCTATTATTGATGGGGTGAGGCTATGTAAAGCAAAAAGATACCGCTATCAAAACAGCGACATGTCAGACCTCGAAGCTCAACTTATTGCCGCCAATACAGATGGTGCGCGATTTAAATTGATCGTAACCGATGGTGTTTTTTCTATGGATGGCCTCGTAGCACCCTTAGATCAAATTTGCGATTTAGCCGAACAATATGAAGCCCTTGTGATGGTAGACGAATGCCATGCTGCTGGTTTTATAGGAGCAACAGGCAGAGGAACTCTAGAGGCCAAAAATGTCTTGGGAAGAGTAGATATTATTACAGGCACTTTAGGGAAAGCATTAGGCGGGGCAATGGGAGGTTACACAACGGGTAAAAAAGAAATCATTGAAATATTACGCCAAAGATCTAGACCTTACTTGTTTTCAAATTCTTTGGCTCCAGCGATCGTTGGTGCTTCTATCAAAGTTTTTGACCTGCTGTCAACAAATACTTCTCGGAGAGACCAATTGGAATGGAATACCAATTATTTTAAAAAACACATCAAAGCAGCTGGATTTGACATTGTCGATGGCGATAGCGCCATTGTGCCAATTATGCTTTATGATGCGCAGTTGTCTCAAAACATGGCCAATGAACTTTTACGACTGGGAGTCTATGTGACTGGATTTTTCTATCCCGTTGTGCCGAAAGAAAAAGCCAGAATTAGGGTTCAGTTATCCTCTGCACACACTCAATTGCATTTGGATAAAGCGATTGCCGCTTTTACTCAAGCAGGACGTAAGTTTGGAGTAATTTGACCTTTATTTTCACCTAAGTCAATATAATTTAGTATTTTTTAGGTTCAAATTTGTAATGTAACCTCAAATCTGCTACTTTTGGGGTTATAATTTAAATATTTAAATACTCATATTTCTATGAAAAAGCAAAACTTACTTACGCTTATGGTTGGTTTGTTCTTTGGATTGACTACAGTTATGTCTCAAAATAGTGACAATCCTTGGCAAATAACCCTTGGTGTTAACGCGGTAGATTTTTACCCTGTTGGCGGCCATACATCTGTTCAGGGTGGAAATATAGAAGGCATTACTGATGTCGGCCACTGGAACACTTTACCCTCCATTTCTTACCTAGGAGTATCAAAAAACATTTCCGGCAATTGGTCTTTGGGTCTTGCAGGATCAATGAACTCAATTACCCAATGGGGTGCTGCTGAAATCAAAAGCGCTCAGTATTACTCTGCTGATTTGAACATCAAATACAGCTTGGGTAGTTTGATAAAAAGCAAAAAGCTTGAGCCATTCGTTGGCTTTGGCGGAAGCTGGGTTAGAGTTGAGCAAAACGATTATTTCAAAGTTGACGGAGACAACAATGGACAGCCGGCAGCCAATGCTCTTGGCGGATTGTCTGTTTGGTTCTCTGACGGATTTGGTTTAACACTTCAATCTCAGTACAAGCATTCCTTTGGAGAGCGCAAATCGGCTCAACATTTCCAACACACCCTTGGAGTAGCTTTACGCTTTGGCGGTAAAGATTCTGATGGTGATGGTGTTTATGACAAAAATGACGATTGTCCAGAGGTTCCTGGTTTAGCAGCGTTTAACGGCTGTCCAGATACTGACGGAGATGGTATTCAAGACAGTAAAGACGATTGTCCAAATGTTGCAGGCTCTGCTCAAATGAACGGTTGCCCTGATTCTGATGGCGACGGCATTGCCGACAGTAAAGACAGCTGTCCAAATGAGGCTGGGACTGCTGCCATGAAAGGTTGTCCAGATGCTGATAATGACAAAGTCGCCGATAAAGACGACAAATGTCCAAATGAAGCTGGTCCTGCAGCTAACAAAGGTTGTCCTTGGCCAGATTCTGACAACGACGGCGTTCTTGACAAGGACGACAACTGTCCAAACGAAGCTGGAACCGCTGCCAACAATGGTTGTCCAGAGGTGTCAGTGCCTAACGAAGTGGTTAATCAACTAACTAACTACGCTAGAACTATCAATTTCAACACTGGCAAAGCAACATTTAAAGCAGATGCACTACCTGTCCTTAAAGCGATTTCTGCAATCATCAAGGAATATCCTAATGCAAGTTTCGTAATCGAAGGTCATACTGATTCTACTGGCAGTGACGCATTAAACCAACAACTTTCCGAAAAACGCGCGAATGCCGTTAAGGATTATTTGGTTGAAAATGGCGTTAATGCCTCTCGTTTAACTACTGTAGGTTATAGCGAAACTCGCCCAATCTCTGATAACGCAACTGCTAAAGGCAGAGCCGAAAACCGTCGCGTTGAAGTTAAATTGCAAGATTAAAACTCTGTTTATTTTTCTTAGTGAAAAAGCGCTCCATTTTGGGGCGCTTTTTTATTTTAGAGCTATTCTAATGAAATTTCTTTAATGACAACTTTTATACAGGATGTGCTGCTCGATTTATCGCGCCAAGGAAAAGATCTTTCTGAGCTAGTATTTGTCTTGCCCAATAAGCGCTCTGGAATTGTCCTTAAAAATGAAATTGGCTCGGTTAGTCTTAAGGTGCAATTTACCCCAAAGATTTTGGCGATCGAAGAACTGGTGCAAGAGATTTCCGAACTGCGCCTTGTCTCGCCTACCAGCCTGCTGATAGAAACCTATCGGGCTTACTGCGCCAGCTCCTTTCAAGAAAGCCCAGAATCATTTGACCAATTTCTAAATTGGGGGCCTCGATTAATTCAAGATTTTGTCGAAATCGACAGGTATCTCATTGAGGTGGATTCTTTGTTTAAAAGTATCCAGCAACTGAAATCCATCGAGGCGTTTGGTCAAGACCAAAAAACCCCGTTGGTGTCAAATTATCTCAAATTTTGGGAGCAGTTGATGCCTATATACCATCAATTGAACAAGACGCTGCTCGAGTCTGGACAGGGCCATCAAGGGCTCATGTACAGAAACGCATTGGAAAATCTTGAGAACTATTTGAATGAGCACCAATCAAAAGAGTTTGTTTTTTTAGGATTCAATGCGCTTAATGCTTCCGAAGAAAACATTTTTCAAGAATTGCTCAGTCGTGAGATGGGGACTATCTATTGGGACAATGACCACTATTTTTTGAACAACGAAATGGAAGAAGCTGGTCTTTTTATGAGAAATTATTTTAACTCTTGGAATTACTATAAGCGAGAGATTCCACTTGGTCTTCGCAATCATTTCACTGCTCCAAAAAAATTTAAATCAATCGAGACGCCGAAATCGGTCGGTCAGGCGAAATATGTTGGAGGACTCCTTAAATCGTTATGGGAAAAGAACAAATGTGAAAACACTGCTGTAGTGCTGGCCGATGAAACCCTGCTGCTACCTCTGCTAACGGCTTTGCCTGAAGATATTGATGTGGTCAATATCACCATGGGGTTCCCTCTCAAAGCAACCCCAGTTGCTGGATTGCTTTCAAGCATTTTTAATTTGCATATCAACGGTGGGAGCGAAGGATTCTACTACAAATATGTCCTGAGCATTCTCTCCAATCCATTGATAGAATCACTTGTTGGTCAGCCAAATAGATTTTGGATTAAGGACTTGACTGGATACATTCAAGAACAAAATCTGATGTTCATTACAACTGATCAGCTAAGAGCTAAAGCCAATGATAATTTGGAGTGGATCGATTTAATTTTTTCCTATTGGGAGAAGCCTGAGCAAGCGTTGGATCGATTGGTATTACTTATCGAACTGATAAAAAACAGCATAACCCGAAAAACGCATTCTGATTTCTTTACACTTGAATGCCTTTACAAATATTTCACCTTACTCAATAGCCTTAAGCTAGAGCTAAAGGATTTTAACGGTGTTCAAAGCATAAAGACCCTCGAGCATCTGTATGAGAGTTTAATGGAAGAGGCCACTTTAGATTTCAAAGGAGAACCACTGAAAGGCTTGCAAATCATGGGGATTCTGGAATCACGGGTCTTAGACTTTGAAACGGTGATTATCACATCAGTAAATGAAGGTGTGCTGCCGGCAGGAAAACAGCAGCACTCATTCATTCCCTATGATGTCAAACGCGCCTTTGACCTTCCCACGATCAAAGAAAAGGATGCCATCTATGCCTATCATTTTTATCATTTAACACAGCGCGCTTCCGACGTCTTCCTCATTTATGACTCTGCGGTGGATCGGCTTCAAGGCGGTGAGCCCAGTCGATATTTGTTGCAATTGGCCGTTGGTAAGGTACATCAGATAGCGCACCTAAAAGCAATTGCTCAAACACCAACGCAAAAAGAGCCTGGATTGGTCATACAAAAAACACCCGAAATTGCTAAGGCGCTAGAAGAGCTAGGCTCTTACGGCTACTCTCCCTCGGCCCTTACTTTATACATTAATGACCCTTTCAAGTTTTATCAACGGTATATTTTAGGACTCGAAGAGTCCGATGAAGTGGAAGAATCAATGGCCGCTAGAACCTTTGGAAACGCCATACACAACACTCTTGAGGCTCTTTATAAACCCTTCCAAAACAATTATTTATCGGAAGAGACAATTACAGGAATGACCTCTCAAGTTCCGTTGCTCGCCGAACGGTTTTTTAGAGATCAAATGAAAGGAGCCGACATCAATACAGGGAAAAACCTCTTGGCTTTTGAAATTGGGAAACATTACATTCTTCAATCAATCCAAGAAGATTTGAAGCTAATTCAACAGGGGGATTCTTTAAAAATTATCAGCGTTGAAGAAAAATTTGAGGCTCTCATTCCCCTATCAGGCTTACCTTTTCAAGTTAAAATTAGGGGAAAAATTGACCGCGTAGATCAGCTCAATGGAATCACTCGGATCATAGACTATAAAACTGGAAGTCAAATAACCGCCAGTAGCCTCAAAATAAAAGACTGGTCAAGCCTAACAAATGACTACGACAAATATCACAAGTGCTTCCAAATTCTTTGCTATGCCTATTTGTGGCGAGCCAATCATCCCAACACCAGTAGTGTCGAAGGTGGCGTGTTTGCACTAAAAAACATTTCGCTAGGACTGATCAGGTTAGGCATTCCTTCTGAAGATGGGAAAACATATAGTCATAGTATTGACCGTGCAGTCCTTGACCAATTTGAGCAGATTCTGTCCGAATTGGTGTTAACGATTCACAATCTAAAAATACCTTTCGCAACAAGCGAAAAATAAGAGACTAGGTGGGGATGCTGTTTTTGTGCAAGCGAGACACATATTTGCCAATCACGTCGAACTCCAAATTGACCAATGACCCTTCCTTCAATAGAAAAAAATTGGTGTGCTCATAAGTAAAAGGAATGATCGCCACGCTGAAACTATCCCTGTCCGAATCGACTACGGTTAGGCTAACTCCGTTGACAGTGATGGAGCCCTTTTCAATGGTAAAATTTCCAAGCGAGGCATCGTATTGGAACCGAAAAGTCCAGCTCCCATTATTTTCATGCACAGAGATACACTTACCAATCTGATCTACATGTCCTTGAACCATATGTCCGTCCAGTCGGTCTCCTAGCTTTAGCCCTCTTTCCAAATTGATCAAATCACCAACATGCCAATTGCCGATAGTCGTCTTGTCAATGGTCTCCTTTATTGCCGTAACTGTATATTGGCTCTGAGATTTATTGACAACCGTCAAACAAATTCCATTGTGAGCAACGCTCTGATCAACTTTTAACTCATCCGAAAATTGAGCCTCCATCGTTAGACGCAAATTTCCCGAGTACATCTCTACAGACTTGACTTTGCCCATCTCCTCAATGATTCCTGTAAACATTGGTTCTGTTTCATTAGTTTTGTGTCACGAAAGTACAAAACATATTTTGCTTTGGCCATGTCACAACACTCCTTACTAAAAATAGGCATTTCCATTGGAGACCTTAACGGTATTGGAAGTGAGGTGGTTTTAAGAAGCTTGGACCGTTTGAAATTGTTTGATTTTGTGCCCATCATATATGCTAATTTTGAATTGATTGCTGAGCTTCAAGAAACCTTTGGAACTCATTTGAATATTGATAAATGGGACGTCCAGTCAACCTTAGAGAAACAAACCGTTTATGTAATTGACGTTTGGCCAGAGCAAGTTCACATCGTCTATGGCGCTATTGACTCAAGAATTGGACATTACGCGTTCAAATCCCTAAGCGCTGGAACCCATGCCCTAAAACATGGCGAGGTCGATGTGTTGTTAACCGCCCCAATACACAAAGCCAGCATCATGTCAAAAGAGTTCCCATTCCCAGGACACACAAACTACCTGAGTCGGGAACTGAATGGAACAAGCTTGATGCTGCTGGTATCGGACAACCTAAGAGTTGGATTGCTCACCGATCATGTTCCATTAGACCAAATCACTTCGGTCATCTCCGAGAAACTGATTTTCGAAAAAGCACGGACGATGAAACATTCACTGCAACAAGATTTTGGTATTGAACATCCGAAGATAGCATTGCTGGGCGTCGATCCTCATGCGGGAGATGAGGGAGCAATAGGCACTATTGATAAAGACCTATTGTCGCCTTGCGTTGTCAAGCTTCAGTCCTTGGGCATACATATTGAAGGTCCATTTGCAGCCGATGGGTTTTTCGGTTCGGGGTTATACAAAGATTTTGACGGTATTTTGGCCAGTTATCACGACCAAGGTTTGGTCCCTTTTAAACTACTGTCCTTTGGAAATGGGGTCAATTTCACCGCCGGCCTTAACAAAGTTAGGGTGTCTCCCGATCACGGAACTGCATTTGACATTGCGGGACAAGGAACTGCATCAATTTCGTCCTGCCTTAAAGCGTTTGAAGTTGGGGTTTCTATTTTCAACAATCGCCAGCAGATAATAGCCTAAGCACTTTTATGCTGAAGACTTAGAAGACTGGAAGACGCAGCTATAGGTCAAAGTACAGTAAAACTTCAGTAAAGACTCGAAGATTTCTAGCTGTAATGTCGGTTTAGGTACTGGAACATAGTCCAAATTCGCTTTGAGTTCTTGAATAACTTTTGTCGCAATAGTATAAGGGCTAGTCTTTAAAACGTCTCCCAACTTAATGATGTCAAGAAGTATAACTGGACTATATTCGTGTATAAATGGGAATTTTTATGCGTTTATCGGGCAAATATAAAGCATTATTTCAATTTCAATAGTGAATTGGTCTGTTAAGAATTCATTGGTCATTGATGTTAATCCAATCGGCATTTTTGTAATTTTACCAAGGTCCTATCCGTGGACCCTTGGATATTGTGTCATATGTTTTTAGAAAGTACCGGAAGTCAGGAAAATAAATTTGGTTGGATAGAAGTCATCTGTGGCTCAATGTTCTCAGGAAAAACCGAAGAGTTAATTCGAAGATTAAAGCGAGCGCAGTTTGCCAAACAAAGGGTGGAAATATTTAAACCCTCGCTAGACGTGAGATACAATCAAAACAAGGTGGTTTCTCACGATGCCAACGAAATCATGTCCACTCCTGTCCCTGCTGCTGCCAACATTCCTATTTTGGCCGATGGCTGTGAAGTGGTCGGCATCGATGAAGCACAATTTTTTGATGATGAAATTGTAAGAGTATGCAACGATTTAGCCAATAAAGGCGTTCGTGTCATTGTTGCTGGTCTTGATATGGATTTTAAAGGAAATCCTTTTGGTCCAATGCCCCACCTGATGGCCACGGCAGAATATGTCACCAAGGTGCACGCCATCTGTACCCGAACTGGCAATCTGGCTCAGTACAGCTACAGAAAGTCTTCCAATGACGACATTGTCCTTCTTGGAGAAGTGGACGAATATGAGCCCTTGTGTCGGGCGGCTTTTTACAAAGCCATGAACCAAGACAAAAAGCAAGGAGGGAAAAAGGCCGTTTCTCATGTTATTGAAACCGATGCTCCAGCCGATGAATAAGCAATTTCCAACTTTCCTTGAGATTGACCTCAGTGCGCTCGAATCCAATTTTTTTCACTTGAAACAAAAGCTATCAGAAGGCACAAAATTTCTGGCAGTAATCAAAGCCTTTGCGTATGGCAGTGCAGCATCGGCAGTTGCTAAAAAATTAGAATCACTTGAGGTCGATTATTTTGCTGTGGCCTACACTCAAGAAGGAGTGGCACTGAGAACTGCGGGTATCAGAAAACCTATAATGGTCTTGCATCCTCAACCAGCATGTTTAGACGATATTATCGACAGTTGCTTGGAACCGTGCTTGTACAATTTCGATATTCTGAACGCTTTTTTGATTGCGGCCAAAAACAAACAACAACACCATTATCCCGTTCATGTCAAATTCAATACTGGACTCAATCGACTGGGTTTTCAACATGATCAGTGCCTGACTGTGGCAAACGTATTTGGAACGCAAGACCATTTAAGAGTTGCCTCCATTTTATCTCATTTGGCTGCAAGTGAGGACTTACAAGAAAAAGAATTTACGCTGAGTCAAATTGGGCTTTTTGAAAAAATTAATCAGGATTTTTGTGAAATACTAGGATATCAGCCTGTGCGTCATTTGTGCAACACCTCAGGTATTCTCAATTATCCCCACGCCCATTTTGAGATGGTCCGAAGCGGCATAGGGCTCTACGGATTTTCCAATGACCCCATTAATCACCCTGGATTAAAACCCATTGCGTCATTGAAAACACACATTTCCCAAATTCATTCTGTTGCCAAAGGCGATTCAGTAGGGTACAATCGCGGGTATGTATGCCCAGAAGACAAATCTGTTGCAGTGGTTCCAATTGGACATGCCGACGGCATTGGCAGGCAATACGGCAAGGGCAAAGGTCAAATGATTATCAACGAAAAGGCGGCTCCTATTATGGGTAACGTTTGCATGGACATGATCATGCTTGATGTAACGGGAATCGACTGCAAAGAAGGTGATACGGTCGAAGTATTTGGCCAAAGTCAAACAGCAGAAAAGCTTGCAGAAGGCGCAGGAACCATATCCTATGAATTGATTACTGGAATTTCGAGTAGAGTACCAAGAGTAATACTACACTAGTTTTTGTTTAGGGTGTCATTTGTTTGAACTAATTTTGAATTTTATATCAATATACTATGACAATTGCAATTATTGGAGCGACTGGGTTAGTGGGTCAGACGATGCTAAAAGTTTTGGAAGAACGCAATCTTCCCTTTACAAATCTTCTGGTCGCAGCTTCTGATCAAAGCAAGGGAAATACAGTCGCTTATAACGGTGTCACTTTGACATTAGTCTCGGTTCAAAGCGCTCTAAACGCCAAGCCTGATATCGCGCTTTTCTCGATCGGCGCTGAGCTTTCTGAATTTTGGGCTCCTCAATTTGCCAGTGTAGGCACAACGGTTATCGACAATTCTTCGGCATGGAGAATGCATGACAACATCAAACTCGTTGTGCCCGAAATCAACGCTAAAACTCTGACTCCAGAAGACAAAATCATCGCCAATCCCAATTGCTCTACCATACAACTTGTCATTGCGTTGCACGACCTCCATCGACATTTTGGTCTCGACAGGTTGGTCATTTCGACCTACCAGTCGGTTTCTGGAAGCGGTCAAAGCGGTATTGATCAGCTCAAAAATGAACAAAGTGGCATTGCCGGTGAGAAATTCTATCCTCACACGATTCACGAAAATGCCTTGCCGCAATGCGACGATTTTAGTGATGACGGCTATACCAAAGAAGAGTGGAAATTGATCAACGAAACCAAAAAGATCCTCAACGACAATAAGATAGGCGTTACAGCAACAGCCGTAAGAGTTCCTGTAATTGGAGGCCATTCCGAATCGGTAAATATTACCTTATCGAAACCTGCACAACTTGAAGAAGTGGCTCATATCCTCAAAAATACCGCTGGAGTGGTTTTTCTGGAAGACAGTTATCCAATGCCTTTAAATGCTTACGGCTCCGATCATGTTTTTGTTGGACGCTTGCGACAAGACCATTCGCATGAGAGGAGTTTTAACCTTTGGATTGTAAGCGATAATCTCCGTAAAGGAGCTGCTACCAATGCCGTTCAAATTGCGGAGTACTTAATCGCCAATAAGATTAATTCTAAGGCTCTGTCATCAGCTTTGACAACTGATGGCCAACCAAACTCCCTATAGCCACACCCATTCCTCCCATGCGTATGCCACAATATACATTGGGCTGAAGCTCTTTGACAATGGATTTCTTTTGACTTCCTATGCCTAAGATGCCACTCCATCTGTGCTCAATCTCAAAAGACACGTTGGGCAAAATATGATTACGCAGTAGTCCTTCCAAATGAGTTTGGATTTCAGGCGTTTGATTCATATCAAACGTTGTTTCTCCAGTCATGTCCAGATGCCTTCCTCCTCCCAACAAAATTCTATTCCCGACATTTCTGAAATAATAATAACCTTGATCTAAGTGATAACTGCCTTGAATCTGAAGTCCAGTGATTCGGGTAGTCATTAAAACTTGATTTCTTGCTGGTTGAACATCTTCTTCAAGCAATTCTGAAGCAAATCCATTCGTGCAAATGGCCAAACGTTTGCACTTGACTTCAAGCCCATCTAAATCAATCACAACTCCTTCGAATGTCGAAGAAAAATGGGTGACCTTAAGGCCGTTCAAAATCAAAATACCAAGTGAATGAGCCTTGCTGAGCAATGCTTGAATCATATCACCCGCATTGAGCTGTCCCTCAAACCGATTGAAAATGGTATGTTCATAAAACCCTGAAAAAGAACTGTTAGTGGCTTTAATCTGAAAAACTGGTCCATCAAAAATTGAGGATAATTTATGGTTGAGTTCCGGAATAGCATCAAAGCAGGTTTGAACAGAAGACGCGTCTTCTGTTCTAAAAACCTCGTAACCCCCAAGAGCTTCGTAGCCAAAAGATTGACCGTCCAATTCTTGACGGAGCAGTCGGAGGCCTTCCCAACGGGCCTCGACAAGGTCAAGGACTTCGGTCTCCGTGTGTCTTTCTAAGTCGGAAAGAAGTTCGCTCACACTGCCAAAACATGCAAAGCCAGCGTTTTTGGTGCTTGCGCCATGAGGAAGGGTCCCTCGTTCCAGTACAAGTATTTTGGCGTTTGGTTGAGATTTTTTGAGCTGTATGGCCGTTTGAAGGCCTACTATCCCACTGCCAACGATAGCAAAGTCAATATCATTGAACCAAGTTTGACGATCCCAATACGACAAATGTTTCATAGAATGGGTTTGCCTATTCCTCTTCTGGAACGCCCATCTCAAAAGATTCCATGAACTTGGTTGTGTATTCCCCTTTCAAATAATCAGGGTGATCCATCAAAGCCCGGTGGAAAGGAATAGTAGTTTTCACTCCTTCGATGACAAATTCATCCAAGGCGCGTTTCATTTTATTGATAGCTTCTTCTCGGGTCTGAGCTGTAGTGATTAGCTTGGCGATCATCGAGTCGTAATTGGGAGGAATCGTATAACCAGCATATACATGCGTGTCTAATCGAACCCCATGCCCACCTGGAGCATGAAGCGTTGTTATTTTTCCTGGAGATGGTCGAAAGCCGTTAAACGGATCCTCTGCATTGATTCGACATTCAATGGAGTGCAAATTGGGTAAATAATTTTTCCCAGAAATAGGCACACCAGCAGCAACTAAAATTTGTTCTCTAATCAAATCAAAATCGATGACTTGCTCGGTAATGGGATGTTCTACCTGAATTCTGGTATTCATCTCCATGAAAAAGAAATTGCGGTGTTTGTCTACCAAAAACTCAACAGTTCCTGCTCCTTCATATTTGATGAATTGTGCCGCTTTAACAGCTGCCTCACCCATTTTACTTCTCAACTCATCTGTCATGAAGGGCGATGGCACTTCTTCGGTCAATTTTTGATGGCGTCTTTGGATGGAGCAATCGCGTTCCGACAAATGACAGGCTTTCCCTGAAGAATCTCCCACAATTTGAATTTCGATGTGACGTGGCTCTTCAATGAGTTTTTCCATGTACATGTCGTCATTCCCAAAAGCTGCTTTTGATTCTTGTCTTGCGCCTTCCCAAGCTGGCAACAATTCTTCTTCTGACCACACTGCTCGCATACCACGACCCCCACCACCAGCGGTTGCCTTTAGCATGACAGGGTAGCCTACGATTTTTGCAGTTTTCTTGCAGTCGTTAAAATCCTTTAAAATCCCGTCACTACCCGGTACACAAGGAACGCCGGCAGCTTTCATGGTTTCTTTGGCTGTTGCCTTATCCCCCATTTTGCTAATCATCTCTGGAGAGGCTCCAATGAATTTGATCCCATGATCTGAACAAATCTTGGAAAACTTAGCGTTTTCTGACAAAAAACCATAGCCTGGGTGTATTGCATCCGCATTAGTAATCTCGGCCGCGGCAATGATATGAGGAATTTTTAAATAGGATTCTGAACTCGATGGGGGGCCAATACAAACTGCCTCATCAGCAAATTTAACGTGGAGACTGTCAGCATCAGCTGTAGAATAGACCGCCACTGTTTGAATTCCCATTTCCTTGCAGGTACGAATGATTCGCAATGCAATTTCTCCTCTATTTGCAATAAGTATTTTTTTGAACATAGCCTCTTAAGGTTGATTAGGAGGGGTCAACCAAGAACAACGGCTGATCAAATTCCACTGGGGAAGCGTCGTCAACTAAAATTTTTACGATTGTTCCGCTTACCTCAGATTCAATTTCGTTAAAAAGTTTCATTGCCTCGATGATGCAAAGGACGTCTCCTTCGGCGACACGACGACCAACTTCGGTAAAATTGGACTTGTCTGGTGAAGGCTTGAGATATGCTGTTCCTATCATTGGCGATTTTACGGTGACATATTTGCTCGAATCTATTGGCTCGGCAGATGGAGATGAAGGCTTTTCGGCAACGGCTGGGACTGTTTGTGGTGCTGCAGCGGTTGGAGAAAGAGGAGCGTACTGCATTGTCGGCTGACCAGAATCAGAACCTGTTTTAACGCTGATTTTGTAATCAGGGGTTTGGAGTTTGACCTCACTAGCACCCGATTTAACGACAAATTTGATGAGATTTTGAATGTCTTTTAATTCCATTATTGTAGTGTTAGTTTTACGCACTAGGGTTATAGGCCCATGTCAAATATAATGCTCCCCAGTTAAATCCGCCACCAAAAGCAGCAAAAATAATTTTATCGCCCTTTTTCAACTGAGATTCATAGTCATACAACAACAGCGGAAGAGTGGCTGATGTGGTATTACCAAATTTATGGATGTTCATCATCACCTTGTCATCTTCCAATCCGATGCGACTGGCCGTTGCGTCGATAATACGTTTATTGGCTTGGTGAGGAGCAAGCCAGCTGATGTCTTCCTTGCTCAAATGGTTCCTTTCTAATATTTTTTCGGACACATCGGCCATGTTAGAAACTGCATGTTTGAATACGCTTTTACCGTCTTGAAAAACAAATTGTTCTTTGTTTGAGAGATGGGTTGGTTCAATTGGAAAGGCAGATCCTCCGTATTTGACCAACAAATATTCTCTACCTGAACCATCACTGCGCAAAAGCTCATCTTGAACACCATAGCCCTCCTCGTTGGGTTCGAACAATACTGCGCCAGCACCATCGCCAAAAATGATACAGGTCGCCCTATCTTCATAATTGATCATGGAAGAATTTTTGTCTGCTCCGATAAGTAGTACCTTTTTGTAACGACCCGATTCGATGTAGCTCGAGGCGACAGACATGCCAAATAGAAAGCTAGAACATGCTGCATCCAAGTCAAAAGTGAAAGCGTTGACCGCTCCAATTTGAGCAGCGGTGTAGGCCGCTGTAGAGGCTGCTTGCATGTCGGGTGTAGCTGTTGCCACAATGACCAAGTCAATTTCGGCAGGGTCAAGATTGGATTTTTTTAAGAGGTCATTTGCCGCATGAATAGCCATAAAAGAAGTGCCTAGACCTTCCCCTTTCAAAACTCGCCGCTCTTTGATACCCGTTCGAGACACAATCCATTCATCGTTAGTCTCAACCATTCCTTCAAGCATTTTGTTGGTAAGAACAAAATCCGGAACGTATCCGCCAACGGCTGTAATTGCTGCGTTCAAAAGCTTCTTGTTTAACTACTTATAAAAACGCTCAAAGGCGCATGGTATAGTTTAGGCCTGAGCAGTTTCAGAATTGTCAATAAGCACTTGACCTCTGTGGTATAATTTACCTTCAAACCAATGAGCTCTGTGAAAAAGGTGAGCCTCGCCAGTGGTAGGGCAGGTTGCGATTTGAGGAGCGGTAGCCTTGTAGTGGGTACGGCGTTTATCGCGACGTGTTTTCGATATTTTGCGCTTTGGATGTGCCATTATTTCAATTAATTATCCGTTAATAAGTTTTTTAATCCCTCCCAACGCGGATCTACCTCATCCTTGAGGTTTTGATTGCTGTTGCTTGGATTCAATTCTTCTAGTCTTTTGAGTATGTCCGAATTCAAAGTCCCGTCCTCAATGCCTGGATGCTCGCGTTTTGCTGGTATAGAAAGAACAATAAGTTCAAAAATATACTGCGCTACATTCAGTTCAAAAGCCCCGTGAGGTAAAATTAATATGGATTCGTCGTCGTCGTTATACTCCTCTCCAAATTTAACCACCAATTCGAATTGACCTTGAATTGGAAGGTCAAAAGGCTCATTTGTGACGTCGCAATCCACATTTACGGTACCAAAAACCTCAAAATTGAAGTCTAAAATAGTCGTCTTTTTGTCTAAAAACAACTTGGCTTTTAGGGATGCGCCATTAAATTCTGCATATTCAAATGCTTCAAAGAACGTGTTGTCAATGTCGTATTCAAACTCATGGAGGCCCGTTTTTAAACCAACAAACTGAATATCATATGGTTTAAAAGCTTTAACCATGAGCTGAACATTGAGCGTGCAAATATAAAAAAAAAATGTGCGCCGCCTCATAATAGCCTATCATTTCGCTGTTTTTGCATTGTGGGAATAGATAGTTTTTGATACCTTCGGTGAAAACTTGACACCAAATGACCCAAGACCCTAGAGATATCCAAGAATTAATCGCTCGATTGAACAATGAGATAGAAAATCAAGACTTCTCAGCAGCTCTTTCTACAGCTCGGGATCTTCACGAGATATTAGTGATTTTGAGACATGAGGCAGCCTTTGTCGATCCAATAATTCCAGAAGCGCCGATTACTCCAGAGGCTGATATTTCGGAGCCTGCCATAGAAACGATCAAGGATATTGTCGCTCAAATCGACCCTCAAGGAGAACAAGTTGATTCGATTCTTGACTTTGAACCAGAGTTTTTGGAAATGGACAAAGACGAAGACGATTTTGAAGCCTTAACAAAAGACTTTAAGAATCTTCCAGAATTTGACCCTGTCGAATTTGCCCCATCCGCCCCACCAAAAGAAAAAAACCTGTCACTGAACGAAACCCTTAGGCCGAACAAAATTGCGTTGGATTTGAATGACAGATTGGCCTTTATGAAACATCTATTTGGCGGGAAAAGCGGTGATTTTGAGCGCATCATTGACATGCTCGACGATCTTGACACTTACGAAGAAGCTGTAGACTTTGTTCAAAGTACAATTAAACCCGATTACAACAATTGGGAGGGTAAGGCGGAGTACGAAGACCGTTTGATGATGCTCATAGCAAACAAGTTTGGTCAATGAGCAAGTTGTACCTGGTTCCTACTCCGATCGGCAATTTGAAAGACATGACTTTTAGGGCTGTTGAAGTGCTCAATTCTGTCGACAAAATTTTAGCTGAAGACACTCGGACTTCTGGAAAACTTTTGAAGCACTACCAGATTGAAACCCCAATGCAATCTTATCACATGCACAATGAACACCGAATGATCGAAGGGTTGGTCAAATCTATGGCAGCAGGAACCGTTATGGCCTTGATCAGTGACGCGGGGACGCCCGCCATTTCTGACCCTGGTTTTCTAATCGTTCGGGCTTGCATCCAAAATAATATCCCAGTAGAATGTCTCCCAGGAGCAACGGCTTTTGTTCCAGCACTTGTAGATTCAGGTTTGCCCAATGATCGCTTTGCTTTTGAAGGATTTTTGCCCCCAAAGAAGGGTCGTCAAACAAGGCTTCAAATGCTGACGGAGGAATCCAAGACCATGATATTTTATGAAGCGCCTCACAAACTGGTCAAAACGCTTCAAGACCTTGCCAAAGTCCTTGGAGGAGATCGTCAGGCCAGTGTTTCCAGAGAAATAAGTAAACTTTTCGAAACGCATCAACGCGGTAGTTTAGACGCTTTGAGAATTCATTTCGAACAACATCCTCCCAAAGGAGAAATCGTTATTGTTGTTGCGGGTAAAAACAGTTAAACGACTATGATTTGGCAATTTAGTCCTCCCACAGACTTTGAAATGACCCACAAATTGATGGCCGATTTGGGGGTTGAAGAGGCTATTGCCACTCTTTTGATTCAAAGAGGCGTTCGTACTTTTGAAGAGGCCAAAACTTTTTTTCGACCCTCCCTTGAGCAACTTCATGACCCCATGCTCATGGCTGACATGTCCAAGGCCATCAATCGAATCAAATTGGCTTTAGATAAGGACGAATTCATCATGGTTTTTGGCGATTATGATGTCGATGGCACTACCGCTGTTTCTCTGATGGCCAGTTACCTAAGAAGTAGAACAGACAAGGTGACCACCTACATCCCAGACCGCTATTCTGAGGGGTATGGCTTGTCTCTTCAAGGCATAGATCTTGCCGCCAACAACGACATCAGCCTTATGATTGTTCTAGACTGTGGGATAAAAGCTGTCGATAAAGTTGCTTATGCCAAAAACCTAGGAATCGATATCATCATTTGCGATCATCATACTCCTGGAGAAACTATCCCAGATGCTGTTGCCGTTTTGGACCCAAAACGTTCAGATTGCAATTATCCTTTTAAAGATTTATGCGGTTGTGGTGTTGGGTTCAAACTGATTCAGGGCATTGAACAAAGTGAAGGACATGCGGTAGAGTCCTTAAAGACTTATCTCGATTTGGTAGCCGTTTCTATCGGTGCCGACATGGTTTCCATGACTGATGAGAACAGAGTGATGACTTATTTTGGTTTACAGCAAATCAACACTGAGCCTAGACCAGGTCTCAAAGCCTTGATGAGCCCTTTTGATTTGGAAGAATTCAGCAATTCAGATGTTGTATTCAAAATCGCCCCTCGGATTAATGCAGCAGGTCGCATGGAGCATGGAAATTTTGCTGTTGCCCTGCTTATGGCTCCCAACGAAATCCAAGCACAAGAGTTGGCCGAAAAAATCGAATCTTACAATACTGACAGGAGGGTTTTAGACCAAGGCATCACCGATGAAGCGCTAACTCAAATCCAAACCAACCGCGAGATTGACCGATTTTCAACAGTGGTCTATAATCCGAATTGGCTCAAAGGTGTCATTGGAATTGTCGCTTCCCGACTCACTGAAACCCACTACAGACCAACTGTTGTTTTCACCAAAAGCGGCGATCACCTGGTCGCTTCGGCTCGATCGGTTAAAGGGTTTGATTTGTACAGCACTTTGGAGGCGTGCAGCGATACCATGGTTCAATTCGGTGGACACAAATATGCAGCGGGACTGACCATTCGAGAAGATCAATACCACAACTTTAAAACGAAGTTCGAAGAAGAAGTCGCGAGCAGAATTACCAAAACTCAACGCATCCCAACACTAACTGTTGATTTAGAACTAGACTTTAGTGAAATTACACCAAAATTTTATCGGATTTTAGAGCAGTTTGCTCCATTTGGGCCCGACAATATGACCCCTGTATTCATGAGCAAATCCGTTGTAGATTCAGGCTTTGGGAAACGCGTTGGCACCAATGGAGATCATCTGAAGTTAAACTTACAGCAATCCGGACATTTGTTTTCCGCAATTGGATTTGGACTTGGGGACCAGTTAGAGCGCGTCAAAAATAACACTCCGTTTGACGTGGCTTACACCATAGAGATCAACGAATGGAACGGCAATAAGAGTTTGCAGCTCAAGCTGAAAGACTTAAAATAACTGATCTACTCAAATTTTTTCAAATCAAATTTAGTCCCGTTAAATTGGCCATAGGTATTATGTCCAATCCAATCCCCCAAGTTGATATAAGTAGCGTTGTCGTTCAATTTGATGTTTAAAGGCATGTGACGATGGCCAAAGACAAAAATGTCTCGATGGGATTCGCTCAACTTACGCCGACAATATTGTACCAACCACTCTGTATTCTCTCCTTCAAATTTGACATCTTCTTTTCCTGAAATCAGCTTGTTCTTGACCGAAAGATATTGGGCTATCTTCACGCCTATATCGGGGTGTAGCCATTTAAAACACCATTTGAAAAACGGGTTAGTGACTACTTTTTTAAACCTTTTGTAGCCCTTGTCGTGAGGACCTAGTCCGTCGCCATGACCAATAAAAAAGTGCTTTTCGCCGATCAAAAATTCTTTAGGGCTATGAAATACTTTTATGTTGAGTTCTTCTTCAAAATAACCATTCATCCACAAATCGTGATTGCCCGAAAAGAAGTAAATCTGAATTCCAGAATCCGAGAGTTCAGCCAATTTTCCCAAAACTCGGGTAAATCCTTTGGGGATTACCGTGCCATATTCGAACCAGAAATCGAAAAGGTCTCCCAACAAAAATAGGACTTCTGCATCGACTTTGATGCTATCCAACCAGGCGACAAAATGTTTTTCTCTTGTTCGGCTTTCAGCCAAAGTAGGCGCTCCCAAATGATTGTCTGAAGCAAAAAACACTTGTTTGCCTTGGGTTAACGGGATTCTTGTCGCAAGAGTCATCTCCATTTTATTACTTAGAATTATCTGTGGCAACCCATTCGGCAAAGGCGGTTTCCGTTTCTTGAAGTTTCACAGAAAAAAGTTGGATGTGTTCTGGCAAATTGGCCGCAATGGTCTTGGCAAAATCAACCACCATGCATTCACTTGTGGGCTGATAATCCACTAAAAGAACATTGTGTCCTTCATTCTGTAAGGTGCGCGCCAAATGAACATGTGGTGTGTTTTTATTGAACACCGTAGCGTGATCAAACACATCAACGATCTCTCTTTTCACAATGGCTTTCAGGTCTCCAAAATCCATCACCATGCCATTTTTGACGTGGTCGGCGTCAGAAATAGGTTGCCCAATGACAGTTACTGACAGCTTGTAACTGTGTCCATGCACATTGCGACATTTGCCGTCATAGCCGAATAAGGCGTGCCCTGTTTCGAAAGTAAATTGCTTGGTGATGCGAACCGTATCCATCCTATTCCTTTGCTGCAAATTTACATTATTCTCCTCAAGAATGATTTAAAGCCCAGCAAAACTCATTCTAGAACAGGAAATTTAGTGTCTAAATTTTAGAATATTATGTATATTGCGCCTCCAAATATGGGGCATTAGCTCAGCTGGCTAGAGCGTTTGGCTGGCAGCCAAAAGGTCATCGGTTCGACTCCGATATGCTCCACAGGAAAACCCACTCAATGAGTGGGTTTTTTGTTTTTTGCCACAAACGGATTCCTAACAATAGTTTTAGTAATGAGAATTGTTTAAATAATTTATCCATATCTTAGGTTCTTTCAACAAGGACTATGAAACAGCTGTTTTTTCTTCTGCTTGGCCTATCACTTTCCTCCCAAGCTCAATTGATTTTACCCGAACGAGAAAGGGCCAAGGTGGTAGATGAAATTCTCAAAGAGCGATTCGAAACCCTATTGCCAGAGCTTATGGATCGCACTGGCATAGATATGTGGGTGTTGATTTCTCGAGAATATAACGAAGACCCTGTTCTTAAAAACATGCTTCCAGCCACTTGGCTCAATGCCCGAAGAAGAACCATTATTCTTTTTTATCGAGATTCTAAAAAGAACACCATTGACAAGTTAGCGGTAGCGCGCTACAATTTTGGAGAAAACATTCAATCTGCTTGGGACAAAGACAAGCAGCCCAATCAATGGCAAAGGCTTATGGAGTTGATCGAAGAACGCAACCCAAAAACCATTGGACTGAATTATTCCGAACATTTCAATATTGCCGATGGTTTAGATCATACGGACTTCAAAGAGTTTATGACCTACCTTCCCAAGAAATTTCAAAACAAAGTGGTGTCGGCGCAGCCCTTGGCAACCGCTTGGATTGAAACAAGAACCGAGCGCGAAATGGCCCTTTATTCTCATTTGGTGAACATCACCCACGACATCATTGCCGAGGCCTTTTCGGAAAAAGTCATCACCCCTGGCATCACCACTACAACAGACGTGGAATGGTGGATGAGGGATAAGGTAACTCAACTCGGTCTGGAAACTTGGTTTCATCCTTCAGTCGATATTCAGCGTTCACAGGAGGTGATGGGCGATCACCTCTATGCCTTTTCGAATCGACCGCAAGAAAACATCATCCTCCCTGGAGATTTGGTTCATTGTGATTTTGGCATCACCTACCTGAGGCTCAATACCGATTGCCAAGAATTGGTCTACATCCTCAAACCTTTTGAAACAGAAGCTCCTGAGTATTTAACCCAAGCCTTGGCCAAAGGCAACCTGCTTCAAGACCTCCTCACTAGCAATTTTAAATCAGGCGATTCTGGGAATACCATACTAAAAAACACCTTAGAACAAGCTAAAGCCGAAGGTCTTCAACCCTCGGTCTACACCCACCCACTAGGCAGTTACGGCCATTCATCGGGTCCAACCATTGGTATGTGGGACGCTCAGGAGGGTGTGCCAGTTAACGGCGACTATCCGTTGTATCCGAACACGGTTTATGCCATTGAACTCAATACCACAGTTCATATTGAAGCATGGCAAAGGGACATTAGAATCATGCTAGAAGAAGCTGGATTTTTTGGCAAAGACGGTTTCCGCTATGTCAGTGGCCGTCAAACTAAACTTTTAACAATTCCAAGAACTCAAAACCACTTGGGCGAATAATTTAACTCATTGACCATGACACGATTCTTTTTATTTTCCATTGCATTGCTTTCGCAATTCCTCTGGGCTCAACCCGACCTCAGCAAGGCCACCAAATCCTATTCAGGATATTTTGATTTCTATTATTTCGAAGATACAGACCAAATATTTCTGGAAGTAGCCAATCTCGGTGAGGAGTTTTTATATGTCAATGCTTTGAGTCAAGGGCTGGGAAGTAACGACATTGGCTTAGACAGAGGTCAGCTTGGCGCTACACAAGTAGTTTACTTTCAAAAAGCAGGGAACAAATTGATGTTGATCCAGCCTAATCAAGAATTTAGAGCCATAACAGACAACGCTGCGGAAAAAAAATCCGTTAGAGAAGCCTTCGCTAAATCGGTCTTATTTGGATTCCCTATTGTCAAAAAAACGGCCAAAGGCTATTTGATTGATCTGACGCCATTCCTTATCCAAGACAGTCATGGAGTTGCTGGACGTCTGAAGGGATCGGGACAAGGCAGTTATAGCTTAGACAAAAGTCGTTCGGCCCTGGCCTTGGATCAAACCAAGGCCTTCCCTAATAATGTAGAATTTGACGCCATGCTGACGTTCAGCGGCAGTGCAACGGGCAATTATATTCGGTCAGTTGCCCCGAACGCTGACTTCGTAACAGCCTATCAGCACCATTCATTCGTCGAACTTCCCGACGACGATTTTGAGCTTCGTGCCTATGATCCTAGAAGTGGAAGCTATCCTTTTTCATACATGGATTATGCGACTCCCGTCAATCAATCCATCACCAAACGCTACACAACGCGCCATCGATTAGAAAAGAAATTTCCTGACCAAGCCATGAGCGAAGCTATGGAGCCCATTATCTACTACCTCGATCCTGGAACGCCTGAACCTGTTCGCTCGGCCCTTCTCGAAGGGGCTAGTTGGTGGAATCAAGCCTTTGAAGCAGCGGGCTATATCAATGCCTTTCAGGTAAAAATGCTGCCCGAAGATGCTGATCCTTTAGACATTCGTTATAACGTGATTCAATGGGTACACCGCTCAACTAGAGGGTGGAGCTATGGTGCGAGTGTGGCCGACCCTCGGACTGGAGAAATCATCAAGGGCCATGTAAGTTTGGGCAGTCTTAGAATTAGACAAGATTATTTGATAGCTCAAGGATTGTCAAAAGCTCCTTTTGCAGAAAATGGAACTGGAGATAGCGCGATGATGGAATTGGCATTAGCCCGCATTCGACAACTATCGGCTCATGAAGTTGGTCATACTTTAGGGTTTCAACACAACTTTGCGGCCAGCACCAATAATCGCGCTTCGGTCATGGACTACCCTCACCCTTTAATTTCTCTTAAAAACGACCAAATCGTTTTCGATGATGCCTACGACACTGGCATTGGCGAATGGGACAAGGCGACTGTAGCGTATTCATACTCTGATTTTGCCGAAGGCATTGACGAGACCAAAGCGCTCAATGACCTCCTGAACAAAGCGTATGCGAGTGGATTGAGGTACATTTCGGACAGCGATGCAAGGGCTGCTGGCGGTGCACATCCTTATGCGCATTTGTGGGATGGTGGCGCATCGGCCTCAGAGGAATTAACGCGTGTGATGGCGGTTAGAAAAAAAGCCATTGAGCAGTTTTCTTTGGATAACATCAAATCGGGAGAGGCTGTTTCTGTTCTTGAAGATGTGTTTGCCCCTATTTATTTTTTCCACAGATATCAGGCTGAAGCTGCATCTAAATTGATCGGTGGAGTGGCATACCAATACGCTACCAAAGAGGATTTAGAATCCCCCAAGCCTGTCGATCCTACCGAACAGCGATCGGCCTTATCGGCAATTCTGAAAACCCTTCAGGCAAGCGAATTAGCTGTTCCAAAAGCCCAATTGGCATTATTTCCTCCTCGATCACCCGGTTACGAAAGATCTCGTGAGAGTTTTAAAAGCCAACTCGGTCCTGTTTTTGATCCAATGGGAGCGGCTTCTACGGCAGCCGATTTTACCTTAGGCTTCTTGTTTCGTCCCGAACGAGCCTCTCGTCTAGTCCTTCAAAAAGCTCAAGACCCCAACCAACTTGACGTGACTGAAATGACCCAATCCGTTCTAGCTCATGTCAAAAACACCACCTATTCGGATCCTTATTTACAAGAAGTTCAAAATAGCATCAATACTCAAATATTGAGTCATTTATTTGTATTAACTCAAAACGACAGTGCCTATCCTCAAGTGGGAATGGCGGTCATGACAGCATTGAAAAACTTTAGATCAGACATTGGAGGAAGTAAAAAAACAACCTCAGAACAACAATTTGTTCTGTCCCTATTGGATCGTTTTTTTAGCAATCCAAGCGCCTTCCATCCCGTTGAGAGTCCCAACATTCCTGATGGATCACCCATTGGTAGTGATTGGTGCAGTTTTAATAAATAATTAAATTATCATGAAATCTATATCGTTTTTTATCCTTACCGTCTTCTTGTCTATTAATGTACATTCCCAAGACAATTATTTGGGGGAGGGACCCTTCAATCAGTTAATCATTAGAGGGGTAACCTTGATTAACGGGGACGGATCTCCGCCTCGAGGACCCATTGATATTGTAGTTGAAAACAACATCATCAAGCAAATTCAAGTAGTGGGTTATCCTGGTGTAGCCATCAATGAGGCTTACCGACCTAAACTCAAAGAAGGTGGTAAAGAACTGGATGCCAATGGCATGTACCTGATGCCTGGCTTTGTGGACATGCATGGTCATATTGGGGGCGGCGCCCAAGGCGCAGAATGGGATTATGTATTTAAACTGTGGATGGCTCATGGGGTGACCACCGTAAGAGAGCCGAGTGGGAGAGGCATCGACTACACCCTTGACCTCAAGGAACGTTCGGCTGATAATAGTATAGTGGCTCCTCGTATTTTCTCCTACACAGCCTTTGGTCAAACTTCGAAGCAGTTTAACCCCTTAAATGACGCCCCCATTTCGACCCCTGAAATGGCCAGAACTTGGGTCCGTGCCAATGCCAAAAGAGGCGCTGATGGGATCAAATTTTTTGGGGCTGAGCCGGACATCATGGAGGCGGCTTTGGACGAAAACAAAAAACTGGGACTAGGATCTGCCTGTCATCACGCTCAGTTGAGTGTCGCTCGATGGAATGTCCTCCACTCTGCCCGAGCTGGCTTGACCAGTATGGAGCATTGGTATGGCCTGCCCGAAGCACTGTTTGAAGACCGCACGGTTCAGAATTACCCGTTGGACTATAATTACCAAAACGAGCAAGACCGCTTTGAGGCTGCTGGAGAATTATGGACTCAAGCTGCCGCGCCATATTCTGATCACTGGAATGCCGTGATGAATGAATTGTTGGAGTTGGACTTCACCCTTGACCCTACCTTTAATATTTATGATGCCAATCGAGATTTGCAACGCACCAGGAGAGCAGAGTGGCACGAGGACTACACCCTGCCTTCTTTGTGGAAGTTTTTTGAACCTAGCAAAATATCTCATGGCAGCTATTGGCACTATTGGGGAACCGAACAAGAGGTGGCTTGGAAAAAGAATTTTCAGCTTTGGATGACTTTTGTAAATGAATACAAAAATCGTGGAGGCAGAGTTACCACGGGTTCGGACTCGGGCTATATTTACCAGCTCTATGGCTTTGCATACATTCGGGAGCTGGAATTGCTTCGAGAAGCTGGATTTCATCCCTTAGAAGTCATTCGTTCTGCTACTCTCAATGGAGCGGAGGCCTTAAAAATAGACGATAAAATAGGCAGCATCCAAATTGGCAAGCTGGCCGATTTTGTCATTGTCGAAGAAAACCCTTTGGTCAACTTCCAATCTCTTTATGGCACTGGAGCCATCAAGCTGACTGAAGACAATGAAATTGTCAGGGTGGGTGGTGTTAAATACACCATTAAGGATGGCATCATTTACGACGCTAAACGCCTACTTGCTGAGGTTAAGGCCATGGTTGACAAAGAAAAAGAAAAGACTGGCTGGAAACTGATACAGCCGGGAGTTGAGTAAGCCATTAACTTTCTAGACAAACTAATCATTCGTCATCGATGGAATACAGAATTTTAGATCAAAGCCACTTCCGGGAAATGGTCGACTTGGCCCAACAATTGAATCCCAAATTAGAAAGGAGTTTGATAGAAAAAAGACAATTTGAAATGTTTGATTATGCCCATTACACTCCCTTCGGATGCTTTTTGAATGGGGTATTGGTAGGCATTACAGCGGGTTGGACCACCACACGAATATACTCTGGCAAACAATTGGAACTAGACAATGTGGTCATGGATTCGTCTTTGCGTTCTCAGGGTTTGGGTAAAGATTTTATGGCATGGATAGAAAACTGGTGCAGAGAGGGCGGCTATGAGAGCATTGAACTCAATTCCTACGCAGACAGCCCAAAGGCGCACAAATTTTACTTTAACATGGGCTGTCGCATTGCGGGTTTTCATTTTGTAAAAAAACTTGACTAGGAAGTTGTATTTTTACAAAAACAAAGCCAGACACATGGAAGAAAATACACAACCCACTATTCAGGTTACCAAAAGCGGAAAGGTAGTCGTTACTAATGCGAAAGACATCAATTTACTCGATGGAGAAGGAAATCCTATTCCAAAAAGAAACCGATTCTCTTTGTGCAACTGTGGCAAGACCTCCGATGGGCCATTTTGCGATGGATCGCACAACGCCTAATCAACAGAAAGGGCTTTCTTATATTTTTAAAACAGACTCTATCCAACGTGCTTTAGTAGGCCACGGCTTCGCATTTATATTTTTCTGAAGTGCCTCATAGTCACTATTTGAAAGCTGAACTATCTGCTTCAATTGGTCCTGAGCTAAACTTTGGTCAAAAAGGTCGAAATAAAAGCCTGTTTGCCCTTGATCTATCATTTCGGACGACCCTCCTGTGTGGTTGGCGACCGCAGGAATTCCATAGGCCAAAGCCTCTAAAATAACGGTGGCTAAAGGTTCGTTCCAAACAGAAGGAACTAAGAGAAATTTTATCTTAGGGAAAAACTCTTCTGGGACAGTTTGACCGACATAGGTTGCCGCTGGATTGGAATTGACCAGCGTCAAAAAATCTTCATAATATTGTCCTTCGCCAGAACCTGCAATTAAAATATTGACTCCCATAGATTCGAGCAAGTCAACATGCCGTTTCAGAAATTGAACAATCCCCTTATTTTCCGAAATAGCGCCCAAATATCCAAAGGTAAATGTCGGATTAGTTTCCGAATGAACAGTATCACTCCTGTTCGCGTCTTGTTTTGGGTTATAAATTACTTGGGCAGTCCTAAACTTCACGTCCGATGTGATGCTGTCTTGAAGCGCCTTACTCACAAAAACCGCATCAACTGATTCGCTGAGGAGTTTTATCGGAACTCTGAACAGTGCACAGCTGGTGCAAGTATTCGCGCAATTTTGACCTGCCGTAAATCTTGAAGATTTAACGCAAGTGTAATAATAGTCATGGTTGATTTGGACAAATTTGATGTTACACATCCTTGTCGCCACCATAACATTAAGCCCAAAATAGGTGATGTTGTGAGCATAGATCACCTTCACTTTTTTGGTGGTGAACCAATATATCAATTCCAACAACAATAGGGGATTGAACAAATCCAAAAGATGGTAGGCTAGTTTGACAAATCTCCCTTGCTGGGTAATTTTTTTAGGGCTGCAAATATTGCCAAACAAAACGGGGAGAAAGAGGTAGTTTCCCTGTCGCGAGGCCTTATGAGTTAACACCAATGGGTCAAAGCCTCTCTGAACCAGTTCGTCGATGAATAGCTGTCCCATTTTCTCCGCCCCTCCATGATTATAAGGAGGGAGCATTGCGCTTATAACTAGCGTTTTAATCATCGTTTAGTTTTGATACCGAGTAAATTACGTAACTGGCTATAAACAGTTCAAACATCAAATAGGCATAAACCACTGCTGCTGTCATTTTGGTGAACTGTCCCATAGTAAAAACAACTAAGATAAAGAGTCCAATTAGCCCATAAAGAGCCCTGGTGTATTGATGTCTTCTAGAAGAAAAAAGCAAACACCCATTTCCCAAAAACTCTGTGCAAGCATAACACGGCAATGCAAAAATCAAGAGGCTAAACAATGGGGCCGAGCTATAATTGGCAAGAACAAATACTTCGCTAATATAATCCTGCGCATAGGCAATAACAAATGCCGTAATGACAGATGTGGCGATGAAAACGAAGAGCTGTTTTTTATGAAGTGAGGACACTCTGTTGTAAAGGGTTTGAGGTATCAATGACTGGTTAGCCGATGTCATGATCAACCTGAACAATCGGAAAATTTTCTCATACAGTTCAAAGGCAATGATATTGGCTGGTCCAAAAAATGTTGCGCTCAATAATTTTGACAATTTCAACGGCAAATCAACAGCGTCTATGGTTAAGAATCCATGGGTGGCCAATTGCATATCAGACCTAACTTCGCCCAATTTTATAGGCTGAAAACAAAATCCCTTTTTGGTCATGATATATGCCCAGGCGGCGCACGCAGCAAGAACGCTACTGATCGAAATCACGGTAAGCGCCTCTTGAATGCCAGGATGCAACAACAACAAATAGACGACGATTAAAGACTTTGGAAGCGCGTTAAATAGTAAGTTCATAGCGTTGTCACCAATCCCGTTGAAAAACCAGTACGGAAAAAAGGCCTCATAAGAAATCGGTAAAAATCCGATAACCAAAAGGTAGGTGTGGTTGACCTCTGGGAACATCACATTCACTGTTACCAAGTATATTCCTAATGCCAAGCAAAGCAAAATCGATTTGGAGGTTAACACTCGACTGATGAATTCATCTCTTTGCTTGCGATCGTTTGACAGGACTGCTATTCGCTTGGTAGCGGAAAAATGATGTCCAAAGTTGACTAAAATTGCTAATAGCCCAACGATGGATAACAAGCTGATATAAGATGCAAAAGTTTTGGTTGCCCCTAGTGAATTGCAATAATAGAAAGTCATGAAGCCATAGACCGCATTAAACCCATTGGCACCTATCAAAAACAGTGTGTTTAGGGTTGCCTTAGAAAACAAATTGATGCGGGTTTTCAAGCTAAATTGTTCAAGCGGTTTAAGTCGTCAGTTGTCTTTATTACAAAGCTATGTCTTTAAAGACAAATCATGGAACACTAAAACAACTAAATTAGTTGTTATTGCAAACGACAAAAGCCTTTCAACATTGTAAGACTTGGTTTCAATATTGTTCAATAGAGCCTTTATTGGCTAGTAATGAATAGTGCCTATTGCTTTTGAAAAGTGAGGTAATCTGTCCCGCCATTGCCACCGCTGACATCAATTAGCTCAATAGTTGAGTCAGATTGAGCAACGATGTCCCAATCATCGGTCAGTTCAGCAAAATAGGGAGGTGATGCAAACGAAATATTGAAATGAAGGTCGTCTAAAGAATCGTCGCCGCTATTGCTGTCTGAAACTGACCAACTTCCGAGATAAGCATTGGTGCCGTTAGTAGCTGACAAAACACCACCTTCATTAAAGGAAAAGACAAAGCTGCTAAAATTCGATGTCTCATCACTGTCGGTATCGTAGTAGTAACTGATGATCCAACTTCCAGACGAAACGTTGGAAGTGATTTGATCCAACAACTGACTGTTATCACTAACCCCATCTTCTCCAGAGCAAGCCATTAATAGTAAGACCAAAACAGAAACTATTTTTTTCATGGTAATGTGTTTTTATGTAAAATTAAAAAAATATTGCATTTGAAGAAATTAAGTTGGTTTTATGAAACAAAATGAAAAATTATCTTTCATTATTGATTCTCATGCCTACCATAATTGACGCGACAATGATTTATGGCTTTATTTTAGGTTGGGTTGTAAGGTTTCAACCACAGTCATTTGTAAAACAATTGATGAGTAAAAAAGGGGCCATTTGGCCCCTTTTGTATTGAATAAATAATTATTACCGTTAAAGCGATTTGTGCGGGAAATAAGGTCCGCTGATCCATTTAACGAATGTATGGCCTAAAGCATAAACCCATTTCCAAATTAGTAAATTAACAAATAGGCCTATGAGTATTACAATGACATTCCAATACGACCCAATAACAATGACTAAATCATCTTTATTAAGCCACTCAACAACCGAGCCTTCACTCATGGTGTCGGTTAATTCAGACATTAACATTTGAGGATCAACTGACGAAAAAATATCAGTCATCTCCATTAAAGTTGCGATTGCCAAAACACCGATATTGCTGAACTCACTAAAAACGCTTAAAAATCCACCCGCATCACCCCAAACATCACTGCCAGCGCCAAGATCAATAGAGGTTAGCCAAGTAACCGTATATCCAATTGCAGCAAATAAAGCCAAAAGAGCTCCAATATAGCCTGCTGCCCGAATAAGTGCAAGCGGTCCATCTCTAAGCAATAGTTCTAAGATATTGCCTTGAGAATTCGAGATTTCATTTCCTGCAGATCTCAAAACATTGGCTAGAGATATCACTGCATAAAGCCAGAAGAAAAAGGCAAGCAAATAGCCGATAAGTCCCAGAATACCTTTGCCAGTATTAAAAATCTTCAATTCTTGCTCAAAGACAAGTTCTCCGGTTTCTGGATCTTCTTTTTGATAGTACCGCAAGTTGCCGTCCTCGTCCTTCACTTGCACCAGTGCATATTCACCGGTTCCTTCTACAACATTGCCTGAGCTATCCATCTCGAGCGGAACCCATTCTTCCTCCATCATTGGATTTTCCATGTCATAAACAGGAGCCACATGTGTGTCCGCTAAATAATTAACGCCTCCCCAAAAAGCCCCCAAGAGGAGAACAAGAGCAGCCAATTTAAAAAATGTGTTGATCCAATTTGGAATTGTGCTTTCAGAATTTTCAACCATTGAATTCCAACAGCTTACTTTCAGTTTGTCGTTGACCATTTGCGGGAGGTCCAGCAATTGGTTTAAGTACTTTTTTGTTTCCATAAAGTTAAAAATGTTGATTTTTTATATAAAATTACAATTTTTTTGATTAAATCAATAAATAATCAATGAAATTTATACAATTCTCAAGAAACATATTGACAAAATTTTGTGTTGTGCTAAAAAAAGAGGAAACTCTACTGCTTGGGATTGTTGTTTTTATGAAATCAAAGGGGGCTCTTAAAGAACCCAGCCACAGAAAGCTATGGGGCATTCATCTATAAATGTATCTCTAACCTACTTAAGAGGACTTGAAATAACTGAATTAAAAGAAGAGGATATGCCTTTGGTTGAATAAGGAATTGAGCAATAGGAAATGAGGATGAAAATTTCTTTTGTCTCATTTAAAAATAAGACCACGGCATGGATTTAGCGCAACAAGTTTTGCATAGTTTCTTTATCGCCTGATATAAATTCGATCCTCATTACCAGCGTCATCTTCACAATCGCAATTCTCCCGCTTAGATAAATTAAATGACAATCCAAAAAAGTGATTTCCGCTTGAATATTGACTCAAGTCGGAAAGTGCCATATCGTAACCATAAGTGATAGTTACATGAGACTTTACAATTGCACTCAACATGCCGCCATACAAGGCTTTTGGTTGAACATGAGCCTCAAAGCCGATTTTACTCTTATACAGTGCTCGGACACTGAACAGGTTGCTTACGGGCGCTCCCTTGACAACCTGAGACAGCAATTGTGTTTTCAATTCTATAGATGGACTTAATTCAAACGTATAGCCTAAAGTGGAGTAATAATGAGGTGTTTTGCTGTACAAATCATTATACAATTCATCATCCAGTCTGTGTTTTAATAAGTTTGGTGCTGACAATCCAATAAACCATTTTTTTGTATAAAGGTACAATCCTGTTCCTATGATTGGTTTTAACTCTGTCAAGTTACCTTGATTGAATGTGTATTCAGTAGGATCATAAATGCTTAGCCTATTATAATCAATCGATAGGTTATTTATACCCGCCTTAAGTCCAAGGACAAAACCGATGTTTTCTGTAGCGTTCAAATGAAGGGCAAAATTTGACTCAAAATTGAAATTCTTCATTGCCCCAAAATCATCATTAAGCAAAGAAATACCACCAGCATACCTGTTATTGCCAAATCTCTTTTGAACATCAAGTGTTTGAGTCACTGGAGCTCCATCAAAACCTAACCATTGGGTAGTGTGAGTCCCCTTTACATAGAGTTGAGAGGCCGCGCCTACATAAGCGGGATTGTATTGTATCGGATTATTCAAATAATCTGTTAATTTAAGCCCAGATTGAGATTGCACAGTCATGGTGAGTGCACAAAAAAACCAAATAGTGTTGGATAACTTTTTCATCTTAGTTGCTGTTAATCATTAGAAATCCTTTCTTGATGAATTCCTTTTGTTGATATGGATTAAAGTATCTGAAAACATATAAATAAGATCCCGTCGGCATCTTGCTGCCTGAACGATATATGCCGTTCACATTAGCAATACCTCTAAATAGATTATCCCCTGTACCATATTGATCCTTTTCATAAACAAGATGTCCGTCTCTATTAAAGATTTGAAGAGTGTTTTCAGGGAAGTACTCCGAGCCCTCTATGACCATGTGGTCATTGAGCCCATTATCATTTAAAGAAAGGGCGTTATAAACAAATACTTCACATGGAATTATTGACGGAACATACTCTAATCTGTTCAAGCTCTCACAGCTCGATGATGGATCAACAAGTGCAGCAAAATATGACACCTGATCTTCTAACAGCGTGTCTGAAGGTAAGACCGTTCCTGAAGCATAACTGTCATACCACACCAAATTAAATCCTTGTGTGTCTATTTCTATATCTGACAAAAGCACCTCTGCCTCAATGCAAAATTCAATTTCAGTAGTGAGTAGAATAGGGTCTGGAATTACATCTATCTCTACACTAATTTCAAGTCGACTAACACTCTCACAGCCATTGTCAGTCTGAGAGACATAGACCATTTCACCATCTGATAGGGCATAACTAGAATTTAATAAATTCCCAGCGGTTGGCGCATCATACCACTGTAGACTTGTTCCATTAGCAGACAAATCAGAAACGGTCACATTGTCGCAAAACGATTGGACTGCTTCACCTGTGGGGGCTGCAACTGATGTAATTGTAAGAGTTACAGCGGTTCGAGACAAACTAGAGCAACCTGAACTGTCATTTGTTGCTTCTGCAAAGTAAGTTACAGTGCCTGGAGTACTCAGCGATGGATCAGCAACCAAATTACCCCCTGTGGCAGCATCATACCATGTGATACTTTCGCCCGCTTCTGCTAAGGCTGTAGCGACCAAGCTTTGAGCTGCAATGGTTTCACACTCTGAAATATCCCCTCCACTGATTGGGGCGTCAGGAGCAGCCTCAATAGTTAAGGTCACTGCTGTTCTGGCCTGACCAACACAACCTGAAGTATCATTTGTTGCTTCTGCAAAGTAAGTTACAGTGCCTGGAGTGCTCAGCGATGGATCAGCAACCACACTGCCTCCTG
>Ga0181562_10000034_pt1 | contig 89087 bp, 66 predicted proteins | sample 011ome_26_FD_139344 | JGI IMG/M metagenome (GOLD analysis project Ga0181562, IMG submission 139344) | Coastal salt marsh microbial communities from the Groves Creek Marsh, Skidaway Island, Georgia - 011511BT metaG (megahit assembly) | ecosystem: Environmental > Aquatic > Marine > Intertidal...
CGTGGCGGGTGGACAGAGGACGGGGGTTTAGGGTTAAACCCTAGTCATCACTATGATGGAGGGTTTAGGCGTTGTATACACGCAGACGCAAACGCACACGCACACGCCGAGCAGGGTGGTGCGCGAGGGACGTCCAGATGCGCCTGTGTGCGTGTGCGTGCGTGTGCGTGCGTGTGTGTGTGTACCCCCGCCCCCGTGCCTGTGTGTGTACCCACACGTGGACGACGATGGATGGTGGATGATGATGCGGCGCGCGAGACCGCGCCCGTCTACGGACGTCGGGACGGCACGGCACGGCACGGCACGGGACGGCACGGGACGTCGTGGTGGTGGTGGTCGTCGTGCGTCGACCGCTGACGGCGGCCTGGCGGTATTCAGTCAGTTCTAGTAAACAGTCATTCCGTCAGGCATTCCGCGCGCGCGTAAAGCGCGCGCGAGGATGGCGACGCGCGCGCGGTCGAGAGGTGTCGTCGTCGTGGTCGGCGTCGTCCTCGGCGTCGTCGTGGTCGGCGTCGTCGCGCTCGGGGCGTTGGTGACGACGACATCGGCGGCAGTGGTGCGTGGAGACGACGATGACGCGCTCGAAGGGCCGACGGATGCGGACGAGGCGCTGGTGTCGTGGTTTGCGCAATCGCCGCTGACGCATGGGACGCTCGCCGGGGGTGCGATGTATACGGTGATTCAACGCGAGTATGATTACGATGGGGGGGTGAAACGACGAGGACGACAACGGGGGGTGTTTAGCACGAGTTCAGGTGACAGAGGGGTGTTGGCGACATTGCGCGTGAGTGGAGGGTTGACGGCGACGCGCGGGGACTGGGAGGAGAATGGACCGCAACGGGCGTTAGCCGAGGTGAATGATGAGTGGGCGTTAGCGGTGATGTTGATGCGAGAGCGTGCGAAGGGGAAAGCGTCGAAATTTGCGCCGTTTGTGCATTCGTTGTATGCGCATACGCCGGCGAGTGCGGTGGTGGTGTCGGCGGGCGCGCGCGAGGCGTTGGAGGCGTATTCGGCGGGCGAAACAATCCAAGACGCAGACGCAGACGTCAAGCGTGGATGGGCGAGTGCGAAAAAAACGTTTAAACAGTTTCCAACGATTTTTTCCAATCGTGATTTCTTCTCGCGTAAGGCGTTCGAGGAGGCTTTGGCGATTGTGCGCGCAAACGCGTTCGCCGTCGATTCGCCGAATGGCGACGGCGCTCCAGGCAAGACGTATCGCGCGCTCGTTCCCATGGCGCATTTGATTCCGCATAACACGCAAAGTACGGTGCCGTGCGTGAGAATAGAAAACGACGAGTTTGTCATCGAAGTTGATCCACACGAAGCTCAGGCGGAGATGACGTGTAGCCATGGAAATTATTCCGACGCCGAGGCGTTTGCGCGCTTTAGCTCGACGGCGTATTATTCAGAAGCCCCCAATCCGGCAAACATCATCAAGCTTGCGTTACCCAAAGGGGATTTTGTGGTCAAACACAAAGATTTTTGTGGCTCGGAGTCGAGATTTGGCATCACTGCTGAAGGTGCGACGCCAGAACTCATGTGCGTGCTTCGACTCGGATCTGCCAACGCGACAGAGTTGCGCAGAGTTACAAAGTCACCAAAGGCTGTTCGGTCGTTACGTACGAAGGGTGTGAGCGAACGGAGCGAACTTGCGGTGTACGATGTAATTTTTGCAACTCTTACGTCGTTGCTAAACGACTATCCAACGAGTGATGCCGAGGATAAAACCTTACTCGAGACGCAGCAACACACGATGAAGGATGATGTGCCACAAGCGATTTTGATTCGCCACAACGAAAAAAAGCTCGCAGTGGATGCGTTGAATAAAGCTCAATACTATGGACGTAAGCACCTTGGTCACGTGTTATTCGACGAGCATTTTAGCGGAATAGCAGGTTTGGGTGGCGGCATTGGTAAATCAAGACCAAGCGCCGCCCGCGTAGAACTTTAGAAATGATAGAAATAAAATTTATACAGTAGAAGCAAGCACGCAAGCTAAAAAAATCAACTAGTCAACATACTCGGGAATGGAATTCAACACATCATCAAGCTCTGTCTTGAATTCTTCCTTTGCCCGGTTAGATTTACCACCTACGACGATGGCGTTTTCTTCCTGAATGGCCCAAATTTGCGAATGCGACAAGAGGCTCAGAAACGACGTAACCATGAGTCCAGCAAAACCAACGTAGACGTATGGCACACCTGGATCAGTCTTTAATTCCAATCCAGTGCTCCCTTTGATGTTACCGATCACGATGTTCAATCCATCGACGGCAATCGGCTTTTTACTCTCTGGCCGACGAACGCCAGCAAACGCACCCTTGCTGTCGTAGATGGCAACGCTTTGGAAATCTCGAGCTACAATTGAAATTCCGCGACGCTGATCCTGTTCGAAATCCAGAGGTAAAAATGTGCCCCAAATGCGACCCTGGAATCCACTCTTGCCCTCTAAAGACGCCATGGGAAGGACGTATGTGTTCTCCTTGCCGGCGACGCCTTCGACGCCACTCGGTTTTTCCACCGTAACTTGCATGGAGGACAACGCCCAATCGGTCTGATACATCGTCACTCCGCCAGCACGCAGTGGTATGTTCACAGAAATTGTCTTTCGCGTCAACTCTTTGCCTTTTGGATCAATGACACTCAGGTCTGAATAAAATTGTGACACTTGTCCATTCGGCAAGTAGTCAATTGTAAAATCATTCACTTGCACGCTAGATTTCGCAATCCCAGGCATGGAGGACAGAAGCGACCCACGATTGAGACCGCTACCGATTTCGAACGACGTGCCATCGGGGACCATCACTGAGCCGCTCAGGCCTCCCAGTCCGCTGTAAGCCGAGCCGCCGAGGGTGAATAGCAACGCTGCGTGGACGCCAATCGGCGCTAAACGACCAATCAAACCTTTGAATGCGTACATCGTTTTACCTTTGACAAACACTTGGTAACCACGTTGAGCCAAAAGTTCGTTGAGATCGCTAAGACGAGCTCTCGGGACGGCCTCGCCCTCATCCATGGCTAGCAAAGCCGCTCGCCGCTCGAGAAATTTCCACTTCGCCGCGACTTTCCACACCGGCCATTGCCTCGTCAAAGTACACGCCGTCAACGAAGCTCCTAATAAACCTAATAACCCTAAAAAATACCACGTCGTGTAAATATGGTCCAGTCCCAAATCTAAGATTAACGGGAAATCAATGAACCCCAACGTCGGGTTCTCGGTGGGATAGTTGGCCACGTACCACGAGTACCCTTTATTCTGCTCGATAACTGTCCCGAGCGCGCTGAATCCAGCAATCACCAACAACTCTCCGATAGCTAACGGTAACGAGGATAGCGATTTGAGCGTCTTTTTCCCCATAGACGGTATCTCCGCATTAAGCAACCACTTTGTAAACGCCTCGTCATCCGAAGCCGCCGAAGTCGACGACGCCTTCACCTCGGGCGCCTCTCGCTCGTCTCCCTCTTCACGTTTTCCCCGCACGACCACCGCACATCGTGAGTGATACACCGACGCCACGCATCGCTCTCGTCGACATTCGCGTACCGTCGTCGCTACCGTCGCGAACGCCGACGCCCCGACCGCGCGGCGCACGCCACCACCGCACCGAACACGCAGCAGAGGCGCGCGAGCAGGCGCGCCGCTCGCGACGCGTGGCGCGCTCACGACCGACTGCGAGACGCACTGCATCATCGCCGTCGTCCTCGTCGTCGCACGCGTCGCACGCGCCGTCGTCTGTCGTCGTAGTCGCGCTCAAGCGTGGGGAAGACCACAGACCACGTGCGGAACGGCGCCCGAACCCTAAGCATTGAGTCGAACACCAAATCGGGCCGGTGATTTGACATCACAACGCGACTCGAGTGCGGCGATTCACGATTTGTAAGTCGCCAACGCCGTATGAAGAGGTGCTCGTGATGGGTGCGCGCGTGCGTGGGGGTCTGGCGATGCGTGCGACGAGGACGCGGAGGGAAAGGCGCATGATTTGGAACAACACCCTTTGGTGGTTGGCGGTGCTTGCGGCGGTGCTTGCGGCGATATCAGGCGTGCGAGCGGAGACGAGTGGTGATATTAAGACGTATTACGTGAATGGTCGTGCGAATATTGATGCTCGGTTGGCCATGGAGAGTCATTTTGCGGGATTTGAAGGTCTTCAACGCGTAGCAGCTGTGGATGCCATGAGAGAATCCGACTTGGAAAACGCCATAGATAAGGCGCGATGTGCGACCAAGAGAGCGTGGCCGAGGAGTTTTTACGTCGATGATGGTGTGAAGAAGTTGAGTTCGCAATATATGGCGGCATTGAGTACGTCGCTGTCGCATTTGGCGGCGATTTACAAGGCGTTTGACGACGGTGCAGAGGTGGCATTGATTTTAGAAGACGACGCGGCGCCAGATTTAATGCCTACATGGGCGAACAACTTGGAAGAATTCGCATTAACATTGCCAGATGATTGGACTGTCGTGCAGCTGTCTGCGATAGGGAGTCAGCAGGAAGTGAAGGAGTTGTTTTTTGATTGGCAGCGGTTGCGCTCAAAAACGCCCAAATACACGCTTCACACACTTCCAAAGAGTACGAGAAACCTTACAAGTACGCAAGCATACTTGATTAGTCGCCGAGGGATGAAACAATTAGTCAAGGCTTACCGCGCGCCAAGAAATGGTAAAATCAACCTGTGTGCGGCGACGTGCGTGGAGTTTGGTGACTGCATTTTAGCCGACGGCGTCGGCTTGGATGCCAACTACCGAATCGCCACGCCTCCGCTATTCGTGCCTCAAGCTAAGAATGATGGAGACGACGATACGCGTCAAATGCTTTACAGTTGGGCAGCATCTCTTTCATTGACACAAGGCAAAGCTGCGAACGTGCGCATGGATGTTTCGATGATTCACTCTGTGCTGAATGAAGCTCTGAAGATGCCGCTCGAGCTCACTGCGAACTCGTTACGAAAACATTTCAACTATCATTGCAAATTTAGTCACGGTGGTGGAGCAAGATGCGCGTTGAAACAGAGCGCTTTGTTCAATCAAAACCCGCCAAAAGTTGTGACAAACAGCGAAACAACGGGCGCCGACGATGCATCGCCCGAGTCTTCTCTTGGGCGCATACAGCTTTCAAATACCTTTGATGGTTTGGGTTTCACCTCCGTGCCTTTCGTGGCGATGTACATCATCGCAGCTATCGCGTCGACGATGTTTGTTGGTGCATTCATGTACGCCAAAAAGTTGCACGACAAAGAGCGCGTTCCAATTCTTCCCGAAGGACTCGTGCAAACGATGGAATATTACGCATGAATAACATTATATTGATGTACCAGTATAGCAATAACAATAGAGTGTATATACATATATAGATCAAATCAATCCTCCGACTCTTTTCTTCGCTCACGCATCGCTCGTCTAATATCCTTTGCGTCGCTTTCCCATTCCCCGGACAAATCAAAAATCAAACCGAGGTTGTCAACGATTTGATGCCACGCCTCGCACTCACCGCACTGCACCCACATTGTGCCTTTTTCTAGTACATCTGGATTTATCATCCGTTGCGTCTTGCCGTCGCATTTATTGCACGTGAACGTCATTTGCACTCTCCGCCTCGCCTGCGGCAGCTGCACGCTCGCCCTTTTACTCAACTCTTCAACGACGTCGTCGCGAGCATCTTCCTGCGCGCCATCTCCGAGAACGTTCGCGAACGCGACGAGTAGTGTGCTATGCCGATGTCCTCGTCGGCATCTATCGTGCGCTATGCTTTGGCTAAACCCGAGACGTGCGGTGGAGCGGCGTGACGATGGCACAGACGCCACAGCAGACGCAGACGTCGACGGCTTTGGCGCCGCCCGGGGCGTACTCCGCGCCAGTCGCGGCGAATACGACGATGCGCATGGTATCGAAGAGAGTATGGTGCACGACATGTGAACCCTCGCCGGTGCACCAGTCGCGATGGGATGTGAGGAAGTGGTGCATCGCGCGCGCAGAGAAAGTGTAGACAGAGGATGGCGCTTTGGCTTTGATGTGTTTGTTTCGATTGAAAATCGATCTCGGTTGTTGTTCTGGTCGCATTTGTTATTACATTAATAACTCGCAATACACCCCGAACACCGAAATCATGGCTATAGCAATCATGTTGACTAAATTCGGTGCTGCATCTCCAGCGCGTCTCTTCTCGTCGTCGTCGCTCAGAATTTAAGCAAGAGAGGCGATGAGCGCGTTGGCGCTCGATTGGACTTCAGCAAGGAGCGCAGTGGCGGCATCTTGGTCCTTTTGGCGGATAGCGAAGTCAAGCTTTTCGAGGCTCTTGTAGAAAGCCTTGGCAGACGCGGAGTCACCACCCTTGGCGTCGACAAGGTTGTTGATGTCGAAGCGGAGGGTACCGACTTGGCGGCGGAGCTCGTTGGACGCTTGGGTCCAGTACTTCTTGCCGACGTATTCACCAACATCCTTGTTGATGCGGGTCTGTATCGAATGAAAAAAAAGTAACATGTTAGTCACGCATTCATCGTGTGCGCGTGTCTATTGAAACGAGCGCGCGCGCGTGATTCAGATACAGTCGAGCGCACGCGTACGCACCACAGACTCCTTGGCGCGCGCCGCGGTTTCCTTCGTCGTGAGCTTTTGGAAGGAGAAGCGGGACGGGCCTTCCGAGCGCGGCTTGGCATCAATGTCCAAATCACGAGCCTACAGTATGAAATAACACCGTCAGTACCACGCATAGAGAGAGGTTCCACGAAACTATCCAACATCATCCAATGCTCGACCGATCGTCGCAACAGGGGAAAAATTGACAAAATCCCATCTGGATACGGTTGCGCCAAGAATGCGATGGGCGTGGCGCGCGTACCTCGTAGATCAACTGAAGACCGTTTTGGTTCTCCGAGCGCTTGTCGGTGAGTTCAATGCTCGTCGCCGCGAAGGACGGGGTGGCGGACAAAACAACCGCGGTGGCGGCGAAGAAGGACACAGCCTAAAGCGCGTCAACAACGCACGGATCAAGGCGCGAACGATCGGTCAGTGATGGTGGGCGATGACTGGCGCGAGTCGAGAATCGGGACGATCGGGGTGGAATACGCGCCCCATCGACCACGTGAGCGTCATGACGAGAGGACAAGCACGTGAGAAACATTTCATGTGATATCATGCACGTCATCGATCGCGCGTTCGCACGGTCGATGACGACGCATATCGCGCGTTTCGATGTCACCCATCGCGCATCGATGCGTGCGATGTCGCGCGTGTGTGCGCACCTTTTCGGCCGAGGCGCGAACGGTGACGTTGGCCTTTTGCGTCTTCTTGAGCGCAACCTTTTGGGCGATGGCCTTACCGGCGAACGTGGAGGTAGAGGCGGACATATTACGTTGTGTGCGTGTGCAAAGTGTCGCGCGTCGCGCATCCATCACGCGCGTCGCACGCGATTCCTCGGCCTTCGCGGGGAGGATCAGAATCTTCGTCGGGGTCGTGATGTCGTATTCGACGTCATTCGAACGCCATGTATATTATTTACTTTGCAGAATTTTTTCAGGGTTGTGCACCCCAGTGGTTTTTAAACCAAACATTTTTTGGTTTGGGTGATTTCACCAATCATGACTCGAGCACGTGTCCCAAAAATCTCCCCGATCGGGATTCGATTTCCCCCGCAGCACGCACGAAAAGTGATCGAGGCGTGACCACGCGATGGTGGGCCAACGCCGCGACGAGGAGGACAATACGCGCGAAGAATGGTGACGGTGCGACGAGGGTGTGAGGACGTAGGATATAGGTATGTGCGAAAATCTTGACAGCTATGACTATGATTACAAATCACACTCGCGCGCGCGAATGTGACTACCGGTATGGTTATGTTTTATCGGTCACGTTTTCGTTTTGGTCGGCGCGCTTGGACGCGCGACGCTCCATGTTTGATAGGTGACGCTCATCGAGAGCGACGTGTCTGTCGTCTCTCTGCGCGGTGCGCTCTTTCCATTTTTCACGAAGATGTTCGAGTTTAGCACTCAATTCCTTGTGTTCGGTGCGAATATCAATCGTGGAATCTCGCTTGATGGCGTCCAACAAGTCGTCGTCGGCAAACGGAAGGCGCTCGCCAACCATGCCACGCAGACGGATGCGTTCGTGCTCCCTGGCGAGAGCTTCTTGTTGAATAATGGCGGCGTCACGTTCATTATCGAAGTGGTCGACGACCTCGTCTTCGAATTCCAAATCACGAACCGCACGAGAGATCATGGCTTCTTCACCCTCCTCTTTGAAAAGCGCGCGCAGGGTGCGCACAAAGGTGTACCACGTCCAGAAGTGTGCAACGAAAAATGCGATTGTCATGAAGAGAATCAGACCCCCGCTACTACCGGTACTATCATCAGAACTCGACTGTGCAAAAATCAATCCACCAGTAAATGTAGCCATGGCCGTGAGCAAGCCATTGGTTTCAATCCTTCCGTGCTCAACCGAGACGTGCGGACGCGCGATGATGTGAAGCAAAAAGAAAAATTGAAGCAAACAATTTGCGCAATAGCCGCCGAAAACCTGGCTCTGCTGGAACACAATAATAGCAATGATGAGCGCAAATTTCCGAACAAAGATAACCCATTCCCACCACCAAGAACACTTGATATCTAAACCTTTGAAGAGCAATCCAAAACGGTATTGCACGAGAACTGAATTGTGCGAACTTGTGATGTCCTCACCAGTCAACATATGTAAGAGCAACATCGGTATTCCCAAGCCGTACAAAATCATGCATACTACCGCGACTACCAATAGCGTGCTGTACAAAGGTCCAGCGCATTGGAGAGAGTAATCAGACACAAAGTGTCGATCCTCATCCCCGGGCGACCCGGTGCACTGCGTAAACTCAATGAAGTATTGTACCAATGTGGGATAAAGTAACCACAGAGCGACAACAAGCCAAGAAATGACTTTATCATAAGCGTTGACTTGCCAAGATTCCTCTAATCCTGCGGTGCCATCATCTTTCTTTAATTGCGCTCCCACGTTGACTTTTGCGTCGTTGTTGTCCTCTTCCGCTGAGTCATCAGCATTTGCAGACTTCTTCTTACTCGCTTGTATTCGCGCTTTAGCCATCTCCTCTTTTAATTCTTCAACATATTTCACGATTGTAAAATAGATGAATAACACGACACCAAGCGAGATGGGTAAAAGTTCATGAAACGCGAAATTCTGATAAAAGTTCCAGTTGAATGCACACTTGAATGCAGATGAACGAATATCCAACAGTGACAGTTTCTCGGCCAACAATAAAAATTGTTTGACCGAGTCTGGCCAGCTCAAATCTAGATTTTTTGCCAACGCGGTCATTTGTAAGTATGTAACGAAAGATTTTACCAAATTTACAGCCTGAGATCCCCGTCGTAAATTGATGCGGCGAATGAGCCAGGCCAGAATAAAGAACCACAGAAAGTTCAAGATGATAATGGGTAAATTCATTACTGAATATGCACCTGATGCGCAGTCATAGCACTTTGGAGGATGAGCTCCCTTGATTGGATCATACGCGTAACCTTTACTACACGCTGCGCAACGACTCCCCGTGTAACTGCCATCGAGGCAAGTGCTGTTGACTCCTCCCAAACATGCTTCAGGAAAAGGACACTCTCTGAAAGTAAGTGACGTTAATTTAAATCTGCTGTAACCTGGGAGAGCTCTCACGCGTTCGATGACGTCTCCATCGCATTCACCACCTACAGGGCAATCTCCACACAAGTACGCGTCCAGTGGAAGCTGGCGATAGTAACTCAAAAATGGCGTCTGCGTCTGAGAGATGCAATGACACGCATCCTTGCCTACATGAGCCAAGGAACCTAGAACAAGACTTCCAGAAGATGCGTAGTATTGATTTCTCAAAATACCGTCCGAACGAGCCGTATCCATACGATCTGGGCAAGAAACACACGCATCTGCACCGTGCGATGACTTGTAAAATCCGTTCGCACACGGAACGCAGACTCCATAAGGGTGAAGTGCGCTGATCCAGTCCGTAGATCCTATCGTGGTTTTGTATAGCGTCGTATTGCTTTCGATGTAAAAACTATCGAGATCAGCAGTATATCCTGTCTCTCCACTCAAATCAGATGTAAAGCCAGGCATGCACGAACACTCGCCGTTGTATAGCGCACTGTTGGGCTTGATAGACGAGCAGTTCATGACAGTCAACGGTCTCTCGGAAGTAGTACTGAGACTGTACGTATCAGAAATGAACGTTAAGCGGTATTTGGCTCCACGTTCGCCAACAAGCTTGAGATTATCAAATTTGACCGCACCAGATACCATTTCGCCCACAGCTCCAAGAAGATTCGTAAGCGAGGGCGTGACACTCACTGCAATCGATGTATCCACTTGCGTGCAGACATTTCCTACTGAATCTACTAAAACAATCTCGGGAGCTGGTATAAGTGCAAAATCGTTCTCATTTACGAAGGGTGGAGCAGTCAACATCTTGAGAGCTGCTGGCGCTCCTGGTATTACTGTAAACTGTAACAAATCTGACTCGAGCGTAGGATAGATTGCGCCAGGACAGCGCTCAGGACCACAATAGGAAGCTATTCGTAAACGATAAACACCAGCAAGACCAATATCAATTTTAAGTCCCACGTTATAGTGTGTATCAGGTGCTACTCCACTGTATGAAATTTCCCGACAATACGCCGCCGCAGGATTTGAGTATCGTACTTCATAAGATAACCCACCCGTGAGAGGGTTTCGAACGACAACGTTCTGAGGATTTGCATCCATGGTATCTGCGCACCATCCAACCGCGCCACTTGACGCGAGAAGGGAGCCACTCCAATCGGCAATGAGGGCTGGAGTGGAGACCACCTCAGGTTGACCGGGGGCCAGCACGAACGATTCAAGCTCAACTGTGACGTTACGTGCTTCTGCATCCCAAGCGTCACCGACGTGAAGTCCACCTGGATCAGTCAGTTGTGCTGAAAAACTTTGCAAAACCATATCACTTGCGCCGACGTACGTGTACGTATCGTTGCACAACCCAGTTTCGACTCGTGTATAGGAATTCACTGTGCACACATCAATAGTTGATGGATAGCCAGTGCTGAAAGTGAGCAGAGTTGAGACCGACGAAAGCCCTGGTGAGCTGAACGTCAAGTGATACGTTCCCGTGCAAGGTCTTTTGACGACAATATCATCGAAAATCGCCACACCAGAAATCACACTCTGGGGCGTGTACGCCATTTCAACCACTGACGTAGTGCAGGACCCAACGCTCACCGGAGTAGCCTCCACGTCGATTTCGTACTGCAAGTTCAGCACGTTCGATGCTTCATCGATCACTTGCACAACGAATGAACTCAGTGGTACTTCCTTGGCAGTACTATAACTGCTTTGCAATGTCAGTGTCTCCCCAGTTGAATGCGAAGTGTAAGACTGCGTTAATTAATTAATAAAATAATTCGATAGAGATATAAAAGAGTGAATCGTACCGTTGCAACTGCAAGTGCAGCTGGAACTCCGAGGTAAACACTGAAACCAAACGACATAGGCTCAATCACGAGCCCAATTTCGGCACAACCAATACAACTGAACGTCAGAAGATAATTGCCAACCTGCGAAATAATTACACATCAGTGAAACTTCACACTGACTCAAAGTAAAAGAACGGCTTACCTCTGGAGTATCAACAATTAGATCTGAGAATAGCACATTGCCATATCCAGAGCCGATAGTCCTGTTACGTCCTGCGGTTGTCCGAAAAGTGTGCCTGTTTTGATGATTAATTAATTAATTAATTAATGAGACATAATTGATGTCAAATGTACCTTGGTCCTGTCATTGCAGTCGTGATAATGAATGCATCGGTGTTCGATGTCCCTAAAACGTTACCAGCGCCGTCTGCGATGGTAATTTCGATCAAACCGAGCTTCGTTGATGCCGCAGCTTGATAAGACGTCTCGGGCGAATTTGCCACAGTTAATTTACTTGCTTTTCCAAGTTGTACAGTGACTTCATACGATGCCACCTGCTTGTCATTCATAGTAAATATGATCGTGTGTATATTTGCAGTGGGTGCAAGTAAGACTAGATTCTTGAACTCCACAACTCCTGCCGTTGCGCTCTACAATTAAATAAAACGTTAATATTTTTTCTGGAAATGAATAATTAATTCGATAGTCGAACGAAACAAACGTACCTGAGATGCACATAGTGCAACGCTCCCGCATGATGCTGCATAAGTTTTTCCTCCAATTACCGGATTAATTCCTTGCGGATACTCGGCCAAAGTTGCAGTTTCGCACGAAACGAATATTTGTTCACCATGCGTCGCCGTAGACATGAAATTTCCTCCGCCGTCGTACAAACGTCCCACAAGGGGATTACTAGAGGTCGAGATAGCAGTTTCTACTTCTGAAGTGAGAACACTGCTCGCCTGAACGCTGTCCAGCACGAAAGCTGCGGCTACTCCTAGAGATACTGAAAAGTAGTACTCTACACTCGTGAGGCCAGGAGAGTACAACTCAATTGCGTATGTCCCGACTTTCGGAGCGGCTATGAAGATAGCGTCAAAATACCCCAATCCCGACTCAGGGGTCACCTCGATAGCGACAGTCGGTGAACATAGTTTGCCATCCAACGTCGAGGTTGCACTCGCCAAGCCAGCGCACTCGCATGCGTCGCCACCATTGGTAACGCTCTGACACAACGTGACATTTTTCGGCGACAGGATAATCTTTCTCTCTGGACATGTTTCGCAACTTTTCGTGTCAAAATCTCCGACAGGATTCAACGCACCATCTAAAATGTAAGCGCTGATGGGATGAAGTGGTACATCCGAAGCAGCTCTGTACGCGTTGCAGGTGCAATTTGTACTTTCATCGCACACAGAGGCGTCGGCTGACAGGTCACAGTACGGAAGTAATCCGATATGCTGAGACCTACCCGGGGTAATTTTAAGCTCTGCAACGGCCGAAGTATACGACGATGATCCTGAAGCAAAAGTTAGCGTGTATGTTCCAGTTTCTGGCTTCACCAAATGTAAACCGGAAAACGTTGCGACACCAGCACTCGACGTAGTTTCTATCAAAGAACCAGTCCTCGGGTACAGTGAAGTATCTGCGTACACAGTCAGAACAGCCTCTCTAGCGATAGTCGTTTCATTTGCTCCCAATATGTATGGATATATATCTCGGCTTGAATCATTCATGGATGCCGTTAAAGTAATACCAGATGGTAAAGTTCCCGTTGGAGACTCGTTGCCAGCGACATCAACGGGGACGACCTCAAAGTCCGCAAGTGGAATCGTATCTCCGACAGCATACGCTGAGATTTCTGACACTTGCAAACTTTCACTGAAAGATGTAGTATATTCAAGTTGCGCGGACTTCGATACTTTAAATCCACTCACGGCCCCAGCGCTGATGGTGATGGTGACAGTTGCTCCCTGCAATCGTCCAGCACGGGTCTCGCCGTTGACATCCGCATCGTATTCGCTCACGACGATCGTATGGGTACCTGCTTTGGGCAACGTTGCCGATAAAGCGGGAATAGAAGCAGTACCAGCCCCATTTGTGAAGACTTCAACGGATCCAGTGAGAGTCAATGTTTCACACGTTACACGAATTCTTCTGTTTGGAGCATATCCGTCGCCAGTGGAATGCCTATCTCCAGTGCCGAGAGCATTGTTCGTCCAGTCGAAAACATTTACTGCAAACGAATCAAATTGAACAGTTGAGGCTGCTACGAGTGGTGTTAGTGACAAAGTAGTAGGTACCAACTTATATCCGGCATTTCCAGCGAGCACGTTTACAACTTGGATGACGGGAGTCAAATCTGCGGATGTAAATTTCAGCTCAAAGTTGGCCGCTGTCGGCGAAACAATTGTAATATCAGAGAAACGCCAGATGCCCGTATCGATCTCTCGTGCAAGGTCCACGGTACCATCTAACGTGATGCCCACTGTTGCTTCCACGTGAACATTGCGAAGCGCTGTTTCAGCGGTACCTACAAAATTATTTCCACCGTCATAAGCACCAATAATAATTTCACCAACAGGTTGCTTTGAGGCTTCGGCGTACGTTGTAATTGCACTGTATGTACCATTGATTCGAAGATATACTGGTTCGCCGACGTCAATACGCAAAATTGAATGAGCCAAGACTGGAACATTGCCAATTGATGCGGCAAACTGGATGACGTACTTCGAAGCTTCACCATAGTCGCCGCGTGTTGCTCCTCCATAAGTAATATCTGCTGTCGAACCTACGGTACGCGTACCGGAGTTACCTGATGCCGTAAGTACTAGATCCGAAAATGATACTCGCCCGTTTGCTGTGGTTTTAGTTAATGTTCCCGACAGTTGAGCGCCTTGGGCTCGCATCTCATACTCACCGTTTGTGTCGACGCTCCCAACCACAAGAGATGCTGTGACTGAAATATCCTCTGTTGATAATGATCCGAGTTCATTTCTTGCCACATCTATGATACTAACAGTGAGGTGACCAACGTTTACCGTCTTAGCCCCGGACAGTATCACCACATCAGATGGGAACAGGGCGCCATCCGTAATGTACAGAGGATTGCCGCGGGACGAACCGGGTACCACATTCAATCCACTTGCAGACCCAGGTTCTACCGAAAAATAGGCGTGCGCTGAAGTAACTAAATTATTTGAGCAGCTTGTGTCGGTACAATCAGCTCCCGTGAACGTTATCGTGTATTCACCTGCTGGCGGAACGTCATCCAACTCAAGCGCCAACGTCACTACACCATTCACTGTTTGCGCCGAGGCAGTTGACGATACAATAGCAACCGTCGATGGCCCATTTAGAACAGCTGATATAGTGAACCCCTTGGAGCCTCCTATTCCCATGTCATTTGGAATAGAAAAGCCATTCAAATCAACGAGTCCGACTGTAAATGAATCCAGAGAGAATGTTGAATCCGCCTTGAACGCGCGATACGTAGGTGCCATGGATAAAACTTTGACTCCAGCCGGTGGACCATAGAGCTTCAAACTCCCAGTCGATGAACCATAATCAAGGCCGTTTAGTGTGACTGCGACAGAAACATCAGCAGGAGCCCCACTAGAGAGCCAAGGCAAAGGACTCCCTGGTGGATTGTTACATCTCCCGTTGACGACAGTACAAATCGTACAGGTTATTTCTGATTCTGAGACAAATGTCGCACTCACGATACTGGTATCGGCGTCATCGAATTTGCATTTGAGATCCGCAGAATTTATAAATGGACCGCCAAGTACACGCAGCGTCACAGGCTTCTCATCGACATCTTCCCCGGTATATAACACTTGAGCAGCTGACGACTCAATCTTTGTTTCAACGACCACAGCGGGATCATGATAGAGTACGTGAGAATCACCAGAATTCCACATTGAGCCCTCCCATATGCCCGTAGGGTCAGTCAAGTCGCTTGGAAATCCATCGAAGGATACTTGAACCTCAGCATATCCCAGACTAGTCGAATTTGAATCTGCCGATGCTGGCGCAACGCACGTGACTTCACTCGAAGAGACAAACGTGGCAGCTGACCATGAAGTTGTTGAGAATCCATCATGAGTATCCAGCGAGTGTCCGAATCTACATGCTATAGAGTGACTTTGATCACTTTCAAGGGTTTGCGAGTAGAAACCGCTGCCTAAAATCTGAATTGATTTGCCCGATGTTGCCGTGCTCACATACTTGGGTTCAACGCTTGAAATCACAACTGTCGAGTACTTTACATAAGTCGCCGTCGATTCCGACGAGCTAACCGCAAATATACCTCCAGTTGATGGAATATAACGAATACCTGCAAATGGAAAACTTTCTTCGATGGATGCTACCCGCCTAAAACAGCCGCTTGTGCAAGCGCTCGAAGTGTCACTCCCGCCGATCTCAATTTTCACAATCCGGCTAGCCTCTCCATCCCGCTTACCGACAGCCCAAAACATGTAAGTTTTGTCAGAAGCTGTTGCTGCCGGTTGTACGGTAGCACTCGTCACATCCCGCTCCCCAAGATTGGCGTTGAGTGCGATGACAGCTGTCGGACTCGCACCTTCAGCAAAGCCCAAATCAAACATGAATATGCATGCAGCACGACGATAGCAACCATCACAGTCACTGTCTCTGCCAGAAGTTCCGACATATCCTTTTCCATCATGAGAAGTCATTGCCGTAAAAGTCGAGAATCGTCCTTGTTTAGCATCCAATTGTCCCTCACATGTATCAAGCACCTTCACGCTAGTCGTGTCCAGATACATCTCAACGCCATCACCAGTCAAGGTGCTCGGAGCTGTGTTCACTTTAAACAAAGCTGGGTAATATATTCCATTGACGTCGTCCAACAGTGCAGAGCCGGCAAATATCACATAGTTGACTGCCACGACTGTATCCGAGTAGCTGATGCTTGTTTCAAGTCTTAAGGCGTCTGGCGCTGTTGCACAAGACGCGCACTTTGAAGCAAGAAGACTAGGCTGAAGAGTGAACTCTCCTCTGGAGACAAGTGTTGAGCCTAGAATACCTAATACACCGGAAGAAACTCCATCTTCGTGCGAGGCTTTGTACACGACAATACCATTGCTAGGATCAGTCCCCATCGCGTCCAAGATGTAACCATCTTTTTCAAAGTTGTTCGAATGCTCCCCACTCGAAGCAGTGCCCAACATGCAACTATCCCATAGTGATGTATCAGCTGGACATACTGTTCCTACGTACTTGACGATTCTAAACTTGAACCTATTGCTAACAGTTGGGTGCCACATGTTGAGAGGCGCGTAAACACCAGTCAATGTTGCTGAAACATCGAGAGCTAACTTTGAGTAAACACCGTACCAACCCCGAGATTTTGTTGGATCGCTATGACCATATGCTCTGGGATGTTTCGCAACACATGAGCTTGTAATTCCAGGCCCGCAAAATTCTGTCTCCACCGTCAACGCGACTGGCTTAATCGTCGACGCTCTTCGAGGCCCACTTGTTGGTCCCCAACCTCTTGATGTTATCCCATCAGCCGTAAAGGTCTCTGGATATCTGGGATCCATTTCAAAAACACGCGGACTACCATTCTCGTCCAATCCATAAACGTACATCACCCCCTTTATTGTATCATATACCAAGTCACTGACGCTATTTTCCTTGTATGACGTCCCAGAAGTGTTGAACACGTATCCATATGTCCCATCGAGTCGAAACACTTTTGACAAAGCTTGAGACGGCACATCGCATGCTATGCCACTCCAGCCGGTAGAGCACGTGCACGTGCCATCGGAATCACAACTACCTTGTCCCAAGTCCTCTGAGCAACTAAACTCGCATCGATTAAACGTCACGCTCCGTACTAATGTCGCCGCGCTGCACACCAATACAAGTACGAGCGCGAGTGCGAGCGGTAGCAACGCCCACAAACTATATCTTCGTGACTTTTGCGTCATCGTGTGCAGTTTATCTATCGCCATCGCCCCTACACGGCGGCGAACGCCGATAAAGTCACCAACGTGCGAGTGGCGACTCAATGAACGTTAAACCGATATCACACCCTCGTACGACGTTGCATCGGTCCCAACGCCCGTGCGAGTGGTTGCTAAGAAATACTTTTACAACGTCGACGGCTTCACGCGCGCGCGGTATTCTCTCGCGTCGTTGACGGTGGCGATGAGTACGTGTTGAAACCGAACGGTCGCGTCCCGCGGCCAAATTCGAGTGGGTCATTTTCTTGAGTCAATGACTCGACGATTTCACGAGGTGGACCAAGTAATCTGGGCCCTAGACGCGCGCGATGCGCGCGCGCGGTGGTTTTGATATCCCAACATGGGGAAGGAAATCGATGGATATTACACGAACCGATAGCACCTGACGTGCAGTTAGTGATCCGTGCGTGAGTGATTGGCGATGAACTGTTGAAATATCCGGGGGGATTTGATCGGGTGGTACAGCGCACCGATTTTCACGCTTTCATTCATCGAATGCAATAAGCGCGCGTTGATGATGGGTCGCCACTCGACGTAGCCAATCTCAGGGGCTAAATCTGTCCATGAAAATCCATGAGCTGTTGCAAACGTTGGTATGAATACTTCGTGGTGCGCGCTTGTGTTGGTGGATCTCAAAGAATTGTACATTTCTTTTGCGAACCGTTGAGAAAACCGAAACGCCGGAAGTAGGCCGGCTTGCATACTAGCTTTCGCGAGCCCACGACAGAATGAGCATCCTTTCCAGTGGTTCCAACGATGCTTATTTTTATGTCGAAAAGTCACGTTGAAGGCTACGAGATCACTGTCATTTGTGTCGTATTTATCGAATAGCGACTGCCATGGTTTTTTGGCGAGAACGACATCGGGTTCGAGACACCACGCTGAGCGGAATGATTTTTTATTTTCAGCGACCCAGCGAATTGCTGCAGGTTTCACTGGTGCGCCATATATGCCACTAAACGCCTCATATGCAGGACCCCATGCTCGTCTTTCAGTCTCTCTTGATGTGGGGACCAACTCGACTTCCCAATTGCCAAACCACTCTCGATGCGCATTCTCGTAAACTATCACCCCATGGTACCGAGAAGAACAATTTTTCAACAAGTCATCAAATAAAAGTTGAGCACTGAGGTAGTGAAGCTCATCTATCTCACGTGCAAGCACGTCATCCTCTTCGCTTGGCGTCACGGCACCCAATGTCAATATTATCGCAGTTTTTACGCTGCTCCCAGCGGTCAATTCATCCGAGGAAAACCATTGTAGCCAACCGTCGCGACAGAGTGCAAGACCATAAACTATGACGACAACGGTTAAAGAGCGCTGGAATCGTACAAGTACACGCAGTTTACGATTCATGACATCAATTGACGTATTAGCTTTGGCTTATAAGCGCTCGATGGATGTCAAGAAGTGATGGCAACTGCGTGCACTCGCTCGCGTTCATAGCTACATTCCATCTAACATTTAGTTAAAAATCTACTCTAATCGCACTAGTCTGCACGTTAGTTACCATACCACTCTTCAGCTTTCGAAGGCGTGATATTCAATAAATTTCCTATGCGGTCTAGTCGCTCTCGATTCGCTCTCCTCTCTTCAGACATCTCGAGCAACAACGCTCTCATTTCGTTCTCAACGTCGTCGACGCGCTTGTACGCCTCTCTTACGTCGGCATCGCTTTCTTCTCTGATAGCCTTTATCTTACTCTCACAAGTTCTCGCGTCTTCCCTAGCAATGCCTAACTGATACTGTAACTCGTTCACTTGATCTTCGAGTTCGATGGTCCTTGCATTTTCAATTCTGTCTCGAGTGCTCAGTGTCTCCGTGACTCGTGAGAGTTGGGTTTGCAAGCGGTCAATCATGTTATCGCGCTCGTCAACACAATCTTGTGCATTTTTCAGTGCATGCTCGTACGAAGCACGATCGAATTGAATTTCAGCGAGAGCACTCTCGAGTTCACTTGTGTTCATTTCAAGCGCCTCAACTTGCTCCATGAGCGAATGGCACTCTGTCATTAACGCTCGAATCCTGGCGTCGCTCTGCGACGCCTTTGTCTCCATGGCTGCCAACGACAGGGTCTTTTCTTTATTGACTCGAATCGCCTCTTCTTTGAGAGACCTTATGAGCTGACTTTGATGCTGAATCATATCATCCCTTACGTGCGTACTCTCGTTTGCTGCTTCCAAGCGTGTCTGCAAAGCCTCGGCGTCTCTAACCAGTTTCTCGGCGATGAGTTCTCTTTCTCTCGCCTTCGCTTCACGTTGAGAAGCAGCCTTCTCTGCCTTTTCTGCCGCACTTTTTGCGCTTGCTATTGTTTTGTGCGCGCTTTGTCGATCGTCTACGGACTTTCCAACCAATGTTAACTCTGCTTCCAAAACTTTGACCAACTCACGAGTCCTCAAGTATTCAGTCAAGTCCCCGCGTTGACTCTCTATGACTTGTGCCAATTCTTCGTTCAGGATCTCCGACTCCTTGAACGCACTGTCGAGCTCGGCACGTGCTGCGCGTAACTCATCGATTTCTAATTTGGCCGACTCCAAATTTTTTGTAAAGTTTGCAGAAGTGCTTGACAATTCCGCTTCCAGTGCGGCGACGCGCGCCATCAGATCATTGTTCTCGTTTTCCAATTTCCTGTTTTCCGCGGTTACCTTGCTTGATTCAGATTCGTGACGATTTGCGAGCGATTCATGCTCAATTGCATACATACTCTTCAGTTGAGCAAGATTTTCTGCTGATTCTTGACGAACATCTCGAAGCGTTGACTGCAGTTCGTCGATGCGTCGGTTGGCAACCTGCTCGGCATCTGACGACATCTCGAGCGCTTTATGAGCCGATAACAAGTCCTGACGAAGAATGTCGACTTCGCAAAGAGCAGTTGAACTAGTGTTTCCATCTTCGACTGTTTGTGTCTCTGCTTCGATGTTTCTCGGCACAAATGGCGAATCAGTCTGACACGCCTCGTCTCGCACGTGCGTGTGCACCGCGCCTGAGGCGACGGGTGGTTTTCCTTTCATGACGCAATCGCTCGAAACACTATCTGTTCCTGCCAATTGTTCACATTTCTTTGGCGTTCGAGAAATGTGCTCGGTAATTGGCGGAGTCATTCGTCCACCTTGATCCTCGCGCCCTTGCACCGCAGTCTTCTCGAGCGTTTTAGTCATCGCCTTAGTGCTCGTCTCGACGCTCACCACGACACCGTCCAGGTGGTTCAACCAAGGAACGAGAGAGGCTACGGTAAGACGATAAGATCCAGTATCGCACACCGTGTTTGTTTCTTCGCTAATCACCGAATCATCATCCATCGTTCGCAGGCGCAGTGATTCCAGTCGAGTGAGCTCGGCGAGCGCTCGCACGTCTTGAAAGCGTGCAATTTCGTTGCCTCGCGCGTCCAAATGCCGAATTCCCCATTCCAATCCGTCGTCTCTACGCAACCCGTCGAGGGAGGTAATTCTGTTGTTTGCTATATTCAACTTCTCCAACGACGTCGATGCTTCGTGAAGCCCAAGAGTAGATGTAATCGCGTTGCTCGCCAAGTTTAACGACTTGAGATTTTTCAACCACCGCAAGCCTTCGACGCACGTAATGTCGTTTGAGGACACGTTCAACTCTTCCAAATCCACGCAGTGCGACAACGCGTCCACATCCATGGTTTTCAATCCACATCCATGTATACATAGTCGTCGTAATTGCGTAAACGTATCTAAATACGCAATCGCTCGCAACGAACCGAGTGGAACGCCGTACGCCGCGAGCTCCCGCACCTCCTCCCCATTCCCGTCGCGCGCGTGTCGAATGTCCACCCGCCCGTCGGCATCGGCATCGGCATCAGCATCGGCGTCGGCGTCCGCATCGTGTTCGCTTCCCGCGCCCATCGCGCGCGTGGTTTCACTGTACAACGACGCGCGCTCGTCTACACCTCTCACGCACGTTCACCACCTTTACGCGCTCACGCGTGTGTCGTCCTCGTCGTCCTCGTCGTCCTCCTCGTCGTCACGCCGTTGTGCGCTTTCCCAACACCCCCAAATCGCGCGTGCGGCGGTGTTGACTCCTCACGACGATGGATGTCCTCCTCCGTCCTCCTCCGTGGACGTCCTCCTCCTCCTCCTCCTCCGTCGTCTTCGTCGTCGTCGTCGTCGTCGTCGTCGTCGTCGTGATGTTCACACTGTGTATACGTTCGTGTCCTCCTCCGTCGTCGTCGTCGTCGTCCGTCGTCGTCCGTCGTCGTCCGTCGTCGTCCGTCGTCGTCCTATGTCCTCTCTATCGTCGTCGCACACCGTCGCGTGCGCGTCGAGTCAACGCCACGGCCGACCGTCATCCGTCGTCGTATTTTGGTATCAAATACTACTAGTATCGTATATCACCCACGCCGAGTGTCCGAATGTGTCCGAGTGTGTCCGAATGTGTCCGAATGTGTCCGAGTGTGCCCGAGTGTCCGAACCTCCACGGCGCCGACTGTGGGCGACCCGCGCGCGTGCGCAGACGACGGCGCGCGGGTCGTGAGGGGATATGGACGACGCCTCTTGGCGTTAGACGCGCTGCGTGCGACGGGGATGACGACGGGGATGACGACGACGACGACGACGACAGCAGCGCCGCGCACGCGGGGCGTCGCGAGCCACGGGGGTGGTGGTGGTGGTGGTGGTGGTGGTGGTGGTTGGCGCGCGGGCGCGGTGATGGGTCGTGGGAACCGCGCGAGGTCGTCGTCGTCGATGATGATGATGTGGATGATGTCGATGTCGTCGTCGATATCGTCGTCGATGATGCTCACGGCGGTGCTCGCGGGGGTGGGCGTGGGATGTGGGATGGATTCGAGCGCGAGGTGCGAGGCGGCGGCGGCGGCGCCCGACCCAAACGCGCCGACGTCGAACAAGTCTACGGCGCAGTGGAGGATATATACTGATATAGGACGAGGATTGGTGCAAGAGAAAAAACTTGATGAGGCGAGGAGGTACTTGGAACGCGCGCTCGTCGAGGCGAAGAAAGGGTTTGGAGAGGATGATGCGCACGTCGCGGCGGCGCTGAATAATTTAGCCGAGTTGAATAGAATAGAGTCGAAATGGAGCGAGAGCGAGAGATTTTTCTCGGAATCTCTGGAAATTTTAAGGAAAGTGTATGGTGAAAACCATCCCGCGGTTGGTACGGCGTTGCACAACTTGGCGGGGTGTCGACTGGCGCAGGGAGACGCCGACGGGGCGTACGCGCTGTACGCCAAGTCGCTGGAACGCAAAGAAGCGACGCTCGGGACAAATCATCCCGAATATGCCACGACGCTGTATCACATGGCAGAAGTGCTCTCCAGGAGCGACCGAAAGCAAGACGCCGTGGTGTTACTCGAGCGCTCGATTAAGGTGAGTGAAGAAATTGGAGCGGCGCACACCGACGCGTGTTTGCGCCGCATGAAGCGTTTGGCGCAGTTGCTTTGGGACTGTGAAAGCTACGAGCACGCTGAGCGCATCAGGCGACGAATATTGTCAACTATGGAACACATGAATGGCGAAGAGCACGTTAAAATTGCTGGTCCGTGTGAATCTCTAGCCACTGTGCTTATGAAGCTCGACCAACTGGATGAGGCTGCGGCGTTGCTAGAACGCGCGGCGCGTATATTGAGCAAGGTACGTGGAGACGGTGGCGCTCTCGCGCTCGCGTCAACACGCCTAAACCTCGCGGACATCGCAATTCGTCGAGATAACGTCAAGGAGGCTTTAAAGTTTGCACGACAAGCGCTCGATGTTCTCGCGCCGAGCGCCTTGGATGCCATTCGTCGAGACGCGTTGCGCGTAGACATTCGCGTCGGCGTCGTCACCCAGTACGCACGCGCCGCGGCTTTGCTCGCAAAACTATCTCCAGATGCGCCGTCAACATCTAGACACGTCAACGACGCGCGTCAGTATCTCGACGAGATTGAAAAGCTCATCACCGCCGTCTCCTCGCCGACGCCAACGCGCGCTTCGTTAGAAACCATTCGTGTCGCGAGACGCGCCCTGTAGCGTTCATAGGCGCGCCCATCCTAGTGTATTGCATTGCAGTAGTTATAGTTATAAAGAATCTCTATCCAACGTACGTCGTCGTCGTCGTCGTCGTCGTCGTCGGTGTCGCTATGCGCACCCAAAGGTGCTTCTACTTTGGCGTCAATGGCCACCTACACATCGTCGTACACCTCCTCCTCTTCCTCGTCAATCCTCTTCATCGCCTTCACGCACACTCCGGTTCCTCCTCAGGTAACTCGCTCGCGTCGTAAATCACCACGAGCACGAGCGAGCAGCTCGGGCAGTGCGCAATGTCCTCCCCTCGCTTCAACTCATCGAGGGTGATTTGAAAGAAATCTCCACACGGGCACTGATACGTGTACGCCTTCAACTCGGCGTTCCACTCCATGTCATCTAAATCAACTTCATCGTACGCCCCACCCGACATCGCCGCGCCGCGTCGTGCGTCGTCCTCTGGTCATCGACGATGAGAGGCGGCGGGCGCCCCGCCCCACAAGCGCGCACGCATCAATGGGACGGACCCCGAGGCGGCGGACGAGGGTGACTAGGGTACAGGAACACTATACTGGACACGATCTAACGCTATGCACTGTATTTACCACACACGAGTATCGTATAGAGGGCCCTGGTTCCCTATCAGAGCTATGCCACGTGGCGCGCGATCCCCCGCGCGCCGGAACATTCGTGCGTCGATGTCGACGTGCACCTCGGGGCGACGACGACACACAGACACACGGCGGCATCGCCCCGTCGATCGATCGATCGATCGAACGATGGATAGATAAACAGGAGATAGTATTGATAGAGTCGATGACGACGATGACGACGCACGGGAAGCGAATCGGTCGACGGGGCGCGGCGCTGGCGTGCGCGGGGATGATGATGGCTGTGGTGATCCTGGTCGTCGCGTCCGTGGGCGGGTGGCGACGCGCGGGGTGGAGTGCGTCGAGTGCGAACGGGGTGTTTAGGGTGAATAGAATTCGATTGAGCGATATACCGCGATTGAAGAGGACGTGCGCGGTGAGTACGACGATTTTAGAGGTGAACGCCGCGGTGGAGCGGCTGGTGGAGGCGTTGGACGCGTCGCTCGTCGTCGTCGGGGATAGAAAGACGAATCACAGCGAGTGGATGGAGTTTCAGCGTTTGCATTCGAATAGTGTTACGTACTTGTCACCGGATGATCAGATGGCGCTTCCTTTTGAGGTGGTCAAGCGCATACCTTGGAATCACTTTGGACGGAAATCGATTGGATTTGTATACGCCACCGCTGGCGGGTGCGAGATTGTTTATGATTTTGATGACGATAATCATTTGAAGCGTGACGGATTTGAGGCGTTGAGTTCGTGGGAACGATTTGATGTGCAGTTGTCCACGAACACGCACGTGTTTAATCCATATCCGTATTTCCAACCGTCAAACAACGAGTTGATTTGGCCGAGAGGTTTCCCGCTGCAGTTTATCCGCCAGAAAGATACATACAACGCCACGATGGAGCCTTCCTCTGAACCGTTCAAAAATCTGGCCGTCATTCAATCTCTTGCTGATCATGATCCTGATGTTGATGCCATTTATAGACTCACGCACTCATTGCCCGTGAGCTTCAAGCGCACAAAGACAATCGTTATACCACAACGCGGGGTGTACACGCCGTGGAACGCGCAGGCGGTATTAGTGTCGCGTCCAGCATTTTTTGGATTACTTCTTCCGGTGACAGTCACCGGTAGAGTGAGTGATATTTGGCGTAGCTATATCACCGAACGCTTGCTGTGGGATACCGACTATAAGTTGGCTTTCGCGTCGTCGTTTGTCACGCAATATCGCAACCCACATTCATACATGGTGGACTTTGTCGATGAAGACGATTTGTACAACAAAGTGGATGACATGCTTCAAGCTCTAGCGGGATGGTCGAGCGCGAAGCACACATCTTTATCATCCGCATACATTGATCTCGTGACAAAACTCGTCGACGAGTGCAACCTCTTGGGTCGAGACGATTTACATCTCGCCAAAGCTTGGGTCGCTGACCTTGAGCGCGTCGGTTATGTTTGGCCGTCGTTCAGACAGACCCGCATGGAGACTCGGACATTACAAAAAGTACCAATCGTTGACGAACGTCATTTGGGCACCAACGGTGACGCGTCGAATGCTTTGAATGCATCAAGCGCGCCGACAGTCGTCGAGGGTGGCGCAAGCACGGCGGCAAGGATTAAGCTTGGAGGTTTCATCGTGACCCGGAATGACAACTACGGAGGAGATTTGGTTGCAAGATCGACTTTAGCCTTAAGAAGAATGATCGAGGTATTTGACGAAGTCGTCGTCGTCGACATGAATACCCCTGTTGGTACTCCGCCATTTCTCTCGCTTTTACCCGCCGACATCTCAGGCGCTAGAAATATCAAGTCTGTCGTGGTTTCTCCCGAGATGTGCGCTCGAGAGCTGGGGGCTGCTTGTGAAGACAAAATGTACGAATTACTAGCCCGTAATATTGGCCTGCGTGAATCAGCAGCGGATGTGGTGGTGTCTACAAATTCTGAAGTCATCGTTCCGTCGCGGTTGACGCTCGATGAAATCATCAAACAAGCTTCACTGTTTGACGACAAGAATGCCGTAATTTTAGAACGCGTGAATATCCCTCAAGTACAAGCGCAAAGTGTAGCACTAAGCAAAGGAACTGAAGGAACGGAGGGAGTTAAAATGCTTAGATCAGTTCGCGTTCAGGATTTCCGCGTTGGTCCAGCTGGCCTCATGGAAGTATCAATTATCGGGGACTGTGGAGATTTTCAAATGGCCCATCGTGACTTGTGGCAGAAAATAGGTGGCTTCGCGAAGAATCAGCATGGACACAACTTTGGTGACTCCGATGTCATCGCTCGATGGCTCTCCTCGTCTGCCACCGTGCACGTCGCGAATGCCAAAGTGTATCACGTTTCTCACACTTCGCACAAGCACGATAAACCGGCGACTTGGAATCCAGAACCAAGATTTACAGTCGTTCAAAATGCAAACGGAACAAAGCGCATCACGTCGACGTGGATGGTTGCGTAAAGTCGTGTTCGACAGTCCACCATGTAGTCCGCGCGTGTTATAAATACACTTACATAGACATTCTAACACTACATTACGACTGTCTTCGAAATCACGCACATGGTCCGTTTGGATGCGATAATGTCACGCGCATGAAGACCTCGCGCGCGCATCGCGCGCCATCCGTCTTTTCTTGTCACGCGACGAGCTTAGTTAGAAGGTACGTGTCGCGCGCGACAAAACATCGATCAGACGCGTGTACACGTGCGCGCTCGTGAATCATGCGTGCGTGCGCGCGGGTGTGAGTCGCACCCGCGCGCACGCGCGGTGAGGCGGTGTCGCGATCGTGGGCGGGTGACCCTAGGGCGGATGGAGGTTGTGCGACGACGACGACGACGACGACGAGTACTACTCGATATAACGCACGCAAACGATGGATATGTTACGTATCTATAGTTTCTTGCGCCAAACGAGGGTTCGTGTGCGTCGCACGTGCATCGTGCGCGAGCCATGGGCGCGGCGTGGGCGCACGATGGGAAAGCCCTAGTGGATGCGCGCGCGACGACTTTCGTCGTCGAGAGCGCCGGACGCTGGACGGCTAGCGTGGCGCGCGGGCGGTGAACACTCACTCGAGTGCTTTCGTGTGTGTTCGATGTCGTTCGCGAAACTGACGTTGACGTGTGCTTGTCGTATTTTACAGAAATGGGTAACCAACGCGCCCGATCCCGTGGTTTGCGCCACGGCACCCGCAACTTGTTCTCCCGCGGTCATCGTGAGCATGGTACGTTGAACACCACGACGTACTTGCGTACGTTCCGTGTGGGCGACTACGTTGACATCAAGGTGAACTCGTCTCAGCAAAAGGGTATGCCGTACTTGCAGTACCAAGGGAAGACTGGCATCGTGTGGAACGTGACCCCGCGCGCGGTGGGTGTGGAGATTAACAAGACCATCGGTGGTCGCATCGCTCGTAAGCGCATTCACGTGCGCATCGAACACGTGCAACACTCCCGATGCCGTGAGGATTTCATCGCCCGTCGTGCGGTGAACGACAAGGCGCACCACGAAGCGAAGTTGGCTGGCAAGAAGATCGTGACCAAGCGCGCCGTCACTGGGGCTCCGCGTGAAGGCTTTGAATTGACTAACGTCAAGACTGAGCTCTTGACTCCGATCCCGTACGATATCGTGCGTGAAGGTATCAAGTACTAATCTCTTAGCAACGGATCGATTTGGTTTGTGTAATGGCAGTTTGACTGTTTAAAAAAATTGTCCTTGTCACCTGTCTCGCCTTTGATTTTTTGACTCGTCAGTCGCGCCTCGATTCGCCTCGAAACCTCACAACTCGTCGCCACAAATGTTGGAAGGATATGCTTTTCACTTAGGTCCAGGAGCCATTGCGCATTGGAAAAATTACGACGCAAAGCTTGCCGAAGCGGGCGTGACGCGTTCCGTAATTCAGGCGGACTCTTTGGCGGCTCGGGTGGGAGACTGTGTCACGTGGCATTCGCGCGTGACTTGCAAAAAGAAGATTGGCGGTGGCGAATGGGAAGATGTCACGTTTTACATGCAAGATGGCACTCAGCCGTATGGCTTGGAATTGGCTATCCAAGGATTGAAAGCAGGAGACAAGATTGCATGCGTACTGCAAGGAAAATCTGCACTGAGTGATCTCGATGTGACGCCTGAACGACGCGACAGCGCCGATGCGGCGCTCTCGGTGCAGTGCCAGATTGTAAGCATTGGCGAAGGCTGGGGCGAGCCAGTGGCGATGTGTGCGCACGCAAAATGCCAATTTGGCAAAGCCATGAATGATTTGGGGAAAAAGTTATACGCAGCGAAGGATTTCGAGCGCGCTCACAGGAAGTTTTATGCCGCCGCCGTTGTGTTCAACATGCGCGAACCAGAGACTGGCGGCTACATATGCAATCCCCAAGGTAAGGCGAACAACGAAAAGTGTTTCAAGATTGCTCGATTGGTATACTATAATCTCGCCCAACTCATGTACGTGAAGAAAGATTGGAAAGAATGTGAGTCATACTGCGACGACGTCCTGGAAACAAATCCCGGGGCGGATCAAAATCAAATTCGCGCCAAAGCTTTATACCGTCGTGGATGCGCTCGAATCGAGCTCGGCAAATGGAGTCGTAGTGACGAAGACGTACGTCACGAGTCCGCTGAAGCTGATTTATTACGTGCTCATGATCTCTGGACAGAGATTGACATCGATGCACCGTTTCGTTTGATTTACACAAAGCGCGCGCAACAAGCCGCCAGAGAAGCTGTACTTCCAAACGCCGCTCGAGTTCCCGAGGAATCGGCCGCGACAGCAACGACAGAGGAAGAATGTCCCCCAACCGACGCGAATGGTTGGAAATACTATGGAATTCTACCGTACGGCGACCATTACGACGTGTTGGATGTGTTACGAACCATTCGTGAAGAAAATATTGATCAAATTTTATCGTTCTGCTCAGAAGCTGAATATAAAGAACGCATCAGCGAACGCCAACGCTTCTACAACGAGCTGTTAAAATACGACGAGCTGGGAGAGTGCAAGGGCACATGGGTCAAATAATACGCGTGCGCAGACTGTTATAATTACAAACAACACTTTCTTTCTTCGTACTTTTACTTTTTCAACCGCGACGCGCCAGCTTGGTCGATGATCCACGTCACGTCGCCAGTCACCAAAGCTGCTGGTATCGATCCATCGAGCGGGGCGTGTTCGAGAATAATCGCAGTCATCTCAGCCTTACCCTCACCGGAAGCCACGAATACCTTCTCTCGCGCGGCATTAACGACGGGTAATGAAAAAGTAATGCGCTCGGGCGGCGGCTTGGGCGAGTCGGTTATCGGCAAAATCCACCCCTCGGTCACGTTTAACAGCTCGTGATTAGGAAACAACGAGCAAATGTGTCCATCCGGCCCAAAACCAAGCAACAACAAGTCAAATACAGGCAATCCTTGATCATTCACACCAATCACATCCGGTGTCAGCGCCTTTAAAGCATCTTCATATGCCTTTGCGCACCCAGCCGCCGCGCCCGCATTCGTCTCGCACAACGTCTCGTCAATCGCATACAATTGCGATTTGGGCACATTCACGTCATTAAACAGCGCCTTCATCGCACCACCATAATTCGATTCATCATCATCGTGCGGAACACATCGTTCATCTACCCAAAACACCCGCCACTTTGTAAAATCCACGTCGGCGTAATCCTTCACCGACGCGAGCGCCTTGACCAGAGACCCACCGGCGAGGGCGATAGAAAACACCCCTCGACTCGCGATCGCTTCAGCGCTGCGCGCGCGCACCAGTGCCCCCATGGTTTTACTCGCGTCGTCAACCACCGTTCGCGTGCCTGGAGCCACCACCGCGCCGTCTGCGTCCCCGCCCGCGCGGCGCACCACCATCGTCCTCAATCGTCTCGTCGTCGCCACACGCGTCGTCATCGTCGTCGCCGCACGCGCCGCCGCCGCACGCGTCGTCGTCGTCGTCGTCGTCAGCGATACCCCCATGAACACACCCGATGCGCGATGCGCGGATGCGCGGATGAATGCGGGCGCGCACGGCGCCATCATTCATCGACATTCTTCGACGCGCACCGAGCTCACTTTATGTCGGCGACGAGACGATTGATCAAACCCTTGCTCGACCGCGTGCTCGTGGAGAAAATCACGCCACCGACGAAATCGCTCGGTGGCGTGCTGCTCCCAGAGTCCATGACCGCGGGGAAGGTGCGCGAACGCATCGGTGGGCGCCGCCCGAAGCGTGAGGAAAGATGTCTCGATGTCGCGTTGGGTTGCGTCGCGCGTGACTGACGATGTGTGTTGCGTCGCGCGTGTGATACATAGTTGAACGAGGGCATGGTTGTAGCGTGTGGACCAGGACGACGGACGATGACGGGAGAGCTCGTGCCGCTCGGTGCGTATGATTGGCGTCATCCGCGCAAAGGCGAAAACGATTCGACGCTCGCGCGCTCGGCTCTTTGTACTGCGACAGTGCGTACTGACTGTGTGAACTATGTATACGTATAAACAGATGTGAAAGATGGTGATACGGTGGTGTTACCCGAATTCGGTGGTACCGCGATTAACGTCGGCGATAAGGAGATGTTTGTGTATCGCGAAGAGGAGCTCATCGGCGTCGTGCCAAAGTAAATAGTAAACCAAATCTTTACGCGCGACGCAAGTCATGGTCTTGAACCACGCATGACAACTACTAACGCATTGATTTGGTACATCGCGCTATTCATCTCCGTCGTTGTCGTCACACACGCACGCATAGCAACCTCTTTTTTAATCCAAACCTTTGCTTGGAATCCATGCGTCTCAGCCCACGACGAGCGTCTCGTCGTCACACCACGCCGCACGCGCGTGCATCGCGCAACCTGCACGGCGTAGCTCGACAATCGATTCGCGGACTCGTTGTCAACGTCCGCGTGCTCGCTTGGCCCGTTCGTGTCGTTCGTTAAAACGCTCGCGCGCTCGACGGGTGGTTTAAACATCATCGCTGACGCCAAACATGACAACATCCGCGGCGCCGCGTGGATCGAAGAAGCGTCGTTTAGCGCACGCTACGGGCGGAAAGGATGGCGAGGTAGATGACGAAGGAGTTGCGGCGACGACGGCGGCGACGACGGCGACGACGGCGGCGGTGAAGAACACCAAGAAGCAGGCGAAGACGAGCGAGACGGGTGAAGACGCGTGGAGCGCCATCGCGCGTCGTCGACAGCTTGAGACGTCGACGTCTGGTCTAGCGGATGACTTAGAGACGCTTGAGGCGTGTAGGAACGATTTCGCCGCGTGGTCGGCGTCGATGCGAGATATGCGAATGTTATTGTCTGGGTGCGACTGGTTGACTGGGCTGTTGTCGAGCGAGGCGTCTTACGAGGAGATCATGGAAGCGGCGTTTATGAAAGGTAAACCGCTGCATGATGACGCACAGTGGCCGTCAATTAAGAGTAAAGTGTCATCGTACGCGATTGAGTTAATCAAAGCGTGTGCAAAGGCGTTTGATTCGCTGAATGCCATCGGCAAGGATGACGTTGAGGACGACTGGACCAAGAATGAACGCTCGGCGGCGACGGCGATGGTGCGACTGCTTACGTTTCGTAAATTACCGCGCGTTCCCGTACAAGATAAAGATATGGTAACCGCACCAAAGCAAATAGAATCGTACATAAGGACATTACGGGAAGAAATAAAAGTGGAAGAATCGACTGGAGGAATTCGCAGCACGTGTAAAGGGCGGACGATTCTCCACGTTGAGGCGATGATTCAGGCGTTTAAGATTATCAAGACGAGCATGGAATGTTGCGCACGAACGCTGTATCTTCGGTTTCTTAAGCCATTGCACACGTATACCCGTGGTGATATTCAAGCGAAGACTTTCCCGTCGAATATATACTTTGTTTGCTGGGCAAACTTGACGGTTAACGTGGCGTGCGATTTGTGCGCGGAACGTTTAACGCGTCAGCGTATGGAGGCGTACGCGCCGCACAAGGGTGACTTTCAACAGCTGATACGTGAATTGATGGATAAACTATACGTGAATATCCCGTCGAACATTCCCGAGGCGATTAAGTATGAACAGTCTGGTAAGTACTGGTCCAGAGATTTGGTGGAGCTCGTGCAAGCGCTTCCTGAACTCAAGATTACAATTCCTGTCCGGCAGCGATTTGAACATAAAGTCAGACGCGATGTTAAGTCATCAGAAAAGTTTCAAAAGAAGCTCGCGCGGTTAGCATTCGATTGTATCGGGTTTTCAACGAGTAATCCGGTGTTGATTGAGTTGAGCGAGAACGATGAGAACTTCACCAACGCCATCATCGAAGTGCTCAAGAAATTTAAGAGTCACTCGGTGAAACTCATCGCGCGCGATTCACTTCTCAAACTGAATCATCACTTGAAACTCGCGCTAGAAGTGTCGAAGATTACAAAACAAATTATTCAGGCGGAAACAGCAGATGAGGTTTTGGAGACCAAGTTGAGTAGCGCATTGACGATGCTTTCTGTCATGTTCACGATTGATTCAAAAGAGTTGGCAAATACTTCATCTTTGGTACCGCTTCTGATTAATGTGTTTGAACTGCGAAACAAATGCGCCGGTCCCCCAAATTTTGAAATCGAGGCTCAAGTGTGCTCACTTTTGGCCTGTTTAGCAATTGGTCAAAACAGAGAGAACCTTCGAGCACAACGAGAGGGTAATTTCAATTTTGTCAACACGACGGTGCAAACTGCCGTGGCTCAGAGAATCGACAGCATCGGACTAATCGTTTGTGACTTATTACGTCATGTTCGAAGCACTACGATCTCGCGGGTTAAGAAGAACAAACATAAAGTTGAACAAATTGGTGTAAGTGTATTGGCGGCTCTAGCGATGTTTACTCGAAAAAACGAGGAGTTGCAGCGAGCGTTTAAAGATTTGGGCGTCCTTGATCTTTTGCTTGGAATATTAGAACGGAAAGATGTGCATTGTTCGCGTGGCGCATCGGCGGCGATTCTTGCTATGGGCGAACATCGACAATTGTTGCGTTCGTTGTATGAACCCACTGCGCTCATGGATGATGCTGGCGAGAGAATCACTGACGTTTCTGGGTGGAACATAGATGCTCTTCGCCGTTCCCTTCGCGCAATTGCAGAGCTCATTAAAGATTCTCCCTCTAGCTTAATGTTGGTCGATCAAATCACAGAACTCATCTGTGAGGATTGGCAGTTGATAATTATCGCCGATTTCATCAGAGACGATATCACGAGACATACAAAGGTGGCTGGGATTTCTTCAAGAAAGTGCGAAGAGTTTACGCGGAAATTGCTCACTCGAGAAGTGATCGAACTTGATTCATTAGTGGATAGCTTGCAAGGAGAACCGAACATGACGATCAAGGAGAGAAACAATCTTGACGGGAACTTAGATGTTGACCGCCTGTATGAGGATTGCGACGTTCATGTAGACGTTAACGCGCACTATTTCCCAATCGTCAGATCAGGATGTATTTTAGTCAAATATTTTAAGAATCGAGCGCCACTGGACGAAATTACGGACATTCTCATGGAGGTGGACACAAGTGGTAGAGGAGCTAGCGTCGGTGTCATTCCACCGCTTTTGACTTTAATGCAAAAGTGCCGGCGCCTACACGAGAACAATTTGATTGAAGAAAAACAAGTTCCTGGAATAGCCGATATAGAAAAAGAGGCGTGTTACATCATTGGATTATTGGCGGGTAAAACAGTAAATCAGAACAAGCTCGTGAGGCAAGAAGACGCTCTTGAACATCCTCCAAGCTCAGATGTCAACGTTGAGAACATTGATGTTGTGAGCGAGTTGGTCCCACTTCTTGAGCGATGTCACCCAAGTCAAGGTAGTAGTCCCGCAGCGAGCGTTGCAAGACGCGCCGCGGATGCGATTACAAATTTGGCACATGAAAACAATAGAATAAAGAATATAATCCGCGAACGCGGTGCTATTCCTCCACTTGTGAAGCTTCTTGATGCAAAAGATGCAAAGTTAAAGCGGTCTGCGGCGAGTGCGCTGCGTACGTTGGCTTTCAAAAATGGCGAAAACAAGAATCAAATAGTCGAATATGGAGCTCTTCCGTCGCTGATATTCATGGTTCGATCAGCAGATCCGCTTATTCACAAAGAAGCTGTTGGCGTCATTGGAAATTTGGTGCACTCATCGGCACACATCAAGCGACGCGTCCTCGATCAAGGAGCACTTCAACCTGTCATTGAGTTATTGAAGTCCACTTGTGCGGAGAGCCAGCGCGAGGCTGCGTTGTTACTCGGTCAATTTGCAGCGCGCCTTGATCCTCCAGGACAATCTGATCCAGATTATAGAACGAAAATCGTCCAGCGAGGGGCAGTGCAGTCGTTGATAAAGATGCTACATCATCGGGATCCCGGTCTTCGCGAGATGGCTGCATTCGCTCTTGGTCGCTTAGCACAGCTCGGGGACAACCAGGTTGGAATATGCCACTCCGGTGCTCTTCAGCCCCTTTTATGTCTCTTGGGATCTGAAATTGAGGATATTGCCGATCACATTCGTTCCACCAACACGGTGAACAAATCTGAGGATGACATTGAAAACGAGGCGAGACGTTTTGTTGAAAACTTACAGCACAACGCAGCATTTGCTCTTTACGGCTTGGCAGAAAACAAAGACAACATTCCGAAGATGATAATAGAGAATGCCTACATGCGTCTCAGAAACTGCTCTCTGCTGGTGCCAACTTCTGAACAGTGCGTAACTAAAACAGTAAAGCGCATTGAAGAAAAAATCAAGGACGATGTATTACATTACCTCACATATGTGATTGGTAATGGCAAGCCTCTAGATCGTCAGAGGTCGACACTTGCATTGGCGTTTTTGTGCAAGCCAGTGGACATGCCAAATGTGTTTCTTACTCATGGTGGTCTCGATGTGATTGCTGACATGCTGCTCAAGGACAACCCAGCCGAACCACTTCACTACTCGGGTGGAAGCAGTAAGCTGGTGGTGAACATTGCCATGGAGGCTCTTCGCGCGATTAAACGCACGATGTGCACGTCGAACGAAGATTTGCACGTAGTCATGCCACCGCGACCTTCAACACCTACGGCCGTAGAGAACCTACCAAGAAATTGGTATTTCAAAGACCCAGAGTTGTCGGACATTACTTTTACGTGCACCGAACACGACAAGAAAGATCCTTCAAAGCCTGGCACTCCGAATGGTTTCAGCGCACACAGAATTGCTTTCGCGCACGCGTCTAATGAATTTCTTTCGATCATCGATAAAGCTGTGCAAGACCCTAGCAAACGCATGCCCAACGGCGTCGTACATGTTGAGTTGGAAGACGTTGATGGGGAAGTATTTCAGTGCATGCTGGATTTCATTTACACGGGCACCGTTGATGAGCTCTCTCCCTTGAACGAGCAAGAATTTTTGCAAAACAAGTACTCTTTGATTCTTGAACACGCAACGAGATTTGGAATGGTTGGTTTCAAATATTTGTTCGAAAAGTTGTTCATCGAACACGCAGACTTGGCGGGTTTTTCCATGGATGAGCGAATCGCGCTTTACGCGACCGCGCAGTCCTACGACTGCAAGTCTCTTCAAGAGTTCATCTTGGAGCACGCCCTCGATTATTTCGATCGCACGGATAATATTCAAGAACTTCGCACGCATGTATCGAATATTATCTCGGCGTTTGGTCAGGGAATGGTCACTTACGTGAGATCCGTCCTGCAGCGCGCCGACGTTGCCGAAGCGGGCGCAAACGCCGCGCACGTCGCCCTGGATGCGGATCAGATGATAGATTGACGCTCACTCTCATCAAGTAGAACACTATGAAGCATACATTGATGAATTAAATGCATATTGTTGTGAATGTTACAACGACTAAGCGCCTCCTCAGCGAATCTGAATCTCTCGAACTAATGTCTCACCCCTTCCTCTTTTAAATGATGAGCGCCTTCTTAAGCAAAGCACCAACCGTGTCCGACGGCTGTGCACCCTTGGAAATCCAGTCCTTAATCGCCGGCGCATCGAGGGAAGACTGCTTGCGGATCGGATCGTACCAGCCCAACTGCTGGATGGGCAAGCCGTCGCGACGCGCGCGCGAGTCAATAGCGATGATGCGGTAAAACGGTTCCTTCTTACGGCCCATGCGGGTGAAACGAATCTGTGTGAATGCGTGCGGGTCATACAACGAGCGCCATCGTCAGTCATCTGTGTGCATTCTTGGCTCTCAATCACGCGTGACTCGACGCGGTGCGAACCCTGATGGTCAACCAAAGGTCTCTCATCGCGCGCTCGCGCCCCTTTACGCATAGGGTTCTAGGTCTTCCTCGCCCATTCGGCCATCGGTCGCGGTCGTCGCGTCTACGAAACGTACCGCCACCTTGTTCTCCACGCGCAAAGTCGCACGAGCACCCGAAACTCTCTTTTCCGCCTGCGTCACGCGTGAAATTATAATCGCGTCGTCGTCAGTCACCACACATCATCACCCACGTCACGTCGCATCACCCTCGCGAGGGTCGCCGCGACCGTCACCCATCGCATCGCGTACGCGTCGCATCGCATCGCTCGCTCGCGCGCGTACCTTGGCCGCGACGCGTTGGCCGACGACGGCGTTACCGAACGTTAAACTCGCAGACATGTTTCGTGTGTGACGCACGCGAGAAGTGACGTCGCGACGGCGCGCGCGAGAGGCGACAGACCGCGCGAGACCGCCGACACGTCCTGGACGTCATCGCGCCGCCCACGCATCAAGGGTGGTGCGTGATCGTTATTTCGAGTATTACACTACGGGACACACATCGCGGGTTTGGAGAAATGTGTACTGTGAAAATGTGGCTTGGATAGACTTATGGTATGCACAGTATTGGACGCGGGGTTTATGTCGGACATACGACGCCATACGGGGTGGGGCGTCCACCGATCCCGCAGGGTCGCGCCGCGCGTTCCGTCTCTTTGCGACGCACGACGAGTCGAATCGAAACATGTTGAACGCCGACGGTGAAAACGTAGACCTCTACATCCCGCGCAAGTGCTCGTGGACGAACAGATTGATCACCGCGTCCGACAAGGCGTCGGTGCAGTTGAACGTCGGGCACTTGGATGCGAACGGCGTGTACAACGGATCGTACACGACCATGGCGCTCTCGGGCTACGTCCGCATGAAGGTACGTCGATGATGCGATTATCATTGTTGTCGTCTGTGCGTTTACATGGCGTTCGTCGTTGTCGACGAACGCGTTCGACGCGAGATTCCACATCGCGCGATGGGTGGCTTAGGGTTTTTTGACCCTCCCGAGTTGCGCGGATGTTGAGCGCGCGCGCTCCGTTCGCCCTCGTGTATGTCGCATTCCGTGCGCGTGATGTGGCGATTCACACTCAAGAGTGATGTCTCTTCTCTCTCTCGCGTGCGTGGACGATCACAATCGGTGGCGTCGACGATAGCCCCCGGAGTTGGTCGTTCGAGCGCGATCGATCGCGGCTTTGAGTCGCTCCGCAACGACACTAACCGCCGCGCTCTCTTTCGTTTATACATCGCACAGGGTGAATCTGACTCTGCTCTCGATTTGTTGTGGCAGAAGAAGAAGGCCACCATCAACCAAGCGTAAGACAATTGATTGTAGGCTGGAGGCGAAGAACGTAGGTGGCGAAGAGATAGATTCGGGCGTAGTACTAGACTGTAATACCGAACATCTCAGTGATTATACGCGCGGCGCTCAAAGTGGTTGCTCTCTGCAACAACACACACGTGTCAACATAGTCGTGAACATCATATTACAAAATTAAAGTATCGCTCAGGGGGAGTTCAGTTGTTTTCATTGCACGTTCCACCGCAAAACGCCGCGAGTTTGTTCGCGCGCGCGCATCTGCGGTCGAGCGCCCGCAATTCGAGCATTATTCTTCCGAGCGACGGTGGAGTTAACAAACTCCGTATCGTCGTCAGACTTGCACTTAATCAGCCTTGATAAGCTTTTGCACACCACCCGCAACCTTGACGCCCCACGCCGCGAGCGCAATATTCACCAAAAGTTGCACCTTCCACGTCTGCGCGACGAACGGGCTCGGCGCCTTCTTCGTCCCGACGACGTTGGCCACGTCGTAGATGATCTTCGTCGTCAACACATGAAACCCGGTGGCTTGCTTGGAAAACGATCGGTCAGACACACCGAAACGCACGTTGCCGAGCACGATAAGGATCAACGCAATGCCGAAGAATCGCGCAAAGAACCCCGTGGCGGTCGTCGCGCTTCCAATCGTCGCGGCAAAGTACGGGAATTTAAACACGCTTTTGGCGCCCCAGAAATAATCGGGGTTCGTCGCGAGCGTCACGCCGAACAACCCGAAGTAGGCTTGCATGGCTTTCACGTAGTTATCTTGAGTGAGCATGATGATCGTCGAGTGTTGCGTGTCGTGTCAAACGCGTGCGCGGTTGTGAGGACAATTCAAATCGCATAATTGGCATTTGAGAATTAATTCTTCAACGATGCTTTTTGGCGCGCCAAATGTGCGTGTGTACCGAGGTACACACGCACATTCGACCAATGAAGACTCGAGAGGGGAACACAGGGGAACACAAGAAAAAATCAACGTCGGTTGGTGTCCGACGTGGCCATGGAACGTCGTGGAAGGCGACGTCGACGACGACGACGCGATCGTTCCCCTGGTGCGATGATGGTGTGATATGTATATTATATGTACGTCTAGAGCGCGCGGCGGTGGATGTGGGATGGACGGTGACGCTATGGTGGGAGTTGAGGGCGCGCGCGCGCCTGAGGGGAAAAGAGCGACGCGAGGACGCGCGGGGCGCGAGGCGGCGCGCGGGCGAACGCGTTCGTGGGGTTCACCGCCCCCGACGACGCGAGTGCGTCGGGGACATTGTCGTCGAGGAGGTTGATTTCTTCGATGGTCGATGCCGAGGGTTTCGCCGGGGCGAGAACGTCGAGGGACACGGCCATGAAATCGTCGTCATCGTCGCTGAGCAAACCCAACGCCGGAGACTTGGGTGGATTTTTCGATACCGGTACCGGCGCCGCGGGCATTGCGCCGCGCGTCATGGATTTTATGGGCGATTTCACAGTCTTGACGACTTTGGTGAAAAAGTTCATCATGAGGGACTTTTGCGCCGACGTCGCCGCCGGTCCGAGCGCCTTTTCTTGTTTGCGCTTCTTGCCCGCAAACTTCATCTCCTTGTTGCTGAATAAGCTACTACCACCATTGTTTGTAGAATTTGTAGCTGGCGCGATAAAAGGTTTGCGCGTTATTGGATCAGTATCTCCAGTCGCAATCGACGTCGCCTCGGCGTCATCATACTTGGGACCGAGAAACGACAAGTCTTCGACACCAATGTCAGCCGGGATGGGCGTCAAGTGGCGCAACGTTTTCAATCGCATATCGTACACCAAAGCGTGCTTGAAAATTAACCGCGCTTTTCTCCACTCTTCTTCGTACCCATCGGGAATTTCAATCTTTTTATCCGCGCGTAAAAGCTTGAACGCGGCGTCGGTATTTTTGCACTTGTTAAGCAGCGTGTACATCTTCTTGATGCCTAGACCACGGATGTTATCCAAAAAATCGCATCCAGACAGCACGCACAAACTAAGAAACAACTCGAAATCCCAACCTCTAAAATCTAACGGCGGCGGTCCCTTCTTGCGCTGCACATCGTCAAAGTTTTCATCGTTCTCCTCGCGCGCCGGCGGCGGACCCGCCAACATGTTTCGCCACTTGAACTCCTTTGCATCGCCACTCTTTTCGAGCTTAAAAATCACAGTTTCACATCCATACGCAACTAAATCACTATCCTCTGTAAATACCAAATCTACGCCACCCTCGCTCGAGGGAGTCGCCGCCAACGCCGCGATTTGCCCATCCGCTTCGTACGGCGCCACAATAAATTCAAAACCTTGTCTTCTCAACGCCACGATGAGCTCATGCGCCATCGCAGGCGTAACATCCATCCCCGCTGCAAACGCATTCTTCGCCCCATGACTATCATTCACACTCTTCGCCTCGTGTGCTCGAGAAATCTGCGCTTGCCTACGCGCGCGTCGCTCCTCCTCCTCTCGTCGCTTCGCCGGTAACCGATCGCCATCAAACACAATCACCGGCGTGATCCCATGATGCCTCAACAAATTCGCCCTAAACAAACAATACGTCACGTACGGCGCGTCTTGCCCTCTGGCGCGCCACCACGCGTTCCCCGTGGCGATGTCTTGCGCCACAGAATAACATCCTTTATGCAACCACGAGTACGCATCAACCGCCGCGCGCGTGTTCGCGTACCGTTCGACGTGCGTGCTCACGCACCACGGTTCGACGACTGCGGGAAGTCCTTTGATCCCCATCGCGCGTCGCGGCGCCGCGACGGCGTGTGTCGCGCACGCGCGACGGGCTGTCGATGCGATGGTTTGAACATCGGTTTTTGAAATGTGATACAACTGGTGGCGTATTGGAATCCCCCCCAATGGACCAATCATGAACCTTCAATACCCCCTCGTGGCCAAGGAAAAGCGCCACGTGTCGAGTTTCGCGCGGCGCCCGCCGTGGCGGCTGCGTCGGGTCGCGACGCTGCGACTGTGCGACGCGCACGCGCCCGGGTGTCGTCGTTCGCGCGCGCACACGCGACCGCACGGCGATACATCAAAGGGTACCTTTTCTCTCGCGCGCCGCGTGTGTGTGAGTCGTCGAGATGGCTAAGACGCGACGGCGGAAGCGCCGCACGCACGTGAATGCGGACCACGCGCCCGGGACGAGCAAGAGCGAGACCCCGAAGACGTTTGTGTTTCGACGGGGGCGATTGGCGGAGAGCGTGAAAGAATTGAGCGAGGATTTGAGAAAGGTTATGGAGCCGCACACGGCGAGGAATTTGAAGGAGACAAAGGCGAATAAGTTGAAGGATTTTGTGCAAGTGAGTGGTCCGCTTGGGATTTCGCACTTTTTAATGCTTTCGTCGAGCGACGCGAATAAGTATTTGAAGATATGCCGTACGCCGCGAGGACCGACATTGACGTTTAAGATTCATGCGTATTCGCTTGCGAATGAGGTCGCCAAGGCACAGAAGAAGCCAAGAAATCCGGCGAACGCGTTTTTGTCTCCGCCGCTCGTGGTGTTGAATAACTTTGGTGACGAAGCGCACCAAAAGTTGGCGACGATTACGTTTCAGAATATGTTTCCTCCTATTAACGTGAGAAGAGTGAAATTATCGACGTGTCAACGCGCCGTACTTGTGGACTACGACGCTAAGACGAAACGGTTTCTATTTAGGCATTACAGTATCAACGCCGCGCCGGTGGGTACGAATAAAAAGTTGAAAAAGTTGTTGACGTCGCGCAACGCCCCAGACATGGGAGACATGCAGGATGTGAGTGAGTTCTTCGACAAGCGCGTGGGTGATGCGAGCGAATCAGAACTCTCTGATGATGAGTCCAGACGCGTGACTTTGGCGCAAGATTTCAATCGCGTCGCGCACGCCGATAGCGAATCCAAAATTATTCTTCAAGAAATCGGCCCGCGCATGGAACTCGAGCTGGTTAAGGTTGAAGAAGGCATGTGTGACGGGCGCGTGTTGTACCACGCCTACGTCAAGAAATCAGCGGATGAAATCAAAACCCTTGAACAAAAGAAGACTGAGCGCGAGAAGTTGCGCAAGCAGCGGCGTTTGGAGCAAGAAATCAACGTCAAGCGCAAGGCGCGCGACAAAGAAATGAAAGCCGACGCCGAGCGACAGCGTCAAGGTAAATCCAAGAAGAAACCAAGCAATCAGGATGAATATAAGAATGAATACGATCGTGAAGCCGAAGAAGCCGACGAACGTAAGTGGCAGGAGGCATTCAAAAAGGAGGAGAAGGAATGGCAAGAGGGCGACACGTACGAGGCGCCAAAGAAGCGCCGGCGCCCGTCGCGCGAGGCGTAAACGTCTTCGCATTCCAATCCACGTGTGCGCGCGACGACGACGACGACGACGACGACATCCTCATCCTCATCCTCATCTTCATCTCATGAGAACGCTCTAGGCGCTGCATCATCTGAATCATCATTTTTAGGTAGTCACATTTCAATAGGACTGAAAACCATAGCTCAACCGCGTATACCCTCGGTCGAATGTGAATAAAACCTCGCGCGCGCCAACACATCGACCTCTTTCGTCGGCTCTTCTGCTAAGGAACACCCGTTCGGCTACGAAACAAGCACACTAAAGGTACGTTCTATGCACCGCGATCGCGCGCGCGCGCCCATCGCCGTCGCATCGCGCGCGACACCCGCGCGATCGTCGCCCCGGACGCGCCCGCGGGCGCCGCAACGCCGCGCGAGCCAATGTTCGAACCTAGACACTGACCGACGACGTCGCCGCGCGAATTCCCACCCGCGCACAGCTTTACACACACAGAAAAAATGTCTGGAGACCTCGCATGCACCTACGCCGCGCTCATCTTACACGATGACGGGCAAGAAGTCACCGCCGATAAGATGGCTGCCGTCGTCAGCGCCGCGGGCTTGACGATCGAACCGTACTGGACGGGCTTGTTTGCCAAGTTTTTGGAAACCAAGTCGGTTGGTGATTTGATCTCCAACGTCGGTGCCGGTGGTACGTATTTTTAGCTTGATATTGAGCGCGTCGTTGACGCGCGTTGGCGTCGCTGGCGAGCGATCTCGCGCGATCTCGTTCGAGTGGTCTTGGTGTTTTAGGGTCTGGAGCTACGGTGACTGACGGTGGCGTTTGATTTTTACGCGTACACAGGTGGCGGTGGTGGCGGCGGTGCCGCTGCTGCTGGTGGTGACGCTGGCGGTGACGCTGGTGCCGCGGCTGCGCCGGAAGAAGAAGAAGAAGAAGAAGCCGACATGGACTTTGACCTCTTCGACTAATCTTCGACGCGTTGGCGTCCGCTCGAGGCTCTACACGATCGGGACGATATTAGACTTAGCTTACGCACGATGTAAGGAAGGACTACTCGTTTTGAAACACGTAACAATACACGCGCATGCACTTCTTCTTTGCGTTTGAATCGTCGTCTCGATATAATTTTACATGATGGCTAATGTACAAAAGTTGCGAAAGGCGGCAAAAACTACGCGGCTTCGGTGCAGTCGTCGACGCACTTGGCGGCACTGCCAACGCACGTCCCAACGTTGTATCCACGAAGAGCCTTGACGATATGACCTTCTTGAGAGATATTAAATACGACCACCGGGATGTCATTCTCTTGGCAGAGCGTGATGGCTGTTTGATCCATGACGCCCAAGCCAAGACGCTGGACGGTTTCGTACGTCAGAGTCTTGTATAACTTGGCGTTGGCGTTCTTCTTGGGATCAGAATCGAACACTCCATCAACCTTGGTGGCCTTCAACACCGCTTGAGCGTTGATTTCAGCCGCACGGAGCGCCGCACCGGTATCCGTAGTGAAGAAAGGGTTACCAGTACCGGCGCCAAAAATGACGACGCGACCTTTTTCCAAGTGCCGAATCGCGCGGCGACGAATGTAAGGTTCAGCCACCTCTTTGATTTCCAACGCGCTCATGACGCGTGTAGGCACACCCTTGGATTCAATCGCCGCTTGCAAGTTCAAAGAGTTCATCACCGTCGCGAGCATACCCATATAATCGGCGCTCGCGCGGTCCAATCCGTTGCCCTCCTTTTCCGCGCCGCGAAAAAAGTTTCCACCGCCAACAACCAACGCCACCTCAATTCCCCCAATCGCAGCCTCCGCAACCTCACTCGCGATCGATTTCACAACATCCGGATCAATACCAAACCCATCCTTCCCAGCCAACGCCTCGCCGGACACTTTAAGCATCACCCGACGCCACTTCCACCTCGTTTCCCCGTCATCCGCCGCTTCCTCGTTGTGCTCGCTCGCGCTCGCGCGACGTCTCGACATCGATCGCGGCACCGCTCGCGGCGTCATGTTCAGCTTCTCCTGTGCGATGAACTCATCGCTCGTGCCTTCGTCTTCGCGATCGACGATGGCGCGGGCGACGGGCGACGCGCGCCGCGGCGCCGCCAAATCCCGACGGTGTTGGCGCAACGTCGTCGTCGTCGTCGTCGTGCGCCGCGCACCCGCGCGTGCACGTCGCGCGCACGCATCGGTGGCAAACGCGAAAGGCGTGCGCGTCATCGTCGTCGACATCATCGTCACCGGGCGCGCGTCGTCGTCGTCGACGTCGGGGAATGTCGCGCGTGGATGACGTGGAAAGTGCCGTTCAAACGCGAGCCCATAAAAATGTTTACTTCGGACATACGGATAGTATATTGAGTTATGAAACACTCATTATTTTCTGATACAATTTCCATGGATGGAAATGTGATTTATATGGTGTTACACGGTAGCTCTTTAGGAGAGCTGTTTTGCGGGATATTCTGCCGAAAAAGCGCTTCAGCGGCTCGCGTGCGCATTGCGCGACGCGGACGTGTTCGCGCGCCGAGACGCCCGTCCGCGCACAGGCGCATACATATCATCATCATGCCGCTCGCGTTCCCGCGCCGCCGCTCGTCGTCGCCATTCGCGGATGGCGCGGCGTTTACCGTGCGTGGGCGCCGAGCGCCAACTGTGGCGGCCACGACGCTGTCGCTCGCGCGCGTGCGCTCGGCGCCGAGATCTGGCGACCGAACGTCGTCGCGGACGACGAGAGTGAATGAGGTGGTGTCTTCCCTCGCGGCCAAGGCGAACGCCAAGGGTGTGGCGACGAATGCCAAGGTGAAGATGACGGCGAAGCGTTTGCTGGAGCGCAATAACCCTACCGCGCTCACGGTGCACTTTATAAAGCCGTCGGTGGGGATCTTCTTAGCCGGTGGCATTGCTGGTGCGTTGGCAAAGTCTTGTACCGCACCGCTTGACCGGTTGAAGATTATCATGCAGACGGCTGGGGCGAGTCGGGCGAGCGCGGCGGCGGTGGCGGCGGCGGACAAAGGCTTGCTCGCGGCTTTCGTGGCGATTGGTAAAACGGAAGGCTTGGCGGGATACTGGCGAGGAAACGTACCACAAGTGGTGAGAATTTTACCTTATTCTTCTGCAATGTTGTACTCCTACGAGGCGTACAAGAAGAAATTGACGAACAAAGAGACTGGAGAGCTCGCGGTGCCCGCGCGGTTGTTAGCGGGCGCGGGTGCCGCGTGTACGGCAACCATCGTCACGTATCCGCTTGATATCATTCGATTGCGCTTGAGCGTTGATACGAGTGCACGTAATATGGGTGATGTGGCGCGCGGGATTTTAGCGCGTGAAGGTCCGCTTGGGTTTTTCAAGGGTTTGCGCGCGACGTGCATTTCCATCGCGCCGTACAGCGCGTTGAATTTCTGCGCGTTTGACTTGTTCAAAAAGGCACTGCCCGAGGAGATTCGTAACGAAGCGCAAGGTATCGCCACTGCATCGTTAATGGCTACTGCGCTGGCAACGGGGTCGATGTACCCGCTGGACACCATTCGCCGTCAAATGCAACTTCAAGGGAGCTCGTACGCGAACATGTTCGCCGCCGGTCAAGGCATCGTCGCGGCGAACGGCATCGGCGGTTTATTCCGTGGTTTTATTCCGAATGCCATGAAGAACATGCCAAACAAGTCCATTCAACTCACCTCTTTCGACGTGTTAAAGAAGCACATCACTCGTTCCGAGGCTGAGTACAAAAAGGAGTTGGAGATTCTCGAAAAGGAGAACAAGAAGCGCAGGTAAACGAGAGACGAGAAGAAACCTTCGCCTTCCTCCACCCACCCCCAGCAAGTTTTTTAATCAGCCTTTCTCAGCGAAAGATGCGACACCTCACGTTGGTCGGGCTCCCACACACCTAGCACATGTAATACTCGACGTCCCGCACAGTTTTTCATTCACAAAACACACGTCTGTCCCGAAATAATTTTCTACAAAAGTCTGTCTCTGTCATTGTTACAATTCCTGAATTCATTTCTCAACCAAGCGTCCGCGCTACTTGCAATCATCGCGATATTCAAACAAACCGCAATCACCTCCCCACGGAAATTGTTCGCGGTTTCGTATCTTCAAATAGCTATACGCCGTATCCTCGGCGTGCGGATGCTCGGCGTTCGCCAACGTGTACACCCCGAACCCCGCACACGCCGGGATCGCGATCGCACTCACCGCTCGCCACTTGTTCATCTCAGCTGCGAATCGACGGTAATGCGCGACAGAACGCGAAAACATAATGTCAGTCACCGATACATGCGATGGCACGCGCACGCCGTCCGTCGCGTCGTCGTCGAATGCGCAATTGTATCTTCATGATGCCGTTCGCGGTCGCTCGCACGTGTGTGTGTGTGCGTGAGCGCGTACTCGCGCTCGCGCCCGCGCGCGCGACGCACCGATTTCTTCTTCCACGGATGCCCCGGATGACATGAAACGTTTTTGTTCGCGCACCGCGGTGCGGCGAGCGTTGCGAGCGACGACGGATGCGCACGCGCGGAACATGATGTCCACGGGTGGGGTTGTGACGCCTCGGGACACATGTGTGGGTGGATTTGACCGTGGTGGTGTTACTAGCTGCTAATTTTGTGCGCGTCTACGCGCGTCTATGTGTGGCTATGTGGAGGGATTTGGCGTGCGTGGACGCGTGACGATGCGTGCCGTCGAACGACGTCGATTCCGCCGAGTTTGCGAGACGAGCAATCGCCCGCGCGCGCGCCTACGCGCTCTAGGCGGTGAGCGGTCGAGTTTCGTCGTCGACGCCGGCGCCTGCGACGCGTTCATAGGTGAATAATCCAGCGCGCCCATTGGTGCGATAGCCTTTTGGTTGATGGAGCTTTAACGACGCAAAGAACGCCAGGGTGGTGCCGAAGAACGCACCGTTGTACCACGCCAATGCGGACAACCCCTTGGTAAAGGCAAACATGTCGTACACCACGCGACCGGTGTAGTAGTACCGCAACCAAACCGCAAAGATGTACGCTTGCAGGAATAATATACTCCATCCAAAATCTCTTCGTCGCATTGGGAGCGCACCAAACGCGTACTCGAGCACTAAAATGACTAAATTAAGCGCGTGTTCGCTCAAGCGGTACCACTCCAAGTAACACGCTGGGTAGTTGTCCACGCCTTCGAGCGTGGCGCACAACGGGAAGGCAAAATAGGAAAACCACGCCCCAGCGCTGGAGACTAAGTTTGTGCTCCAGCACACGCTATATAAAATCACCAATATGTTCGTGCGGCCATTATACGCGCCCTCACTAGGTTCTACCCCTTGCATGCACCACGCCAACGCGCCTTCGGTGACGCACAGCAACACAAACGTCCAATCGCTTAAATACTCAAACCCATCGGTGTGTTTCTTGGATTCTTCGTACCCTAAGTGGTAGACGCAGAAGAATATACCGAATAAAAACGTTCCTAGGCGCAAGGCGAACAACAGCGACCTGTGTGTCGGAAAAAGTGATGAAGATCACGTTTCGTCAGTCGCAACACCCAAAACTACATGATTTTTTGGCTTTCCACGCGCGCCGCGAGTCGTCGTCGGCGATGCGTGCGATGGGCCGGACGATATATATAACACTCTTACACGTACCTCGGCACGCCCTTGCGGGAATTGGCGACTCTATCAAAGCTCACCGGCGGCACGCCATCGAGTTTTGGCATGGCGATGAGATTGTGCACGGCGAGCGCGCCCCAGGCGACGACGCACGACACGATGGCGGTCGTCGTCCATTCCGGCGGTGGTTTACGAATGCGTAAATCGTCAAAACTAAAGTCTTGGTCCGCGAGCTCGGCGGACGCCAGCTCTGTCGGCGAAGCGCTCGTCAGGCTCGGTTCGGGACGAGGCATGGTGTGACGATGGAGCACCCGAACTCGAGGCGCGTGGACTGATTTGATTTGAAAACTTGCTGTAAAGGTATCACCATGATGAAAACAGTTGAATATTAAATTCGTAAAGTGCTATGCAGACAACAATTTGATTATAATTTAGCGAGCCAAGAGTCGACGATGTCGTCAGAGCCGTACCACGGATATGACGATGCGGCGTCAAATGTTCCCACGGTGGACATGGAATGCCAAACACCATCGAGAAGGACATTTTCTGCGCCTTCGAGCGCAAGGGCGGCTGAATTTGGTACGACGGCATCGCCACACACGCCGTTTCCGTCACCTCCTGCAACGACGGCGTAGGATCCGCTCGCATAGCGCGTGATGGAACCTTTCTCGCTCGCAACGTCGCCAACCACTGCTCGGCCAGCCACACACACGTATTTCACACCATCCGATGCAAAGTATGTCCCAGGCCACGTATCGTTAACCCATTTAGATGCACCTCGCGTTGGATCCGCCTTGGCGTCTTGAATATGGGGCGTACCGAGTGAAATTAAACTACGTACGCGCGTCTCGCGACTCAAACCAGCCGCCGAACATTCGGCGTTCGGAGTCGTCACCAACGCCAACGCTCCACCAATATACGCGCGCGCTAACCAACCACCAGCACTGTGCGCGACTATGTCCACCTCGCGCGCATCTGGGTTCGCTTCTAAAGCTTGGTTGACGGCTTCATCTAAACGAGACAAGTACCAGCCGTACGACTCCGTCGTCGTACACGCGTTCAACCAAAATCCTTTCGTCAAAATGCTCTTTAAAATACCAATAAACCAATCTTTTCGTTCCACGCGCGCCACATGCACGGCAAAGCCGCGCGAGGTGAGCGATTGTACGAGACTGGCGTCGCTGCGCCCCAGCGCGTGCTCGTAATCGAGCGAGTCATTCCCAAACCCAGGCGCGATGACAATCGGACGCGAACTCGGCGTGGCGAGCACGCGGGACGATGACGATGATGCTGCGTCATCGCTCGATACCGGACGCGGGATGACGCTGCCGGAAGCAGCGCGCGTTGGCCCGGGTGCTCGAGCGCGCGTGGGACGTCGAAGCGGCGTTGTGGATAGACCCGCGCGCGCCGCCGTCGATGACGACGCAAACATGGTGGCGTACGCGTAAAACGAAAAGTGACTCTCGCGTGCGCGGTTTCGTTCGCGCGTCCAAGCGCACGCGACGATCGGCGTCGATGATTGGCGCGTGCTGTTGATTACCTTGTGTTCTACTTTTGTGCTGACGCCTCAAGTTGGGCTAGTAATTTAGCCTTTTTCGCCGCTAAGAGTTCTTCTAAAGACATCTCAGTCTCGGATTCATCCGCCTTGGACTTTTTCGCCGGCGGTTCTTCCGCCGCTGCGGCGTTGTCCTCTTCGGCTTCGTCCTCCTGGGCTTGGTCTTCTGGTTCGTCTTCGACGTCGGGCGTCGGCGCGCGCTCCACCTCTACGCGCACCACGTGATTGCCCACCTTCTTACCATCCTTGATGCCCTTACCATCTAGAGTTTTACTATCACCGGATTTCGTGTCTTCGTCGAAATATGTGGTCTCTATGCCGTATACGGTTTCTATTTCAAAGAAGCCGCCTTCAGCGGCATCCTTGGCGCTCAGCGTCAGCGTCGATGTCACGTCCAATCCATTCCTTGCAAACTGCTTACTCGGCAATATCCTCACTCGCACGTGCTGTGAGCGACCAGAAATAGGTAATCGAGTGCCGTTTTCGCATCCAGGTGGAATGTGTACCCGCCCGTGAAAATAATCATCCATCACGCCGTCGCCCTTGCACTTTGTACACTGCACTGGAGACGCAAAGCCTTTCCCTTCACATCCCCCGCACGACGCTTCACCTTTACCATCGCACGCCGCACATCGCGCGCATGCCATTCCTACTCCATTACACTGCGCGCACACGAGCTTAAACGGTACCATCGCGAGCTTTGTCCCACCCGTAATCGCCTCCTTGAAGCTCACGTTTACCAGCACATCATCCTTCTTCGCCCCATTCAACTCACACCTCGCATCATACTCCGTGCGCTTGATGTCATCACTCAAAATTTCATACGCCAGCGCCACGCGTTGAAATGTTTGCGATGCTTTCGCGCGCTCGTCGTCGCTCAGGTTGGTTTGTCTCGCCAATTTATCTGGGTGCAACTTTAACGCTAAAATCTTATACGCGCGCTTGATATCTGCCGTTGACGCCGTCGGCTCGAGCGACAGCGCGGCGTACAAGTTCACCGCACCATCGCCGCCGTCCTCGCCCGTCTTCGACGTCCCCGTAGTCGCTGGCATGGCGTCGGCGCGTCGTCCTGTGACGTAAAAAAGTGCACTTTAAAACATCGTGGTCATCACTTCGCGTCGCTCGACGCTGACGAGACGCACACCGACGACGCGCGCGCCGCACGACACGCAATGTCTGTCGCCGCACCTCCATCGCTGCCGATCACGCCCGATGACGTCATGCGCGAACTCGCGCACGAGGACGATCGCGTGGTGATTCAAGCTGCGAGCGCGTTGGGCGCGCTCGCCGTTCGCGTGCCTCTCCCCCCGTCGTTCGCGCCCGTGGTGGACGTGCTCGTGCGTGAGGTGCTGCAGAAGCTGACGACGAACAAGCGCGCGCAGGCGGCGGCGCTGGCGGGCTTGGCGGGGTTGATTGCGACGGTTGACGGCGCGCGCGCGGCGGCGTTGTCGGCGAATGTCATCCACGCGACGATGACGCACGCGCTCGATCACGGACGCGCGGTAGACGTGGATGATAGCGAAGACGACGGAGCGACAGCATCGTGTTGCGTGAACGCGCTCGATTGCTTCCGATTTTTACAGAATGGTGAAGATGACGGGGGATTAAAGGCGACGTTGGGCGACTCGGCGTGCGTCGAGTTTGTTCTCGCGTGCGCAAAACGAGATGGCTCTAACGAACTCGACGCCATGAAGCGCGTGGGTGGGGTGGATTTAGTAGTCAACATTGCACAGCAGCTCGCGGAGGACGAAGCTGGGTTTGATGACTTTATGCGACGAGGCGCTTTTGAGTGCTTTACGTCGGCGTTGCGAAGAGACGACGACGATGTCGCCGTGCGCGGATGTATAGGTTTAGCCTGCGCCCTTCCTCGTCGTCGCGCTTTACGCACGCAGCTCGCCAGTGATGGTAACGCCGTGCGTCGTTTAGCGTCGCTCATGGGCAGTGGCGATGAAGACGTCAAGGGTTTCGCTTCGGGATTGTTTCGCGCGCTCGCCATGGACCCAGAGACAAAGCCATTCGTAGAAAAGGCCTTACGCGATGGCGCCGGTGGTGGCGCCGTCGACAGCGCCTAGAGTAGACGATACGATAATAATGCTATTTACATGCGTTTTGCCAACATCATCATCAACGTGCGCTGGAGCCTGCGCAGTGTACGCACAAAATTATGCGCCGCGTCCCGCCGCGGCTCGACGCGAATCCGCGCGGCATCGCTCGCGTCACCTCAGTCTCTCGCGCACGCTGTCGCACGATGCCACGCGCGCGCAAAGACACCACAGACGACGCCGCGACCGCCGCGAGCGCGGTCGATGACGGCGGCGCGGGCGAATCGTCGCTTTCGGTCGACGCCACGAATGCGCTCCGCCGCACTTTGGGATTGGCGCCGCTGAAAGATTCATCGACGACGACGGTGGATGCGGACGCAAAACGCGCCGAGGACGAGGCCAAGGCGTCGAGCGAAGCTTTACGGGCGAAAATTGCGGCGGCGAAGGAGCGGCGAGAGATGGAGAGAGTGAATGCGGCGACGACAAAGTTGGGGGATGGTGGAGACAAGGAGGAAGACGACGTCAACGCGTGGTTAGCGAAGAGTAAGACGACAATGGTAGATAAGACGCTTGAGGCGGAGAGAGAAAAGGCGAAGAAAGTGGCGGCGATGTTTGCCGCGCGTGATGCGGATGCGGAGGAGTTTAGTGAGAGTGATGAGGACGGCGACGACGCGACGGGGACGACGAAGAGAGGCGAGGCGGCGGCGTATACGTCAAAAGATTTGAAGGGTTTAAAGGTTAGACACAATGCGGATGATATCGTGGAAGGACGCGAGGTGGTTTTGACGCTGAAAGACACGTCGGTGTTGGATGACGATGGGGAGGATGAGCTGGAGAATGTTTTACTCGCCGAGCAAAAGGCGCGGAAAAAGGCGCGACGAGAGGCGACGAAAAAGAGCGACGATCCGTTTGGAGAAGACGACACAGCGGCAAAGAAAACAGTGTTGGGTAAATATGACGAGAAGGCAGAGGATGAAGCCATGGAACTCGATGGTGAGGGTTTGATTGATGCCCAGGAGACGAAGAGGAAAGAGGATATCAAGGCGCGTCTCGCCGCCGAGCTCTCTGGGTTGAAGGGCACAAAGGAGACCGCCGAGATAGTCAAGGGTGAGCAGATGGATTATCACACCCAAGAAGAAATGCAAGCCAAGTTTGTGAAGCGCGAAAAGAAGAAGAAGATGCGCAAAAAGCTGCGAAAGAAGCACATCGACGCGGCGGAACTCGAGCAAGACGAGCTCGCGCCGGCTACGAATGACTTGGGTTCGCGTCGTTCGCGCGCTGAGAACGGTTCGGCGGTCGAGAAAGATGCGGCGAGTAAATTGCAAGATAAGAACGCAAAGTTTGCGAGCGCTTTACAAAAGGCGCGTGATGTGACGGACAAGAAAATTCTCGCCGAGCTCGCGGGCGACGTCGAAGAAGAAGACGATGAAGACGATGAGCTCTCTCGTGCGCTCGCTAGAAGTCGACGAATGGCGCAAAAGAACACATCTAGGGCTGCTCCCGTAGATATTGCAGCGCAGGTCGCAGCACGTCGTCTAGCAGACGAAGCCAGCGCGAAAGGGAGAGCGGGGACGGTTGAAGATGCCGTTGTCTTTACGGATATGCAAGAGTTTGTTCAGGGCATCACTGCAGATGACGACGACGGTGACAGCTACAATGAGGATGCAATGCCAGACGTTCCTCCTCCTCCTCCACCGCCGCCATCAGCGCCGATGGAAGACGACGCCATGGACGAGGACATGCCAGATATCCCGCCGCCGCCGCCACCGCCAGGCGCTGAAGACGAAGATGCTGCCGCTGCGGCGAACGTCGTGCCAACGCTCACCGAAAGGCACATACCAAAGAAAGGTTTAGCAGGCACGTTAGCACTACTCAAAGAAAAGGCTCAACTCGATGACGCGCAAAACACGCGTTGGAGCGGCCGGGCCAACGACATGAAGGACAGATTTGACAAAGCCCACGTCCTTGAAGCGCATGCTGTGAACGATGAAAGCGTGGATGGCTACAAATTTGGCTTTAAACTTGACAAATTCGACGAGTTTGGCCGTAAGCTCACCCCGAAAGAGGCATTTAGAGAGTTGTGTCACAGATTCCACGGCATCGAGCCCGGCAAGATGAAGCGCGAAAAGCGTCTGCGACAATTCCAAGAAGAACAAGCCCGGCTCAAAGCCTCGAGCTCGATGGATGCCAAAGTTAAAGACGTCCAGCGTGAACAAGCTACGCCGTACGTTGTGCTCAGCGGTAACATCAGCGCTGGACAGACCAAACAAGCCAATCCGCTCGCGACGATGAAGCGCGAACAAGCCGATGCGAAAGCGGCCGCCACGCCGCAGCCCACTGGCTTGCGCGGGACGAAATCCAAAGCCACCACCGTCGCTGTCGGTGGAAAAGTAGAGTTCGCCATGAAATCAGCAGCGGGTAAGAAACCAGCGTGACTAGAACGGCAATGATAGCGATATTAACACAAGGTGTAACATGTAAACGCGACTCATCGCGCGTCGAAACCTCACATTAAAGCGCAATGACGACCACCAAGAACACAAAAGCCACCACTGCGACCGCTACGAAGACGCCAGACAACGCGCCAGCCTCGTTTTCGCCCGCCCGCGCGCTCGAACGCATCGACGCAGATGTATCGAAACAGGTGCGCGCGAGTGACATTCTTGGATGGCATGACCAAAACACTGACGCGCGTACATTGCCGCTCACAGGTGCGCGATAAAGCGTCCTCGTCGTCCACAGCGACGCAAAATGTCATGAATGATGCCGCGCAAACCATAGCACGCGCCGAAAAAGGCGCGGTATCGGCATTTAAAAAGGCCAAAAAGGCGACGCGAGCGGGCGCGCAGGTGCGAGCGCGCATAGGTGCCGACGCGGATTACATGGCCCGCACCGACAATTCTTTGGTGATAATTCGCGACAAGAGCAAGCACTTGATCGTTGGCATTCGCGAACACGTAGAGCGCGCGGTGCATGCGGTGGAGGTGCGCGTGAATGCGAAGGATATTGATGATGAATAATCGAAATCGAACAACTGAATCAAATCGACGCAAACGACGACGCGCAAAGGCGAGCACAGAAAGGCGAGCACAGAGACACACAACACACGTGGAGACATATTGAAAATGAAATGAAATATCTACCGGTACCTACCTAAAATATCCTACGTCTAAGGGTCGCCTACGCCTTCACGGCGAGCGGTTCGTACCACACCGGATTGAACCCGGCGCGTTTTCGAGCGTCGTCGTTAAACGGCGGCTTTAAAGCCCCCGCAAAATGTTTTCGCACCACCGCATGAAACGCCTGAACCACCGAGCTCGTCTCGAGTTCTTCACCATCACGCACATCTTCCTGATCGCCCGTGCGCACACCGTCTCGAGCGTGTAAATATTTGAACCATCGCAAGCCGGCGGCGCAGTGCGTGACTTCTTCGGGGTAAATGACATCCTCGAGCAATTTAGCGCTCTCTTCGTCACCATTTCGCCGAAACTTTCCAATAGTTTGCGGGAGCACATCTAACCCTCGCGCTTCATGCACGCAATGCTCCACGGCGAGGCGTGCTTCGAGAGAATCCGCGGTTTCCATCGCCGTTTGCCACAAGCCGTCGTGCACCTCGAGCTCGCCATACGCGCTCCCGAGCGCCTTCAATCGCCCTGCGAGTAGCTCATGGTGCCGTGCCTCATCGTTTGCCACGGTCACAAAGTCATCATAAAATCCCTTGGGCATGTCCCGCGCCAATCCGAATCGCGATATGGCGTCCCAGGATAAATCAATCGCCCACGACTCGATGTGCGCGAGCGAGTGTAAAATCGCAATCCTCGACTCGAGCGTGCCACCCTTGCCGATGCGGCGCGTCTGTGACGACTTCACCACGCGCAACGTTTCGCGCCCGGGATTTTCCACGATCGCATCCAGCGTCTCGTCGTCGCCATCGTCGTCATTCACGGGTGGATTCTCGCGCGCACTGAACCACCAGGCGTGCGTCTCTCGCGAGAGCTCCACCTTTCTCGCGATTGACGGTTCGAGCAAGCACGCGCGCGCGCGACGGACGAGTCGAACGATATCATCGCGTTCCTTCGCGCCGTCGGCGTCGGTGCGCATGCGCGTGACGGGTGCGGCGCGATGTGAGGCGATTCAGTTGAAACACATCAACACTTCACTCGAGACTTCTTTAGCGCGTCAGAATCGCGCGCACCGGTGGCATCGATCATGCCTCCGCGAGTTAAACCATTAAAACGCGAATACGGCGCCTCGGATGACGACGATAGCGACTACGACGCCAAGGGCGATGGTGAAATCGTCATGAAGATGACGAAGAAGCCCAAAAAAGTCAAAAAAGAGCCGACAGCCACCGCGGATGACGACGCCGCCGACGGGCCGCAAAAGACCAAGGATATCGTGGAATTGATTGGATTTAACATCGCCACGGGTCCGATTCAAGACGCAGCGTTGCATGAAAAGTACAAGGCGATGTCGTTGGATGAGTTGAAGCAATACATGAAGGTGCGTTTTTGAATGTCGCGTCGCGCCGTGGAGCTTTGCTTGTTTTCGTTGACGATGACGTTGACGATGACGTTGACGATGCCGTTGACGACTCACACACACACCTGCGTTGATTCGTTTTAATCTTTCGTGTCGCTTGAGGGATTGTGCTATGATTATGATACTCACCGCGCGCGCGCGCTACGCGACGAAAACAGCTGAACAAGATGCCGTTGAGCGAAACCGGGAAGAAGAATAAGAAATACATGTACAAAAAAGCTGATTTAGTGGCACACTGCGTGGATGGTGAAAAGTGGGGACGGTACCCACCGTGTCCGGTGTGTCAGAAGAAAGCTACGCTGCGAGTGACGTATGAGGATGCGAATCACGGAGGTCAAGGGCAGTGGAAATGCCACGGGTATTGGGACTCAAACATCGGCGGCGTTGTGCGATGCTCGTTTAACTACTCTGAAGCCGCGAAAAGTGGGGCACCGCAAGAGCGACCGGCATGGCGTCATCCTGGCGGGGAGTACAGTGATGACGAGCAAGAAGATGTGAATGAAGGATTGGATAAGCCAGTGACGTTCCCAGAGGGGTTCGGCGAGCTTCCGCCCATGGAGATGGCGACGGAGATGATTAAAATTTGCCGCGAACATGGACTTACGGTACCCAAGGATGATCAATTAGCGATGCGCGAAGCATATGTGAAAATCATGGCGAGTGAGGATTACGAAGGTAATACCGATTACGTCGGCGCGTTTGGATTGCTTAAAGAGGCGTACCCGAAGCAGACGGCGGAGCAAAAGGCGGGCGGACCGGCGCCGGCGAATGCCGACAACGCCGCGTTGTGCGCCGCACTTGAAGCAATCTTCCACGCCGCTAAGGCGGCTAATGAAGACCCCATGAAAGCTTCGGCGTATGCCAAGGCGGCTATGTCCGTGCGCAATCTTCCGTACAAGGTTGAAGACGGAATCAAGATGGGCAAACCGGGAAAAATGAAGGTGGAAAACATTGGTCCGTCACTCGGTGCGCAGATTCAATACTTTCTCGATCACGGAAAATTCGAGCGCATGGAGTATTACGAGCGCGGTGAAATCCCTCCTTCCGCTCCCAAGCCTCCGAAGAAGGAAAAGGCTCCCAAGGCGTGAGCACCCGCGCGCGACGTTTCTACGTCTCGCGAGGTCTCTACATCTCCTTTTACCAACCAATCAATTCAACGAGCAAGCAACATCACAGTTTACAATACAACAAGAAGACAAATACACCGCTAAAAACACACACACCACCACCGTCACCGCACGCATCATTCTCACCCGTCATCGACGCCCGTCATCGACGAGTAAACTCTTCGTCGCGTGTTCTCGTAACATCTTTTGCCGAAACGACTCCACGTCCTCCGTCACGTGCGCCAACGTCTCCGCCCAATCAAAATCTCCGCTCTCCGCATACGTCCGTCGGACTTCAATAATCCTTACCGCGCACAACCGCATCGCCTGGTCCTCGTGCGCGAGTAAATACTCCAAGAACTCCCGTCCATTCCCCTGCACCGGTTGCGTTCGCATAGCTTCGAGCAGCGACGTCGTCGTCGAGCTCTGATTCACGTCCTCGCTGCACTCGTTCCCAAACCCATCGCTCTGCGCCATGACGATGCGCACCGCCGCCAGCGTCAGCACGCGCTGCATGAGCTCGGCGCCCTTGCGCTCGGCATCGTACCCGCACGCCGCGCGCACGCTCGCCGCGTCGAGCGCCGGCACGTCCGCGCCGTCCGGCGCCGCTCTCCGTCGTCGTATGTGTCTTCTCGTGCGGCGACACGGCGCCACCGTCGTCGTGCGCGTCATCGTTAACGTCATCATCATGAAAAAGCGTCGCACAGTGCGGCGCGCATCTTCACCTTTATCCACCGCCATGTCCGCGCCGACCGCGCGCGCGACCCCGCGCGCGCGCGCGACGCGCGCCGACGCATGTCCGCGTGCGCCTCGGCGCGTCCGGCGCGTCGCGCGCGCCGCGAGCGCGTCCGCGGTCGAGGCGAATGCGTCCGCGGTTGATGCATCATTGGCGTTGAAAACCACGACGGTGGCCGTCATCGCGCGCGAGGCGACGCGCGAGCGTCTCGCGCGCGACGGCGCGGACATTATCGCGTGGCTCGATGCGTACGACGGCGAGTTCGCGCGCGCGTCGCGGTTCGTGGCGCGCGAGGTGCGCGCGGATGACGTCGCGCGCGAGCTGCTCGCGTCGTGGCCGAGCGGTTCCGGCGTGCGCGCGCTCGCGGCGGATATCGCCGACGTCGTGCGCGTGTTCGCGCGCGTGGTGTACGAGGATGGCGCACAGACGCGCGGTGAGGCGGCGGAGCCAGAGGTGGTGGTGACGTTGAGCTTGTTGAGGTCGACGTTGTGTTCAAAGCTGCACGTGGACCATACGAGCGCGAGAGCGATGGTGACGTATTACGGCGCGACGACGGAGATTTGTACGCCTGAGACGTCGCGGGTGATTGCGTGGGTGAACGCCAACGCGCGCGCGGTGTGTGATGGATTGAAGTGGATGTGTGAGAGGTTCGCGCCGCCGACGCCGGTGGAGCGGTGCGACGTCGCGATTCTCAAAGGCGAGGATTGGGTGCACGTCGACGGCGAGCGGAACGCTGGGCGAGGTATCGTGCATCGTTCGCCGCTCGTCCGCGATGGCGAGTGGCGATTGACGCTAAAAGTCGATGTGGGGAGTTATGGGAAGTGCTGCGACGTCGAACACGATGACGACATGTAACAAAGATTTAGATGGATGAATAGACACGGCTACTAGTAATAAAACAACATGAACATATAGGCTATAATTATGGCGCGCCGTAGCGCATCGCGGCTGAACGAAAAACGTCGACGTGCGCGTCTAAGCTCGCGTCGATTGGCTTGCTATAACCGCCGCCCATGGTGATGACGAGCGGCAAATCGTGCGTGATACATTGCGAGTACACCGCGTGGTTGCGCGTGAGCATACCAGCGCGCGTCATAGCCAGTCGCCCGAAACTATCTTCGCGCAAAGCGTCGATACCAGCCTGGAAAAACACCAACGCTGGTTCGTACTCAATAAATAATCGCGGAAGCCACGTGTTCAGCTCGGCGAGGTACGTTACGTCGTCGCAATCGTCTGGAAGCTCCACGTCATGCGTCGACGTCTCACGCGTCTTGAGCGGATAATTTCTTTCACCATGCATTGAAAACGTAATCACTTGCTCGTCATTCTCAAAGATTTTGGCGCTACCATTTCCTTGGTGTACGTCCAAGTCGATGATGAGAATTTTACGTCCCCGCAAGCTCGCGTCGTACATTGGATCGCCCCGAATGACATTAATCGCCACGGCGATGTCGTTAAACACGCAAAATCCTTCACCGCGATCTCGAAACGCGTGATGAGTTCCGCCAGCGATTTGAGCCGCCGCTCGAGGACGTCCCGAGGCGCCGCCGCCGCGGAGCGCGTCTCGCGCGCACTGTATCGTCCCTCCCGTGCTCGCCAACGATCGCACGACGTTCTCGCGCTTCATAGGAAAACCAATTTTACGCACGTCGTCGTCGGTTAACTCTAAGTTTAACACGCGGTCGACGTATGCTTGGTCGTGCGTCGTTAACAAGTCGAGCCTCGAGCACTCGGGCGAGGGCAGCAAACATATCTTGTCCCGCAACTGCAAATCATTCGCGAGCGCGTTTCGAGTCGCCGCGTACTTGTCCATGGGAAATCTAAATTCGCACAAAAGAGGCGTCAGTCGGGCGTGTCCGTGGCGTAGGTTGCAAAAGGTGACAACGTACCTGTGTCCCGCGGGCAGCGTCACCGTGGCCCAGTCAGCATAGTAAATATTCATCGCCGCGCGAGCGACATTGGGTGCAGACGCCGCCGATACCGCGCACGCGCGACGCATATTATGATTTGTGACTGCGCTGTCACGCCGACGGGCGAGGTCGCGCGCGCGACATGACTGTTGCGCGCGACTCGCGGCGCGAAACGCGAGTCGCATAATGACTTTGCTTCGTTACACGTTCCACGCTATCGTGCTAAGGTCGCCTTCGCGGCGTGTAATACACGTGGCTTGTCAGTGCCTGTTTTGGTGGCAAATAGTTCGCGCACGCGTTCAATGGCGGCTTGTGCTTCTGGCGTGTCCGAGGCGAGCACGCAGACGGCGCCGCCACATCCGCCTCCAGTAATTTTTGCGCCAAACAAATGGTTTCGTTGTGGATCAACGTCGTGGACGATGGCGACGATGGCGTCGGTTTCGGTCGAACCGAGTTTGATGGAGTTGTAACTTTCGTGCGACTCGAACATCAAGTCGCCGAGGGCGCGTGCACGATGAAGCGCGTCGCCGTTCTCATCAACAAGCCAAGAGTCGATAATATTCAAAAATGCCTTCACGCGCGCGTTTTCATGCAGCGCGTGATGCACGGTCGAACGCAAGGCGTATTTGACATCTGGACTACGCTGAACCTCGGTGTATGGCTCGTCGTCGTGTCGAATAAAGCGCGCCAAAAAGAGTTCACCAGTCATTTCTTCGTCAACGTGCCGCGACCAACTCTCGGGCGAGCCGGGCGACCCATTATCCCATCCATCCACGTCTATGGTGCCACATAAGCTGAATTCGCACGCCAAATCTTCATCTAATCGAGCTTCGATTTCGTTGAATAACATTTTTCTTCCCATGAACGTGCCGCATCGCACATGCGCATAATCCGAACCACCGCTATTGGAATGTCGCACGCCCGAATCAATTGCGTAAATTCGCAACCCATGAGGCAATGTGACGTGTCTAAATGGCTCTACTGCTCTATCTAAAGCGCTTGTTTTCGCCAAATCGCAGTTCAAAGCGAGAAAGCGCCCTGGCTGCCCCCAAAAACATGCGTACTGGTCCATAAATCCACACGGAGCGCCGACGACATCGTTCTCTGCCGAATGACAATACAAAGGCAACATTGCACAATGCGCGATGAACCGTGCGTTATTTCGAGCAACGATGCTATTTCGAAGCATTAAATCAACCATCGCGCGTGCTGTCGCGACTTCAAGCGCAGCAGAACTCGCAACGCCTTTCCCTCTCGGCACGTCGCTCGACACAAAGACGTCAAGCGCTCTACCGCGCGCTCCCAATTCCCGTATCCAACGGCCGAGTGCTACCATCGCTGCGTCGTCATCGCTCACAATCGCACAAAATAATTCACTAATCGTACCCGCGACGTAGGCGGCCCATCTATCGTGCGATGCGCCCTGCTCAAACACTGCTCGCGTCTTTGCCGCCTCAAACGTCTTCACGTGAAACACCTTTTCAAACGCGCCTTCAAAGACATCGACGCCGCTCTCGCTCGTTGACACAACGCGAAATGACGACGAATGTAATCTACTGCACTGCTCATCGTCCCTGTCATCGCGTACGGTGATCATAACCCGCGTCGAGTTTGCCGCCGACAGTTGCGCAACCGTCGCGCCGCTGTAATCCGCAACGCCTCCCATGACATCAATCCTCGCCCGCGCGCGCCCGTACCCGCACAAACATTCCCGTGCATTCGCTCGCGCGTTCTCGACGCCCCATCGAGCGTCGATAAACGTTCCATCGCTCACCGCGTTGACATCCTCGAGCTCGAGCTCCACTGCGGCAATCACATCATCAACCCGTACCGCACCTCCCGACGTCGTCTCGCGCGCAAACTCGCGCGCGTACTTGACGAATGTATCGTTGACGTATCGCGCGTGTCGCGTCTTGGCCGTGCTCGAGTACTTGGATGACGACCGCGCCATGATTGTGACGGTGCGCTTTATATCGTATCGCTTTATATCGTGCCTCGTCGTCGTCGTCACCGCGCGCGCGTCGTCGTCGTCGTCGTCGTCGTCGTCATCCTCAAAGCGTCACGGTCGTCGTGATGTTTGCGTCTTCGTTCGCGTGCGCGCCCGCGTCGGTGCGCGCGCCGACGCGCCGGTCGCGTAAAGCGCACACGATGATGACGATGGCAACTTCACCATCATCGTCGTCTTCACCGTCGTCATCGCGCGCGCAGGACGCGCAGGACGCGGCGAACGCGCCATCGTCCGTGGGATTCAATCGCCGCCAAGCGCTCACCGCGATTGGTGCCGCGGCGTCGACGTTTATGCGCGCACCGGCGGCGTTCGCGTCGTCGGCGGTGGAAGCCACGCAGGCGTCGTACTTTGCCGCGACGTCTAAAGCCGCCGCGCCCGAGCGCTGGTATCCGTACTGGTGGGCGCTACCTCTGGCACCATATGGGAGTAAAACGACCGCCGTGGCAGAGGCGGTGCCGGGGGAGGTGTGGACGTTTGATCAACTTCAAGGGTTATTGGACGTATTGGTCAACGTGCGGATGACGGTGGCTCGGCTCGAAGGCGGCGGATTATGGGTGCATAATCCCGTGGCGCCCACGCCAGAGCTTGTGAAAGAGATGCGGGCGTTAGAGGCAAAGTATGGTAAGGTGAAACACATCGTCGTCGGGAGTGCGGCGATTGAGCACAAGATTTACAGTGGGCCGTTTAGCAAGGCGTTTCCAAACGCCGATGTGTGGTTGCCGCCAAAAAATTGGACGTTTCCGGTGGATGTTCCGTTAGAATCGTACGTACCGTTCTACCCAGAAGGCTCGCCGAAGACATTACCCGAGACGTCGTTGAATGGCGAGCCCAATGTGCCGTGGGCGAATGAGATCGAGCACGCGGTGCTGCAAGTCGGTGGGTCGTCGTTGCGCAATTTTAAAGATCCGTGGTTTGTGGATACGGCATTTTATTTGAAGCGCACAAAGACGGTAGTGTTGACGGATGTGATGGAGAAAGTCAGCCAACAAGCACCACCGGTATGCCAGATCAATCCGCAGCCGTTGCTTGTGCGTGCGATGGATGAGCCGGACAAGGTGCCGGCGAATACATCTCAGGCGCGCAGCGATGGATGGGGAAAAACCGTCTTGTTTGGTTTGCTCTTCAACCCCGCCGCGGTGGAGTTCAAGTTTAGCGGCAATTTAGGAAAAGATTTATTGGATGGCTTCGTGTGGGACCCGAGCTGGAGAGAAGATTTCGATGCGCTCGTGGCGCGACCGATGTTCGTGCCGCCAATTTTAGCCGTCCTCGCGTTTCCTCGCCGCCGCGACGAAGTCAAGCGTTGGTCCAACATCGTCACGTCTTGGGACTTTGAATCCATCATTCCGTCTCATTTGGATGGTCCATTCGCGGCAACACCGGAACAGTTCACCGCGGCGATCGATTTCGCCCTCATGGCGACGCCGTACGAGCAATTCGGTCGAAACGCTCAACCGTTGCTTGATGTCGACGCGTTGAGCGTGGATTTGAAATCCCTCGAAGTCCCCAAGCCACTCTCGCCCGAACTCGTCACCAAACCCGCACCGCCCGTGATTGATATCCCCGCCGACGTCATCGTCTCCAGTGGCAGCGAATAATCATCGCACGTGCGCGTCAGCTTATTCTTTTAATCCAACGAGGCTCGTTTTGCGTTACTTTTTTGTTGTGGATAACGTCCGCACGCTCGCCACTTCCGCCCACGTCACGCGTGACTCCGCGCACGTCACGCGTCACGAATCGCGCACAACATGTTCATGGTGTCATCGTCCGCTTCATTTACCGGGCGCGCCCTCGCGACGGCGCCACAGTCCTCATCTCGTCGTCGTTGCGCCGCGAAACAGCGATCGACAACCACTCGAGCGCAAAGCCGAACGAGCCCCGAAGGCGTGCCTAGCACCGCGTTCTTCTCGCCGAGTAAAATCAACTTGTTTTTGCGCATCACCGCCAGGCGCGCCGATGGGTTTCACGACCTCGCGTCGCTGTTCCACGTGATCGACTTGGGCGACTCCATGACGTTTGCGAAGAGCTCGAGCGAGACGCGGGACACGCTGGTATGCAGCGACCCTACGATCCCTACTGATGGGAGTAATTTGGTCATCAAGGCGTTAGATTTATTTCGCGCGAAGACTGGGATTTCGCAGTATTTTTGGATTGAGCTTGATAAGAAGGTGCCGCACGGCGCCGGGTTGGGCGGCGGGAGCGGCAACGCGGCGACAACGTTATTCGCGGCGAATAAGTTGTGTGGCTCACCTGCGACGGAGGCGGAGTTGTTAGAATGGAGTGGGGAGATTGGGAGTGATATTTCAGTGTTCTTTTCCAACGGTGCGGCGTATTGCACTGGGCGTGGGGAGATTGTAGAGGATGTGGAGCCGCCGTTGGATTTGGGGACAAAGATGCTTCTCGTCAAGCCGCCGATGGGTTGCTCGACGCCGGCGATTTTCAAGGCGCTCGATTTGAACGGCCGCTCGACGGCGGATCCGTTGGAATTGTTGCGTAAGATTTCCTCTGAAGGGTGTTCGGAGGCGATTTGTATCAACGATTTGGAAAAGCCGGCATTTACGGTTTTACCCGAACTCGCTGATTTGAAGGCGCGCTTGCAAGCGAACACGGCGAAGGATTCCGTGGTGTTCATGTCCGGGAGCGGGTCTACGATTGTTGTCATGGGTGATGACGATATCCCTGAGTTTGTTCAACAAGATGATACGTTGTTCAAGGCGCCGACGCGACTCATCACGCGCAAAGCGGGCGAATGGTACGCCCCGACGCTCGACCGCGCGTAACGCAGTTTTTGCGCGAAATATTAATTATGCAATAACAAAGAAATCATTAGCTAGAGCCCAAACCCAGAGCGCACAGATGGCGTGTCCACTTCAAACTGCTTGAACGAATCCATCATCACCCCAAAATCACGTTCATGTCGTTCGAACGACGACGTCGGCGACTGTAAACGTAATTCATACAACTTGCCATTCTCCGTCCCGAGCGCGCTCACCAACGTTCGATCCCACTCCAAATACTGCGGACGATCCGCCTCCGTCAACCCATACTGATTCTTCGCGCTATACGATGAAATTCGCAACTTGATGTCATAAAATATCGACCCATCGCTCTCATTCACGCGCTCAGTGGCGCTTAATATCTCACTTTCGCGTCGCACGCCCAACCGCGTCGACATGTACTCCTCCAAATATTGCGATAAGATGCGCTTTGCCGCCGCTTCAGGCGTCCCTAAATCCCTCACGCTCGCATACGTGCTCGACGACGGCGAAGAAACACTCACGAAAGCATTCGTTTCAACCTCACCCGGGTCACGAAAGAACACGTCGTTACCACTGCCCTTAACTTCGATCCAATCGCTCGGGCGCGCGAACGCGTACCCATCGATGCCGTCAAAGTATCTCGTAAAACCTTGCGGTGGGCGATCGAACGCCGCCGCTTGACGCGGTGCGAACACTTGAGAGAACACCATGGGCGCGATCGCGGCACCAAAGAGCGCGTCGCGGCGCTTGAGCGGCGCTTGCGCGGTGGTTTTACCGCTCGAGCGCTGCTGAGACATGGCACTCGGCACGACGATCGTCGCGCGTGGCGCGCATCGGAGCGACATGGCGCGCGGCAGCGGCGGCTGCGGCGACGACGATGGAACGTGCGCTGTGCGCTGAGCGACGGACGACGGCGGTCGGAGGCGAACGCCGCGAGTGGAGTTGTGTGGACGATTGGATGTGGCCGTCTTCGCCACCTCACAGCTCGGCGCACCGTCGTCGTCGCCGTCATCGCGCGCACCGCGCGTCGTCATCGCGCGTATCGCATTCAGCGCGTTCGCATCGCGCGCGTCGTAGGGCGCAGACGATGACGGAGGCGGGGGAAGCGCCGCCAGCGCGGTCATCATCGCCGGCATCATTCACTGGCACCGCGCGCGTGGCGACGTCCACCGTCTTCGCCTGGGGATGCGGCGAAGACGGCCAGCTTGGCGTGGCGTGCGCGCCAGTGCTCGTCGATACCGCCTCGCCCGATTACGCCATTGACGCCCCGCGTGCGATAGAAACGCTCGATGGCGTGGATGTTGTCGCCGTCGTTGCTGGTTCGAGAAATTCGCTCGCGACAACTCGGGACGGTGCGCTCTACGCGTGGGGTTGGAATTCCCATCGTACGCTTGGGTACGATTGGCGCGATCGCGATGAGTTGTACGTGAAGATGCCCGACCGCGTGCGGATGGAGATTGACGACGGAGGGAAAGTGTGCGTGCGTCACGCGGCGTTGGGCGGTTGGCACGCGGTGTGCGTCGATTTTAACGGTGACGTCTGGGCGTGGGGAGGGAATGAGCATAATCAGATTGGCGTCGCGCGTACGAATGATGATACGTACGGTGGTGACGTGCCGAATCGGGATTGGGCCGAGGTGCGGTCGATGGTGTCGCCGGGACGTCGCGTGGCGTTGCCTATGGCGATGCGCATGGTGACGTGCGGCGGCGTTTCATCGTTTGCGTTGTCCATAGATGGACGCGTGTATGAGTGGGGACAAACCACCGAAGACGACGAACCGCACGCGGAGCCGAAACAGTTGAAGTGCGATAAGCACGTGCTGGAGATTGCGGCGGGGAGCTTTCATTTGCTGTTGCGTACGCGAGGCGAGGTGCTAAGTTACGGAAACGGTATGTATGGACAGTTAGGTCTCGGGGCAACCGGAGCGAGCGCGGAGCCGTGCGTGATTGATACGTTTGGGATTGGTTTCGCGCCGAAGAGCATCGCCGCGGGCGGTTGGCATTCCGCTTGTGTTACCGCGGGCGGTCTGTTGTACACGTGGGGACGGGGCGAATACGGCCGACTTGGACTTGGCGACGATTGCAAGGACAAAGTCACGCCTCAAATCGTAAATTTAGGCGACGTCGAAGAAACTTTCGTCGATGCCGTCTCCCTCGGAGGCTCGCATTCTGTGGCGCTCACGTCTGAGGGACACGTTTTGACGTGGGGACGAAACACGCTCGGGCGACTCGGGCGCGTCGTTCGCGACCCATCGCCCGCGTGTGGCTTCCCAGGACGCGTCATCTTTCCCCCACTTCCCGGTGGCGCACAATGGCGCGTCAGTGAAATCTCCGCCGGCGGTCGTCACACCCTGGCATTGGCCACAAAGACGCTTTCATCGTCCGTCGCGTAACCGTCAGCGTCGCGTTCGACCGCCGCCCATCAAGTCGCCGCGTTTCACACGCGACGTGTACATCACCACCCATGTAACACCCACGCTGCATGCATTATTATTATTATCGTTATTATTCACACGCACCAGTGCTCAGTGACGCCGCGCGGCGCAGGCGCGTGTACATGTCCCATCCCTTTGACGCTCGGAGACCTATTTATATAAAAAAGTGGATGACGTCACGTGACTTTTCGACTTTATCCACGCCTGCGCCGCGCGCCGTCAGTCGTCGGCGCCCCATCTCCGCGCGATGGACGACTTCACGGAAACATCGTTCCCTCGTCCGCAGACGGCGACGCGCGCGGCGCCCGCGCCGTCGGTCGTCGTCGCGACGTTGGCTTCAGAAAAAGTTGACCAAAAAGCGCAGCACCATGCGGCGGCGTCCGATGACGACGCGTCCTCGCGCTCGCGTGCGTCGCGCTTGGCGAACGGGGTGAACAACGTGCTCGGCGCGAAGTTTTACGCGCTCGGACGGCTGTCGGCGCGGTATCCGTGGCGCATGATTGCGGCGTCGTGGATGTTTGCGGTGCTGCTCTCTGCGGGACTGGGCGCGCGCGGGCTCAAGAATGAGAATCGAAGCGAGAAGCTCTGGGTGCCGTCGAACACGCAGGCACAGGGCGATAAGACGTATGTGGATACGCACTATGGCTCGGAGACGCGATTCGCGCAAGTTGTTTTGAAGAGTACGACGGCTGGGGAGAATATACTCACGCCCGCCGGCTTGGACGCGTTGAACACCGTCATCACCGCCGTTCGCGCGGTGAGTATCACTTGGGAAGGCTCGACGTATTCGTATACCGATCATTGCTATCGCACTGGTTCAAATTGCTGGGAGAGTAATGTGTTAACGGCGTTCGCGTCCGCCGCGGCGTGGGACACGCAGTCCGAAATCGATACGGCGTTGAGCGCGAGCCCGATTACCAACCAAGATGGTTCTACATTGTACTTGAAAAAAGTCGCCGGGGGTTTAACGTATAACAGCGCATCTGCGCCCACGGGTGCGGTGGCGTTGAGTGCCACGTTTTTATTCACCAATAATGAAGAGTTGGTGAGCGGCGACATGGTTGACAAGAAGGGTGACGCGTTCGATACCGAGTTGCTTAAAATTTTCGCCGAACCACCTACGGGGTTCGAAGCGTCCTACGTCACTGATCGCTCATTTGGTGATGAATTCGGTGGCGCCATCAACGCGGATTTGCTCAAGTTGCAAATTGCGCTATTTTTGATTCTTGCCTACGCGGCGGCGACATTGAGCAAATGGAACTTGGGATGTGTTGGCTCTCGTGTTGGAGTCACTTTTGCGGGCATCGTTTCTATTGGTATGGCGATTGCGTCAGCATACGGTTTATGCGCATACCTTGGGCTATTCTTCTCACCGTTGATGAACGTTTTGCCGTTCTTGTTGCTTGGTATCGGCGTCGACGACATGTTTGTCATTGTCAATGCGTATGACAACGAAGTCTCACGTGACCCGGTTGAGCGCATGGGTCAATCTTTGCGTTCATCTGGCATGAGTATTACCGTAACATCGCTCACGGATGTTGTTGCGTTCTTGATCGGCTCTTCCACATCTTTGCCGGCTTTGAGAAACTTTTGCTTTTACGCTGCGTTGGGCATCTTCTTTGATTACGTGTACCAAGTCACCTTTTTCACCGCGTTTTTGACGTTGGACGAGCGACGCAAAGCAAACAATAAGGGTGACTGCTTTTTCTGTTTGGACTGCCCGCCGCAGGCGTGCTGCCGATGCTGCTCGCCCGGGAAATCGGAAAAGTCTGTCTTGCAGCGCGCCATGGGCCGGCTCGGCAGCGGATTACGACACCGCGTCGTCAAGTACTCTGTGTTGGTCTTCTTCACGGTCATCACCATCATGGGCATCATTGGATGCGTAAAGATGGAAGTCGACGCGGATGTAAACAATTTTATCCCGGATGGTTCGTACTTGAAGGGATGGTTTGCTGATTCCGACACCTACTTTACTGAATCCGGCGACTCGGTTGAGTTGTACTCCAAAGCCACGCTTGATTTGGCAGCAGATGATGCTAAATTGCGCGCTGCTTCTGCAGCGTTCAAGGCGAACGACTATATCGTTGAAAATACTGTTCGTTCTTGGGTTGATGATTTTTACACGTACCGCACCGCGTTGGGTGGCGTCACGTCGGCAAATTACGTGAGCACGCTCAACACCTGGCTCGCGAATGCGGGTGCACGATACCTGAACGATGTCGTATTCGATGACGAAACGTCACCAACGTCAATCACGACCACGCGCATACATGGTAACCACGTCAAGGCCATCAAGTCTAAGGCATCTGTCACGGCGATGGATTCCTTGCGCGCTGACATTGCTGCGGTGAATGGCAACGAAAACGGTGAAATTTTCGCCTACGGCCGAAGCTGGTTGGACTATGAACAGTACAAAACCATCGACGCAGAAGCCATTCGAAACATTTCTGTGACTTTGGCGGCATGCTTGGCGATCATCACCATCCTCATCGTCGATCCGAAGACGGTGTTTGCAGTGTTTTTGGCTCTCTCCATGATTTTCGTCAATATCGTCGGTTTCATGCACTTCTGGGGTTTATCTATCGATTCCGTAACGGTCATCATGCTTGTCATCGCCCTCGGTCTCGCTGTGGATTACTCAGCACACATTGGTCGGGCGTATTTAGAAAAGCGAGGCACCCCGGATGAGCGCATCGTGCGCACGCTCGAGGACATGGGCGTCGCCGTCTGGAACGGCGCCATGTCAACCTTCATGGCTGTCATGATCCTCGGCGCATCTTCATCCTACGTCTTTATGACATTCTTCAAGCAATTATTCTTGTGCATCACTTTAGGTCTCGCGCACGGCTTGATTTTCCTTCCGGTGTTGTTGTCGCTCTTGAAACCAGCGCCGTACGCAGAAGCGCGATAACCGAGCGCCGTGCGCCAAACGCACGCGTTCGCGTGTGCTGTGCTTCAAATGGCAATACCACTAGTATATAAATCTGCACTCACATTTTTCCGTTCTTGTAACATTCATTCATTCATTCTTTGCGTTATCCGCGGAGCGACTGTTCAAAAGTGAACACAAGAGCCAAAAAAAAAACCACACACGCCGCCGCGCGCCGCACGCGCATGGCGCCGCGCGTCATCGTCGCCCTGGGCGACCCGGTGACGGACATCACGCACACCGCCTCGCGCGATGCCATCGTGGCGCTTTTGGCGCCGCCAGCGCCGGCGACAGACGCGGCGGCGGCTGCGGCGGCTGTCCCGGTAGAAATAGGCGGCTGCACGCAAGTCACGCGGGATGAACTCGCGCGGTTAGCGCGCGCGATCGCGCACGAGGCTCGAGTCACCCCTGGTGGGTCCGCGGCAAATGTGTTGAAGGGCTTGGCGGCGATTGGCGGCGATGCGAGCGATGAGGACGAGGATGGTCGGGCGGTCGGGCGGTGCGTCTTTGTCGGCGGCGTGGATGGTTCAGATGACGTCGGTAAAGCCTATCGCGCCGCCCTCGAGCGCGCTGGTGTTGAAGCTAAATTAATTGAACATGTTAATGAAGGGCGAGAGATTGGAAGCGCGCGTTGTTTGTGTTTAGTGGATGAGTTTGGGCAGCGTACGATGCGCACATACTTGGGCGCGAGCGCGAGGACTACAGCGGAGGATTTGCCTATCGATGCCTTCGACGGCATTGACGTGTTACACATGGAGGGATACGTGTTATACAAGCCTGATTTGGTTAAGCGTGCTTGCGCGCTGGCAAAAGCTAATCCCGGAGCGCTGGTATCCATTGATTTGGCATCGTTTGAAGTCGTGCGGCATTGTCGAGCGGCGTTGTCAGAGGTGCTCGAGTCGGGGTTGATTGATGTTATATTCTGCAACGAAGACGAAGCGCGCGAGCTCGTGAGTGATTTACACGATGAAGATGGTGCGAATGGTCGTGGCGCACCGCGTCCAAGCGAGGCTATGGAGAACGCTGCGCTTGATTATTTATTGCGTTTCGTCAAGGTTGCGGCGTGTTCGCGAGGCAAGCGCGGATGCATAGCTCGAAGCTCGACCGGTGACATTGGCACGTCCGTTGCAGAGGGCGTCGATGCAATTGATACCACAGGCGCTGGTGATACGTTTACGAGCGCGTTTCTACACGCATATTTACGAGGAGGTACTTTGCAGCAGTGCGGTGACGCCGGATGTGCAGCGGGTGCAGAAATCGTGCAAGTCAGCGGCGCGGAAATGTCGAGCGAGCGTTGGGCGCGCGTTCGTGAGAAAATCCGTGCAATTTTTAGTCAATGAGAGTCGTTCCATAGCAACACTTCTTTTCTAGTAGGTCTAGTACATTTGTTGTTCACATATGTATATTTCTGTGTGAGTGCAGTGCTGGGCGTGTCTCGTTTGTAGTCGGCGGTGTGCGTCACATCGCTCGTTTTTGCATAAACCCTAAATTTTTGCATCATAGCATCATAGTACGCCCACGGCAACGCCCGCGGCGCGACATTCGGGGCACACGCCTTTGTAGCCAGTGTTCAGAACCCATCCTTGCATACTCTTCTCCGGTGTCTTATCGCAATTCGTACATCTCGACTTGCGTAACTGTCGCGAAATTCGTTGATAGCACGCCGAGCAGCATGTTTTACCTTCAGCCTTGCGCCATGCGCATGATTTTTTGCTGTCACAAAACGCACAGCCGGTGCAATCAGGCTCGCCGGGCACGCTAGGCGGTGGGCGCGGCTCGCGGGCCTCGCGACCGTTTGCAGCCCCGCTACCGCCCTCGCCTTGTTCCTTGCGCCAGCATGTGATGCACAGGCGCGCATCTGACGGCCCAGTCGAAGATTTACGCCACGTCGTACTCTTTGTCGTTGCGCACCTCGCACATGACGTCATGTCCCGTCGTAACCGATATCGCTCCTTGTGATAGCACAAACTGCAGCACTTGTCTATGCTGTTCGACGCTCCCGGAAGCTTTAACAACGGCCGCGTCGTGACCTTCTCGCATCGCGAACACTCCCCACCCTTCGTGATATCTTCCCGGCGAAACCTCTCATAGCACGCGTTGCACAAATCTGGCGGCCCCGCCGTCGATTTATCCTTCTTATGCCAATCCGTCGACGCGTTTGACTTACACTCCACGCACACCTTATCACGATCAAGCAACGTGCGCTCACGAAGCTTCTTCTGAAAACACCCCTTACAACACATCATGCGCTTCATCATCCCCGCGCGTTCAGCATCCGCCGCGTCGCTCCTATCGCTCGCGCGAGCCAACAAGTTCGTTCGCCCATCCACGTGAATCCGTCTCCATCTCGACGTCTGCGTCGCCCCGCACAACTCACACCGCGCATCCATCACCCCCTCCTGAGGATCACCGAGATCACCCTCGACGCCACCGCTCGTCTTCCCGCCTTTCGACGACGCACCACCACCGTCCACCGTTGGTGCCAATTGTCCCACTGGCGTGGCATTTCCACGTCTCACCGCCGCCGCCGTCACCGTGGTCGCGACCGCCGCCGCACCGCGGCTCGGGGCGATCGACGTGTCATCATCGCCGCCGTGTGCGGGCGCGGCGCGCGTCGCGGACGGCGGTCGGCGAGGCATTGAGGCGCGACATGCAATGCCGAATCGACGCGCAGGCATAAATCCGTTTAAACGGCCGATGGTCGGGGTAAAGTATGATACATTGGTGGCGTGACGGTTCGTATCTCTACATTAGTGGCGTCACTTTTCCGACGCACGCATTTTCATGCACTCATTCGCGTCACATCGCCGTCGCCGGACGCGCCCGAGCGCGATGCGTGATGCGCGCGCATCGCCGCGTCACCGAGCTCGCGTTGGATGGCGTTCGCGCGGTGCGTGGTCGCGCGTCGCGTGCGTGATGGAGGTTGTGGTGTTGGTGTTGGTGGTGATGGTGATTCTGGTGGTTGATGGCGCGCAGTCGGCGTCGGCGTCGACGTCGGCGTCGCGGGAATCGACGTCGTCGACGGATGCGTCATCGTCGTCGGATTCCTCGTCGGCGGGGCGTGGGCGTGGGTTTGGGGCTGGGGCGTTGCGGAGCGATGTTCCGCCGCGTCGGAGTCGTCCCGACGATGACGCCGACGTCGGGACGTCGGCGGAGGTTTCTCGGTCACCGTCCGATGATGGTCGTGGTAGCGGTAGCAGTAGTGCGGGCGATGATGATGCATTGTTTGTGGAGCGTCGATCGCGCGCGATCGCGGATGTGCTCGCGGAGGAGTCGGTGGATGACCGACGGAGAGCGGCGCGGTCGTCGGCGAGTCGAAACGCGGTGGCCAAGGCGCGAAGAAGCGCCGCGCAATGGCTCAGTGCGTACGTTGCAGATGAGTACGCGGATGATGGAGGTGATGATGGACGTGGTTATCGTCACCAGAGCCGTCGCGGTTCGGAGGATGCCGAGGCGTGGCGCGCGTTGGGATTGGCGCGTAGGTACGGGTTGGTTGACGGCGACATGAACGAACGCCTCGCGATGGAGTGCTTTGCGAAAGCTGCAGCGCGAGGGGACGTGGTGGCGCACGAAGAGTTAGGATTTGCATACGCCTCTGGATGGGATGGTACCCCGCGCGATGCCGCGCGATCGGTGTTGCACTACTATTTCGCCGCGAATGGTGGGAGCGTGACGGCGTCGATGGCGCTCGGGTACAGACACAAGCACGGATTTGACGTCCCCGAGTCGTGCGAAACCGCGGTGATGTATTACCACGAAGCCGCAAAGTTAGTCGTAGATGAAGCCGCAAAGCGTACGCCTGGGATGCTGCCGTTTCAGATCGAAAAGCATCGGTTGAGTGCGGAAATGGCGGGGTCAAATATTGCGGCGAGGCGCGAGCGTGACTTGGTGCAGTACTATCGGTACAGCGCCGACATGGGCAACGTTGACGCGCAAGTGACCATGGGACGGTTGTATTCTCTCGGTGCGCGTGGATTACCGAAAGATATCGATGTCGCGCGCAAGTACCTCGAAGATGCCGCGAACGCGGGCGATGCCAACGCCATGGCGCATTTGGGACACATGTACGCCAACGGATTTGGCGTCCGAGCCGACAACGCCACGGCGTTGCGTTGGTTTAGTGACTCTGCGAGCAAAGGGAACGCCATGGGGCGTTATGGTTTAGGATACATGACATTAGCCGGACATGGCATCGAGCAAAATCACGCCACAGCGGTGGCGTACTTGAATCAAGCAGCGGAGCAAGGTTTGGCGGATGCGCGCTTTTTCCTCGGCGTTTTGAGCTTGCGCGGCATCGGCACCAAACAAGACCTCACGAAGGCGTACAACCATTTCAACATTGCTTCTTTAGCAGGACATGAAGTTGCGACATATAACTTGGCGATGATGCAGCTCAACGGCATGGGGTTCCCGTCTTCGTGCGCCTCGGCGAGCGCATTGTTGAAACAACTCGCCGAACGCGGAACGTGGGTGACGCCGATGGAGCACGCCTACGCGGCATACATGCGCCGCGACTATCGCGGCGCGCTGTTGCGTTACATGAAAATGGCTGAAATGGGTCTCGAAGTCGCCCAAGCCAACGCTGCATTTTTGCTCGAGCACAAGCTCGGCGATGGTGGGCGATTTAGAGAGGACACGCAGGTGAATCCGCTGGCGTCGAGCACGGCGACGCGAGCGTTGCACTATCACCGTCTCGCCGCTACGCAAGGAAACGTCAGGTCCTTGCTCCGCATCGGTGATGCGTATTATTACGGTCGTGGTGCACCCGTGTCGCTCGTGAAATCCGTCGCTGCCTATCGTCAAGCGAGCGAGCAGCGCAACGCGCACGCCATGTTCAATTTAGCCCACATGCACGAGCACGGCATCGGCATGCAAAAGGATTTACACCTCGCCAAGCGCTATTACGACATGATTCTCACGTCTTCACCAGAAGCTACGATGATTGTCAAAATAGCCTTGCACAAGCTCGCCATCCATCGATGGATTATCAACCATCATGATGAATTGTTGGCGTTTGCGCGCGAGCTCAAGGAGAACCCGACGGCGCAAATGGTCGACTTTGTCATTCTCGTCGGTGCCACGTCGTTGTTACTCTTCGTCATGGGATTGCGCGTGATGTTAGTATGACGGCAATCACTCCGGCTCGATCGCTTTCGCATGTGACTTGTGTTTGTAATTTTTTTTTGTTTGAATGGCGAAAAAGTCAACAGTAACCGCCGCCGTCCCGTTGTCACTTAACGACGCTTCGAATCTCACGCGCCCCTCACGCGCGCGTGCGCTGGACATATGTCTGCGCTTTTCGATTTCAAATCGTTCATCACCACTGTTTTATTGTTCATCTGTACGTGCACGTACGTAAAGCTTCGCGCGCCGACGCTCCTCGACGCGCACCGCACTGGTTTCAGAGGCGTCTTTTGGAAAGCCTCGCGCATCGGCGAACGTCTCAGTCCCTGGGTTGGCGTGGCGTGCATGTACATGGCAGCGCAGACGTTGTTTGGGTTTTAACGCACGCGCACGATGAGCGGGAAATCGTCCGTCATGGCGCTGTTAAAGGCGGCGAACGAGGCGCTCAAGGTTGGGGACGTCGAACGCGCGCGCGAGTCGAGCGCCCAGGCGATCGATGCCGGCGCCGATGTGTACGAGGCGTGGGTCATGCATGGTAAAGTGCTTGCGGCGTGCGGTGACGGGAATGGGGCGATTGAAGCGTATGAGAAGGCGGTGGGGATGCGGGCTGATCATCCGGCGGCGTACCGAGGGTTGCGCGAAGCGTTTTCAGCCGCGGGGGACATTCCTGGGCTTTCGCGCACCCTCGAGCGCTTGATTGAGATTTACACCGCTACTGGGGATCAAGAAAAGGTTGTTGAGTTTTTACGCGAGGCTCATGATGTGGTGTATGAGGCGAAGGATTGGACCCGGGCGTATTCGACGGCGTCGGCGTTGAGAGCCGAGCCAAGCGCTGGTGATGATGTTCGAAGCTTTGCGCTCGGTAGGGCATGCGAGGCGGCGCTAGAGATACGCGATGCACGCGCAAGAATCGCTGGCCAAGCAGCGGTGGATGCGCTTCGGGCGACGACGATCGCGTCCAAGGCGGATGAAGATGCCGCTCGCGCCTCTGGTGAACGCGCTGCTTTAGGTGTGGATGATGATTTCACCACAAATTTGTTCGACACCTTGCGTGCGTGGTCGAGCGCGGATGGTACGAGTGTATCTTTTGATGCTCGTGCGCACATGGCTATTTTTGCGCGATTAGATGCGCGATTGAATGCGGCATTGTCGATTACGTCTTCCGGAGCGCTCGATGTCAAGACGTGTGCTCGTGAGCTGTTGGTGGAAGCTAACTCGTTATTAGAACGATTTGGCGACAACGTGATGAATTTCGTGGCGCCCGTGGCGCTAGAAATCGTCGCTGCGCTTGAACTCGGCTTGGATGTCGAAGAAGAAGGTTGGGATGCGGATGTCGACGAAAAGGACGTGGATGACGATGTGGCAACGGAATTAGTCTGTCGATGCCACGCATTTAAAGCGAACGCCATCGCCAATGCTTGGCTCGCGTTGCGTGATATTCGAAGAAGTGGCGCATTCGCGTATTCATGCCGACCACCTAATCCTCCTCAGGATGCTAAAGGTTTGTTAGCAGAGGATGTTCGGGATGCGTTGATTGCGGCGCTAACAGCCAATGACTCGAGCGTCGGCGGCAAAGCGTCGTTAGCGCTCGGGTGGCTCGCGCTCGCCGAGTCTATGCTCGTTGGCGGCGAACGCGTAGACATGCACGCTTCGCAAGCTTCGTCGACGGCGATTAAGATTGTTGCGGGGGATTTAGATTCCACCGCTCTACCAAGGACGTCGAGGCGGTGCGCTATAGTCAATGCAGAAGCCATGATGCGTTCGGGAGCATTCAAGGCGGCCGCCTCGGCATTTGAAACGCTCGAAGGCCCTCGTGCGATGCGCGGTACGGCGACGTGCGCAGAGCACGCGCATCCTCCCGACTACGCTCGAGCTCTAGACGTTCTCGCGAGTGCGGCTGAAGCGTTTCCAAATTGCCCGCGCGTCCGCGTCGAACTCGGCTGGCTCTTGATGATTGCCGGCCCGATAGAGCAACAATCCAAGGCGCTGAGTATTCTCGAACGGGCTTGTGGCGCGGTCACAAACGAAGCGCTGTCGACGTCGACACCTGCTGATGCTTGCGCGCGACTAGGGATTGCCCGATGGCGAGCCGCGAGCGCGCCCGCCGCAAAGGGTCCTGGAAGCGCGCATGAAGCACTATTGATCGGCGCCGCCGGGGAGTCAGCGCATCGCGCCGCAGCGTTTGCACATTTAGGCTTAGTATGCGGCGCGAATGGCGACGAGGCGCGCGCACGCAAGTGTCGCACTCGAGCGCTTCAGCTCAATCCTGCTGATCCCACCGCGGGACCGGCGGCGTTCGCCGACGCCTTGAGTGACGGCGATGACGCACACGCGACATCCATCTGTCGACGCGCGCTCGATATAGATTCAAGGTGTTTCTGGGCGGCGAATAGATTAGCTCCGATGTGTGCGCGTGCGAATGATCACGATGGTGCCGTCATAGCTTTACACGCGGTGCTCCGCGTGACTCCCGACAACGCGAGCGCGTGGGAAGCCTTAGGGGCCTCGTACAACGCCCTTGGTCGACACTCTGCCGCACTCAAGGCGTTTGATCACGCTCTACGATTGAGTGACAGCGCGGGCGAGGGCGTGCGCGCGTACGCTGCGGCACAAACTGGATTTATTCAGCTCGCGCTCGGTTCGTCTACAGATGCCATCGAAGCCTACACCAAAGCTTTGAGTGATGGCGTCGATCGCGTCGCCGCATTATGCGGGCTTGCCAGCGCGCACGTGTATTATGCCAAAGGTGCCTTACGTTGGGGTGCACCTGGGCGCGCAGCGGTGTCGATTCGTGACGCTGAAGACGCGGCGTCCCGGGCGCTGTCGGCGATGGGTGAACGCGCCACAGAGACGGCGTGGAAACTTCTCGGTGATGTGCGATCGTTAGCGGCGCGCATCAACGATCCAAATCTCGCACCTGACATGAACGCCATGCTAGACGTTCGTCGTGTCGCCGCCAAGGGCGCGGTGGATGCGTATGAAAAGGCGCTTTCGCTGAAACGCGACGGCGCCGCTCGATGGCGAGACGTTTCGGCTGCGCTCAAGCTCCACGCTGATGTCCTGCGTCTATGCGGCGACGTCGAAGAAGCACGCGCGTGCGAAGCAAAAGCGTTCGAATACGCGCTTGGGTACGTGCGATGCGATCCAGCTGATCCTCACGCCTGGCTCGCGTTGGCGTTTACAAACGATCCAAACGCGTCGGCGGCGTCGGATGAGCGTAAAATTACCGCGCTCTCACGCGCCGTCGCCCTCGATCCCACGTTTGCCGATGCCTGGACCGCGCTTGGACGCGTATACCTCGCCAATGGCGAAATCGCCAACGCCACGCGTGCGCTCGATAGCGCACGCATTGCAGATCCCAGTAGCGGCGCTGCGTGGACCGCCACCGCGGCGGCGCATCTCGCCCGCGGGCTCGTGGACGAAAGCCGCGGCGCATTCCGTATGGCTGCCGCCCTCGGCGCGGGCGTCGAGGCCGACGTTGGATGTGCACTCACAGCATGTGCCGCTGGATGCGCCAAGGATGCGCGAGATGCGTATGCGGCGGCGAGGCGCGCCGCGGAGCGCGCGCCTCGGGACGCGGTTGCCGCCATAGCCCTGGGCTTGTGCGCCGAATCCAGAGGATTATTCGACGACGCACGCCGCGCCATGCGCGATGCGATGACGTTTTCGGAATCCGCGTTAGTAGAACCACGCGGCGATGCATCGGTGACGTGCGCGCTCGGCGCTGACGCGCGCGTTGTGCGAGACATTGCGCGCTCGAGTTTGGAACGACTGGACAACGTCAGCGAGCGCGCTGCCGACGTCGACATACTATCGCCCGGAGAAGACATCGAAGACGCCATCGACCGTCTCACAACGCTTGTCGACGAAAATCCCGACGACGACGCGTCGCGTGTTGCGCTCGCGCGCGTATCATCGCGCTCGAGAGTTCACGCGCGCGCGCTCGCGGGCGCCGAGCAATGTCCCGTCGCTCGCGCGACTGGGGACCATCGCGCGCAATCCGCTCGTGCGCTCAGTGCCGCCGCGTGTTTGCTTAACGCCACACCCGTCATTCACGTCGATAATGATGTCGTTGACGATGACGATGGATTATCGACAATGCCGCTCGGGACGCGAGCGATGCGTCTCATCGCTCGAGCGGCGATGTTCAATCCCGCCGACGCCGAATGCGTCCGAGCGCTCGATATCGCTCGATGTCGTCGTCAGGGCGTCGTCATCGCCCGCGCTGACGCTGACGCTGACGCTGACGCGAAAGATGACAATACACAACGTCACCGTGCGCTCAAAGCGGCGCTGGCGACGCACGCGCGAGGCGAATTCGCGGATGCCGAACGATTCGCAAGAGACGTCGTCAACGACGTCGATTGTCCCACGTCGGCGGCGTCCGCCGCGCGGATCTTACTCGCATCGTTTCTACTCGCACGCGCTGCGCGCGACGACGATAAAAATCCTAAAAAAGAAGCGGGCAAGGTTTTGGCAAAGATTCCGCTTGATGATGCGTCGTCGAGCGTGATTGAGCTGACGCGCGCGTTGTCGTCTTCAGTCGCCGCTGGGTGAACGCGCGAGGCGCGTCATTGACGCGCGCGCGTACCGTCACTCTGACCGTTCTCCATGCGTGCCATCACATCGCGGTCGCAGTCATCGTTATTCGCCGCGCGCGATTCGCGTCGTGTGCGCTCACGAATCCGCAACCATTCGCAAAGATGTCAACATCGAATGCAGTCCCGAGACGACGAGGACGTAGACCTCGTCGGAGACGGCGCTCTCGACGTCGACGCCTTGGCGTCCGCATTCAACAGCGATTGCTTCGCCGGTATCACGTCTCACACGCAGGTTGACGCAAACCGCGAACGATTCGGTGCAAACACCACGCCAGCCGCGAAGACGTACACCGCCTACGATTTCGTAGCCCGAGCGCTCGACGACGTCACGCTCCGCGCGCTCATCGTCAGCGGCGCCCTTTCTCTCATACTCGAAGGCTCATTCGGCGCAGGCGATCGCACGAGCGTATCATGGTTGAACGGTGCCGCCATCTTACTCGCCGTTGCCGTCGTCGTCGGCGTGGAGACGTGGAATAATTTGAGCAAGCAGCGTTCGTTTGCGGCGCTCAACGCTCGAAGCGACGCCGAATCTGTCGTCAGTGTCACTCGGTTTGGCTCGCCTAGGTTACTCCCTCGCGCCGAAGTCGTCGTCGGGGACATTTTAAATCTCGATGCGGGTGATGTGGCGTGCGCGGATGCGCGCGTGATTGATTCATCGGCGTTTATGTGCGATATGAGTCACATCACGGGTGAAAGCGAGGAGTGTCCCGCTTCGCGGGACGATGTCGTCTACGCCGGGTCGCGGGTGACGAGCGGGAAAGGCACCGCGCTCGTCATTTCTGTGGGCACAAATTCCACGCAAGGGAAGATTTTGCAACTCACGCGCGAGGGCGACGGCGATGCCGTGAATGTGGAGACGCCGTTGCAAGCGCGATTGGCGCGTTTAGCCGTCTCCATCGGTCGCGTTGGGATCGGTGCCGCCGCGCTCGTGGGGACGATACTCGCGACGTCGCTGACGTGGGAGTATTACGTCACGACTGGTGATGTCATTCCGCCGATTGAGTCGGCAGTGGAGTATCTCGATGTGGTTGTCACGGCCATTACCATCGCCGTCGTATCCGTTCCAGAGGTACGTTTGATGCGCCGACGGCTCGAAAGAGTTCTTTGGCTGATTGATTGATCGCGTTGTTTTTGTGACGCGTTCGCGTTTTTTGTTTCGAATTGCGTAAAGCCGCGCGATCGACGACGATGATTAAACATTCCTTTGCTGATTCTTATGTGAGGATTCTGAATGGTCTTTGCCGACTTCCCAATGATGTCGAACAATCGTCGCGGCTTTACGCGTTATTTTTTCGACGTTTTCTTTGCGCCGGGGACGACGCGCACGGTTTCAGTGATGAAACATTCCTAATCTGATTGTCTGTGACGATTTTGAATGGTCTTTGCCGACTTCCTTCTGAGAAACTAGTGATTCGTCATCGAGCTCGATGTGATGGATTTCGTCTTTTGTCGTACTGACGCGCGCTTTTGTGTTCCAAATCGCAGGGTCTTCCTCTCGCCGTGACGCTCGCGCTCGCGTATAGCGTTCGTCAAATGTTAACATTAGACATGCTCGTGCGCGTGTTGAGCTCGGCGGAAACCGCGGGCGAGGTGACGACAGTGTTGACGGATAAAACCGGGACGCTGACGCGAAACGAGCAACGCGCGCGTCGAGCATGGATCGCAGGCGTCGACGTCGGTCCGCTCGCAGATGATGACACGGATCGCACTTGGGCGTCCGCAACGACCGCATCGCTCTCCCCGCGCGTGTCAAAGTTGCTCTCCGTCGCCTTGAGTTTGAACAGCACGGTGCAATTTGACAACCAAGGCCGCGTCATTCGCGGAAGCAAGAGCGAAATCGCGCTGTTGCGTTTCGTCAACGAACTCAACGACGGTGAAGATTTTGTGCATTTAGTGCGAAAACACTTTCCTTTGCTTCGTTTGTACCCTTTTTCAGCCGAACGCAAGCGCATGTGCAGCGTGTACACGCTGAGCGACGCGGTCGAAGACGCCGAAATGTCAGACGTTGTCGTACGCGCTTGCGTCAAGGGTGCGTCGCAGGATGTCCTCGCGCTGTGCGCGGAAACGCTCAATCCCGACGGTTCGCGCGCGGTGCTGACGACACACATGCGCGCGGCTCTCGCGGATAAGTTTTTAGATTGGCAGCGGGACGCCGAACGCGTTCTACTTGTCGCCTACCGGGACGTCGAAATGGATGTGGTGTCGAGCCGAGACGCCCGGGACATGTGTCAGAGATTATCCGTCATGGATGCCGAGTCGAATTTGTGCCTCGTCGCGGCGATAGGGTTATCAGATCCCTTACGCGTCGAGGCGCGGGCGTGCGTCGCCCGCGCTCGCGCCGCCGGCGTGGATGTCAAGATGGTCACGGGCGATAGTCTGACGACGGCGGTCGCCGTGGCCAAGCGTTGTGGAATCTTAGACGAAGACACTGACGATGACGGCGACGCGCACGCGCACGCACTGGCGATGACTGGCGAAGAATTTCGCGCCCGCGTGCTCACCCAAGACGGCGAGCTTGACCAAGGAAAAATCGACGCTGTGTGGCCAAAGCTCCGCGTCCTCGCGCGCGCTTCGCCAAAGGATAAGTACGCGTTGACGGATGGTATTCGCAACTCAACTTCATCGCGGCAAGTCGTCGCCGTAGTCGGTGACGGGTCAAACGACGCCCCAGCGTTACGACGCGCCAACGTCGGCTTTGCTCTCGGCTCTGGCACCGACATGGCGAAAGAAGCGAGCGATATTGTGATTCTACGCGACGACTTTACGAGCGTCATCGACGCCATTCGCTATGGACGAAACGTGTTTCAAAACATTCAAAAGTTTGTCGTATTTCAGCTCACAGCAAACATTTCAACGTGCGTGGTGTCCACGGGCGGTGCGCTGGCGTACGCCGTCTCGCCATTTTCGGCGATTCAACTGTTATTCGTCAATTTAGTGATTGATAGTCTCGCGTCGTTGGCGCTCGCCACCGACGCGCCGACAGAGGACGACGCGTTGCGCGACGCTCCCGCTGACGCCTCGGCGCTCATCACGCCAAACATGAAGCTCCAAATCGCCACGCAAGTCGCATATCAATGCACATGTATGACGTGGCTCATTAACGCCTACGGTCCGACCGATACCATCGTGTACAACGCCTTCGTGTTGATGCAGCTCGCCAATCAGCTCAACTGTCGCAAGGTGTCGACAGAGGCGAATGTCTTCAAGGGTGTCGGCTCCAACGCGCTCTTCGTCGCGCTCACATCCGCCGAGCTCGCACTTCACATCGTCATCGTACAACGCGGCGGTGACGTGTTCCAAACGTCACCGCTTGAGTGGCACGAATGGCTTTTGGCGCTCGCGTGCGCCGCGGGTGCCATTCCGCTGCGCGTCTTTGTCGTCACCTTTGTCGCGAGTTTTTGGGCATCCGCGCGAGGCACGAGTAGAATCTTCTAGTTGTTGTTACATTTTACGCTGCATGTACAGTAAACGCCGGTGCGGCGGTGGCGCGCCAATTATCCTCCCACGTCCTCGCTCCTGACGATTCGGCGCCGCGTTTCAACGTTGATGTAAACGCTTCGGCGCCCGGGCGCGCGAAGCATCGCTCGAGCGCATCCGCGAGCGCACCCGCGTCGCGAAACAACACCCCGTTCACGCCGTCATCGACGAGCTCATCACGAATGACGTCGTATTCTAACGCTAGCACGGGGAGTGAGGCGCCAAACATGTCGCACACCTTCATGGGGAGGTCCAATCCGCTGCTCGAGGCGTGAAGGCTGACGCCGACGTCGGCGTTGGCGAGCGCGCGCGGATAGTCGGCGAATTCGAGCCAGACGGTACGAAACGCCACATGCGTGAGCGTCGACGCCATGGCGTTTATTTTATCCTCGAACATACGCTTTTGTGGGCCCTTACCGGTGACGATGATGGCGAGCGGCGGCGGCGGTTTCGACGTCGACGCCCGTCTGGAGGATGATTTCGTCCCGAGTCGCGTCGCGCGCGCGTCGTACTCCACCGCAGCGTCGAGTAAGAGTTGGAAATCTTCATCCGGCGTCCAAGACGTGGATGTCACAACAAACCGTAGGTTGTCCTCGCGACTATCGGCGCGATCGCCACGGCGCGCGTAGTACGCGTCCACGACGTCGCCCGCGCCACGCGAACATCTCGACGCCTCCATCGCTCGCTCCACGCGCGCGTCCCTCCAAAACGCATCTCGCCCTCTCGCCGCCGCCTCTCGCGCCGCCGCTCGAAAGCACTCTGGTGCTTGATCACGCACTACGCGCACGCGGCGTATGCACCACTTTAGGCGTAAGAAATCCTCCATCGCGTGCGTCACGCACAAGTGCTCGGTGGCCCAAAATGTCCCGCTCCGCCGCTCGTACCGCTCTAATATTCGCGTCATCCAACCCCGTTCGCCGCCGTATTTCATCGCAAACAGCGTGTACGCAAAATTATGCCAGTCTATGATTAACCGCATGCGACGCAACGCGCAGGCGATGCCGACGATGGTGAACGTCGGCGCGCACGGAGGCGTTTGGATGAGGACGTCGTCGGCTCGAGCGCCGCGCGCGCAAAGAATCCAAAACAAGTGCAGCGCTTGCACCAACGCGCGCACAGCCAGTCGTACGGGGTGCGGCAATACGCGACGCAGCGCTGCGTGCTCGCCCGAGGTGACGGCGGTGAAGGAGATGCGCGCGTGGTTGGTGAGCTCGCGCGCGGGCGCTGAGCCTCTGTACGCGACGACGCGAACGTTTCGACCATCTTTGGCGAGAGACAGCGCGTGGTATTGCATGCGCGGCGAGCGTCCAAAGTCGCCTAAGACGACAATGATGACGGATCGCTCGCGAGGCATGGTGCGCGGGAGGCGTCGCGTCGAGGTGTGCGGCTTGATTGATGCGTTTGGTTGTGTTGTTCGGTTACGTGCGCGTTAAAATATGGATTCAACGTCGTCCACCGCGGCCGCCTCGTCCGCCTGGCGAGCGTCCACCGCGACCGCCGCGACCGTCGCGACCGGCTGGAGATCGTCCACCGCGGCCTCGGCCGGCGCCTCGGCCTGGTGAGCGACCGCCGCGTTTGGCGTCTCGCGCGTCGTCTATGCGGGACTCTTTGAGCGCGTCGGCGGAAGATTTACGCTTGCTTCCGGGTAACGCGCCCTCGTCCGAGGCATCACTGGAAGAAGAACTATCGTCGGAATCGGAATCTGATTCGTCGTCGTCCTCATCGGAGGCGTCGTCGTCGGATTCAGACGTCGCGGGTCGCTTTTTGAGCGCCGGCGGCTCATCTGAATCTGATTCCTCCTCGTCCTCCTCTGACTCGTCTTCCTCGTCCTCGTCCTCGTCCTCATCACTGTCCTCATCACTGTCGCTATCTTCATCCTCCTCCTCGTCGTCATTCGCATCCGTGTACGCCCGAGCCGCGTCGGCCGCCAACTTTCGCGTCCGCGCCTCCGAGTCGCTCTCCTCGTCCGTGTCCGTGTCCGTGTCCGTGTCCTCCTCCAACCCGTCGTCCTCGCTATCACTCATATCCACGCTCGTAGCCTCGATGCGTCCAGTCAAGCATACGCACGCCGTCTTGCCGTTATGCTTGACTTCCACGCGCGAGGCGTCGCTAAAGCACAACCCTGAGCCGCCGATTGAAAACTGCTCGTTCCCTCCGCTCGCGCGCACGCTCCCGAGTGCGATGGGCGACGCGGAGTTGTTGGATGACACCGTGACCGTGATACGGTCGTTCGGATCCACCGCTGGGTCGTCGCTGGATGTGCAGAGGGCGACGTGGGTGAGGACGACCATGGAGCCGCGGGACGGCGTAAACGCGCGTCCAGAGCCCGGCTCGATGCGCAACTGGAACAGTTCCATGTATGGTATAGATGAAGTTATATAATCGTGCACGCGTGTGTTCGCCAGGCGGTGTGTGATAACGTTCGCGTCGCGCGCGTGTGCGTGTGGTGAGAGGAGTCGCGCTGTGAGGTGGCGCAGCCGTCGTTTTCGTGTTCATTTCTTCTCTATCGTCTACGCGCCAGAAATCCAAGCACGAACGCCCCGAGTGGTACGAGCACGTTTTTAATTTTATCCTTCAACGCATTGTCGTGATCGTCGCCGTGTGCGTGATCGGTGGTGTTGGTTTGCGTCGTCGTCGTCTCGACGGATTTCCCGCCGACGAGCGCGTACGTCATGGCCCAATCCGCGCCGTACGCGTCCAACATGATGGCTTGCGTCAACCTGAACAAATCATGCGCGGCTTGAATCTCATTTTTGAAGATGCTCACGGATTCTACGGATACCCCGAGCGGGACATTCGATGCCTTGGTCTCGTCGATGATCTTTTGACACATCGCCGTGAGAATGCTCACCGATTTTTGCACCGGGGCGTCGGATTCGAGAATGTCGCGTTCGACGTCTTCGGGCACGCTCACACCGAGCCATTTGATGAAACGCATGGTTTTCTCGCGTCCACACGGGGCAAATGTTAAAATGATCTTCTTTGCGGCGACGCCGCGCTTGGCGCACTCGGCGCCGTAGTCATTGATGAGTTTAATCGTCGCGTCGGCGTCGTAAATGGCTTGCGAAATGAACCACTCGGCTCCGGCGTCCATCTTGGCGCATAACGTTTCATGTTCGTTACCCTTCTTCACGTGACGCTCAGCGATCGTCACTCCACCAAACGCGCATCCTTTATTGATCGCTTTCACCATCTCTGCCGCGCGGGCAATTGTTGGTCCGGAATAGTCTTGACTCGAACTCGCGCCTCCGACGAGGTTATACGCTCGAGTCGCTCTCGACGCGTCATCCAACCACGATCCGAATTCTTCTTCGCTCTTCGTTTCCGCAACGCACTTGTATACTACGCTCTCTATGCCTTTACTGGCGCGTTTGAGGCTCGCGGCGTACACACCTGGATCGCCGAGCTTGCGGAAAGGAAACGGACGCGGCTCAGGCGTTCGTCCCGCTTCCTCTTGAATGTCATACACAATGTACCCATCCACGGCTAAACCGCGCGATTTCGACACGAAATTACGCGCGGCGTCGTCGTAGGCGGCGGCATCAGCGCCATCGAGCGGTGGAGTCACGCCTGTGCGTGCGAGGTCGCGCGGTCGCGGTCGCGTACACTGGTTAGTGGCTGAAAAAGTGAACGCGTTGATCGAGTGCGCTCGGGCTCTTTGCGGTGCGTGCGCGACGCGACGTGCGACGCGCGAGAGACGTACCGAATAAAAACACCGGACGCGATGGGTCTTTGAGGGCGTCGACGAGGGACATGGTGGCGACGCGTGCGGGGTAGATGGGCGCGCTGAGGTGTGGGGAAAGTGGATAAAATGGCGCGCTTTTCGCGACGCCGTGTGAGTGTGCGTGCAATAACAAGATTAACGGGACTAAAAATACGCGCAGTGCGTGTGTAGACTAGTGGTAAATTGTGTGCGTGTGATGTCACACCTGTCACCGGGGCGCATTGGATTACGCGGTGGCGAGCGGCGGGGATGTGTCGTCCCGGGTGGGCGGAGCGAGGCGGCGCTTGACGTTGGCTACGGCGCCTTTGAACGCGCCGGTGATGGCAGCCCAGACGAACAACGCGGCGATGGATATAAAACTAAAGAATCCAGTGGGGTTTGTTAGCTTTGAGCGCAGCAAAAGCATGGCGATGGATCGTCGACGCTTTTCCAAGGCGGCGTTGCACGCCGAACGCTCGGCGCCTTCATAAATTTCACACACCACGGATTCTCTTTCGTTGCGCAGGATTGCGCGCGCGGTTTTGAACGCCGCGGCAAAAAATGCGCGGAAAGAAAATGTCGCCATCGAACGCGCAAAGGATGCTTGGGCAATCTTGACGAGTTCTTTGCGCAACGGCGGTGGCGGCATTAAACCAGAAGGACTGGCTTTGAGCGCCACGCGACGCAACGCGGAGCCCGCAGAAGAATCGAAAAGTTCGTTCATCAGTCGCGTCACTGCTTCCTTAGCGTGAGCATCAGTGCTATCAAACTTCTCATCGCCTTCAGGGGCATCCGCGGCGTTGTTTGCTTGCTCGGACAACGCCACGAGCTTGTTCCATTTCAATCCACCATCCTTTTCCAACAACATTTCTTCCAACGCCCGCTTACCTCGAGGCGTTCGAGGAGACAACGCGCGGAAGATAGCTGTCGGTGCAGCAACTTCATACATGTTACAGTTTGTTCTCGCGGCGGCGAAATCAAGCGTTGTGAGTGATCGAATGACGAACACCATGTACGGAGGCAAGTTGAATCGGTACGCCGTGGAAATCTTCGTCAAGTCAAGCACGAGCTCGGTAAAGTTCGATCGTACCTTTGGGTTGTCATCTTCACCATCCATGCACGTCTTGAATGCTTGTCTGAATTCATCATCCGAAATTACCTTCCACGAACCCGGGCCGCCTTGGGTGTAATCCGCCTGGTTTCCATTTTCGTCAATCCACATTTGCGGTTCAGCGGGCAACATGTCCATTATACGTAAGTTATCAATCAGCTCACCCCATTGAGAGTTGAGAATGTTTAAAATACAGTTTGCCATCGCCTCTTGCTGATCATCATCGACGCGGCAGATTAAACCAAAGTCCAACAACGCGAGCTTACCGTCGTCGGTGAACAACATGTTTCCTTCGTGTGGGTCGGCGTGCACTAAACCAGTACGGAACATTTGCGCACTGGAGCACTCTACACCCATTTGTACCATAAGTTTTTGCTCTTCGAGCGATAACTTCTTCATCGGTCGGCCGGTGATCCATTCCTGGGTCAGTACCTTTGTCGATGTCATTTTCTCAAAGTGCCTAGGCACAAAGAGATAGTTGAGAAACCGAAGCGAACGTCTAAACTCATCCGCGTTGCGCGCTTCTACAGTGTAATCGAGTTCCTGGAAAATCCCAGCCCCAACTTGATCAACAATTTGCGGCAAGTCTTCCGAACCGTTCACTCCGGATTCTTCAACCCAACCGAAACCGAGGCGAATGATGTGCAAGTCGCGCGCAATGCGTCGCACCATCCCGGGTCGCTGCACCTTGACTGCCACCTTGCTTCCATCGTGCAACACGCCCTCGTACACTTGTCCAATACTCGCCGCAGCGATTGGCTCAGCACTCAACTCCTTGTACAAGCTATATTTCGGGCCAGGGGCCGGAGCGTCGCACTCGCGCACCGCTCCCGACCATCCCAACTCGCTCTTAATGATTTCATCCGCCACGGCGCTCGAAAACGGCCCAACTTGGTCTTGCAACACCATCAACGAGTCTGCCGCTTCCTCACCGATAATATCCGGTCTCGTACTCAACGTCTGTGCGAGCTTAATGAACACTGGTCCTAACTTTGCGATGCCGTCTCTCAACGCCTTGCCTCGTTTCCTCTTCTCCAGAGGAATGCCCATTCGTTCTTCGTACATCCACGTCGCGTACACCCCGCCAATCACGGATAACACCTCAGCGATTCTTCCCGCCAACTCCGTGGGAGAATTCTTAAAAAAATCACCAACTGCGAGCATTTTATCCGTAAAGCCATAACTCGGCGAAAAGTTCAACACAATGCCCTCCAGCGTAACCTCTTCCGCGCTCTTTGACGTCTTCAGCGCCGCGTCCAACATCAAGTCATCCGTCGAGCGCTTCACATTTCCTTCCTGGGCGTCGCTCACGTCCGTCTCGGGCGACGCCACGGACGTGAGACGCGAGTGTCGCTCGCGGCGCGGCGCGCGCGCTGAGGTTATCCACTCGCGCGGGCGCGTGTGCGGCGGTCTCGCACCCGGTGCGCGCGCGCGCGCGCGTGCGGGCGACGATCGCGAGGCGAACGCCATGCCGCGGGCGTGTGCGACGTGGGCGCGCATCGTTCGCGGCGTGTGCGAGGGCGGAACTGGCGACGATTGGCGAATATTCGGCTGCAACGTTACGCAAAAATGACTGAATTTCAGCGCGCGCTGACATTTACGCGTTTTGAGCGTCGAGACGCGCACGGGGAAGCGGATATAAACGCTAGGTA